>WYEB01000772.1_pt1 | contig 10423 bp, 2 predicted proteins | sample 6343061 | NCBI WGS metagenome assembly WYEB01 (sample SAMN13812332, study PRJNA600296) | hot springs metagenome | biome: ENVO:00000051; feature: ENVO:00002007; isolation source: sediment sample from Evening Primrose shelf | place: USA: Yellowstone National Park, Evening Primrose Hot Spring ... | reverse complement strand
GGGAGGGGCGGGCTTGAGGCCCTTGCCTACGTAGAAGCTGTAGGCCTCCTCCAGGTACTTAGCCAGGGTCTGGTCGTCGGGCGTCACGACGAAGTGCTCAGTCTCCAAGGCGTAGACGGCCGCCGCCAAGAGCACCAGCACTAGAACCCAACGCACGTTCCTTAACGGCTCGGGAAATATAAATATGAGTTGCAAAACACCGCCATGAACAAAACGGCAATCGGGTTAATAGCCCTGGGCATCGCCCTTATAGCCGCCTACCTGGCTCTGCAACAGCCGCCCGCGCCCCCCGGCGGCGTAGCGACCACCCCCGCTACCACTCCTACAACCACCAAGGCCACCGCCACCTCCCAGCCGCCGACCACCACCGCGGAGAAGCCAGAGACAAAGACGCAGACTGCGACGCCTACGTCCACGGCTCAGCCGCCGCGCGTGGTGTACGCCCCCTCCATAGAGGTGGCGGTTGAGGCGCCCGGGGTGATAAACACGACGAGGCTCCCCATCTACATAAATTATACTATTGTCGTTAAAAACTCGGGCAACGGCACCGGCGTGGCCGTGGTGGGGGGCGTTCCGTATGAGGTCGCCCCCGGCAAGGTGGTGAGGATAGCCGCGAACAAGACAGTTTGGTGGGCCGGTGAGCACTCTGTGGAGGCCGTGGTCAACGGGACTAGGCACGTGAAGGCGGTTAGGGTGTACTACTACGCGCCCCGCCTCCAGGCGGAGCCCGTGTATATAAACGCGACGAAGCTCCCGGCAAACCTCACCGTGACGGTGAGGGTCAGCAACCTGGGCAACTTAACGGCGTGGGTGGGAGGGGTGGCCGTGGCGCCGGGCGAGACCAAGGCAATAAACACGACGATCTCGGTGGAGGCGGCGGGCTCCCACGTCGTGGAGATAGGCGGCGTGGAGGTGCCAGTTACTGTACGCTACTACGCGGCGGGCTTCGACTGGAGGATGGGAGGCCCCTCTGAGGTGGAGGCGCTACCCGGCGAGACCTACGCCGCGTGGCTCTGGATAAAAAACACCGGGAACGCCACAGCCACCTTATCCATAGACGGCAGGGCCTTCGCGCTGGCCCCCGGCGAGGCGCTCAACACCACCAAGACCATCACGGTAGGCACCGCGGGCATATATAACGTGGAGTTCAGAGTCACGGGGAGCCTCAACGCCACTCTGCGCCACACAATACAGGTGAAGGTGGTGGCGCCCAAGGTCGAGATCGTGCTGTGGAGCCCCGAGGTTAGGCGGGGCTGGCCGCCTCCCAACGGGACAGATTCCACGTCGCTTTCGGCGGTGAGCAAGACGGTGGCTTTGGCGTGGGGCTATGTAATCACTACAAACGCCACCAGGAGGGCCGTGGCGCTCGCCGTCGAGGGCCCGGGCGGCGTTGACTACTACAGGCTGGCGCCGGGCGCCGCCGCCTCCAAGAACTACACAGAGACTGTGCAGGCACCGGGGGAGAAGACGCTGGAGGTAAAAGTCAACTCAACCACATACAAACTGAAGGTCTCCCTAACGCTAACGCCGCCCAAAGTGACGGTAAAAGACATCTCTAAAATTGAATTTACAGACAGCAGAAGGCTACTAGGCCTGAAGCTAAGTTGCAGGTCGGGGAGCGTGGAGGCCAGCGTAGTCCTTGACATAGTAAGGGTGACAGGCACACTTACCTACACCCCCACGGGTAGAGCCGTCTCGGGGCAGATAACAGTGAACTCGGCGGGTGGCACATACACCGGCGACTACAGAGGAACCATCGAGGGAGGAAAAGGCTCGCTGTCTCTCAACGTGATGGGCCACAACATCTACGTGGAGTTCGACACCTCGCCGTTGAAGATAACAAAGGTACTTGTGGACGGCACTCCGTATAGTTGCGACGTCCCCACGGCGCTCGTGCCGCCTATATTTTACAAAGAAAAGCCGACAGCCACAGACGAGCCAGCTACGCAGTACGTCTCCAGCCTCCTCTCCGCCTTCGCCAGAGGAGACAGCGACAAGCCCCAGTCCATCACGTGGAACGGGGAGTACGTCGAGGCAATCGACAAAGGGGGAAACACCCTCAAGGTATACCTCGGGGGAGGGCAGATAAGGATCGAGGGGCCCCTAACCGCCACCATCGTTATATCTCAATAGAAGAGAAAACTTTTTAAACGATCAGCATTCGTAGGTTATGCACAACCAAACAAAAACAATCCTAGCACTCCTAGTACTAACCGCCCTAGCGGCGGTGGCCTACGCCCAAGACACGCGCGGGGGCGTGTCGTATCAGCCATCTGCCCTCGACGTGATAATGCAGATAAACGACGCAAGGGCGGCGGCCGGCTTCGGGCCTTACTACGCCCTGTGTACGCCATGGAGCAAGAGCTTGGTAAACTTCCCGCCGTATAAATTCGCCGCGGGAAAGAACTTCACGTTGATTATCCGCGAGATAGCGTCTAGCCCCAAGTACCCGTCTGTGTTCCGGGACTATAGGGTCTCTGCGGTGGCCAACGCCACGGGCTTCGTCACCTTCAACATAAACGTCCCTGCTGGTGTGGACGTAACTAAGCAGACCGACTGGTACGTGGCCATTGTGGTTGAGTGGCCAAGGCCGGGCTACTACTTCCTCATCTACAACCAGACCTTCACAGGTGCCAGGTTTATTGACGTCATCGGCAACCTCAGCGGCAGGCCGGAGCTCACCGGCACTAACATCTACACAGGACCCTGGGGCGTGATACAGGTCAAAAACGGCGCCGGCAGATTCGGCAACCTATCCTCCAGCGTGATCCACACCTTCTACGTGGGCGTAAACACGCTGGGCAAGCCCTTCAGCCTAACCTTCACAAGAACTATCACAATCGGCGGAACCACCATAACCCTCGACGACAACGTCGGCCCGGCCACAGGCCCCACGAACTACGTGAAGGGGTTTGACCCCATGGTAACAAGCGTGTTCGGGCCCTTCACATACCTTGCCACATATGTATCCTCCTTCGGCACAGCTGGTAAGGCCGACCTTAAGGTAGACACCTCCCAAGTCTACTACAACCACTACGTCTACATTTCAATTGAGGGTTCCAGAGGCGTGGTTATACAGAGCAAAAACGACAAGTTTAGCGCCTTTGGCGGGTTGAGGCAGGTCGCGATTACGCTTAACAAGACGGCTGGCCCAGGCACGGGCGTCACGGCGCCGATGTCCTGCGGCTTGGTGATATGGAACATGACGATGTATACGGCGACCATCACCGGCCTGCTCGACCTCAAGGGCAACCCCATCTTCAACCCTGAGAACTTCAGGTTCAAGATCCAGCTGAAAGTGGGCGACAACTGGGTCACCCTCGACAGGGCGCAGGGATCTTGGAGACTCGACCTAGCAGACGTCAAGGCCGTCCTAAACCAGGTATGCGGCACCATCAGCTCCTTCTCCGACATAATGAACTGCTACAGGACGCTCGGGCCAGACGGCTTCAGGCAGGCAGTGTTGAAGCTTTATGACCCAGTTACTCTGGCTAGGCTCGGAGGCCAGCTCCAGCTGACTAACGACGCCGCAAAGGTGTCTGCGGCGGACTTGACCACGAAGCTTGTGGTTGAGTACTCCTACACCGCTGGGCAAGACAGCGTGAAGGCGATTGTGCTTGAGGTCGCTCTGGCGGAGCCGGCTAACTTCCAAGGCGTTTTGAACTTATCTGTGTTGCCTGTTCAGATCAGGCTTTGGAGGTGGAGTAACAACACTCTGCCGCCCTCCGTAACCAATCCGCGGGAGTACTTCTACACAGACCCGCTGGATCTCGCCTCGTTGAGGTTCGTGGTGGAGAGTGATGCTATGTATGTAAATAGGATGGCTTATGACGGTGCCATCTCCTACGACCCCTGGCTGGGCCAGGTGGTTTGGACTCTGCCACCGTATCAGCCGGTGCCAGGCTTGGTAGGCAACGTCAAGGCCTCCTTCTTGACGCTGTTTAACGCCAGCGGCTATCTGCCCATGCCGCCTCTCGTCGGCAGCCTCACAACAGGCGGCAAGATCCAGTACTTCAACTACACCGATGTCGCCGCCAATGCCAACTTCTTCAAGCAGTTCATGATTGGGCTCGTCGGTAGCTACTCCTACAAGTTCAGAATATACAGCGGCGACACGCTGGTTGGCACCGCTAATATAGTAGCGTACTACCCGGTGATAAACTCCAGCGGGTTGCTGTACCACAGCAAGGCTGGCGACGCGTTGCAGGAAAAATACGACGATAATGAAAACACTGACATGTACAAGGTTCAAATCGTTCAGCCGGGCAGGTTCTACGATAGAGAGCATGTAATCCACATCGCGATTGCTAGGGTGTTCCAGAACATCTTGATGAAGGACGCCTGTGGGAACCCGATAATTGGAGTCAGCGCTGGGTTTGCTGGCGCCAGTATTTCGCTTGTGATGAACATCGGCGGCAGGAATGTTACAATAGCCAGGTTGCCTGTGGGTAGCGAGGTCCCCGTGGACATAATGGTGCCCATCGACGAGTGGGGCAACAAGCAACTTGACCTGAAGGGCGATTCCATAAGCGCGTACGCAGTGCTTAACTACTTCGGCTATACGCTCTACCCGGTAGACAACTTAACAAAGATGCCGGCCTCCTCGCCGGTGTGGTTCAAGATACCGGTTAAGTTCGGCGTGGTGCGTAAGCCGGTGCTGTATCTGCCCATTGCGCCGCTGAACTTCAGAGTCTGGAGCCAGGCGGTGTCGGTTGACTACGACCCGTTGAAGGAGCCGTTGGCTGGCTTCGTGGTTAGGGTGCTCAGCACTGGCGGCACAGAGATTGCGCGTAGCATCTCGAACAAGGACGGATACGCGTATACGCCGAATGTGCCTATCGGAGTTCCGATAAGAGTGCAGGTGAGGACCATTGTGCCCAGCTCCGACAAGCGGTGGTCTTACACCTATGAGCAGATTGATAGAAGCAACGACTACGCCTCTTATGCCAAATTCATGGGCTTCGCGCCTTCTGATGACGTCTACACCTTGGGCACCCGCGGCGCTATAGACAGCGGGCTGGTGGTGTACGACTCCAAGCTGTTGCTGGACGCCTCCAACGCTACGAAGTACATCTGCGCCAAGAACGCCATAGATCTGCCGGTTGAGGTCTACGACCTAGTGGTTAGGGTCTTCGACAAGACCGGTCAGTATCTGCTGAGGAGCCAGCCGGTGTTCTTTGGGCCTTATCCGCAGGCCACTAGGCCGTTCTTGCTAAACGTGACGCTTGTACTTGCAGATGACTACAGCCCATATGACAGAGCATCGATGTGGAGAAATTACACTGTCGGCGACTTCAAGATATTGACCGACTTCCGCGCCATAGGCATAACCGGCATGCGTAGCATCTACCTCAACCTTGCTCAGAAGTACCTTGACGACGCCAAGAAAGCCCTAGGCTGTCCGCAGTACACAACTGCCAACTACTCACGTGCTATCAACTCCTATGCGCTTGCCGCCATGGCAGGTTTCGTGGCCAACGCCTCGACGGACAGATACGCCGCAGTATATCTGTTAAGCTCGCAGCAACCGAAGGACGTTATAGATGTGTGCAAGATGACGCCGTCACAAGCAGGCGCGGCCGAGATTGCGAGGCTGTTTATCAACGGCACGAGGTTGAGGTTTGTGGTGTGGTACATGGGCCAGAAGGTGTTTGACGACTACGTGACCATTACCGGGCCGCTTGTCGACATCAAGGCCGACGTGTATCCGGTTAACGTAACTACGTACACCAAGAATATGAGTAGGAGGTTGCCAGTTGACACCTTCGTCGGCTTCACGCTGACCGACGTCTACGTAGGCCTTGCCTTGAACAAGACCGACGGGATGTTTGCCAACAAGACGCTGGTGCCGCAGATGATTTCGCCATTTACATCCGTATACGGTACTTATCAGCTTGCTTATCTACTGGATAACGAGCTGGCTAAGAGTACGGGCTTCCCGTACAACGATCAAGTTGACGCTATTGTAGGCGGCACTACACAACGGACCTGGCTGTATGGCCTCTACAAGCCTGTTACATTTGGCGGCGACTTTGCGTATCTGCCCAACATAGTTGTCCTCCGCAACGCCACCACTCCGAAGTACCAGTTCACAGTCCTCAACAACTACGCCACGTCTACCGTGACGTATAGAACGCCTAGAGACACCAGCATTAGCGGCTCTCTGCAAGTGCCCGCTGGTCAGTCTCTAACCTTAACGTTGAGAGGCGCAAAGATTGCGCCGGACCCAGCCAACAATGCCACTTATCTAAAGTTGACGTCTTACAACGGCACAGAGAATAACGTCGTTGTCCAGCCGCAGTTAATCATCTCCGGTGGACTAGTGGTTATCAACGGCACGTACGTTAAGAACTATCTAGCAACCGTCGATGCAAACTATACAATAGTGCTGAGTGTTAACGCAAGATGCGGCTCGATAACGGTTGCCCCAGGCGCGGGTGACATCAGCGTTGACATCACCGTAAATGCTGGCAGTTGTCCAGCGTCTGTCACCTATGTAGCCACAAACAGGTCATACACCTACGGTACAATTACTGTGACTTCTGCGCCGAGCACCGAATACGCCGTGAGCTTTGACAGGTGGTTCCTCGTACCTTATGACTGGGTGTTGGGGCAGTACAACGTGTTGTACCACGCTACGGACATTGTCGAGAGGAATGACGTGTTGCGGGTGCTGAGCTACAACGGCACAACGACGAAGTGCGCCACACCGACTGCTGTGACGCAGGCTGGTGAGGATGATAAGTATACCTACGAGCTTACGCTGAGGGGCGTGGAGGTCGTTAACTACCGCACGTTGGAGGTGGTTCTGCCGTGGAAGGCCGCGGGCGGCGGCAAGGCTATTGTGAACATAACAGCATACAATATAACAAGTAACGGTAAAGCTGTGCTTCTAGACTTCAAGGTTTACAACCTTACGGACATGCTCGCAGGCACGAGAGGCACTAGGGTTGTTGTCACGTTGCCGCTGAACTTCGGCAAGGTTGCTACCAATGCCTACAACATCGTGACAAAGAAGTGGACGATTAAGTACGTGATCGAGTTCCAGATGTACGACCCGAAGACTGCTCCCATCAGCGTCTGCGCCACTAAGCTGGTGCCGCTTGCCGCTAACTACACCACAGTATCCATGTACGAATGCGGAGTGCCGCCTGCCCCCGGTCTGCCTGAGCGCATTGACCCGACGATTGTCGTATATGCCATAAACAAGACGGCGTCGATTCTAAACGGCTTTGACAGATCCTACGACGCCTACGGCGGGTTCGGCACCCCGATTACCTACGTGGTGAAGTCCGGCGAGGTGGCGCTTCTGCCGTCGTGGTACTACAAGACCGCGGTCGCCGGCTCACGCATCGCGAGGATATGGATAATTGCGGCAAGCGACGACCCATCCAAGGGTCCGGCTCTCGGCACTAAGTACTACTCCTGGACTGTCAAGGACGACAAGGTGAGCATCAACGTGTACAAGTTTGAGAAGTACCTGGTGGTGAACTACGTGCCTAACGTCTGCCCGGCTGGCTGGACGACGCAGACGTTCTTCGACGAGTTCGACGGCTCCGGCAGAATCATCGGCCTCGGCTTCGGCACCTCTGGCACCAGCACGCTGGTGTTGAGCAACTATACCAAGGTGCCTATGTGGAACTCCACCGCCATGTGGCTCGCCGGCGGCGTGTTCAGACTGCCGACTGTCGCCCTCGACGCCTTGACTGTGCAGAACAATGCCACCTTCCCGATTGTGGTGGGCTCGTTGACCGTTAAGTACGGCGACTACAAGTACTCCATACCCATGTCGCCGTTGCGCGTAGAGGCCGGCAAGACCAGCACCGCTTTGCTCAACGGCTACGGCTTCGGCAGAACCTACATGTTCAACATCACGGACGTGTGGGCGTTTAAACTGGTGCAGCCTAACTATGAGTACAACGTAGGTGCGTACCACGCCGGCCTCTACGACGCCGCTAAGTACTTCGGCCTCGGCGAGGTTGATGTAACTAAGTACCTGAGGCCGCTTGAGTCTAAGTACTTCGTGCAGAACCTGCTGTATGCCAGCCACGCCGAGACCTCTGAATGGACGTACAGAATACTAAATGGCAAGATTACGGAGACCACCAGAGGCACGTGGGGCGACTTGACTGTGAGGAGCAACGACACGGACTACAAGTACGTGTTCAGCTGCCCGACTCTGCCGCTGAGGGAGATACGCGACTGGAACGACAGGCCGCTGGCCAACCAGACCGTGGCTCTGTTTGACAGAAGCGGGAGACTGTACGCCGTGGTGTACAGCAACAGTAGTGGTAGGCTGGTGTATCCGTTGCCAGACATATCTGCCTGCTCTTCAGTAACCATAGGCCAGACCAACGTGGTGAGGGTGGCTTGGTACAACGGCTACTTGATGGAGTTGCTGAAGGGCAAGCCGGAGTTCACCATATGGATCTACGACCAGCTGATTTCCAGAGACGTCACCGAGCTGGGCGACGCCTCGACTAACAGCAAGATAAGAACCTATGTCTATCCGCTGACTGTGACGGTGAAGGACGACGCAGGTAGGCCGTTGACCAACATGTATGTGAAGGTGGTTGATACGCATACTGTTGGCCAGCTTGTGAATGCTGTGAACAGGACAGGCGCCGACGGCGGTGCGCAGGTGGTTGACCTGCGGATATCTAAGTACTCCGGCGGCGTGTTGTCGCAGATTCCTGCTACCGACTATTACTACTACGTCTATGACTCGTCTGGCGCCTTGGTGGCCACTGGCAGATTTACTATCGATCGCGGCGCCTCGGTGCCCGCAACGGGCTGGAACGTCTTGGCCACCGTGAGATACGCCACTGAGATACCTGTGAAGAACAGCGCCACCCGCGGCTTCATACTTATAAAGGGCGTTGAGTTCCTCAACGGCACCAGGAAAGATGTGAGGATTCCGTTTACTGTGTCTGGCGGCGTTATGACGCTTGGAGGCAAGGTGCCGGTGTCTGTGGAGTATCCGGTGGATATCTACGTGACTCATGTAACGCTTGGAGGCCAGGAGGTTCCGGTGAAGGGCGGGCAGTACCTAGTATTTAGCGGCAAGACGACCGACCTCCTGTCCGGTCTGGACTTCGCCGAGCTTGGGCTAACTGGCTTAGTGACGATCCAAGCCGTCGACGCCGCCGGCACGCCGAGGTCTGACTGGACCGTCCAGGTGTTGTACGGCAACATCACTGCGGCTCAGGGCCAGGGCCAGTTGCAGGCGGTGTTGCCTAGGACGGATGTGTTGGGCAACGCCTACAAGATCAAAGTAATTACTAACGCCGTTACTCCCGACGGCAAAGCGCTAGTTAAGGAGCAGACGCTTACGCTGAACCAGAAGGCCTTTGCTCTGCAGATACCGGTCTCCACAGTTAAGGTGACTCTCCAGGCTGTGGACGGCTTCGGCACAGTCCGCAACGACTGGCCTGTGGTGATTGAAAACGTGGCGACTGCAATGGGCCAGATCACCACTGAGCTCGTTGAGGGCCAGCAGTACGTGGCCAGGGTGACCGGCCTCGGCTTCACCAACACCACCACCTTCACCGCCAGGAGCCCGCAGATGGTGATCCGCGTTAAGATACCCACCGCTAAGATAGTGGCGCAGGTGGTAGACGGCTTCGGTAAGGTGCGGGGCGACTGGAGCGTGCAGATAGTTGGCGTCTCCAGCGGCCAGGGCACGGTCGGGCCTGTGGAGGTGCTGGGCGGCCAGCAGTACACAGTGAAGACTGCTGTGTTTGGCAAGGAGTTCAGCCAGACCGTCAATGTGCCGGTCGGCCAGACAGTGACTGCCACGGTGCAGGTTCCCACCGCGAAACTCAGCGTGACTGCAGTCGACGACGACAAGAAGCCAATTGATAACTACGTCTCCTCGGTGGAGTTGACCGGCCCGCTGAATTTGATGTACTCCAAGCCGCCGAAGGATGAAGAGGTGCTCGCCGGCACCTACGATATCAAGGTCACTGCGTTGGGCAAGGTGGCCCCGGGCTCTGTGACGCTGAAGCCTGGCGAGACTATGAATATACAGATAGTTGTGCCGGGTACCGCCGGCTTAGACTTCATGGGCGCCAGAATACCGCTGCCGACGCTGGTGCTGTACGCCATATTGTTGCTGGTGATAATTCTCATATTGGCGATATTGATAATTGAGTACAACAACTGGAGGAGGAGGCGGTTGATGCAAATACTGGCCCCACCGAAGTAAAAAACTCCTTTTTCCCATATTATTCCCCAACCTTTTTTAACTCCCTTCTCTATTTTTCTATGCTTGGTGCGGTCTTGATCTCTCATGTCCGTTCTGCCATGGTCGCCAAGCTCCGCGGGCTCCCCATCCCCGAGTCCCACCCCTCCCTCTCCGGGGTGAGAGCCGGCGTCTTCGTCACGGTGGAGGCTATCGTGCGTTCTGGCGGTTTCGAGAGGC
>WYEB01000771.1_pt1 | contig 10439 bp, 9 predicted proteins | sample 6343061 | NCBI WGS metagenome assembly WYEB01 (sample SAMN13812332, study PRJNA600296) | hot springs metagenome | biome: ENVO:00000051; feature: ENVO:00002007; isolation source: sediment sample from Evening Primrose shelf | place: USA: Yellowstone National Park, Evening Primrose Hot Spring ... | reverse complement strand
GTTGGTTTTGAATGCCCGGTCAAAAAGGGCTTCCACATCTGGGAGGATGCCTTCTTGGTCGAAATCGTTAACCCTGAGACAGGAGAACCAGTTAAGCCTGGCGAAATAGGGGAGCTTGTCCTTACCACTCTTAGAAGGGAAGCTATGCCCCTTATCCGCTACCGCACAAGAGACTTAACTCGGCTTATTCCAGAGCCCTGCTCCTGCGGGAGGACGCACCTTAGGGTTGATAGGATACTTGGGCGTGCTGACGACATGTTTATCATCCGCGGAGTAAACATCTTCCCCCAGCAGATTGAAGCTGTGCTTATGCGTTTCCCAGAGGTTGGACAGAACTATCAGATCGTGCTTGAGGGATACGATGAACTAATAGTTAAGGTTGAGCTGAACAGGGACATGTTTGACGGAAGAATTGAAAGGCTTTTAGCCTTAAAGCAGGAGCTTGAGGATAAGATCCGGGCAGAAATCCAGGTTCGTCCAAAGGTTGAGCTTCTTGAACCGGGAAGTTTACCCGTCAGCGAAGGCAAAGCTAAAAGGGTAATAGATAAAAGAACCCTTTAAATGGGAGGAAAATTCTATGGATTATGTAGAAATTTTAAGCCTTTTTGCCGAAAATAAACCAGGCAGACTTGAAAGGATACTTCAGGTTCTTGCTGAAGAGGGGATAAACATCCTTGGCTTTTCCATCATCTCCGTTAAAGATTTCGGGGTGATAAAGCTTCTTGTGGATGATCCAGAGAAGGCTTTTAATAGGTTTAGAGAGAAGGGCTTTACTGTAGCCAAGATCAAGGCTCTTGGCGTTGAGCTTGAGGATAGACCGGGCGGGCTTTACGAGGTGGTAAAGAAGATTTCAGGAAAGCAAATAAACATCGAGAGCGCCCTCGTCTATGTTGCCGAAACTCGTAAAAAAGCCTACTTTGTGTTTGAGGTGGAAGACATAGATTCTGCCTGGCAAGCCTTGCAAAATGAGGGCTTAAAATTTTTGAAACAAGAGATGATCTTAAGGAGGTAGCTATGTATTGGAATAAAGAAGCCGAAACAATGCCAAGAGAGGAGCTACAAAAACTCCAACTTCAAAGGCTAAGAGAGGTTGTTAAGTATGCCTACGAGAGGGTTCCTTTTTACCGCAAACGCTGTGAGGCTGCCGGCATAAAACCTGAGGATATAAGGTCCTTTGAGGATTTAAAATACATTCCCTTTACAAGCAAAGCCGACCTACGCGAGGTCTATCCTTTCGGGCTTTTTGCTGTCCCCCTTTCAGAGATTGTAGAAATTCATTCCTCAAGCGGGACAACAGGGAAGCCCGTTGTTGCTGGCTACACAAGGAGGGACCTTGAGGTTTGGGGAGAGGTGATGGCAAGGTCTCTTACGATGATAGGCGTTACCTCGCAGGATGTGATCCAGATTGCCTATGGATATGGTCTTTTTACAGGCGGGCTTGGCTTTCACTATGGGGCTTTGAAAATCGGGGCGACGATAGTCCCAGCCTCTGCTGGTAATACCAGAAGACAGATCACCCTTATGCAAGATTTTGGGACAACGGTTCTTGCGTGCACACCATCCTATGCCCTTTACCTTGCAGAGTATGCAAGGGATGAGATGGGGATTGACCCTTCCACGCTTAAACTTCGGGTTGGCTCTTTTGGAGCTGAGATGTGGACAGAGGAGATGAGAAGGGAGATAGAGAAACGTTTTGGCATCAAAGCTTACAATGTCTATGGGCTAACAGAGATCATAGGACCGGGTGTTGCTCACGAATGCGAAGAGCAAAAGGGGCTTCATATCTGGGAAGACCATTTTCTTCCCGAGATAATCGACCCCGAGACAGGAGAATGGGTAGAGGAAGGAAAAGAAGGGGAGCTTGTGCTAACTACGCTAACCAAGGAAGGCGTTCCCATGATCCGTTTCCGCACAAGGGACATAACTTCATTTGTCCCAGGGGAATGCCCCTGCGGAAGGACTGGGAGACGCATCGAAAGGATCAAGGGAAGGACGGATGACATGATCAAGGTTCGTGGTGTTATGCTCTTTCCGTATCAAATAGAGCAGTGCATCCTTGAGGTGCAAGGCGTTGAGCCTCATTACCAGATAATTCTAACAAGACCACACCATCTTGACGAGATAGAGGTTCAGGTTGAGATGGCTAAGGAAACATTCTCCGATGAGGTTCGAGCTATTGAAGAACTGAGGAGGCGTCTTGAGAAGAAGATCGAGGAAACGGTTGGGATTAGGGTCAAAGTAACGCTCGTTGAGCCAAAGAGCTTGCCAAGGAGCGAGGGTAAGGCAAAAAGGGTTATCGATAAACGTAATCTCAGTTAAAGGAGGGCTTCCAATGAAGGTAAAACAGATATCCATTTTCTTAGAGAATAAGAAGGGTAGGCTTTATGAAGCCTTAAAGGTTCTTGCTGAAGCGGGCATAAACATCCGTGCTTTAGCCATCGCAGACACCTCAGACTTTGGCATCCTTCGCCTTATCGTCAACGACCCGGAAAAAGCAAAATCTGCCCTTGAGAACGCGGGCTTTACCGTAAAGATTACCCCCGTTTTAGCGGTTGAGGTGGATGACCGCCCGGGAGGCTTAGCTGAGGTCTTAAAATATCTTTACGATGCCGACATCAATGTAGAATATACCTACGCCTTCGTGGAAAAATCCGGGGAAAAAGCCGTAGTTGTTCTAAGGACAAACAACTTAGATAAAACCATCTCTGTCCTAAAAGAAAAGGGGATTACCCTCCTTTCGGAGGGCGAGGTAGCAAATCTTTGAAGTTTGAGGTTTACTTCTAAGCCTTTGTCTCTCGTTTATGGAGTTTTCCGGCGATAAGCACGCAGGGCCTCTTTGAGATCACCACATGAACTCCTGGGGTCTCAAGCCCCTTCTTTAAAGCCTCAACCATTTCCTCTTTCTTTAGCGGGTCGACCTCAACGACCGAATCCACTCCGCAGGCTTTGCAGAGCTCAACAAGATTTATAGCCTTTGTTTCTTCACCCCTTGGTCCGATGCCAATGATAGGGGTAGGCTGATGACCGGTCATAGCGACGGTTGAATTGTCAAGGATGCAAACAAGGATGTTTGCCCGGTTGTAGACAGCATCAAGCAGCCCCGTTATTCCAGAGTGAAGAAATGTTGAATCTCCGATGACAGCAGCAACCCTTTGAACTCCCTGTTTGGCAATACCAATGGCATTAGTGATGCTTGCTCCCATACAAAGACAAGTATCCATGGCGTTAAGAGGTGGAAGCGCTCCCAAGGTGTAGCAGCCGATGTCTCCAGTTATGTAGTTTGGTTTTGCTTCTACAAGGGCTTTGAAGAACTCTCGATGTGGGCATCCAGGGCAGAGGGTAGGCGGTCTTGGTGGAACTTTCTCAGGCTGAACCTCAGCCCCTTTACCCAAAAGCCTTAATACGACATCAGGGCTAAGCTCTCCTTCAGCCGGCACATCCCCGGAAAGCTTTCCTTTAACTTTTGGGTGAAGGCATCTTGCTATTTTTTCAACGAGAGGATAGCCATCCTCAAGAACGATCACCTCTTCAAGGTCTTTAACAAACTTAGCGATTAAAGCTTTGCTTACAGGGTAGCCGGTTATTTTCAGGATAGGAAGCTCTTGAGCAAACTCCATGGCATAGTTAAAAGTTATTCCGCAGGCGATGATACCAACCTTACCCTCACCAGGGTAAACCTCATTAAAGTTTCTTTCGGCTATCCATTCCTCGATAAGAGGCTGTTTAGCGTTTAGCTCCTTGTGGAGCCTGAGCACATTCTTGGGAAGGGGTAGAAGATTGTCTGGGTCTTTCACAAGGCTTACTTCTTTTTGAGGAAGAGGCTCTTCTAAAGTGACAGGTAAGTAGCAGTGAAGAAGTCTTGTTTGAGTGCGGAGTATTACTGGGATGTGAAAGGTCTCGGATAGCTCAAAGGCAAGTTTGGTGTAGTTTTTTGCAGTTTCTCCATCGTAGGGCTCAAGGCAAGGAATTTTGGCAAAGTAGGCATAGAAGCGGGAGTCCTGCTCGTTTTGAGAGGAGTAAGCTCCTGGGTCATCTCCCATGGCTATAACTAAGCCACCACGCACCCCAAGGTAGCTCATAGTCATAAGAGGGTCTGCAGCCACATTTAAGCCTACATGCTTCATCGAACAGAGGACCCTTCTTCCGGTGAGCGAAACCCCGTAAGCAACCTCGAGCGCCACCTTCTCGTTGATGCTCCATTCACAGGGCACATCGGTATTTCTGATTATGGATTCCAGGATATGGGTTGCAGGTGTCCCCGGGTATGAAGTGGCATAGGAGATGCCAGCCTCATACGCCCCTCTTGCAATGGCATCGGCACCAAGCATTAGCTTCCTTTCCACTTTTAGCCCCCTTTAAATTTGGTCTGAAGTTTGAAGCTTTATCTTATCTAAATATTTAAGAATAAGCAACCATTTTGGAAATTTTGCATAGAACTTTGCGCTGGAGGGTCTTTACTCCCTTTTATCCCTAAACCCGTTATTCTTCTCTCGAACCCCTAAAACAAACTTAAAATGATCACTCCTGCCATAAGCGATAATACTGTAAGCGGGAGTCCGACCTTTAAGTATTCTAAAAATCCAATCTTTACCCGCGAGGATGCTCCCTCTATGACGATGATGTTGGCGACAGAGCCTAAGATGGTTAAATTGCCGGCAAAGGTTGAAGCTAAAGCGAGATAAAGCCACGCATTTTCGGTGTTAAACCAATTAACAATTAAAGGTTTGAAGATCAACACCGCTGGAACATTGCTTACGATGTTTGACAACAAAGCGCAGGAAAACACGAGCGATAACGGCGTTTTTACAAAATCGCGAAAGGCTTCTACCATTTCGTTGAAAAAGGCAGATTTCTCAAAGCCCTTTATAACAATAAAAAGCCCTATAAAAAGGATTAAAAGCCTAAAATTTATAAGATTATAAACTTTCTCAGGCTTTATTCTTCTTGTGATAAGCAAAAAGGAGCCAACTCCGATGGATACTACCTCCATGGGAGAATTCAAAAAGAAAAGCAGAACCGTGAGCAGAGCTAACAAAGATGATTTAATCACCAGTGGTTTGTTATATCTGTATCTCAGTTCAGGCGTTTTGGTTACAGAAACTGCAAGCTCTTTTTTATAAAACCATTGGAGCAAAAGGGCACAGATTAAAAGCCCAACCAACGCTACTGGGAAAAGTTTTATAAAGAAGGTGCTATAAGGTATTCCGGAAGCAGCTCCGATGATGATGTTTTGGGGGTTTCCAGTGATGGTAGCCACGCTGCCAATGTTGGCTGACATACAAAGGGCTAAAAGATAAGGCTTAGGGTTAAGCTTAAGTCTTTTGGTTAAGTCTAAAATAAAGGGCGTAAAGATGAGACAAATCGTATCGTTTATAAAAAAAGCAGATAAAATCCCGGAAGAAAAGATAAGAAGGTAAAGAAGGAAAATAGGGCTTTGAATTCTATTAGCTAAAAAATTTAGGATGATGTTAAAGAAGCCTGAAAGTCTTAAATTAGCAATTAGGATCATCATACCAAAAAGGATTAAAATAGTCTTATAGTCAATGGCTTCGTAAGCTTCATAAACAGATAAAACATCAAAGATTATCATACAGGAAGCTCCAATTATAGCTGCACCAGTGCGGTCAATCCTGAATAAAGGTGGTTGCCCTAAAGCCATCAGAATATAAGTGAGTAAGAAGATAAAAAAGGCGATGTCCATAAGGACTGATTTCAAATCGTTTTTGTGCGAGCTTTACATTCTAACTTTTCTTTTTGTTTACTTCAACCTTCTCTATGGAGGCTGTTTTAAATATTTTTTTGTGTAAGCCCCCTGCTGTCACCCCGAGCCGTTTTTTTTCGTCACCCCGAGGCGTAAGCCGAGGGGTCTCCCCCTTCATGTCGTTCCGAGGCGTCAGCCGAGGAACCTCCATCTCATAACCAAAGAGGGATGCTTCTCTATCGCTTGGAAGGACGGATTAGGGGAACCTTTTTTTAACAGCCCCAGTGGTCTCCTTGGCAGTTGTATCAATTAGTATTAAACTTAGAGAAATGGTCTTTAACTCTATTAAAATATGAATTAGTTTACTTTTTTAGCTAAAAGTTTCAAAAATTACTGATTATTAAAATAATTATCTTTCATTAGAAATTATTGTCAATTTTATTAAAAAACAACTTAAAATCTACTTTGACTTTTTTATTGTTTTGTGTATGCTTTAATTATAGCAAAGATTGGGAGAAGCTTAGGGATGGAAAATCCAGGGCATATTGAGTGCGGTTTCTCCCCTCATTCAGTCTAATCCCCTTTTCCTTCCTCGCTGATAGCTTTCGTTTTTAACGAGCTTTCGTTTTTATCCGCTTTTTACGAGGAGGCAATCATTATGCTTTTTACCATGATGCAACCATTGTGGAAAAAATAAAAAAGAGGAGGTGGGCTTATGAGGAGACCGAGTAGGGTTAGAGAAAATTTAGAAGAAATGTTGGAGGATATTAAACCAAGGTTGGGTGTTGCCGCCTATGCTCGTCCTCTTTATTACGATGTTTTTCAAACGGTAAAGTCCTATTTACTTAAGCTTTACTTGGGAGATGAGGTAACTCCACCAGCCAAAGAATTGCCTTTTAAATTAGAAGGAGCCTTTTCTTATGTACATCCAGGAATTCTTACCTTACCTATGATCATAGGTTTTGACCCTTTGGACAATTACACCTCATCCGAACAGTCATTTCTTGCTGTTGTGAGATATAATAACAACAGATATTATATTTCCTTATCGATTGTTAAAGATATACGCGATCACTATGTTATGTATGTCGTTGGAGAATCCCCAGAAGAATTATACACTATTGAGTTAACTAATTTATTGATAAAATTAGCTATAAGAAATTCAGGTTACTATGGAAAATTTCTTAAATTTTCACGACCAAGTGAATCTATTGAAGGAATAAAATTTAAGATACTTCCTCCTCCTAATCTTTCCCTTAGTGATATTTATCTAAAAGACAAATCAGACCTTGAAGACTTTGTCGAAGCCGTAAAAAGAAAGAATCAAGGATTAAGATACCTTTTTGTTGGTGAACCCGGCACAGGTAAAACAGATACTGTTAGAGCCATCATTGCTGAGTGTCTTAAAGTTAATGGGATTACAGTAATAGAAGTTGATGCAGGCTCTGACATTCCTTTGAATGTAGTTTTTGAATACTCTGAGATTTTTAGTCCAGTTTTACTTTGCATAGATGATATTGATATCTTGGTTGGGTCAAGAGGAAACTTTTTTAAACCAAAAGAGCTATCAAGCGCCCTTCAAGCCTTAGATGGCTTCATTGAAAAGGATGACCACTACTTAATAGCTACAACTAACGATAGGAAGCTTGTTGATTTTGCCTTGAGAAGACCAGGTAGATTTGACCTTATCATAGAGTTTAAAGAGCTTGACCCAGAATTTTATCCGGACCTTGTTTTGAGAGAATCAAAGGATGAAAAATTAGCCGAATTATTTAGAGACGAAAAGATTAGGAGAAAGCTTTATAATCTTAAGGTAACCGGTGCCTTCATTGTTACTTTAGTAAAGCATTTACTCAAGCCAAGATTCGATGAAACCAGATACAATCCTGAAACTGTTATAGCTTTGATAGACAAGCTTCATACTGCCTTTAAGCAGGAAGTAAAGAAAGAAGAAAAAATAGGTTTTGTAGGGGGAGATTATGAGTAAAGTCAACCTTGAAGAGTTTAAGCAGATTATCAAAGAATTAACCGATGAGGCTAAAGTTTTAGGAAATCCTTACATATATTTGACTGAATTAGATAACCTTTTAAGAAATAAAGGGGTAAATATTTACAGATATAGCCGAGAGCTTGATAAAGAAGAAAGAAGAACCATAGATAATGAGATTCTCAGTCAGCTTGTTAAGTCAGCAGATGAGATTTTGGAAAGATTCTCCGCTGAAACCATTTTAGATGAAAGAAAGAATCTTGAACGAGAATTCTTAGAAATTCTTAGAATGTTTGCTAAACTGAAAGATATCGACATGGCTTATAATTTAATGCAGGATCTTTATTACTATTTCAATCCCTATGATTTTAACTACATTGTCCTTTTAAATAAACTGAGGTGGCTAAATCTTGACCCTGAAACTGAGATGGTAAAACTTAGAATCAAAGATATTATCAACATAGATGAAGGCGAGAATTTCACTGAAAAGGAGGGGTTAGTTCAAGATAAAGAAATAGAAGAGAGGTCTTTTCGAGAATATTTTGAGTGTAGATGTGGGGAAGAGGCAAATGTAGAGCTTCCGCAATGTGAGTGTGAAGAAGAGTATTCCCTTGACCCCATCATTCATGCAATCGAAGAGTTGTTTGCCAATAAAGCTGATGTAAAACCAACCTTAGAGATGGCAAAAGAGTATTTAAAAATTAAAGGTTTGACTCATGAGAGCTTCTCCAATAGAGAGCTTAGAGAGTTTTTAAATGTCTTAGCCTTTTTAGTTGCTGAAAGAATGATTTTTGATGACGAAGAGCTGGCTAATATTTATGATAGTATGTGGCTTGAAGACATCAACTTTTACTGCTTTGAAAATCTAAGTCTTCAAAATCCATACTGTAGGGTAATGTATCTTTTTTATTTAACTTTTATCGCTGGATATAGCGCCGAGGAAGCATCCATTGAAGCCTATGAATTTGTAAAGCAAAGGATTGAACCGAACGAAGTAGAAAAACTGCTCATGGAGCTTTTAGAGGATGAGCTAAGTAAAAGGCAAAGAAAGAAAAAAGTGAGAAAGGAGGTATCCCATGAAGGTTTACAGAACATTGTATAGCTCTAAAAAATGTGCTACTTGTGAGTATTGGGGAGCCATGAGGCAAGTAAGAGGCTTTAGTGTAGAAAGCGAAGAATGGGGTGTGTGTTCGAACCGTAGAACTTTAAATTATGGTAGGGAAAAGAGCTACAGGGATAGTTGCTCAAGATACATGAGATGGTTAGCGCTTGAGAGATAGAGTTTTTTTCTATGCAGGTATACTTTACTGATGAAAGAAGGATCGTTGACCGTATAACAGGAGAGGTTTTTGACCTTGAAGAAGAGTATGGAGTATGGACTTGGGAAAAGAAAATTTATGTGTATAATAAACTTTCAAGAAAGGAAAAGCTTAAAACGCTAATTCACGAAATAGTAGAGTGCTTTTTAGTAGTTTATTTAGGGATGAGGCAAGAAAGAGCCCACAAGATAGCAAGCTTAGCGGAGAGGGTGGTGGGGAAATAGAGTATAATAATAAATAAGGACTAAGGTATGTGGCAAGAATGTGAGGATAAAAACACAGTTTATTGGAAAAAGGATGAAAAAGATGGTTTTACATTAACCCTACACAGCGAAAGTCTAATTTTTACGAAAAAACCTATTATTTGTCAAGATTTTGAAATCTCGCCCGTTGTCGTTGAAGAATGGAAAGAGCTTTGGGTAAAGGTTGAGGATAGTTCTGGAAGAGAGGTTGACAAAATTTACTTTGGAGCCCAAGAAGTAAACGGAAAACCAAAACCTAATGGCTGGTATACTTTCACTTTCAGAAACTATCTTGGAAAAAGCTATATAAGGGTGAAGTTTGAGAATGGAGAAGAAATCATTACGGACCCGATAGAAGTAATTTCAAGTAAGACTATATTAGCTGAAAATGAGCAAAACGGTAAGCTTCCCTATTGCCAATTTCTTAGGGCTCTAATAGATGATTTAATCTATTACCTTGCTACATGTCCTTTTGACTTAAGCTCACCTACTGAATTTTATACTGAGGAGTATTCTTATCCACCATCTCCAGTCTTTATCCTTCATACCTTAGCTCACAATGCAGAAGCTATAATCCAAGCCCTTCAAACCATTTGGCACAACCCTTACAGAAAATTAGCAACCGAAGAAAGATGGGTATATCTTAACGAAGCAAAGCATGTAGATGAAGACACGATCGTAATGATGCTTAAGTATCCTGAATATTTGCAGGAGTATAAAGGAGGGGAATTAGCGCATTTAGCTGAATTTCTTAAAAATAATGCAACGGATACCAAGTATCTTCCACTAAAAGTTTATCAAAGGCAGTTTATAGAGACTTTAGACAATCCTGAAAATCGTTTTATCAAAAAGTTCATGGATATTATTCTCTATTGGTGCGATGAGTTGGAAAGACTGAATATTTTAAAAGAAGATAGTTCACATAAGAAGCAAATAGAGAGATTAAGAAACTATGTAAGGTATCTAAGAGCTGATCCGCTTTTTGCTGATGTAGGGGAGATGACTATTTTTCCAGCGTCATCACAAGTTTTGTTAAAGCGAGACGGTTATCGTGAGTGTTTAAACATTTATAGGCTTTTACACCTTGCAAGGATCCCTATATTTAACAAAATACAGGAGGCGATAGATAATAGAAGGATAGACCAGCTTTATGAATTCTGGTGCTTTTTTAAGTTGTCTGAGATGTTAGC
>WYEB01000769.1_pt1 | contig 10441 bp, 8 predicted proteins | sample 6343061 | NCBI WGS metagenome assembly WYEB01 (sample SAMN13812332, study PRJNA600296) | hot springs metagenome | biome: ENVO:00000051; feature: ENVO:00002007; isolation source: sediment sample from Evening Primrose shelf | place: USA: Yellowstone National Park, Evening Primrose Hot Spring ... | reverse complement strand
AAATTAATAATATATTATAAACCTGAAAAACTCTCTAAAAAGATCTGTCGGAAAAGAACAATCTAAAAGGGGGTTGTCAATGATCTGATGAAAAGATCTTGAGTTATATTCTCCAGAGAAAAGTTAAGAACCCCAAATTTGGGGTTTCAAGAAAAAGATCATACATATAGATCTTTAGCAAGTATATACTTTCTCTCATCAGATCGTAGATCATGAGATAATAAGTATATACATTAACAAGAGAAGTTTCGAAAGAGAGAGTATGTATAGAAGAATGCAGCGCTATATAATATTGAATTATATTGTCAGTAGAAAAGATTAAAGATTATGCGAAAGATCTCAGGCGCTCTCTTGATCTATGGGGTTGAAAACATAGATTTTTGCAGAAAATTTAAAAATGATCGTGTTATGATGATCGTTGATCTAACATCCTGAGCTGCATAAATTAAAAAATTAGCTCTCTATTTCACAACTCAATAATAGTATTAATGCAGAGCTTCATAAACATAAGTTTTGAGAGTTCTCAGAACCTCAAATTTGGGGGTTCAGAAACTATAAATACATTTCTTAAGTTCTTATACAATCACATTATCCCTAAGATCTTTTAGATGAAAAATTACCACGCCTGATTTTTAGAGTCCCTGTCGATCGCTAGAGGGATCTTTGGGTGAATGCTACCTAAAAAGATCTATGGAGTTTCTCTCGATGATACTCAAGACCATAGTATAGCATCATACAAACCCCAAGATAAAAATGTTGATCATAAGGATCATGACAAGCAACAAAAACAAAGATCTAGAGGGGTACCTGGCCACTATATATAGAGGAGAAACCTCTAGCGGGGGACAGGCCGGTGATCAAGAGAGACAGTCGCTGAGGATACAGCTGTGGCCCTATTGAGCCATAGATTTGAGGGTCAACCGTATAAAGATCCCGCCGATAGATCTGTATAACAGAGAGATAAAAAAAGGATCCCTAGAGAGACTGCAACCATAATATGATGAAAAACCTCGTGAGGACACAGCTGTATCCTCATTATCCTCGGGATTAGTCTAGTCCTAATCCTATGATGAACCTGAGGGATCCTTCTTCAGCGGTGATTCAGGCAGTAGGATCAAATGACGATCCTTGATTCCTGACGTATTGATCGGTGATTCAGGCAGTAGGGTTTTCAGCGGTGATCTACTTAAATTTATTGAGTAACAAAAAATGATCTAGATCAATAGTGACTAAAAAGAAAGTTGGACCCCCCCTACTACCTAGAATCACCGATCAATATTCATCAAAACCCCCGATCATTCTCTCCAAACCCACCGATCGTTTCATTGATCGCTGAAAAAGATCTCATAGGGATCACCGCTGAAAAAATGTCTTTAGAAAATTTATGAAAAAAAGCTATTTCTTTATTTTTAATCCTCTAAACCATTTTGAGCCTTCTCTCTCATAGGCCTGAAATCTCGATCCTACTATTGTGTAAAATCTGTTTCGGTCAAATGCTTTCAATCCTTGTCTCATACACCAATCTACATAAGCTTCATAAAGATCTGTTCCTTTAACCACACTCGAGGGATCTCTCTCTATAACTTTTGATTCTTCTAAAAACTTTAATGCTGAATTTGTCTCTCTTATTAAATAACTGATCATGTCATCATCACTCATCTTCTTGATAATCCAATTATTCTTTTCCAATTGTCTTCGGGCCCATAACAAAAATTTAAAAGCCTCCGCAGGATCAACATCTAAATCAGGTATAGGTTTGAAATTATCAGGCTGTTTAATAAGTATTATGCTTAATCTATTTAGAAAAGCTCTTAATGTTTCACCGCCATATTCACTTAATACAGGCGGGTCGTTCATAGAGAACATCATTGTCTTAAGACTTCTGATAGTTACAGCTGATTTATGTTTCCGCTGAACTGTTATATAATCTTTTTCGCCGACCAAATTATTTATCATATCAATATTTCTCAAAACTGTTTCGCCTCTCTCTGAATAAACATTTATCAATTTCCCTACGAGAGCTTCAAGACCGAATTGATAAGATGTTATAGACCTCAGATCTACATGTGCAACTATTGGTTTAATAGGTTTTGTTAATACATGTAAAAGTGTTGATTTTCCGCTGTCGCTTGGTCCTATTAAAAACGCTATATGTTTAGATCTTTCAGGCCTAAGCCATGTTCCTATTGAGTGAACGAAATACTCCCAGTTTTCATCATCAAAATGTTTCCGCCATAGTTTATAGACCTCGTTTTTCTCAATATCATAACTGTCGCTTCTTATTTCATCAAGATCTTTATCAGATATCTTTATAAGAAGTCTGTGTCTGAAATAATATTCAGAAGAAGACTCTTTTATTTTAAGCTCTCTCAGGTCTAAGACGCCGTTAGTCAGATTAAGCATATCCCAAGGATCTATCTGCCACCAATATATTGTTTTTCCAGTTGAATATGTTGCTAACTCAACTTCTTTAACAAGATTTCTTTTTGAATATGCTTTTGCTACTAAAGATCCTACTATAGGCCTTATGATCTCTTCAGGCTCGTACAAAGTGTTTTCATGAGCTATATATGTCACGCTTTCTTCAGAAGGTTCTGTAGGTAGAACCTTTATCACATTAAAAACATAATCAATTATGCTGTATATTATAGAGGCTTTGACCTCTGTTTTAGCTTTCTGAAAATCTTCAACATCTAAATTCCCCAGATGTTTTATAAAGATCTCAATATTATCAATGACATATCTAATCTTCTCCTCTAGACTTAGTTTCTTGATTTCTTCTTTAATCTCTTCTTTCTCATCTCTCTTTTCCCCACGGATCTTTTTAAGAAATTCTGTAGCTTCTTCTCTTAATGTTAAAGATAGGATCCCTAGGTTTTCCATGTGGAAATCAAATCCTTTTAAAAATCTGTTAGAATCTTTCGGTAGCGTTACATATCCTTTTAGAATAACATCTATATCACTTATGATCTCGTCGTCAATTTCTTTCAAAACATCATAAGCTTCTTTTGATAAAAACATTAATGCTATAGCCTCGTTTCTATCAGAGATCCATGAGACACTCTTCTGATAATATTCTTCAAGACCTCTCTCTTTAACAAGATCATAATTTTTTGAATAGATTGCTACTAAATATGTTTCAACACCTTTTTCAGTAAATACGTTTCCTTTTCCTAATCCAATAGCGTATTGAGAAGCGTTTTTAATCACTTTATTAAGCTCTTTAACATCAACTCTTTTCTCGAAATCATATTTTACTAATGGTCTGCCATTAGCATCGAGAGGAATAATGTTGAGACCTAATCCATAGATTTTTTCAGCTAACATCCTAAGATCTTCTTTAGCACTCATCTTTTCACCTTAAGAGGCCTTGTGATGTGTTATCTTCCTGTTAAATGCTGAGCAATGATCTTTTTCATCGTTTTTAAGGGGGGTATCACCTCTCTCCACAGATCTTAAGATCTTTTCTTCAAGTTTCTGATAGCTGAATGCTCCTCGAGAGAGGCGTTTTATGTAAATTATATATAGTTGATGTGAGGTAAGATTTAAAAATCTCCGTGTTTCACTAAAATTTAGGAGAAGAGCTCTCACACACATACACACCCCCAGCACCCACTCTCTCATTATATATGCTACTATGTAGTAGCTTAAAAAGGGATTAATTTTTTAGAACAATAGATAATCTATTTAAACTCTGAGAGAAGTCTTCAGCACCTAGCGGTCATATTTAAAAAACGGTATTACTATTCAGTTTTGTTCTGCCGGTCATATCTTCTGTGCAGTATCTTGCGGCGAGACTTTAACTCCTACAGGCTCTAAATACTTCACGTAGGCTTTGTTCACATATATTATCCTCCCGTCGCCCAGCAAGATCTTGAACCAGTATCTTGATGCTTCAAGAATTCTTCCTTCGAAAATATTCTCGTCAACATTTATTTTCACGCTGATCCCTAGATACTCGTCTGAGAAGTCGCTGGGCCTGTTTTTTCTCTCGATCTTCACGGTTTTCTCGACAGCTCTTGCTCTTGACATCATCCTCCCATGTATATAATGCTTAAATAGTTCTTTAACAATTTTTATAAATCTACTGATCTTTTCTTGTCTTCTCTATCATTCTCCTCGCGTTTTCTATAATCTCTCTCGTCATGTATTCAACAGCTTTTGACAGCTGCTCCGCCAAGCCGAGCTCTTCAATAGTCTTCTCGTCTCTTAAAAAACTTTGCAGGACTTGTGCCGTCTCTCTGCTCCAGCCTCTTGTTATAGTCTCCATGATCGCTATTAAAAGCATGAAATTTAAAGCGGCGGAGTATGTCGCGTCATATCCTGCCTTGATGAGCGCCGCCCAGGTCTCTCTCACATATTTATCTATGACAGGGTGAATTGCAATAGTCTTCTTTACCACGCTTATAATCCCACCAGTCTATAAGTATGCATTGCACACTTATAAACTTTTCCTCCAGTAGTGCGCGGAAAACATCTTGCAACATATCAAGTTGCTAAAAACAGGTTGAGCGTTTGAAAAGCCATCTGATTTCAGAAGAGGTTGTCTAGGCTCTCAACTCAAGCGATATTTCATAAAGCTTTAACGAGCACAACTGTAAACACGTTGCTTTCATCTCAGAACCCCAAATCTGGGGTTCCAGCTACAAACAGAATTTTCTCATGGGTCTAGATAAAAAGATCCTTTCTCCAGCCTCGTGATAATGATTCTTTTTTCCGCTCCCGCCCCGAACAGAAACATGATCTATGGAAAACTCACTTTTTTAGATCTCATAAATTGACAGATACTCGCAAAACCCGGGCGTGATCAAATTGTGCTGAGACTAAGGACAGCTGTAGCTAAGGTGAGCGCAATCAAAAGAAAAAAGATTCTTACAGCGATCGATATAGAAACTCAGAATTTTGATGTGACAAAACCCTGCCTGAAGGATCCTTTTACCTAAGATAAAAAATCTTAGGGAGATTGCAACCATCTATTTCACCATGATGATTCTGATAAGAAAAAGTTGCATTTTTCCTCAGGAATCTCGAACAAAATTTTTCTCGCCCGAGGACTGTTTTTTCAAATCTCTCTGAGGTGATAATCGCCTGAAAATGTCTTTTTTATAAGTTTTTATAAGAATTTTATTAATAGCCAGGAGGGAAGTGAAACCCATTCTTTATATGCGTCTCTTTTTAGAAGATTTTTACCAACACTTGATCGCTGGAGAAGATCCCTTTAGCGATCGATTGAGTAACTCTGTCGATCGCCGAAAGGATCCTCTCATCGGATCTTTCTTCAGGCCTCTAAATCTACGAGTCTCAGAGATAGACCCTAATCAGATGATCCCAGATGAAGACCTGGCGACTCTCAGGTTTTCTCCTAGGATCTTTACGAAGACCTTCCTAGGAGGATTAGCTCTCTATCGATCTACTAAAGGATCATTTGATCTGTTTTCTTCCTATTGATCCTCCCCATAGATCGAAAGGATGTCGAGATGTTCAGGAGAAACGATTTCTCATTCAAAAGGTCTCTGAAGAGAAAGCAGCTTTCTAAAGATCATCTCAAGTGCAATGATCTGATTCGTTAAGCTCGATCGCCGAGGAAAGATCTTTTACAGTGTCTTCTCTGACCCCCAATTTTGGGGTTCTGATAAAATTGTAGCTACATCTTCATCAGATCCTTTGAATCATTGCCCCCAGCCCCCGCTGGGGGCTTTCCCACCTTATATAGGGGACAGGGGGTGCCCGAAGATCCGCAGACCCGCTCGAGAGAGGCTTTTTAACTAGTCACAGCTGTCTCCTATAGATCTTTACTAGATCTTTTTATAGATCGTGGCAAATGTTATTGTCATGATCTGTCTGTAATCTATGTTCCTCGGGAGGCCTCGTCAGCCTTTATCTTTTTTAATTTTTATTTGGTAGGTTGGATGATATGTTTGTATGGCTATGATGTTTATCTTGATGATTTTCTCGACATTATCTATCCCTCTCACAGATTACGTTTCTAATTGATATTGTTTAAACGCAGAGATCTTTTGATTAGACGCGCGAAACAAGAGATGAAGCAACCAATAAAGAAGCCAAGATCATTCGCGTCGAGACTAATGATCATCTCGCGAAGGGTCTTTACAGAACTTCACCAGGCGTTTCACCTGTAAAATGTAAAGAATATTTCGAGATTTTGCTGAAACTCAGCGTGTGCCACCTGCTTCTACAACACCAATCATTTTGCCCCCGGATCAGCATTTCACCGCGATGACCATACCGGCGAAAAAATTTACCCGGCGAAAAGAATACATACATGTCAGGGTGCTACTTGTGGGCTTGGACAGGTATTTCGGGATTGGCGAAGAGGACGTGTACAGTTTTTTCGCCAAGAGACGCGCCCTCCCAAGACCGCCGAGAAGCGTAGAGGACGTCATAAAGTATTTCGAGGAGCTGAAAAACTTGATAGAAAGAGGAGAGCGGTTAGCAACAGAGCTCGGGGCCGAGTTAGCGCGTAGCGCGTGTGGGCGAGATGTTTGGAGAAATCACGAAGCTGCCAAGTTTATCGAAAGATTTGTTGAGAGATTTCTAGGCGGGGTCCGGTCGACGCCGAAGTCGAGACCTCAAGTGAGCGTCCCGCAACCGCCTCAAAATGTCGCTGCGCACGTTCCCGACCCCCGCGAATTTATTGAGGGGGTGCAACGAGCGGCTCTTGAGAAAACAGACCTTTATTTTCATGGCTCGAACCTGAGGCTCTCGCTAAAGAGCCTCATACCAGATAACGAGGAGATAAACGTCGGCTCTTTCCCGGAGAGACTGCTTTTCGTAGGCTTCCTAAAGACCATCCCCAGCGAGAGGGTAGAGCTGGGTTCGCCCCAGGGACTTTTGAAAATATTCGAGGAGCTACGGCAGAACCGCTTGTGGGAGGTTTTTGTCGACCGCTTCAATTACATGGTAGACGCCGTTTTTAACGACGTGCACTACGTGGTGATAGAGAGAGAGCCGAAGCCTAGGATCACGGTCTACGTGATCAAGTCAGGAGATTTCAAGGATCTTTTGAAATCAGCGGCCGCTGCGGGACCTGAGAAGCTCGTGAAAGTGTGGTACAGGTTAGAGCTCCACGCCATGAGGCTGAGAAAGGAGCCCGTGATCGAGAGGGGAACTAAGATAACGATCGATCTGGGGGGCGTCGAGTCGCCTTTACATGAGTACATTGACGCGCTACGGAGGGTGTACGCGATGAGGCTTCTCGAGAGGATTTCTTTCGAAGAGTTCGCGAAAGAGGTGGAGAAGTTGACAAGAGAGTTCATCGAGCGCGTGAGATAATTTAGAGGTCTGCTTTTCTTCCGGAGCTGTAGTAGTCGCAGACAGTATTTATAGGACAGGCTCGGCACTCGGGTTTTTCAGATTTGCACACCAGCGCGGCCAAGTCAAGAAGGGCCCACGCGAACTCTCTGTAGTTTCTCTCCGGCAGGAGCTTTTCAACGAAAGCCCAGACCTCGGGGTCTCTCCTCGGATCTCTCTTAACCCTGAGAGAGAACACCCTGGTGAGAAGCCTCCTGACGTTGGTGTCCACGAGCGGTACTCGCTTATTGCACACCGAGAGCAGAAAGGCGTTCGCTATGTAGGGGCCCACTCCCGGTAGCTTCTCGAGAAAAGACCTGTCGCAGGGGATTTCTTTCACGCTCGAAATAATTTTCGCCAACCTAATCAGATTCCTGGCCCTGTTCCTGTACAGGCCGAGAGGCTTTAGGAAATCCGCCAACCTGTTCTCGTCTTCCACGGCCAAGGACGCGGGGTCAGGGTATCTTTTTATAAACTCGGCGTAGACTTTCACTATATTTTCAGCCCTCGTCTTTTGTAACAGGATCTCGGCCACCAGTTTGTGAAAAGCCGAGAGACCCTCCCTCCTCCACGGCAGGTGTTTGCGACCGTGTTGTTTGTACCACTCGAGAAGAGCCTCTTGAATAAAAGCGATCTTCCTCTCGAGCTCTAGACCGGGGGTATCCTGCGCGACCACGGCAACCTCCACTCTGAAGGGTCAAACCTCGGGTACGGTTTACCAACGCTCTTTAGCACGGCCTGGGCCAACCTGAACGCCATGAGAGGTGGCACCGCGTTCCCCACTTGCGCGTATTGCGCCGACGGCGAACCGTAGAAAACGAAGTCGTCCGGGAAAGATTGTATCCTGGCGCACTCTCTCACCGTCAATCTCCTGTGAAGATTCGGGTGGGGGTGTATCACGGGTCCTCCCGTCCTGCTACCTCTCCCGAGTATCGTCGGGGCGGGTTTGTCCCAGTCGAGAGGCCTGTTGCCGAGGAACTCGTTAATCTTGACCTTGTGCCTCGTGCCGTAGTGGTTGGGAACTGGGCATCTGTCACCACTCGTGCAAGGCTCGAGAGGAAGATCCCCGATCGCCTCTCGGAGGGTCACCCACTTCTGCAACCTCCTGCCGTCGATAGATGTTTTCTCGACCTCCGCGTGAGTCGGCTCGGGATACTGCAACTCGATGTCAAGATCTCTTCTCGTGCCGAGTATTATTATCCTCTTCCTCACCTGCGGCACCCCGTAGTCGGCCGCGTTCAGCTCCTTGTACTTGACCCTGTACCCGGCGCTCTCGAAGTCTCTGATCATTTTTTGGAAAAGCTCTCTGAACCTGTCGCCCTTGAGCATCCCCGGCACGTTCTCTATCAAGAAAAAGTCTGTCTGCTTCGCTTTCAGTATCCTGAGAAACTCGAGGTAGAGAAAGTTGTGAGGGTCTTCCGGCCTCCTGTGCACACCCCTAGCGATGGTGAAGCCGAGACAGGGGAAACCGCCTATGATGATGTCGCCATCGGGGACTTCTCTCGGGTCCACCGCCCTGATGTCCCCCACGAGTATGTGGCTCCCGAGGTTCCGGCGGTACGTGAGCGCGGCGTCCGCGTCGATATCGTTGGCCCAGACTATCTTAAACCCAGCTTTTTTGAAGCCCAGGTCCAGGCCTCCCGGGGCGCTGAAAAGCGATATCACCTTCAGACTTTCTCACCCCGCGAGTAAACATCTACGAGCTTCTCGAGCCTTCCCACCAGCACTCCCGCCCCTAAGTGTGTCCTGGGCACAAACCTCTCAAAAACCTTACCCGCTCGTTTCGCGTCCGCGCCTGGCCGAGGCTCAGCTGGAGCTCACGAGCTCTTTTAACTCTTTAAACTTCTCTCTCAGCCTGTAGCACTGCTCACTGCCTATTCTCGCGGTCTCTATAACGCTCTCTAAAGGTCCCGCCAAACCGTGTTTCCTAGCTTTTCTAGTTATGTTCGCTAACACCCCGGCCAGTTGCCTCCCGCTCATGTTGAGCAGGTTTCTGAGATTTGTTATAGGCGTGAATTCTCTTGTGGAGAGAGCCTCGAGAACTTTTCTCTCGTTAGGTTTCAGAGACAAGACGAAAGCCTTCATATCTGACAGAAGAGATGACCCGGTTTTTCTGAAGGCTCCCAGCTCGACAAGTTTTTTGAACAAAGACTCTGCCTCGCCCCATTTTTCTAAAGGAATGTCACATGGAAACTCGTATCCCTCGACGATCACTTTCACGATCTTGCCTCCTTCAATCTGAGCCTTAACACTCATGGCTACCCCTGTATTATATTCGTATGGAAGCTAATAAAGCTGATGGAAAGAGAGGTTACACAAGCTTTTACAGAAAACTTTCAAAACATAAGCATATATCGCATCCTGAAAAATCGTGAGAAAACAACCTAGTGCTAAGTATTCTTAAAGAGATAGCACATTTTTATAAAAGCAGATTTGATGAGCTTAAAAGTTTCTGAGGCCAGATATAGGATCCTCTTGGAGAGGCACATGTATCTAAAATCATGGGACTTGATGCTGAAAACTAATTATTTATGACCGAACCATATGTTATAAAAACGTAAACAGATCAAAGTTCACATGTGCAGTTCACGCGAGAACTCCGAGAAACAGATCAAAGTTCACGCGAATACAAAATTCACATGTGCCTTGATCTATGTGCCTTGATTCAACACGCAATAGATCAGTTCACATAGATCAGTTCACATGTGCCTTGATTCACGCTATAACATGATTCATTCTCTCGAAGTTCACGCGTGAACGATATATGTGAATTGTGTGTGAACTGTGAACAGATCAAAATTCACACTTCGCGAGAATCAAGACACATGTGTCATGACACATGTGCCAGATTCATGTGAACTCTGATCTGTTCACACTTTTTGTGACACACATAGTTCACGTTATAAACAGTCAGTTTTTAGCAACAAGTAGCATGATTTTTAGATGTAAGTTGTTGCAGACTTCAGTCTTCAGCTGCTTTCTTTACTTGATTCTCTCTCTGAATTTCCTGTCACCCTGTCGATCGCTGACAGAATCTTTTCATCAAAAAGATCTTGAGAGATCATCCGTGAAAAATGAGAATTCTAACTTACGCGTGAAGTTGCGATAGAAACTATTGCAAGTAGAAGCC
>WYEB01000768.1_pt1 | contig 10445 bp, 14 predicted proteins | sample 6343061 | NCBI WGS metagenome assembly WYEB01 (sample SAMN13812332, study PRJNA600296) | hot springs metagenome | biome: ENVO:00000051; feature: ENVO:00002007; isolation source: sediment sample from Evening Primrose shelf | place: USA: Yellowstone National Park, Evening Primrose Hot Spring ... | reverse complement strand
TTATATGGTCTTTTAGGCATTAAATATCCAACTGGCAACCAACGCCTTATATACCAATAGAGAGAGCACAGGTCTCCACAGCGTGTGGCCCGTCAATATAAGCTGATGCCAACGCTCCATGCTCTGACGCCCAAGCGGCCAGAGGGCTAAGGAGCTCAATGTTGCCTAAGACAGGAGACGGACCAAATCTCTTGAAAACAGATTTGGGCATTGATAAACTATCGCATGCCTCTTGGCCCCAGCGGGAGCCGATGCCTGAAGGCGTGGTTACGTCAAGCCTCGGCCAACTCTTTGCAGGTACATCCCCACAGGGATTGACTCACAGGCATAATTAGTCCTGTAAAGAAAGACCTGTGGGGGTGTACCTGCAAGGCTGTGTGTCGACTGTGTCATCCATATGCTCAATCGTTGAGGTACTTGTCGATGTTGCTGTAGATCGCGTAGAGGGATGGGCGGGGGCGCCAGACGAGGAGGCCGTAGTTGGCGATGTAGACGGCCGGCGGCAGGTGCGGTATTCTGAACTTAGCCACGCGGCTTTTCTCAATCACCACGACGTTTGTTTCGGTTGCTATCCTCAGCGGCGGAAGCTTAGCAATGCCGTATTTTTCGAGCAAGAGCTGTTCTATCTTTCTGCGCCTCATGATCTCTCTGTCCAGGTCTACGTAGGGCACCTCGATCAGTATGCCGTAGATGCCGCGCGGCGGGAGCTGGGCGGCGATGTGTAAATCCACTGCGCGCGCCCAGAGGGGTTGCTCCGGCTTCAGCTCGGCGTACCGCCCCCGGAGGTAGTTCAGAGACTGGACGCACGCCTGTAGCTCCTCCTCCAGCCTCGCCTTCGTCGACGCTAGCTCCCGCTCCTTCTCCTCAATTGCTTTCTTCAACCTTGCTACCTCTACCTCGGCTTCCTTAACCCTCTGCTCAACCTTTTTGACCATGTGCTCTGCGTAGCGCCTTGCCGCGTCCCGCTCCTCAGCGTGTGCGGATATGGTCCTCTGCGCCGCCTCAAGAGCCCTCTTCGCCTCCTCGTACTGCTTCACAACTTCTTCGTACCGCTGGCTAAGCTCGCGGTACCTGGCTTCCAGGGACCTGTAACTGATCTTTAGCCGCCGGTACAAGATTAAGATGATTGCCGCTACTACGGCGAGGAGGGTCGGAAAAATGAACCACATGGAAAAAACTGGTTTCAGGTTTTTAAGCTAATCCGGAGAGGAACTGGCGGAGCCAGTCGGCTCTCACCATTAGGTGGCGTTGGCAGACGGTCAGGTTGTCGAGGTCGCAGGGAGGGGCGAGGCGGACCCATCTGCGGACTACTGCCATGATCGCGCGCATGTGCGCCTTTATTATCCTCTCCACCTGAGGCGACATCTGGGCGCCGTCGTAGGGGTAGCATTTATGCTCCTTTGCATATAGTATTATCGCGTTTCTTACGTACGGCGCCTTGAGCGAGACGACGTTGCCCTTGCCGTTCCGGTTCACCGCCCACAGCAGTATCCGTCCTAATGCTTTGGCTATGATCTGCTTCGGTATGGACCCTCCGAGCTCCTTCTTGCGCCCCATCAGCATGAGGATGTAGAACCACGTACACGGCCCGAGCTCCTTCCCCGCCTTGATTGCTTCTTCCAGTTGCGCAATTACCATACAAATCTGCTACGTATCCTTTGCAATCGTTCGCAACCGCCGGCCTGTTGCACCAGATCCTTCAGCATCTTGTACACAATTTCCACGTCGCAACCAAATTCAGCCTCTAAGTATTTCGCCACGAGCTCGTGGAAGCTTGTGGTGCCCTCCGCCAGCTTTGCGAAGAGCTCTGCGTCTTTCTGAGGCCACTTGGCGATGTTCGGCGGCGCGGCGGGCTGAGGGGCGGCGAAGCCGCTCTCTATAAACTTCCTCACGGCGCTCCGCTTCTCCGCGTCCTTAAGCGTCTCCAGAAGCGTTTTGTCCTCCGCGACGGCCCTCAGCGCCGCGGCGTCGGCGTCGCCTAGGTCTGCAAACCACCCGAGGCCCAACTCTCTTAACACGGCTTTGGGATCCCTGGGCTCCGGCTTCTCCGGCGCGGTGGTGTGGCGTTGAGCCAGCATAAGCTCTTCCGTCAGCTTCTTCAACGCAACGCTCTCCAGCGGGTTCAGCTCTTCCTGCATTATAGTTTTTTTCTCCTCTTCCTCCTCCTTCTCTTCCTCCTCTTTCTCCGTCTTTTCTTCTTTCTCCTCTTCTTTCTTCCTGCATGCTGTGGGTGGGAGGATGCCTATTTCGCACAGCTCCTGCTCGGAGGGGTGTATCGCTAGGAATGTGGCTGTTGATACAAGCTTCCGGATGCCCAACAGGTCTACTACTCTATCGGCAATCTGCGCGCATTTAAGCGAGTTGTTGCGGCAGTCTATTTTGTGGACGTAGTATATGCCGTTTGTGTTCACGACAAAGTTGGCGTCGGGTATGCATACGACGCCTTGTTGTGTCTGGAAGGCAAACACGACGTACGGCGACGCCCCGGCGAGGCTCATGACCTCTTCCATCTTCCTGACGTAGCCCTCGGCCGCCCTCCTCTTCTCTACCTCTATGCACATCTTCTTGACTTGAGCCGCCGTTGCGGCCGTAGGCTCTACGTTGCGGATGCCCATCTGCTCGAGAAGCTTTTGAACTTGCTCGAGCTTGACCTCTATCGGCACGTCGTGTTTGACTTGAATCTGGGGTTGAGCTTGACCCATCAACAATTCATCATGTAGGGTTTAAATTGAATTAACATTATTCCAACCGCTTTGCAGGTACTTCCCCGCAGGTACAGACTTACAGGTCTAACTAGACCTGTGAGGAAAAACCTGTGGGGAAACACCTGCAAGACGGCACGTCTAGGAAAGTGCAGACACTTGCCCACAGGGATTCGCCATAATTGCCTGTTGTAGAGAAAAGCTTGGAGTTGTGCTAGTGGAGGCCGTCGTCTTCTATGGTGTATCTTATCTCCACGTCCGGCGACATGCCGGGGACGTCGTGGGGGTACATGACGCCTTCTAGCTTCTTCTTGTTTGGCCTGTGCATGAAGAAGATGTAGTCCACGGTGTGGGCCAGGATGTTTCCGCCGGCCATCTTCTTCACCCCCATCATGAAGACCTCCGGCACGTCCATCACCTGGTTTGTGACCACGGCAAGGGTGCCGAATGCTATGCACCGGCGCTTCAGCAGGTTTATGGCGTAGTGCAGATCCTGTTGGCGGCGCTGTAGCTGTTCGCGGCCTCTGTACTCGGCGCGGAACGGCTCTATTATCGAGTCCACCACGACGACGTTTACGGCGCTGGGAAGCCGTATGAGGAGTTGTTGAAGCGCAAAGCTGTTCGCTATTTCATACACCTCTACGTTTTCCAGCAACGCCTCCTCTGGGACGTTCAGCTCCCGCGCCGCCCTGGCCGCAATCCTTAGGAATATCGACTCGCTGAACTGGCCCTCCGTGTAGAGATACGCTACTTTGTGCCCCTCCGCGGCTGCGTACGCCGCTATCTGCATGGCCATGAGGGACTTCCCGGTGCCGTACTCCCCGGCGAAGCCGTAGATCGCTCCGAACCGGACGCCGCCCCAAGGCGTCTTCTCGTCGAACTCTGCGACGCGGGTCTTCAAAACCTTCGCCGCCTTCTTCTGTTGCAGAACCTGCTTCAGCGAGCCGCCTTTTACCGTCTCGACCGCCAAGGCGTCGTTGAGCTTGCGGAGGAGCGACTCCGCCTGCTCCACGTCGCCCTCGACCAGCTCGGCTACTTCGGCAGGCGTCAGCGTCGCAATGACGCGCACGTCCAGCCCCTTCTCTCTGCAGTAGTCCGCAAGCCTCCTCGCCATCTGCGATGACGATAGCCTCTCGATGAGAGAGCAGGGATCGTTTTCATCCTTTTTAGGCATGGATGAAACGCCGCCGCTGGTAATATGGAATCGAAAGTTACGCCGCATCTTAGAGGCGGCCCTCCCCCACGGCGTCAAGTTCACCGTGCTCACCCGCTCCGCGTTGCCGACGCAGGACTTCGACCTCTACGCCAGGTACAGAGGCCAGATTACGCTGATGTCCTCCATCCCGACCCTAGACGACGCATTTGCAAAGACGACGGAGCCGCGGGCGCCTCCCCCCAGCGCCCGCCTAGCCATGCTCAAAAAGGCCAAGGAGCTGGGCGTAGAGGTCGGCGTCGTGGTTGCTCCAATCATCGCGAGGCCTGGGTGGAGGGAGGATTTGGAGAGGCTGTTTGAGGCTCTGGCCGAGCTGCAACCGGCTGTGGTCTACGGCGAGCTGTTGCACGCCCGGGGGCTGAACCTGGCCAGGCTGAGGGCGGCCGGCGTGGAGGCAGATGTGGGCCCCGCCGCAGACAGAGAGGCGGGTATGCTCTTCGAAGAGCTTCTAAGAAGGCACGGGCTGAGGGGAGCCTACTGGTATGAATACGACTAACTGCAGATATCTCTGCGCACCTTTAAGGGTTGACCTCCATCAGATCTTCAGCTGTGTACTCTAGGCGAGTCTTAGTGGTGGGAAGTACCTGTTCTTGATGCCACTTTAGCGCCACGAAGGCGTTTACCTGGGCCCTGTACGCGTAGCTCTTCTTCAACGTTTCTATAAACTCTCCAAGGGGCGGAGTCCTGAACCCTCTTTCCTCCAGCCACCGGCGGAGCGCCTCTGCCTCCTGGCTGGTGAGGACGGGGTACTTCTTGTGTAGCTTTACGCCAGTGACGTGACGCTCTCCTCCGCCGTTTATGTTCGGCGGCAGGACGACCTTGCCGTACGAGGCCTTCAGCGACCAGCCGGCCCAGTCTACAGAAACGCCGGGCGGCAGGGAGAGGCGCGTCAGCGTCGTGGGTGAGCCTGCGCCGAATAGGTGGACCCGGCCAGCGGCTTGGAGGGCCTCGAGGGCGCGGCTCCGCACCAGGGCGTATCTGTGGGCGGTTAGGTGCGGCACTGCGCCTCCCACGCCTATCAGCGGGGCGCCGAGGGCCTCTTTCACGCGGAGGGCCAGCTTGAGGGCGGCTGAAAACGCGGGGGAGGGGTGGATGTGGACTACGGGGGCCAGTGGGCAGGGCGAGGAGAGGGCGGCCGCGGCGTTTCTCAACTCCTTGCCGAGGTAGGTGATTACGTCGGCGTCTGGCGGCGGGGGGACGTCCGGGGCGAAGCAAACCTCGGCCCCCACCTCTTCGCACAGCTTGCACAGCTTCCGCGGAGGCGGCGGCGCGGCGCCGCGCTTCAATGTGATGTAGCCGCCGGAGTCGAGCCACTTGGGCTTAGCCTCCTTCGGCAGATACGCCGCATAGAGAGGCGACGCCATGGCGGCGTGCGGCGCCGGGACTCGTATCTTAGATACGTATGTGAGCAACAGCATAGCTACATTCGCCCCTTCAGCGATGCGCCGCGGTCTACAGCACTGCGTTGAGCTGTACGGCGCGTCCGCGTTGCCGTGGGCAGCCTCTTGAGAGCCGCGCCGCCCACGGCGGACCGGCAGTAGGACATCGTGAGACGTAGACGCCTCAGCGGCTTATTGAACTGCCTACTTGCAGGTACATCTTTACAGGTTTTTCCCTACAGGCATAATTAGACCTGTGAGTCTGTCCCTGTAAGGAAGTACCTGCAAGCGTAATAAGCATGTAGGCCGTAAAATTAAATGCAGATTACCCACCCCGCCGCCTTGGCCTTCTCGAGGAGGAGCGCGTCGGCGTCTGTGGCGGGGCCTTTTTCGAGGACTGCTTGCAACTTCTGACGGGTCGCCGGCGGCGCCTTGTCGGTTATTTCACAGTCCGGCTTGTCCTGCTCATGCACCGGAATGGCGGAGCGGATGTAGCCGTACTGGTCTATGGTGAGGAGTACGGCGTGGCCGCGGGGGCACCTAGCCGCAACCCTCGCGGCCCCCCTCTCGGCGGCCAGCCTCAGGAGCTCCGGCGTTACGGCTGCGGACGCGTCTGCGCCGCAGGTTGGGCACCTGAACCTGGCGGTGAGGCTCATCTAAACAGCGCTATGTAGACCGGGTACTTGGCGTAGCGCTCCTCTAGCCTCCAGCCGGCCTGCCTCGCCAGCCCCTCAACCTCGCGCCACGAGACGGGCCTCTGCGCCCTAAGCGCTGTGGTCAGGAGGAAGACGGCGCTCATCCCCTCAACTACTCCCTGCGTCACGAGGAGCATCTTCGCTACGCGCCTCGCCTTGGCGAAGACGTCGCTGGGGTCGGTGGCCCAGTTCAGCATGTTTGTGGCCACGGCGATGTCGAACGCCTCCTTTACCGAGTCCCACCCCAAATACGCAGTGAAGCCGTGCTTCGCGGCCAATCTCTCCAAGTCGCGGTATATCTCCTCGTCTACCTCAAGCGCGGCGAAGTCGCATCTGGCGTTCAGGACCTGACACGCCTTGATGTAGTCCAGAGGCTCCTGGGTGCCGGCCCCTATGAGGAGCGCCCGGCCGCGTCTGGGCGTCTCGACGCCGACGTGTAACGCCGTCCTGAAGGCTGAGTACCAGTCCGACGAGACGAACAGCTGGTAGAGAGCCCTCGCCTCTTCGTCCGGGATCACGTTTTCCAGCGGCTTAACCGCCAAGTCGCACGCCTTGTTTATCAAGACGTCCTCCAGCATGTAGAAGTAGCTTTCGAGCAACTGCGGATACGGCTTCTTCGGCTGTTGCACGGCCTTAAGCTGGCAACCGTCCAGAACCCGCCTCCTCCGGGCCAGCTCCAGGGCCATCCTGGCGAAGCTGGTCGGCGGCCTTTCGCACTCTATGCACTGAAGCATAGACTTGACGAAGATGTAAAGGTAGTAGTCCTCCCATTTGCTGAAGAGTCTAAGCGCCGAGAAGCCGCCGACGCTCTTCAAAAGGTGGGGGACAATCTTCCGGAGGCCTCAGTTGTCCACGACGTACTTAATGCGCTCCACGCGCCGCGCAACGCTGAGGTTTATAACGAATCAGACGCACGACGCCAGAACCGACGCCAGCCGCCACCGCGGCGCCGTCCTCAGATCCAGCGCATACGCCGCAACCGGCCTCACCGCCTGCGCGTAGATCTCAAGAAGTCCCTCCGAGCCCAGATCCGCCCGGGAGCCCACCAGCACGGCCTTCCCCCGCACCGCCGGCGGCTCCTCGTAGACGTCCAGCGGAGCCACCACCACTGAGCAGTCCGCCTCAGCCGAGTAGCCGCCGGTATGTCCACCACCTCCGCCTCTCTGCCCAGAACCACGGCGCGGTATGCCTCGGGCTTCGGGGTAGGCCCGGCGGGGGGCGGCAGGCCTAGGAGGCGCCGCACCAAAGTGGACTTGCCGGAGCCGTGCGGCCCCACCACCGCCACCTTGAGGCGGCCGGGCGCCCAGCCGTCTTCCGCGAGAGAGCGGGCTACGTCGAACAACACGTTCAGCGCGGCGTTGGGGTGGATGGGGACGTGGAGGTCTATCGGCAGTTCCGCCTCCGACAGCTCCAGCTCCAGAGACGCCTTCCTCTCCGCAACGCAGAGCTTCCACCTGCCGTGCTCCGCCTCTAAGGCGAGGCAACCGTCTTTGGCTTCAGCCATTGCGTTGCGGAGGATGATTATCATACGACGTATATGCCCGGCGCTATGCGGATGGAGCCCGTCTGGAGCTGGACGCCCAAGGCCTTGGCCACCGCCTCAGCCGCGGGGTTGGGGGCGTCGCACGAGACCACGTAGGTCTTCAGCCTCCACGGCGGCTTCCTTAGACACGTTATGACCGCCTCTGCGCCGTAGCGGCGGAAGGCGTCTTCTCTCTCTTCGTCTGTGCGGGCTTCAGCAAATATATGCACCATGCCGAAGTGCCGCATGAGGACGCTGTACGGTTCGTAGAACTCTTCAGCCCTCCTCACGAGAGATCCGGCGAAGACCACAGACCGCTCCAAGGCGAAGCCCAGGGGGCAGAAGTCCCAGTCCACCCCCACCACCTCCTCCTTTACGACGTGCTTCAGGATGATTTCAGCCGCGCTTTTGGCCACGAGCGCCTCCAAAAGCTCAGACGCCTCGGCCGGCGCCGGGATGCGGCCTTCCCTCACCGCGGCTACTGCCAGCTCCACCAGGCGGCCCAGCGCCACCTCCTCCGGCGTGCAAGATATGCCGCGGGACAGGGTGAAGAGGCGGTAGGCAGAGGAGCACACGGCGGCGCGGGTGAGCCACTCGCAAAGCATAACTTTGCTCAATGTCCACATCATATCGATTCAAAATGATGCGTCGATGTATCACAAACGTGCGCAAGCGCGTTGTGCTTTTATGCGTTGGCGGCGTGGGGAAGACCACGCTGGTCTACCGCCTCATGGGCCTCTCCGCGGCGCCCTACGCCACGTTGCGGCCCGGCCTCTACAGGCTTTACTTCGTCAACGGCACCGTGGAGCTGTTAGACGTGCCGGGTCAGCATGCGTTGGAGGTGGCGCGACACGCCGCCAGGCAGATGACGCAGTTCTTCGACAAGGCGGTGCTGATGTACGACGTGACGAAGGCCGACACTCTCTATGCGCTTAGCGAGATCTTAGACTCCCTCTGCATCTACGGCAAGTGCCTCTCGGCCAGGGAGGTTTTAGTGGTGGGCAACAAGCGGGACCTCGCCGAGGAGCTGGGCTACATGGTGGAGAACAGCCTCCTCCCCCAACCCACGGTGTACATCAGCGCCCTCCGCGACCCCCCAGAGGAGCTGGTCAAAATCGTAGCTTGAGCCCACTAAACAGAAAACCGCATGAGCTATCCGTCGGCCTTCATCCGGCCGTGGGGGTGCTGCGCCTGCAGGTGCTCCCCCACAGGCACAGATTCACAGGTCTAATTATGCCTGTGAGGAAAAACCTGCAGGGAAACACCTGCAGGTACATCTTCTGCTGTTGCGGAGAGCTGTTAGATGCCGCAGTTTAAATCTGCGCCGCCACGCGGGCGGCCGCGTAGGGCATCTCTTCGCCTTCTGCTTCATACACCACATGGCCGTTGCACATGATCTTTATTTTGCGCCTGCGGGAGATGACCAACACCTTGTACCTAGCCGCGGCGAAGCGCTCGAGGCCTCTCCCCTCGGCGGCGGGCTTTACGTAGACTTCTCCGTCTGCCTCTATGCGGCCGGGGCACTCCACCTCGGCCTCGGCAACGTATACGATGCGCCTCTCTGCCTTCTCCAGCATGCGTCTGTACTCTCTGTGGAGAAGCACAGCGCCGATGTGTGTACAGACGTTCCGCGTCCAGCCCCACGCCGTTGTTTGGCAACTGCAACGCCACCTCCCGCCCTCCAGCCAGACGTAGTAGACGGGGTAGCGGTCGCCGAGCTCCGGCCTGCCCTCCACGGCGTAGTGGCCGGGGCCCAGCTCCCTCACCCCGTCCAGCCTAAGCAAGACGCGGCGCGCCCAGTTGCGCGTTTTGCCCGGGAACTTCTCCCTAAGCCTCTCTACTGCGCGGTCGAGAAGGCTGTCTACTCTGCGCTCCCCGCCCATCTCCTCAACACCGCCCTAATCAATTCAGAGATGTGCGCCGGGAGGGGATCGCCGCCTGCCAAAATCTCTGCGAGGAGGCTCTCGGGCTCTATGCCGCGCCGAAGCGCCTCAGCTTTGAGGAGGACTCTCAACGAGGGGGGCAGTTCCTCAAGCGCCATATGCTTTGGAGATTCCGGCTTTTCAATGATTCGTTTTCTTCTCCCGGACTTCTCTTTTCGTGCAGGTTCTCGACGTTAAGGAGAGGGTAGAGGTGAGGGTTAGGCTTTTCTATTCGACCGCGTCACGAAGTTCTTCAGAGACGTAGAGGGCGACTTCCGCGTCGAGCCGCTGTCTATAGACACATTCGCCTCGCTGGTTAAACAGCTAAACGTTGAAGTCATAGAGGAAGTCGGCGAAGAGTTCCGCGGCTTGGCGGAGGCGCTGGGGGCGAGGCCGCGGCGGGGGGAGCGGTACCGCCGGGGCGACTTAATCGCGTTGGTGGGAGAGCGGGTTCTGCTTCTGGTGCCGGCTGAAGGTTAAGAGAGGGTTTTAATGCGCAGTCTGAGGTAACGCATCACCTCCTCCAGCGGTATCAAGTGCGCAACAAGGCTGAGGGCTAGGGAGGCGGCCAGCGTGAACCCGCCCCGCGGCTCCATGTCGTTCGGGTCAGTGGGATGCCGCCTCGGATCCACCGTCCACAGCCCCAGGCGGTAGCCCATAATTCTCGTCTCTTTGCCTCTGTCGTACGCCAGCTTGAAGAGGCAGTAGAGACGGCGCGGCGACGACAAGATGTCCATGACCTCCGTGCCAGCCCCCAGGCTGAAGTTGCTACAGTCCGCCTTGTCGCAGATGGGGATCCAGCGGCTAGACACGTCGGCGGTTACGTAAGTCCTCACTATGCGGGCGGCGTATTTGGGCCAGGTCAACGGATCCGCCAGGGCGAAGAGCGGCGCCGAGATGGAGGAACAACCAAACCGCCGCGTGAAATGCACGGCATGCGGCTTCGAAACGCACAGAGACGAAGTGCCGTTTTACTGGGCACAGAAGCGGTTCCACGAACTAACCTCCCTTT
>WYEB01000767.1_pt1 | contig 10449 bp, 9 predicted proteins | sample 6343061 | NCBI WGS metagenome assembly WYEB01 (sample SAMN13812332, study PRJNA600296) | hot springs metagenome | biome: ENVO:00000051; feature: ENVO:00002007; isolation source: sediment sample from Evening Primrose shelf | place: USA: Yellowstone National Park, Evening Primrose Hot Spring ... | reverse complement strand
TGAATAATAATTTGTATTTACATTACTATTTGAATATACATTATTGTTATTATAATATACATTTATTGATTGTATATTTTGATTTGATCCATTTACTGAAATTGTTGTATTTATATTTTGATTTGTTATATTTAATATATTAATATCTATAATTGGAACCGTTATTCCTGATGAAGGTATATTTAAGTTAATTGTATTCGAATTAACACAATTTCCATTATAACATCCTTGTGCATATACTGAATAACTTCCTGGATATGAAACAGTACATAAAGCATTTATATTTTGAAATTGTGAATATGAATCATAACAATATGGAGAATTATTTACATATAGTGTATAATTTTGAGAACAACCTGTTATATAAATACTATAAGAATTTTGAAAGTTTGAACTTTGCTGAGATGATATAGAAATTTGCTGACCTATATTATATGTATATGTTGATGATGCTGAAGTTCCTTGAGTTGAAGCTGTTACTGTTACCGAATATGATCCTGGGGGTGTTGTTGGAGATGAATTTACATATAATATTGTTGAACAGGAAGATCCACTAGTAGTACATGATGACGAACTAAATGAACAAGAAATACCAGAAGGTGCTGAACAAGAAAAAGTAACTGTTGTAGATTGTCCATTTGGATTATTTAAATTAACAGTTACTGTGGAATTCGTTTGAGTACCTGGACAAACTGAAGAAGAACTTGATGGATTTAATTGAACAGACGAAACAGAAACTGCGGGTTGTATTGAAATAGTAGGCATTACACCATTTGGAGGATATGCTCTAGCAACAACCCATTCTTCATATTGATATGATGTACCACCATAATCTCCTGCACCTATTTCTAATGTACCATATTGATAAGGATTATAATTTAGATTAGAATATGTATAATTATTATAATTTACATTATATGTATCTAATAATGTTAATGGAGCCCATACTTGATTAGAATTATAAATATAATATCCCGTTTGTGCATAAGATGAATTAACAATTAAATATGAATAAACTGTTCCTCCAGATGTTGGGAAAGAAGTTTGATTTAATATACTATTTGTTACTAAAGATTTTAAGTATGCTGCTGGACCACCAGAATAATATTCAAATTGTACAAATGTAGATAAATTGGATGTTGGCGTATATCCACCCGCAGTAGATCCAGCAGTAAGTGCCTTAATCTGTTGACTTGTATTTCCAAATAGTGCAATTACATGTCCATCTACAGTAGGAGTATAATACCAAGCTTCTTCAACAATTAAAGGTATTTTAGGAATATTCCAATTATTTGGAGGTAAAATATATGTACCCTCATATGATTGATTATTTAACATTTCAATACCATTTGAAGTTGCTGTAGGAGAAAAAGATCCAAGATAGATATATCCCTTCCATCCATCAAATGTATTATTAAAATATCCATATGCTATAAATGTATAATTACCATTATCATATCCTGAAATTACTTGAGGAGATGCACCAACATATGGATAATATTGAGAGTAATAATTATTGCTACTATTTCCTACGTACATATATATTGTTACATTTGAATTAGCAGGTATTCCATTAGATAAATTAATCCACCATATATCACAATATGTATTACCATTAATTAATTGACCTTCATACCATGAATATATATTTGGTGAACCTCCAGCAGTTGTAGTAAAATATACATTCTGTCCATTTGAATCTATTTCATTAAATAATGTTGCATTATTTACATATGCAAAGTTATTACCAATACTAATTGTTCCATTACAAATAGCAATATCTTGTTGAAATGGCACAGGTGTAGCATTAGATTGTGTATTTGTTATATTAACAATATACCATCCTTGAGAATATGCAAACTTTGATATTAAAATAATCATTAATCCAAATATAAATATCTTTAATAATTTCATTTTTTATTATCGTATTCTTTTATTTATAAAATTTATCATAAGTACAATTTAAAAATGGAAATTGAAATTTTTCCAATAGGTGGATATTCATATATAGGAAAAAATATGAGTGCAATAAGAATTAATGATAAAATAATTATAATAGATATTGGAATAAATGTAGATAAAATATCTCAATTTGGAGAAAGAGAAGATATAATAAATAAACCATTAAAAGAATTATATGATTTAGATATAATACCTGATGACTCAATTTTAGAAAAATATAAAGATAAAGTAAAAGCAATAATATTAACACATGGACATTTAGATCATATAGGAGCAGTAAATTTTATTGCACCAAAATATAATGTTCCAATATATGGATCTCCATATACAATTGAATTAATAAAACAGCAAGAAAAAGAATATGGGATTGTTTTGCCAAATGATTTAAAGAAAATATCTCCAAATTCTTCAATTAAAATTTCAGAAGATATTTCAATTAATTTTATTAATATTACTCATTCAATTCCTCAATCTTTAATGATTGATATCCAAACAAATAAAGGTCATATAATATTTTCAGGTGATTTTAAATTTGATAATTTTCCAATTATTGGTAAAAAACCCGATAAAGAAAAATTAAAGAAAATTGGAAAAGAAGGTGTTTTATTATTAATTTGTGAAACAACAAGGGCGGATGAAAATTCAAAATCTCAATCAGAAATTATTGAAAGATATATGTTATATGATGTATTAAATTCAATAGATACAAAGGGAATAATTATAACAACATTTTCATCACATATTGCAAGATTAAAATCAATAATTGAATTATCAAAAGAAATAAATAGAAAACCAATATTTATTGGAAGAAGTTTAGGAAAATATATTAGTGCAGCAGAAAATATTAATTTATATAATTTTTCTAAAGAGGCAGAAGTATATTTCGATCCAAGAGATTATAAAAAAGTTTTAGAAAGGATAGAAAAAAATAAAGAAGAATATTTATTAATTGTTACTGGACATCAGGGAGAACCTGGTTCTGTTTTAGATAGATTAGCAAGGGGAGAATATAATTTTGATCTAAGTAATACAACAATAATATTTGCAAATAATGTAATTCCACATCCAATAAATGAAGCAAATAGAAAAATATTGGAAGAAAGATTGAAAAGAAAAAAAGCAGAAATAATAAAAGATATACATGTATCAGGTCATGCAAAAAGTCAGGATCATATAATGTTATTAAAAATGTTAAATCCTGAATATATAATACCAAATCATGGAGATATAAATAAAAAGGCATCATATTATAATATTGTATCAGATTATGGATATACATTGGGAGAAGATATATTTTTCTTAGAAGATTATCAGAGAAAAATATTTAATATATAAAGTTAATATATTTTTATGAAATCAATACATATTTATATTGAATATATTCTAATAATCTTATTATCTGTATTTACATTTTATTTTGTTTTTACATGGTGGAATAATAATAAAATATATGCAATAAATTTTAATAATCAAAATAAATTTCAATATGATTCAAAATATATAGAAAATGTATTAAATAATTTAGAAGATGATCTCTATTTTAATATAAATTTTAATTTAAATGGATATGATATATATTGTTTAAATAATTTAACATTAATTAAATCTAATAATTTTTGTATAACAGCATTAAATAATATAACATATCAGGGAGAATTAATATATTCATATGGAAATTATTATGTATATGATCCAAAGATGAATGGATATTATTTATTGGAAAATAATAATAATATTACATTATATGGATGTTTTGAAAATTATTTATCATTAATAATATTGACAAATAATTGTACAGGATTATGTTATGGAAATTGCAATTTAAATATAGTTAAAAATCAAACATTAATTTATTCAATAATACAATGAAAACTCAATTATTATTAGAGCAAGTATTATTTATTTTTTTAGTTTTATTATTTATATCAGGTTCCTTAATATTTTATTATAATTATTTAAATAATTTAAATTATAGAAATTCATTAATAAAAGATCAAATATATAATTTAACATTAGAAGATGCAAAATTAAATAATCAATCAAATTTATTTTATTATCAAGGTTATTACTATTCAGTTGGTACTATAATAATTAAAAATTCATAAGTATGTTAAAATTATATGAAAAAAATTGTTGCAGAAGAAATATTAAAATATTTTGATAATGAAATAAAAAATGAATCTTTTATACCAAATATAAAATCTGATGTTGATAAATCAAGAATTGATATAATTTATCCATTAATTGGAAAACTTGCATATGCACATATTTATTATGATAATATATCTGAGGAACTTGTATATGAATTATTAGAACCTGAAATATCCGATGAAGAGAGAATATTAATAGAAAAAATAAAACAATATATTTTAGATGAAATGTACAAAGATCCTGAAGAATTTTTAAATAAAAATAAAGAATATGTATTAATAAAGAAATTAGAAGAATTTGTAAATAGATATAAGATAAAAATAAATAAAGATATATTCATAAAATATTATTATTATCTATGGAGAGATATGTTGGGATATGAAAAAATCCATCCATTATTTTATGATGTATTTATTGAAGATATTTCATGTGATGGATATGATATACCAATATATGTACATCATAATAAATTTGGAATATTGAGGACAAATATAATTTTATCAAGGGATGAGTTAGATAAATTTATAGTAAAATTAGCACAAAAGGCTGGAAAACATATATCATATGCAGAACCAATTTTAGATGCAACATTAGAAGATGGATCAAGAGTAAATGCAACATATTCACAAGAAATTACTACACATGGTCCCACATTTACAATAAGAAAATTCAAGAAACAAATGTTATCTTTAGTAGATTTAATAAAATTGAATATGTTAGATTCTGAAATTGCTGCATATTTATGGACATTAGTAGAATATAGGGCAAATATATTAATTGCAGGTTCTACATCTTCTGGAAAAACAACATTATTAAATTCAATTGCACAATTTATACCACCAGAAGCAAAGGTAATATCTATTGAAGATACAAGAGAATTACAATTATATCATGAAAATTGGATTCCTGCAACAACAAGGAAAGGTTTCTTTGTTGGAGATAAATATTATGGAGAAATTGATATGTATAAATTGTTATCAGAATCTTTTAGACAGAATCCTGATTATGTAATAGTAGGAGAAGTAAGAGGAGAAGAAGCATATGTAATGTTCCAGGGAATGGCTTCTGGTCATTCTGCACTATCAACTATACATACTGATAGCTGGAGAACATTAATAAGAAGATTAACAACAGCGCCAATTAATTTAACCCCAGATCATGTTGCATTATTAGATGCAGTAGTATTTACAATGAGAGCAAGGAATATTTCACCATCTGCTAGAAGGATAAGGGAAATTGTTGAAGTTGGAAAATATTTAAATGGAAAAATTGAAAATGAAACAGTTGTAAAATGGAATTTTGAAGATGATACATTTGAGAAAAAAGATTTAGGAAAATATACTGAAGAAACATTAAAATATAGGGTTGGATCAAATATAAGTTTTAGAGATTCAATAGAAGAGAAAAAACAAGTTATAGATTATTTAGTAAATAAAAATATAAAAGAACATAAGAAAATTGCTGAATATATAAAGCTATATTATACTGATAAAGATTCTTTATTGAAAAAAATATGAACTTTTTAATAAGAAGATTATATCCATATTTTAAGGATAAAAAATATGATATATTTTATACACAATTTAAAACTTCTATTGAAGATTATATAAAAACAACATTGGAATATTCTTTCTTAACATTTTTCTTATCCTCTTTATCTTTATCCTTAATATTTATCTTCTATTTAAATTTCTATAATATAGTATTACTTTCTGTAAGTATTTTATTTGGAATTATTGTTGGTTTTTTAACATTTATTTATTTTTATATTTATCCATCATTAGCAAAAGCGGATTATATAAAAGATATAGAAGATAATTTGCCATTTTTTGCATTATACTTTTATTCATATTCAGGTTCTCAAATGAATATGATAGATATATTTAAATTATTAAATAAAGAAAAAGGGTTTGGGGCAATAAATAAAGAAATTTCATATTTATTAATATTGATTGATAATTTTGGATATGATATTTTATCTGCATTATTAGAATTGGCTCAAAAAACACCTTCAGAAAAATTCAAAGAATTTCTATATGGATTAATATCGATAATTAGATCTGGAGGTTCATTAAAAGATTTTGCAAGAATATATGCAAAACAAAATTTAGAAGAATATGAAATACAATTAAAGGAATATAATGAAAAAGTTAATTTGTGGGTAACATTATATGCATTTTTCTTTATAACATTTCCAATGGTATTATTAATTTTAGCATTTCTATTTTCAATTGCATCAGGAAATGTGAATATTTTAAATTCATTATTATTTTTCTTTATTGTAATTATCCCATTTTCATATATTACATATTTATATATGATACATATATATCAACCAAAGATTTAGAAATTAACAAATCCCTTCTTTGCTAAATCAACTGCTTCCTTTTTTAATTTTCTAAAACAAGATATATGAAAAATCATCTTTTCTCCATTTAAATTTATTATTCTATATTTTTCATCATCATATACTGGTCTATTACAATATTTACATTCACCAATTTTATTTCCCATAAAAAATAATTATTTTTATTATATAAAAATTTAGTGAACCCCTTCAGGTATTCCCTTTCTTTTTCTAATAGAATCTATTATTTGTTGTTGTAAATCTTTTGGAACTTTTTCATATACCTGATCTTCTAAGAACCAAACACCCCTTCCAGATGTTGCAGATCTTAATTCATCTGTAAATCCAAACATATTTGCTACAGGTACTTTTGCCTTAATTGTTGCTCTTTCTTCTTCAATATTCATTTCCAATATTTGTCCCCTTCTTGATTGTAATATTGATGTTACATCTCCAACAGTTTCTGGAGGAGTATCGATCCTTATAACTTGTAATGGTTCATATAATGTTGGTTGCTCAAGAATAGCGCTTTTAATTGCATCTTTTGTTGCAGGAATTATTTGAGCAGGACCTCTATGAATTGCATCTTCATGTAATACTGCATCAATCAATTTTACTTTCATCATTATACCAGGTTCCCATGCTAATGGACCTTGATTCATTACTTCCTTGAATCCTTCCACAATATATTCTATTACTTCCGGTAAATGAACAATACCCCTTGTCATATCAATCAATACATTTCCATTATGTACCATTATAATCCTTCTAGCTTCTTCTTTATCAAATCCAATTTCATTAAATACTTTCCATAAATCTTCCTTTTTAATCCTCCCTTCAGGTAATTTTCCTTCTCTAATATATTCCCTCATTTTTTCATATATTTCATATGGTAAAGGTTCAATTTGTATATATATTTTATTATGTTTATTTGGAGATTTTCCTTCATATACTTGTGTAACTCCATTAACAGATTCTCTATAAATTACTATTGGATCTCCAACCTTTATAGGTATTCCAAAATCATTTTGTACTCTATATTCTATTATTTGTAAATGTAAATCTCCTAAACCAGATACCAAAATTTCTCCAGTATCTTTTTTCTGTTCAACTTTTATTGTTGGATCTTCCCTTGTTAATAGATCTAATGTTTCAATTAATTTTGGTAAATCATTTGGATTCTTTGGTTCAAAAGATTTTGTAACTACGGGATCTAACCAATGTTTCATTTCTTCAAATATTTCAACACTTTTTGGATCCTGAACTTTCCCAACAATTGTTTCTCCTGGATATAATCCCCTTATTCCAACTAAAGCAATTATATTACCAGCCTTTACAGAATCTACATTTATTCTTTGTATTCCTTTCCATATAGCAACCTGTTGTATTTTTATTTGTTTTCCGGCTTGAATTAAGTATACATCATCACCTTTTGATAATGTACCTGAAAATATCCTTGCAGTTGCAATTTCTTGTTTTGATACCTTATCAATTATTACATTTGTTACATTTATTACTACTGGTCCATTTGAATCTAAATTTAACATTGCTTTTCCAACATCCGAATTTATATCTCCCTTCCATATATGAGGAATTCTATATTTTTGTGCCTCAACTGGAGAAGGTAAATGTCTTATAACCATATCCAATACAACTTTTGCAACAGGTGCCTTTTTTCTCATTTCTTCCTTTAATTTTTCTTTATCTTCTGAAAATTGATTATATATTTCAATTATATCTTTAAATGAAACATTATTCTTTTTCATAAAAGGTACTGATAATGCCCAATGGAATTTTGCAGATCCAAATGCAACAGATCCATCATTTACATTTACATTCCATTTTCCTTTAAATTCTGGAGGAGAATATTTATCAATTAATCTATTTATTTCAATAACTATTTTCCCAATTCTTTCCATAATTTGCTGTGGGGATAATTTTAATTCTGTAATTGCTCTATCTGCTTTATTTATAAACAATACCGGTTTTACATATTCTTTTAATGCGGTCCTTAATACAGTTTCTGTTTGAGGCATTATTCCATCAACAAAATCTACTACAACAATTGCTCCATCAATTGCTCTAGCAGCTCTAGTAACTTGTCCCGAAAATTCTACATGTCCTGGAGTATCTATTAAATTTATTAAATAATCTTGATTTTCATAATTATGAACCATTGAAACTGCAGCTCCATATACTGTTATTTCTCTTTCTCTTTCAGTTTCATGCCACCATGTAAACATTGCCTCACCTGCAAGTTCTTCTGCCAACATTCCAGCACCTGCTAATAAAGAATCTGTTAATGTTGTCTTTCCATGATGTATATGCGCAATTATACCTATATTTCTTATATTATCCGGATTATTCATAACTTGCAATATTCTTTCAGTTAAACTAGCCATTATAATAAAATGAAAGATAATATTTTAAAAAGATGTTAAAATACAAACATTTAAAATTTTATTTAAATATTTAGCTATGAGATTTAACATAAAATTTATTATTGGAATATTTTCACTAATTATTCTTATTTTAATAATATCAACAAATAACAATTATTATACAAATTATAAATTGGAAAAGACAAATATTATAATAAATGATCAAAATTTGTCATTATATTTATTGAATATATACGGAGAAGGATGTTATCAGTATAATATAACAAATGGATATTTTATAATAAAAAATAATGGACCTGGAATAAATTATATAATACCATTAGTAGATTATATTAATACTACATCATTTATTTTTTGTAATCAAACATTTTATTATAATATAACAATTGAAGAATGTTTACCAATTGTAAATCCATGTAATATAACATGTAAACCTGGAGAAATGTGTCCAATGATAAGATGTATTGAATATCCATATTGCTCAAATGTAACATATTACATAAATATAGCATATCCAATAATAATTGTAAATGATGATGTATTTTTATATAATAATAATGTTTTTTGTTATTCAGAAAATTGTAATATAATTTATCAAAAATTACCTGGAAATTATTTATACAACTTAATACATAATTTAATAAGCTCTATACAAAAAAATATTGTATGAAACTTGCAGTATTATATTCCGGAGGAAAAGATTCAAATTATTCATTATATGTTGCATCAAAATATCATAAAATATCTGTGCTATTAAATATAATTCCAAAAAATAATGAAAGTTATTTATATCATTATATTAATAATAATTTAACTGAATTACAATCAAAAGCATTAAATATACCTATAGAAAGATTTTATACAAATAATGATGAAGAAGAAACATTATTTGAAGCATTAAAATATTTAAAGGAAAAATATAATATTGATGGAATTATTACTGGAGCAATTAGATCTATATATCAAGGATCAAGATTTCAAAGAATATGTAAAAGATTAAATCTATGGTGTTTCAATCCATTATGGTTAAAAGATGAAAAAGAATATTTATATGAATTATTGAAAAATAATTTTAAATTTATAATTGTTGGATGGTATACATATCCTTTAGATACAAATATTTTAGGAAAAGTTGTTGATGAAAATATAATAAAAAAATTAATTGAATATAAAGAAAAATATAAAATAAATATTGCAGGAGAAGGTGGGGAATATGAAACATTTGTTTTATATCAACCATTATTTAAAAAAAGAATAATAATAAAAGATTATGAAATAAAGATAGAAAAAAATTATGCAGAATATATTATAAAGGATGCTTATTTAGAATGATTGGAATAATTCATACAAATAAAGAAGAATTATCAAAATATGAATTTCTATATCCAATAATAAATATTTTAAAAGAATTAAACATTAATTATAAGGTTTTTTCATATAAAGATAAAATAAATGAATATTTTGAAAAAATAATAATAACAGGTACTGTAATAATGGATTTTGATTATTTAAATTATATAAAAAATTTTGAATTTATAATTAAAAATAATATAAAAACTCTTGCAATATGTTCTGGAAGCCAAATAT
>WYEB01000766.1_pt1 | contig 10452 bp, 10 predicted proteins | sample 6343061 | NCBI WGS metagenome assembly WYEB01 (sample SAMN13812332, study PRJNA600296) | hot springs metagenome | biome: ENVO:00000051; feature: ENVO:00002007; isolation source: sediment sample from Evening Primrose shelf | place: USA: Yellowstone National Park, Evening Primrose Hot Spring ... | reverse complement strand
TCAGGATAAAGGAGGCCGAGGCGCCGCCCGAGGGGCTGGACGGGACGCTCATAATCCAGCTGTCCGCCGCAGGGGGGACGCGCTACGTCAAGGAGGCCAAGGCCGTCGTCGCGAAGGGCAGAGAGGTAGAGATCGCCGACATCTCGGAGATCACGCCGAGGCTCGCCGAGTATGTGAAGGAGGTTTACGACACCGACCTAAGGAAGGAGCTCGCGCTGAGGGCCGAGGTCCTCGCCAAGGCCGCGGAGATGGAGGACCCGGCCGCCGCGAGGAGGGCGATCGTGGAGGCGCTTTGGTCCAGGATCGACTTCAAGGCCACCGTGGAGGAGGAAGCGAGGAAGTTCGGCTACGCTAGCCGTTTTAAACTGCATGAGGACCTGCCGCAGTAAGGTTTTTCCCCGCCTCCTCCGCTGAGGCTTGTGATCGAGAGGGCCGCGCTTAAGCACGGCCTGACGTTGAGCACGGCCAAGTGGATAGAGGAGCTGGCCAAGGAGCTCGGGGTGGGCGAGAGGAGGCTCCTCAAGGCAGTCCTCAAGCTGGCTAAACACGGCGTATGGCTTGAGGCCGAGGACTGGCGGGTGGTCGCGAGGACTCTCGACTTGAATAGGCACTTGGACATGGCTGTGGACTACATCATCCGCCGCGTGGCCTCCGGCGCCTCTCCGGCCGAGGCCGTGGGGGAGCTGCCGGCGGCCGTCGAAAGGGCCGGCAAGCTGTCCCACATAAGGGAGGTGCTGAGCAACTTGATCTAAGGTTTTTCCCTCGCTCCCCTCCCCCGCCCATGAGGAGGGAGGACTTCTACATATCGACGGCGCCCATATTCGCCACGTACCTCGGCGTGACGTCGGGCAACGAGGCGCTCAAGTACGCCTCCTTCAACACGGCCGAGCTCGACGAGGCAGAGTCCAGGAGGCTCTTCGTGGCGTCGTTGATGCCCACGCCCTCCTCCCAGTTCATAGAGGACAGGGAGGAGGCGGCCAGGCAGTTCGGCTACGCCCTAGCCCAGGAGGAGGCCGGCGTGGACAGGCAGATCCTCGTCCACTCCTTCCTGGAGTCCGTTAAGTCCATCGCCGTGGCCAAGACCGAGGCCAAGGCGAGGCTGTACGAATCGGTCACATCGTCGCTGGGGGCGATATTCCTGCTCCCCCTGTTCCTCATGTTCCTCTGGGCCATCGGGATCTTCGACGTAGATCCCGCCCTCCTCCTGGCCCTGATCTTCGGCATAACCGCCGCCATGGCCGCCGTGGCGCTGATCGCGTCGCCCATCGACCTGAACATGTGGAGGACCTACGGGTGGTCGATCCCTCTGGGCCTCGCGGCCGCGGCGGCCGTCGGCATATTCAACGCCCCGGCGGCATTTGCGGTATTCGGCGCGGTCACATACCTCTGGCTGTACTTCAAAGACCGCCTCTGGTGGTTCGGCATAAGGCGGGAGGTTCCGCCGATGCTGAGGTCGGTCGCGGCGATGCTCAAGGAGGGCGCCCCGCCCGAGCTGATACTGGGGCGCCTCATAGGGCGGTACAGGGTGGCCGCCAAGATAGCGTACGGCTACTTCATACCGTCCAGGTACTTCGCCCTGGCCAAGGCCATGTATAGGGCCATAGTGGAGGCCGGAGGCGCGGCGGCGGTCAAGGCCGTCGAGTACATACAGTCCGTGATCGACATGGAGTCGTCCTCGGTCAAGAGGATGACTAGACAGGCGGCGGCATTCTTCGCCCTCTTCATAGCGGCCGTCGTCGTGGTGGCCTTCGCGATCTCCTCGGCCTCGAAGCAACTGTCGTCCAGCGTGAGCTACATGCCTCTGCTCAGCCCGCCCCCCTACGACGAAATCAGGACAATCCTCATCACGGCCATGTCCCTAATAGCCGCGAGCTACGTCGCGATCTTCATGGCGCCCGAGGGGATACACAAGTCGGCCCTCCTGGGAGGCGCGGTCGGCCTGGCGCTGCAGCAAGCCCTATCCCTTGTATTGTAGCCGAGCCCCTCCTGTAGTCGGGTTCCTCCTGCGGACGTAGGGTTTTTCCGGCCGGCCGTACGCCGGGCCATGACTCAGAGGTCGAAGAAGTCGAAGGGGCTGAGGGGCATGACCACCATCGAGGCGCTGCTGATAGCGGCGGCGTTCATAATAGTGGGGGTCATAGGCCTGCTGACGTTCCAGAACATGGGCAAGGCCGCGGCCCAGTCGCTGAGGGCCAACGCCATAGTCACCGCCGATAGGGCGGGCTTCGACGTGACTGTAGAGGTGTTGAACGGACAGCTGAGCGGCGTGATGCTGGCCTACGCCCAGTCCGGCCAGTCCTTGGGCACGCCGATCACGGGTACGTGCATCATGGCTCAAAGCGGAGCGACTAAGACCGGCGTCACGTCCAACGCAATAAATCCGCCGCTGGCGGCCGGCCAGTCGGCCACGTGCAGATTCAACGCGAACGCGGGCCAGCTACAGCCCGGAACCCAATACACCTACGTCATATACGCCGTGGATGCGCAGAGCGGCAAGGTGGTCCAGATAGCGAAGGGCGTGGTGACCGTAGGGATATCGTAGCAACCCCCAAAAACCGCTTTTTCCTCCTCTCCACCACCTTCCATCTTCTTTCTCGACTGGATCGACGCCTCTCCGCCGGCCTCTCTTCCCGGCAAGGTTTTTCCCTATCCGCTTGCCGCAGGGGCATGAGGTCGATATGGCTGGCGCTTCTGCTGGCCGTCCCGGCGCTGGCGTACGTCAGCTGGCTTCCGCCGTACGCGAGGATGGTGCAGGCATATCCCATGAACGCCACCTGCTTCGATGCGTATGTAAACAACAGTGTAGTTTACATAGAGCAGGTCGGAGTCTCCTTCAACGGCTCCTCGGCCGAGGCGCAGGCGATCCTCCAGTACCTCTACTCGCAGTGCAAATACGTCGCCGTGGATGTGCAGAACGCCACGCAGACGGCCAACGGAGGGCTCTGGCTCGCCGACGTCTACTGCTCCTCGGACGGATCCATATGGCTCTCCCTGAGGTGGCTCCCGCTCCGCTTCGCCGCCTACATCGGCAACGTGGAGTTCGTCAACGCCAGCAACGCGACTGCTGAGACCCCTGTGGGGACGTTCACCGGCTACATCCCCGCCGGCTGGTACCTCGACCCCGCCACAAAGGCCGTCTTCCAAGTCCCCGGCGCCAATCTGACCCTCCTGGCCTACGTCGACAGGCTTTCGGCCGACCTCAAGGCCCTTGAGGCCGAGCTGGAGAACAGCAGGGCCAACGCGAGCCAGGCCGCCTCGCTGATAGCCCGGCTGGAGACCCAGACAGCGAGCCTGGACGCGCAGAGGCGGGCCCTGGAGGAGGCCTTGAGGCAGAGGGAGTCCGAGCTGGCGGCCCTACAGGCCAACCTGCGCGCCGTACAGGCGGAGAACGGCCAACTGAAGGCCCAGCTGGCCCAGCTCTCGGCAGAGAACCAAGCCCTCAAGGCCAAGCTGGCCTCCATGAACGAAACCCTGGCCAGGCTCAACGATACATACGCCTCCCAGATATCGGCATTGAGGGCCCAGCTGGCGGCCCAGCAGACGGGCAACCAGATCGGTCTGGAGATCGGCTCGACGCCGTTGATGTACATACTGCCGGCCGCCCTAGCCGGAGTAGCCGCCGTCCTCGTCATATACATGAAGAGGAGGGCAGAGGAGTAGGCGGGCGGGATCCGGATAAAATCCAATAATAATAGAAATAGAATAAGGTTTTTTAGGGCCCCGGCAGGAGCCCATATGAGGATCGGCCTACCGGCCCTGTTGCTGTTCGCGCTGGCCGCCGCGGCGGCCCACGCCCAGACGCAGGGCGCGTGGTTGGGTAGCAACGGCCCCTACATGTCGCATGTCCCGGGCGCCTACTTGGCTTGGTATCCGCCGTACGCCGTGCCCATGAACTTGACGCTCGTCAATGTGACGTGGTACAAGGCGAACTACCCCATATGGTTCAAGTCCACGTACGACGTGGTCGTCTGCTCGGGCTACACCTGCGGCTACGAGCCGGCCACCATCTACGTGGTCCAGTACGGCCTCACGATGGTCAACCCCTACACGACCAAGCCGGGCACCATCATCGTTGGCGACGTCGAAGATTACGTTCGGTATGTATGCAGGCACGGCGCCATGGTCGCCCCCATAAACATAACGGTGCTGAACCTCACCACCCAGATATGGGTCTCCGACGTCTACTGCCTAGACGGTGACGAGTGGTTCTGGCTGAGGTGGCTACCGTACGACAGCGACTACTTCGTCAATAAGGTCGAGTTCTTCAACGCCTCCGGCGTGAAGGTGGATACGCCGCTAGGGGGGCTTCTATGACCGCATCCCCGCCGGCTGGTACCTCGACCCAGTCAGCAAGGCGGTCTTCAGGATACCGGGCGCCAACCTGACCCTCCTGGCGAGCCTCCAGAGCGTCGAGGGGAAGCTACAGGTTCTTGAGTCCCAGCTGGCGTCCGCGAGGGCCGAGCTGGGGGCCAAGTCGGTGCGGCTCGCCTCGGCCAATGCGACGATCGCCCGGCTGAGCGCGGCTCTCGCCCAGCTCAACGCGAGCCTGGCCCAGGCGAGGGCCTCGTCGGCACAGCTCTCGGCAGAGAACCAGCCCTGAAGGCCCAGCTGGACGCCCTCAACGCCACGCGCGCCCGGCTGGAGGCCTCGACGCGTATCGCCTGGATAGGCGCGGTGGCGGGGGCGGCCGCCGGGGCGGCGGTCTCGGCCGTAGTCCTCAGGAGGCGGCGGTAGCCGCGCGGCAGGGTTTTTCCCGCCTCTCTTTTCCCCGTCCGTGGAGGACCTAATAGCTGCTGCGGTCTTCATAACCGCGCTGACGGCACTGTTCGCGCTGGCGGTGCTGACGGTCAAGCCGTTTCTCCCCTCGAAGACCGTGGAGGTCCCGGCCGCGCCCGGAAGGGATGCGCCGACGATGCGCGTCTACGTCTACAACGACTCGGGCCGCCTCTACGCGGTGGAGTACGCCGGGGGCGATGTGGACGCCTTCAGAAGGGCTGTGGGCGTGCCCGGCTCCCTTGCGGCGGTCTTCACGGTCTACCCCGGCGGCTACAACTGTACCAGATACACGCGGGCGCCCGTGAGGATCGGGGCGGATCCCTACACGGGCCTCTGGTGCCCGCCGCCGTTCGACGCCAACAAGGCCGGCGGATTCGGCGCCAAGGCCGGCGGAGGCTGCGTCCCCGTGGGGCTTACGTCCAGAGGCAGGTGGCTCTTGGTGCAGTACAGCTGTCCGGGGATGCCATGATCGCCCTCAGAGACATCTTGATCTTCGTGGGGCTCATGGCCCTCGCGGCCGCCGTGATAGCGACGCTGTTTCCGGTGAGGGAAGGCGCCTCCTCCATACCCGCTTGCTCCGACTGCACCCTCAAGCTCGCGGGCGGGTACTGGATCCGTCAATATGGCAACTACGCCTCGCTCTACCTCGGCACCAGGGAGGTGGCGAGGTACGGCTGGGCCTACGTGGACGGGAGGCCGCTGTCCGTCGGGGAGTCCGTCGGCTGCGACCCCATGTACCTGTGGGTTCTGGACGGGCTCGCCTACGTCTCGTGCAACGGCGAGGAGCCCGCGTTCGGCAGGGAGGTGGGCGTCCTGGCGCCCGCCGCCGCCGTCGACATCTCGGCGAATCCGCTCGGGCCCGGATGCGCCTACACGGCCAACGTCATAACCAACGTGATGAACGGCACCATAGTTAAGTTGAATGTATACGACGCATACGGCAGGCTGGTCTACTCGGCCTCCGGCGTGATGCCGACTTCGTTCACCTTCAGCGTCCCCGCGGCCGGCACCTACAGCATGCACGTGTATGCCCCGCCCCTCCTCGACAGCTGGTACACCCTCTACGCGGGCGTGCAGATAAGCGGCACGAAGTTTGTGGTGTATACGGGCAACAACACGCAGGACCTCCGGCCCGCCATATCGCTCAAGGTCTTCGACCTCACGAGTTTCTGGGAGAGGGGCTACAGAAGCGTGGTGGTGTACGTGGATCCAGGCATGAGGTCGTTCGCCCTCTCGGCGCCTACAGGCGCCTTCGCGGACTTCCTGCTGGCCTGGGAGGACTGCCCCAACTGCGACCCGACGTACGGCGCCCTGTACGTGGACGAGGTGTGGCGGGTCACGTTCACCCAGTCGGGTCCCGTCCTCGCCCACGTCTTCTCGCAGGGAGGCTTCTGGCACGAGGTCTACGCCGACGGCCAGCTGATATGGGCGTGGAACACGCAGGGGCCGAAGCAGACGACGTACACCGGCACCAACCCCTCCATAGACGTGAGGTTCGTGTCGCAAGCCTCGGTCATGGACGCCGAGGCTCTGTTCACGAAGACCTGCAGCTGGAGCTGACATGTGGTCCACGGCCTACGGCCTGATAGCCCTCGCCGTCGTGGCCTTCGTGGTGATCTACGCCGCGTCGCATGCGCCGAGCTTCGCCTCGGTGAACCTCGCGGACCAGCTGTACAGCGCCAAGAGCCAGCTGGCGTCGAACCTCTCCTCCCTCCCCAGAACCGACAAGCCCGCCTACTTCACCGTCTACCACAACATAGTCAGGATAGAGGTGGCCAACGCCACCTATGGCAACTACTCCTTCCCCGCGGAGCTCCCCCTCGGCTACAAGCTCGCGGCGGAGGGGAACAACCTCCTCTACGAGATCTACCTCAACGTCGAGTCCTGCAAGCCGGTCTCGCTTCGAGGCGGCGGCGCCGCCGTGCTCTACGTCGTCGAGCTGAGGCAGTCCGTGGACATACTGCCGTGGCTCGCGGTCTACTACGCCGACGTGAACGCCACGGCGTACTACGGCCAGCTGTACAGCCTCTACAGGGCCTGGGGCAGGCCGCCCGCGGTGGGCCTCGACCTAGGCGCCTCGCTTAGCAAGGCCGAGTGGGCGATCGTCTACAATGCGACCTCCGGCTCGGACGTCCTCTACGTCGCCGCGCCGCCGTCTGCGCCGTATATAGTGGTGGAGGACTACCCCCTCGCGATCCCGCTGGCCTGCCCCCGCTAGACCCCTGCAACCAAGGTTTTTCCCTCCCCCCTCCCCCAACAGCCATGTTCCGCATCCTGCCTGTGGCAGGACTGCTGGCCGCCCTACTGCTACTCATGGCAACAGCGGGAGCGGTACATGCGGCTACGCTGAACTGCACCAACATAACGACGTACACAGTATACACCACCAACAAAATTCAAGTTGGTCTGGACTTCAAGTCCATAGGCCCGGTGCTTCCCAACGCCGGCGTTGAGTACGATAGCGGTGGCCTTGTCTACGGGACTGTGAACAGCGCCCAGTGGGATAGGTCGCTGAACTTCACCGTGACTCTGGACGCCTATGCCCCCAATCAGCCGTGGACGATAGTCACATATCAGTGCGTCTACAACGACAGCGGGAGGATCGACACGCGCTACTACGACGTGGTCGTGAAGACGCCCAACAGGACGAGCATCACTAAGGTTCTCACGGTGCCGCCCACATATGCGCAGTACAATACATCGACCTACGTCCCCGTCTCCCAGCCGCTCAGCGGCAGCTACTGCTCGGCGCCTCCGACCCTCGGCAGCTGGCCCAACTGCCCCACCTTCACGCCCGAGCCCAACTATTTCGTCTCCGCCTCCTACCCCACGTGGAACGCCCTCCAGGTGAACGGCTACAAGCCTGGCGAGCTCGTCTCGGCATACGGAGTAAACGCCACGATACCGTCTCCCTGGACATACGGCGTCTACTCCGACGTGGGCACCCTCTCGTCCATACAAATAGACAACAACAACTACGGCCCCGGTGTAACGTATATACCCGTGTCCTCATACGTTTATCTCATCGTGGAGGGCATGCCGACTGCGTGGGGCTCCGTGAAGGCGGAGGGGGCCTCCGTGCCGCTCTACGTGGCGAGGGTGGTGGAGTTCACGCAGATCCCCACGAAGCTCTGCAAGCCGCCTTCCTGCATCGTGCTGACGTGGATCGACGCCATGCCGTGGATCAACGAGTCCATGGTCAACAAGACGGCGTGCGAGGTCGACGCTCATGAGGTGCCGTGCCCCAGATACCTGTCCATCGTAGCCGTGGAGAGCGGCGCCACGCTCAGAGAGTTCGCCGGCTTCCCCATATCCATCCCCGGCAATGGTACGGGCGTCATAAAATATCCGTCTGAGATACGCCTTCCGCTGGGCTCCGTCTACGTGACGCCGATATACGTGGAGTGGAGCTCCGACATCCTCCCGAACAGCCTGGGCCTGGGCGCCATCCAGCCCCAGATCTTCTTGACGGATCGCTTCGATACCAGCTCCGGCACGCCGTACCTCCGCGTGCTCGGCAACGCCACATACTACGAGGCGGTGGCCGGCGCCGGGAAGGTCAACGGCCCCCTGGAGACCTCCGGCGTTGGCTACACATCGAGCGAGACCAGGTTCGCCGTCGCCGTCGATCGGTCTCTGCCGTCGATAAGCGTCAACTGGTACGTCTGGCCCGTACCCACGCTGGGCTACCCCCTCGGAGTAACCTCCCTCGACGCTATCGTCGAAGACGCGCTCACCATCAACTGGCCCATTCCCCAAGGGGGGATGTTCGGCACCCCCTGGGTTCTGTGGCTGACCGCCTCGGCCTGGCCCACGGACGCCTTGCTGAGGAACTACCCCGACATAAGCGGCGGCCGCTACGTCGACCTGCTCCATCTGCTCCACGGCGACCCCACCGCCTACTACTGGGGCTCCGGCGATCAGTACTCGGCGGTCGCCGTCCACACCGCGTCGTATTACGGCTACACCACGGCCGACAGCGCCGGCTTGATCAAGCTGTACCACGTGAACGGAATCGCGCCGGCGGACGCCGCGGCGCCCTTCGTGCCGTCCGTGCCCCAGCATAGTAAGACCGGCAACACCAACAACACCAGCGACGTCGGGCTTTGGCTGGTCTCGCTCGTCCCCACGGCCGCCTGCAGGTCCATGTTCTGCACGTCGCTGAGCCCTGAGCTGTTGGGGCCTCTGCCCCCCTTCCCCGGCGACAGGGCCATGCCGGATCTCGGCTACTCCATAATGCTGACGTACATAGGCCCTCCCGGTGCGCATGACGTCAAGGTCTACGTGGGGAGCGGGTACGTGCTCTCGTCCAAGCCCTCCCTGACGTTCTCCAGCGTCCGCAACTACAAGCTGGCCGAGATCAACATGCAGTGGAGCCCCATGCAGGCGGTCGTAGTCGGCCCGGGCTGGTGGGTGCCCTACAGGCCGCTGGCCCCCTGCGACTCCATGCCCCTCGACGCCTCGTCGATATACGTGACGCCCGACAGCGTAGGGGGCGTCAGCATAGTCATTAACGACAATGGCGTTAACTATACTTATGTCTTCTACGTGCTCGACGACGTTGAGTACCTCATCTCGACGAGCACGCCCGCCCCGGCGAGCCTCACGGGCACGCCCCTCAACATCACGGCGTACGTCTCGCTGGCCGGCGTCCCGTACTTCCACGAGGTGTACGGCTTCGGCGAGGGCGGGAGGCTCTCGGCGCCTGCCTGCTCCCTCTCGCGGTTCGGCGCACTCCCCGCGCCCCAGCTGGCCCTCTCGGGCGACTTCTGGGGCTCCTTCGGCCTGGCCGAGATGCCGCTGAGGCCGGTCGAGATACGGTACAGCTACTCCAGGCCGAGGCTCGAGCTGGCGGATCCCCTCAAGGGCCTCGTGAAGGTCGAGGCCGACGGCCCCGTCAGCGGCTTCGCGTTCTACGCCCAGCGCAACGGGACGTGGGTCAAGATAGGCGAGGCGCGGGGGAGCTGCGTCCTCGTCAACGTGTCCAGGGTGTTCCCGTGGGATCCCATCCTCGTCCTGCCGCTCGTACATCAAGAGCTGGCCGCTACGCCGGGAGAGGCCGTGACGCTCTGGCGCCCCGAGACGGCGCTCCTCTTCAAGGCCTGGGCCGACCTGGTGGGCTACCCCAAGGGGGCGCCGAGCCGGCTCGTCGTGGTGGGCTCATGCTGACCTTTAGGTATCTCCTCGCCGTCGTGGCGGCCGTCGTCGCCACGGCCGTTGCGGCCGTCGCCGTCTCCAACGCGTTTAGGTTGAGCCAGGCGCCCCTCGAATCGGTAGCCATGTCGATAATAGCCGGGGAGACGGCCCATCTGGACACACCCGTGTCGGTGAGGCAGTACCTCGCCTACTATTACTACGCAGGCGGCAGGTGGATCCTCGCCAACTCGACCGGCCTGCCGGTCTACGTCTTGGGGCTGGGCCAATGCCCTCCGTTGATAGTAAGCCTGCTGGGCAAGATCTACACGCAGAGCAACGCCACGGTCGTCCTGACCAACTGCGTCTTGATAATGCCGTGGGCGCAGGGGAACACGATCACGAGCTACGCCGCCACCTGTCGCTCCGGGACCGACTTCAGGCCCGAGGCGGCCGAGATCGAGGCGTCCGGAGTCGAGGTAAGGCTGGTGCTGGTTAACTGCTGATCTTTTCCAAATCCCTTTTTCCCTCTATCCCTCTAAA
>WYEB01000762.1_pt1 | contig 10470 bp, 14 predicted proteins | sample 6343061 | NCBI WGS metagenome assembly WYEB01 (sample SAMN13812332, study PRJNA600296) | hot springs metagenome | biome: ENVO:00000051; feature: ENVO:00002007; isolation source: sediment sample from Evening Primrose shelf | place: USA: Yellowstone National Park, Evening Primrose Hot Spring ... | reverse complement strand
TCGGGCCCACCCCAGGGATCCGCAGGAGGTCCGCCCTATCTCTGGGCCCAGCCGATAGGTAGGCGCTTAAGGCGGCCGGCAGACGCCTCAGCTGGTAGCTGTTCCCGACGGACGGCGCCAGTCCGGCGGCTTCGTCTAGGCGCTCGCTCCGGGAAAACAAGGCGCTGGTCTATCTGAGCGCGTTGGTGTGGTATGCGGTGTTCTGGGCGAGAAACGCGGCTATGAAGATCAAGCCCTCGTCACCCGGCGATATCGAGAGGTCCACGCAGTCTCCGTACCTATCCAGCAGCCCCCACACGGCGGGCTCCACGTCTCTATCCACGTCGTTTACATAGCGCCAGGGGCTGCACCATCCGCCCGAGAGGCGCGGGTCGGCCGAGGCGTCAACGCCTTTCCTCACGCCGAATTTCTTCACGTAGGAGCCTCCTCTCGGGGAGGGGCGACGTGAAACTGGGGTAGAGGGTCATCTATCAACCCTGAACCTAAAACAACGCCTCAACACCGCGCCTCCCTCCTCCCTCACCGAGAACTTAAGCACCAGCCTGGTGAGCTCCTCGGGATCTATCACGGCAATGCCCACGCCCAAAGATAACCTCTTCTGCGGCGCGCCTCGGCGCGACCAGCTACGGCACGTGCGGAGCCCGCGATGACCCGGAGCCCACATGCTCGTAACGCCCGGCGCGGCTGGGAACCGCGCCACGCATATGCGCTGCCGTCTTGTGAAAACTCGCACTATAATAACCCTGTTGTACTTCCCTCCTCCGCCGCCTCGGTTCCACTTGCGCCTCCCGCCGGCATCGCGGCTCCGGCCCGGCGTACGAGGCCGCCGATCGTCTTGCGGCCGGAGGGCCTTATGGGCATGGAGGGAATGAGGAAGGAGAAAAGGAAAATAGCGCTGGAGATATTGGACGAGGTGGATAAGATAATAGAGATGGCCAAAATGCTGGCGGATGAGGACGACCCCTTCGCGAGGCGCGGCCTATATGCCTTTATGGACGCCGAGATGAAGGCGCTGAGAACTTTGGTGCATGATCTGGTGTTTTCCCCGGAATAACTCCCCTTTTTCCCTTTATAGTGACGGCGCGTTGGTTCGACTTTTTCGGCGCCTCCTCCTCGCCTCGGCCGCGTTTAGTCCCCCGCTAATTTCGCGGCGCCCCTCCGCCGCATCGATTCCACATAGGGCATCCGCCCTGCGGAAAGGAGCGGATGGTTGGAGAGGTAAAAAAAGGGAGGGGGCTATTCCCATTCGACCGGCTCCATGTCGGCGGGCCTGCACTCGGCGAAGCAGAGCTCGTCGCACTCCGTGGTGCATCCCCCGGGGCGCCAGGGCATGTACGCCGCGGGATCCCTGCGGCAGTCGTCCGCGCAGCGGTTCATGCATGCGACGTAGCACCGCCCGAATTCGTCATCCATGTGCGCTCCGCTGTGCGTTGGTAAGTCGATCCGCCTCCCGGCGGATTCGCCGACAGGGCGTGCATAAGAAAGCCTTGACAGGGGGCTAGCCCCCTGTCGGGCTTTTCATGGATGTTCCCTGTAAGCGCTGGCGGATCCGCCGAGAGGTGGGCGAGGCGGTTCAACTTGGCGGTATGCGCGGAGGCGCAGATGCTCCCCGCGGCCGACGCCGCGAAGAGGGATTCGAAACGTGTCCCACCTAACGCTCTAGGCGGCGCATCGAATCAATAAAACGGCCTTCTCTAACCTAGATTATGGAGAGGAAACTCTCCACGGACGAACCTAGACGTCGCCTTGAGCTCGCGCTTAAGCCGGCCGAGGGGCCTGTAATAGAGGAGGTTCTTGAGCATGTCTCCAACCACGGGGTCCTCCGCGGCCCCGTGGACTGGGTATTTAAGGCGTGGATCGCCTACGTCGAATACGCGACGCGGGGGATCGCCGAGGCGTTCCCGCTCACAGAGGAGGAGAGGGGGCAGCTCTTCGACTTCAGAGACGCGGTGAAACGCCTCCTGCTGGAGGCGCAGAGGCAAGTAAAAGAGAAGCTGGCGTCTATATACAAAGCCGTTGTCGACGGCACCTACAGGATGAAGGGCAACAGGCTGTACGCGCCGGACGGGGCATGGATGTATGTAAGAGAGGGGTTCGCTCCGCGCATCATAATCCACGGCGTAACAGCTAAGACACGCTTCCCCGACATACTCAAGCTTCCGCGTGAGCGGCTTGAGCTGCTCCAGCTGGGCTGGAGGGCGAGCGATGAGGGCAATGATGGCGGCCGACCCTACATGGGCACTACACAACCCTGGCAGATATTCGCCTGGACTGCGACGAGATACGGAGCGCTCCGCGCGTATGTCGCCTCGGTCAACTTAACGCGTGAGGGGGCGAGCGTGGAAGTGGTTATCACAGCGAGGGGCTGGATGCAAAGGTGGAGTAAGGCGGAGGCCATAGATCTGGTGGCTAGCCACCTCAGGCGCGGCGAATGGACGCCCTTGCTAACCATGTGGCTTGGCGACGGCAAAGCCGAACGGAGCGAGGTGTTAAGTGGCGAATACAAGCTTGTTATTGCGGCTAAGGAGCCCTGGAGGTTGGGCAGTAGCATAGGCGCAGAAAAGGCCCTCGTCGCCAGAGGCAGAGAGGCGTTCGAGAGGCTTAGGGAGTCGGCCGGCGCATACGGCGTGCTACTGGATCTTCTGAAGGCCCATAAGTGGATCGACGTGAAGCTGGCCACAGACGACGGCTTTAGGGCCGCCTTCAAGCTGAATACGGAGAAGAGGGGTATAGACGTGCTTAGGGAGGCGTATGGGCGGAACGGCGTTGAAACCTCTGCCGAACAGCTAGGCTACGTAGAGAGAAACAGCAGACGGAGAAACGGCGTGGTAGTCGTGGCGGGCGTCGTGATGTCCTTGCATCTCGTTAATGGTAGGGGCGGCTCGCTCCTGGCTGAGCACTATACCCGCGATGCCGGAAAGGCGCTCGCCGCCGCCAGGAGGCTTGAGTCGGCGGGGCTTAGGCCGAACGTGGTCCGCACCAACCCCGGCTACACGGTGTATATAGCCACGGCCGATCTCTTGAGGCTGGCGGAGAGGGACGGCGAAATAAGAAGGGCCGTAGCGCTCTACCTCGCCGAAAAGGCGAAGGACGGCACGCCGAGGCAGAGGGAACTCGCCGAAAAGATCCTAAGGAGGCATCCCCTTTTATTCTCCCAATGCCTTTCTGCCTCCTCGACATCGCTATGCATTGGCCGATATCGAACCGAAACGCCGAGCTTGGCCGATATGTGGAACTGCAGAACCGACGACAACATGCGGAATCGGCCGACGTCCGGCCGCGCCGACGATAGCCGGAAGAGTCCATGGAGCCCCGGCCGGGATTCTTGGGCGGGTTCCCCTGAACCCGGGACCTCCCGCTTACAAGGTCCGCCGTGGACGTCGGCGGTAGCGCGACGCCCACTCCTACGCGGGGCTTAGCCCCAGGGCGCTCTACCGCGCTAAGCCACCGGGGCCTTACTCTTTACATATATTTCTTGTTTTTAAGTTTTCCACCAACGTTGACGGCTAGGCCCCCTGCTAGCGGCTATTCGGCGTCTCGACGGCTTCACGCGGCGGCTAGCCCTCGCGCGCCCTCCGCTCAGATCCCCTCTGTTATTTGTCTTGGCTCTAGCCGTAATATGCATAACGTACATAGCTACGCTCCGGCTAGCGCTTCCCCACCTCGTTGAGGGCGGCCTCTGCATGGATTCTAAACCCGAGACCACTGGGATCCCCCGGCCGTCGCATCAAGAAGGGCGTGGGGCCTGTATCCGGAGCTGCCTCCGGCATAGATCTGCCCTCCGAGTCGGCCCGATGGGCCATGGAGGGATGGCGCAATTGATCGGACACGTCGGCGGGAGGTCCTCGGCGCGTCGAGGGGCTGACGTGCCGCTAAAGCGGCCGGAGGCAGTGCGCGGCGGCCTTGAGCGTGGAGGCCGTCTGCGGCCGTGTGGACAGGTCGACCGTCCGGCCTGTCGGGACTCCTAGGCGTTAGATCTCCGCGGGGTCTGGGCTCGAGTCCCGGACTGAGCCTCGACCAGCCTGGATCTGGGCTTCACGGCATATCCTCTCCTCAACGTGAGCTCTCTCATGCTGTATAGAAGTCTGCCGACGGCGACGGGCTTCCCGTCTTCGTCGAGTACGAGGACCTCGACGTTTGGCCTTAAGCCGCGCGAGTAGGCCTTGATGAACTTCGCGGGGACGCTACGTCCTTGCGACACAAATTTAGCCGTCTCCCTGTCGACGACCACATAGGGGGCCTTCATGTAGGGGGCCGCCTCGGCTAGGGGCAAGAGATATCCGTCGTTGTTTCTGAATGCAAATATCGGCTTGCCTTCATAATATATATATTTTATCCTTTTAGATTTATTATATTTTATTTCTAGTTTATCTTTATCTACATCTATATTTTTATATCCATATATGTATGTCAAAAGCCCATAGGCGTGCTCCTCCGGCGTCATGCTTTTAACCATGTATCGAATCCCTATTAATGCTGTACTGCGACATCTGCGGCGCCCCGATAGAGGGGCAGCCCTATATAGTGAAGCTTGACAACGCGGTTCTCCACGTCTGTAGGCGGTGTGCGGCGTCTTACGGCGCCGTCTCGGCAGCCGAGCCGCAGACACAGAGGCGCGCGGCCCCGCCTCCGCCCAGACGCACGTCTGCCGCCAGGCGGTCCGCCGATAGGTACGAGGTCGTCGAGGAGTACGCCGAGGTGATAAGGAGGGCGCGGGAGTCCATGGGCCTCAGTAGAGAGGCGCTGGCCTCCTATATGGGCGTCAAGGAGAGCGTGTTGAGGCGCGTGGAGAGCGGCCAGCTGGTGCCCGACGTCCAGTTGGCTAGGAAGCTCGAGAAGGCGCTTGGCGTGAAGCTGTTAGTGCCGGCGCAACAAGGGGAGGCCGACGCGGGCGCTCCCGCCAGGAAGGAGCTCACGCTGGGCGATGTGGCGGAGGTGAGAGATGAGGAATAGGGCCCTTCTCGCCTATGTAGGCCCCAGGGATAGGAGGCTCGGCAGAAGGCTCGCCGAGTTCGAGGCCTTGGCTGAGGTGGCCGGCTATGAGGTGGCCGGCGTAGTGGCCCAGTACGGAGAGCGGGATACCCGTTTCTATCTCGGCAGGGGGAAGCTCGACGAGGTGGCGGGCATGGATTTCGACGTTTTTGTGGCGTACCACGAGCTGACGCCGCTCCAGTCGTACAACTTGAGGAGGAGGTTGGGCGTCGATGTCATGGATAGGGTGTTGCTGATACTCAAGATATTCGAGCGGAGGGCCGGCGGCATAGAGTCCAAGCTGCAGATCGAGCTGGCGTCGCTCAAGTATCAACTGCCCTTGGTCAAGGAGTACCTCAGGAGGGCAAAGATGGGCGAGCAGATCGGCTATATGGGCGCGGGCGAGTACGCCGTCGACGCCTACTATAGGCATATGGTGAGCAGGATCTCCCACATAAAGAGGAGGCTCGATAGGATGAGGGAGGATAGGGTCGGGCTTATGAAGAGGCGGAGGGATCTCGGCGTGCCCGAGGTTGTGTTGACGGGATATACCAGCGTGGGGAAGACCACTCTCTTCAACAGATTGACGGCGGAGCATAAATACGTCGACGGCAAGCCGTTCGCCACGCTGGACACGTATTCGCGCCGCATAAACCTATGGGGGAAGGAACTGGTGTTGACCGACACCATAGGCTTCATCGAGGATCTGCCGCCGGTTTTAATAGAGTCGTTCTACTCCACTCTGCAAGAGGTCGCCGACGCCGATCTGGTCCTCCTGCTGGTCGACGTATCCGACGACGAGGGGGAGCTGGCGAGGGAGCTCCAGACCTCGCTCGACGTGCTGTCGACCATCGGCGTATATAGGGAGAAGATCCTCCCCGTCTTGAGCAAAGTCGATAGGGTTAGCCTCTCCGAGCTGGTCGAGAAGGCCTCGATCGTCAGGAGGCATTTCTCTCTCTTCGTGCCCGTCTCGGCGTTGACGGGCTTCGGCATCAATACGCTCAAGCTTCTGCTCTTCTGGAAGACGCCGGGATACGCGATATACGAGGCGAGGCCCCCGATCGGGGGGCTCATGCTGGACGGGAAGTCGTACCTCCCGGTCAAGATGGGCGAAGTCAAGCGGTTCGAGAGCTCGTCTCTTAATTTATATACCGAGCTGAGGAGAGTTCTGTGAGCGAGGAGAGGCTCAACGCCTATCTCATAATGGTTGAGCGTAACGTCTCCTTCGAGTTCAACAGCCCCGAATACGGCAAGCTGGCCCGCAAGATGGTTGAGATGCTGTACTCAAGAAAGGAGCGGCTCTCGGACGACCGAATAGCCATCTTGATGAATATATCTACGGCAGAGGCCAGGAGAATTCTGCAGTTTCTTGCTAAGGGCAACATGATAGGCGTAGTCAAGACGACCACGCCCGACTATAGGATCGAGTACGCTTGGTATGTCGACGACGTGGTGATAGCCAACGCCATAAAGAAGAGGATAGAGTTGGTCTCAGGGAAGCTGGCCCTCCTGGTGAGAGCTCTGGCCGAAGGGACCTACTACGTCTGCCCGAACTGTCATCGGCGCTATTCGCTCGACGAGGAGCTGGCATACAACGGCGTTTGCCCTATATGTAAAGTACAATTAATTTATATAAATAATATAGATGAAATAAATAGAATAACTAAAGTTATTGAAAAACTTGAGAAATATGCGAGTAGTATTTAATGTAATTAAGCCCTTCGCTAAGGAGATCTTCGTTACGGGGTTTCACGGAGTAGGGATAGTGGGACATATAGCGGTTAAGCACCTCTCGAGGAGTTGCGACGTGGTGGGCTACGTGCGCTACAAGAAGATGCCTCCCGTGGTTGCCTACGAGGGCGATAGGCTGGCGCTCCAGTCCGAGATATTTTCCTGCGGTAAGGTGACAGGCGTCGTCAACAACTACGGCCTGATCGACGACGCCGTCTACGACTTCGTTGAGGCCCTATCCGAGTGGGTCGTCAGAAGCGGGTTCAAGCTGGCGGTGCTTTTCGGCGGCTTGGACGGCAGATTTAGGCGGGAGCAGGGCGATCTGTTGAGAGTAGCCTACACAACGCCCTATATAAAGGCCGGCTACCCCCTCGAGGGTAGGCGGCTGGAGCAAGGTCTACAGATAGTAGGTCCTCTGGGGCTCCTCCTATCCCACTTCGAGATGAGGGGCTTCCCGGCTCTGGTAATACTGCCCTATGCGGACAGGCCGGCGGACCCGCAGGCGGCCAGCGTGGCTCTAGACCACTTCAGCCGGCTTTTCGACGTTCGCGTGGATACGGCCGACCTGAGGCAACTAGCTGAGGAGCTGGAGAGGGAGTACGCCGAGGTCAGGCGCCAGCTTGAGGAGACCAAGAGGGAGGAGTCGCATTACTATATATAGTATTTAAGATCGAAACTATATCATCGATATTATTAGTAATTATAATATTTTTGTTGCTTAAATAATAATTATAAGCTATAATATATTTATATACCTTAGATATATGCGCTATATCGTCGTATGGAGCCTCGGAGGCGCCCCAAGACTCGTGCTGAGATAGGGGATACACCTCTGCCACCTCCTCAGGGATTACGCCGAATATGTCATCTATGAAATAAATATGTATGTACTTTCTAAATTCGCCTAATATTTTATTTAAATATATATATTCCCACGATTTGTTATAAGGTTTGAAATCCAACTTTAATAGTATAGCTACTGGCCTATCCGGACGCTTATAGTAATATCTGACCCTTATCCTATGCCTATACGGCTCCGGCCTATAGGAGGAGGTATCGCCGAAGAACAGCAGGCCGCTTGGCTCCGGATGGGTCGCGGGGTCGTACTCCTCCAATAGCTTCAGGTACTTCCCCATCCTCCTCAACGCGTTGTAGAGAGATCTGTGGGCGCGCGCCTTCTCCTCGAGATACTCCCAAAGCGTGCCTTCATGTATCCTCTGCTTGATCTCGAGGATCTCCTCTCTTAGTATGGCCAAGTTGTGTTCCGCTATGAGCTCGGTTCTCTCTAGCTTGGACATCTCCCTAAGCTCCTCGACCGGCTTCTCGCAGAGCTTAGTGCTACAGGGAAGGTAGTCGATCTTAGCCTCGTCGAGCCTCACCGTCCTGTCCCTCAACATTATTCTGTCGTCTCTGGCGTAGAGCACGTACGACGCGCTGTCGAAGAGGTCTACGCCCGCGGCGACCGCGAAGGGCAGTATGAGGGGGTGGCCTGCGCCGAAGAGATGAAGAGGCGCCTCCCTCCTCATGTTCAGCTTGACCTTCAGGACCATGTCTATAATCTCGTCGAAGCGGTACTCCTCCAGAAGCGTTGTGGGGCTTCCCACCGCATATATGTCGAAAGGCAGTGCGGACATGCGCCTGGCCGATCTGACGAGCAGATCTCCGTAGATTCCGCCCTGTATAGGCCCCACGAGCAACATGTCGCCCAGCTCGCCGCGCATCTCGACGGCCCTTAGAGCCCTCCTCAGAGTTTCCTCCACCTTTATGGAGGCCGAGGAGTAAGACTCCTCGGAGTCCATCGGAAGGTCCAGCATCACGCCTATATCGCTTCCGATCTCAAACTGGTATCTAAGTATTTCGTCGGGCTCTATCTCTATTACGCCATATCTCATCAACTGATAGGCGCCTGAATCCGTCATCACGACGCCGTTCCACCCGAGGAGCCTCCTTACATCTATAGGTTTTCTAAAAATATTATATATAAAATATGAATTAGTTATAATATTTTTAAAATATTTTTCTATTATTTTTAATGAAACTTCTTGTTTTTTAGGGTCAACTACGGGGAATATGGCAGGGGTCTCCAATACGCCGGACTTCGTGTAGAGCCTTCCGACCCTCCCCAGAAGGTCTTTCGCCTCTAGCTCGAAACTCATTCACCGCGCTGCCTCCTGACGAACTCCTCGTATATCTGTTTGACCCTCTCGGCCAGCGGCCCCGACCCCTCTATGCCTATCTCGCTCACCCTGACCTTATCGCTGATGAGCACTATATTGGACTCCTCGATGTATTTCACCATGCCAGGGAAGAACTTCTCGGCATATTTCGCGAAGCCCCTTAGATCTATTTCTCTCTCCACGGAATTTATATATACAATATACCTAGATATTAACAATGATTTTGGATATTTATTTCCAGATTTTGTTACTGAATTCATAAGAATTATATTTAACTGGCTATCCACTGCGTGCAGCACGCCTCTATACTCCTCGCCGTTGTGAAGACCGACGATAACCTCCTTACCCAGCAAGTTGTTAATCTCGGCGATAAACCTTTTATTGGCCTCGGCGAGTACAGACATACGGTGGTCAACATATTAGTTTTAAAGCTTTATTCGTATCGTAATTTTGTGTTTTATTAATACATACTATATAAATCTATTAAATCAATTATATCTTTAATAAAAGTGAAAGAAAAGAAGGAATTAAAACTTTATATTTTCAACAATTCCGGAAGCATATGCAGTTTAAGGAAAAAGTCGAAGATATAAGGAACTTAGAGGGCTCTTTAAAACGGATACTGCTCAGCGGCGATGCAGAGGCAGAATTGGAAATTCCACTAGATCTTTTAAATTTAAATATAAATAAAAACGATGTAATTATAATTAATATTGATAAAAATAAAGATGAAGATTATAAAAATAAATACGATATATATATGTGGGGTATTTTATATAGCAAAGATAATAATATTTCCTATATATCTATTGGCGGTTTAATATTTAAGATAAAAATAGATTTGCTATATAACGTTGGTGATAAATTATATATTGGCATCAAGTTTAGTTCATAGCAACTCCCACCGACTACTCCGCCCTAATATACACCAAGCTTATTCCTCCCCGTGATACCTAGTCCGTGATCTGTCCCTATTGCGGATCTCCCAGAGTTGCCGTGTCCAGCGGGGAGTATGTATGCACCGACTGTGGAAGCGTCATAGGGCCTGTCCTCTACGTGCCGCGTCGAAACATCCAGATTCCCATTGATATTAAAAAAATATCGCTTAAATTCCTATTATATAAATTAAATAAAGAAACAATAATATACTCAAAAAATGTAAAATATAAAGATAGAATAAAACAATATATGGAATCTCTAGCTAAGGACTTGGATGCGCCCGGCTACATTCTCAATACCTCAATCAAGGTGTTGGAGTCTATCGACAAGAGGAAGATTCAAGGCAAGAATCCGAGGGTGGTGGCAGGCACCATATTTTATTTGGTTAGCAATAGATATGGTCTTAGTTATGATAAAAATAATATTGCAAAAAGATTAAATATCAGTAAATTAAGTATAAGAGATACTGCAGTTTATCTAAAAAAGATATGCAAGGAGCTGCGCTGAGCGGATTAATCAAGCTGATGGAAATAGGACATATAGATGAGAGGGATGAATTACTTAGATACAAAAAAGATATTATTAATATTATAGGAAGAGTATTCTCAAAAAATATAGATAAAACTATTTATATAAGATATAAACTTTACTA
>WYEB01000761.1_pt1 | contig 10471 bp, 8 predicted proteins | sample 6343061 | NCBI WGS metagenome assembly WYEB01 (sample SAMN13812332, study PRJNA600296) | hot springs metagenome | biome: ENVO:00000051; feature: ENVO:00002007; isolation source: sediment sample from Evening Primrose shelf | place: USA: Yellowstone National Park, Evening Primrose Hot Spring ... | reverse complement strand
CTCTGCGAACGCTTTAACTTCCTCGCTTTCCCCTTTGAATATCTCCTTCAACTGCGAATCAGAGTCCGAGGCGATAGAGAAAGGAATGAGGTTTTTGCCGCTCACCTTATACTTGTAACCGGGAACGAGTCCCGTGTCATATATGAAGTTCTGGTGGTATTTTATATTGCTTTCCCAAGAATCGCCGAACCTTCCCCGTAGTTCCTTAACAGCAAGGGGATCGTTGACGAGGATCCTGGTATATTTTTCTTTTTTCATAGTCAGCAGATTAGTTTTTTCAACGGTCTCCATACCGATAACTCTTTCTCTCAAGTCTCTCGGCACTAACCTCTCTGCTTCATTCGGTTCCTCCTTCACTAGGAAATACGGTTTATGATTGGTCTTGTCATACCAATAGGCTATCCTCTGCTTTTCTTCATCGTAGAAGCAAAGAAGTGCCGAGTTCCTCTCCGGGTCATAATAGTACGAGAGCAAGTGGGCCTCGTTAACTATCGCTTCATCGACAATCGTGAACCAAAGCTTTTTCTTGCTGCTAGCGTTCTTATCCTTAATTTCGGCTTTTTCAACCTTCTCTTTTTCCCCACCATTAACGTTTTGGATTTCTTTCACTATGCTTTCTGCATCTGCTTTCTGGACAATCGAATCACTATTTCTTTTCGCGAAGTCAAGCAACGTGGGATTTTTCCTTTTTTTAGCCTCAGCTGTGAGGGTCATTTTAAGATACCTTTCTAAGAAATTATTTCGTGACCCCTATAATATTAGTTTAAGAAAATGCTCTAATGGGTTCAACGCCCTTGGTATTACAGTTAAAAGTCTCGTTCTTTAAAGCGAAGAGGACGGAAGGTAAAACGTAAAGCTTTTGGTAAAAATGGATCGAGTAAAAGGGTAATTATTAAGCAGGGAGAATAGGCATCACCATTTCCTCGTTGCATCCTATCCTTACTCTGAGATAGCCGGAAAACTTTTCTTCTATAGCTTTCTCTTTTAAGTCCACAAGTAGCCTTCTAAGCCTAGCTGCCTTGGTCCTAGTCGCCACGATCAGCAGATTTTCTATTGGAATCTTATTAAGTACAGATAAGGGAATTTGTTGATTTCCCCTACCTAAGATGAAACCAGACCTCCCAATCGGTGAGAGGATCAGCTTAATCTTTTCTCCACCGCCAACTTCCGTTGAAAAGTCGAGGATTTCCAGAGATGAGCAGTCCTCGCAGAAGGTTTTTCCTTTCCAGCCGGCAGAAACGCTCAGAACGTTCCTTTTCTTTATGCCTAGAGCAGAGGATATAGCTGTCGCTGTTTTTCCAGGACCAATGATAAGCGGTGTCCTATCTTGAATTTCCTCAGCTATACACGTTGCAATTTCTTCGATTTCCTCTTCATCCGAAGCAAGAAAATCTTTACTTTCCTGTCGGAAGCGACCGCTTTTAGATTCGATGGTCTGAACTATTTCCATTCTAGATATTTTGAACTCTCCCGTTTCCCTCAGACTGATTTCATCGACTAATATTATTTCTCCTTCAGTAGTAATATAATCTCCTCTCAAATATGAAGCGAAAAGATGAGATGCTGCCTGTACGCTTCTAGCGAATATGGAGCTGTAGACCTTTGTTCCTCCTGGTACTCCTAGTAACAGAACTTCCTTTCCAGAACCCTCTAAGACGTCAATAGCTGTGCCATCGCCCCCCACAAAGATAATGATCTCAGCTCCTTCTTCGACAGCTGCTGCCGAACATTCAAGTGTGTCATTTTTGCTGGTCGGCTCTTTTGGGTCGCAGATAATCTTAGGATTCAATCCCACCTCTCTTGCGGGAATTTCTCCCATCAATCCGCTAGGCGTTAGAAGCTCTATAGTGTTCAGTTCAGAATATTCCAAAACCTCGCGAGTGAACTTCAAAAAAAGGACAGAAGCCTTGAAAGAAGGACCAATGTGAATTCCTAACTCTCCCCACGGGATTCCGTCGCTTCCTTTGAGAGATAGGGGCCCGCCTATTCCCGCTATAGGATTTACCATTAATGCTATCTTCTTTGCCATCGTGTATCAATATATTAACGATACTATAGGAAGAAAAAAAAGTTTTGATCTAAGTGGTTTACAACTGAAAGCCTCGCCCTTTGGTACGGGGGGTCAGCTTAGAATCCTTTGGCTGACAATATAAAGTACAGGACGAATAGCAACGTTATAACGATCACGCCCGGCTTGAGATCTTTGAATTTTCCTGTCAACAGCTTTATCAAAGTATAAGTTATAAAGCCAAGCCCTATCCCCGTTGTTATACTATAAGTGAACGGTATTGACGTTATTGTTACGAATGCAGGTACGAGTTCGCTGTAATCCTCGAGCTTCGTAAGGTTCCCGGCCAAAGATAAGAACAACAGTCCGACTAGCATAAGAACTCCTCCCGTCGCATAGGAAGGTATTACAGTAAATAGCGGCGTCAACGCTATGGAGGCGAAGAACAGCAGTGAAGTGACTAAGGCCGTGAGACCCGTTCTTCCTCCTTGCTCTATTCCGGAGGCGCTTTCAACGTATACTACGACGGTTGATGTTCCGAAGAATGGGGCAAGTATCGACGAAAATGCATCAGTTATCAGCGCCCTGTTTATACCAACAATCCTTCCGTTCTGAACCAAGTTAGCCTTCGTTGCCAGTGCTGTTATGGTTCCTATTCCATCAAAGAAGTCGACCAAGAACAATGAAAACGCTATCGGGAAGCCGATACCGAAAAGAGAGAGGTATAAATAAAACGACCGTGGTAAATCGTTTAGAATTGAGGTGCTTAGCACAGGAACCATTAGAAGATTCTGCGGAGCTGATATTAGGCCTAGTAATCCAGCAGCGATCGTAGATGCTAAAATAGCTATTATGAAGCCACCGATGACTTTTCTTGCCAGTAGGACTGCTGCTACTACGAAACTAAGCATGCCAAGATAGAAAGGATAGCTTGCGAGCGCACTAGTGTTGAAAGTTACTGGGGTCGCAACACCTCCCTTCACTATGCCGACGTCAGCAAAACCAATTAAAGTTATAAATAGACCTATACCTATACCGATTCCTAGCTTCAGAGATTCTGGCACAGAATTTATTATGAATTCCCTTATTTTACCTACGGAAAATATGAGAAAGAGAATGCCGTTGAAAAGGACTGATATCAGAGCTAGGGAAATTGCTAGCTGGGCGGCTTCAACTCCGACTGCTTTTTGGGCAGATAATATTAGGTCTGCGAACAATGGTATTATAGTGTAAGCTATAAAGGCATTTTCCCCCATCCCTGGAGCAAGCGCAAATGGGAGCTTTGCGTACAGTGCCATGATAAGTGTTGCAACAGCTGCGGAAATAGCTGTGGCAGCAGTAAACCCGAGCCTAACGCTGTAAAGCAGCCCCTGGTATTGTTCTGGCAATGGCGAGCTCATCGATATGCCAAGCGCTTGGTGAAGAGCGATGGAAAAGCCATCAGTCAGTATGGTTGGGTTAACGAACAAAATATAGGCCATCGAGAGAAAAGTCGTTATCCCAGCTATTACCTCAACTTTAAGGTTTGTTTTTCTCTTTTCCACTTCGAAGAAACTCTTGAAAATATTTGAAAGGGTCATGCTATAAACACCACCTAAATAGCTGCAGAGAGATCATAACTTCTTTACAGGGCTTCTAATGAGTTATGTTCGGTAGCCTTCTAAAAGCTAATCAAACCGGATGTTAATTGCTCATTTATTTGTAATTTTCAAACGTATCTGCTGAATTACAAATTACGCGTTTTTAAAATGTTCTTTTATGGTCTTGCATCCAAAAGCCTCGACTTTCGAAGGAGATGAAATCAGAAAGACCTTATAATCGCTTGAGCTAAAAGGAGAATAGCATAAGGTGGTTTTCATTGTCACAAACATCTCTCAGCGTAAGTGGTATTACCGTTGAGGTCGACGGAACAATCGTGGTAAAGAAAGCCAACTTGGATGTACGCAGTGGAGAAATAGCCATCCTTATGGGACCGAATGGATCTGGAAAAACCTCTCTGCTTAGAGCAATAATGGGCTTCCCATCCTACAAGATAATTGCCGGGAATATTTATTTAGATTCTCTAGATGTGACTAATCTACCCTCTTGGGAAAGGGCTAAGGCAGGCATCGCCATCGCAAACCAAGCTCCCCCCGCTCTTTCCCTAAAAACTAAATGGCTTTTCCAAAAAATAGCTGAGAAATATGGAACTCAGGAAGAATTGGGCAAAGTTGTAAACGAGATAATGTTACAGCATTTATTGGAAAGGCCCGCCTTCAATGGATTCAGCGGAGGTGAGGTAAAGAGAGCTGAAATGGCGACGGTTATGCTATCGAAGCCAAAAGTAGCATTGCTCGACGAACCAGACAGCGGGGTAGATGTAGAGTCTACAAAGAAGATCGCCAACATGATAGATGCGATGGCGAAAATGGGGGTTGCTATCTTACTAGTTACTCACGCAGGCATGCTTGTCAGGAACCTTAAGATGCTAGGGAGGGGGTATGTTATGATAAATGGCAGGATTTCCCAAGGCGGCAACGCAAGAGATCTACTTAAATACGTTCTTGAAGAAGGCTACAGGAACTTCCGTGGGAGTGATATTATATGACAAATGAATCAGACAAGCTCAGGGAAGCTATGACAAAGGCCAGGGAACTAGGGCTTGAGGTGGAAAAGGGAGGGGCCGTAGTCCTTAACGAGAATCTACTTTACAAGAAACTTGCTAGAGACCTTGAGAAGATGGGGGTTATTTACTCGGAGATACATGAAGCAGCAAGGGAATATCCAGACCTGTTCGATAAATATGCATTTAAGATGTTAAAGGGAGACGTGAATAAAATCGATAGCGGAATATTCCTTTACATACCCAAAGGACTTACCGTTAAGGAGCCCATTTTCAATTGCTTTGTCCTCGGCAATAAAAAAGTCGTTCAGAAAGTCTATAACCTGGTTGTATTGGAAGATGGTTCTAGAGCCATCGGGGTCTCCGGCTGTTTCACTTTAGTGAATGAAGCGGTCCACTCTAGCCTTGAGGAGACTTACGTTGGAACTGGAGCAAGCTACACAAGGATAATGATCCATAACTGGCTCCCCTCTGTGGGAGTATCTGCTATAAGCTCAGTGGAGGTCGGTGAAAAAGGGAACTACCAGGATTTATACATAAATTATTCGGAAGCTAAATCCATTTCATTCAATACATTGATTTACCAGAAAGGCAGTGATTCTACCTCGAGGGCAGATCAAATAGTTAGCGGCACAGGATTTAGCTCTCTAAAATACAGCACCGAGGTTTTTTTGATCGGAGACCGATCCTCTTCACAGCTGATCTCTAGGTTATTGGCTAGGGGAAAGAGCAGTATAGCTACGAAAGCGAGGATCGTTGCTAGCGGGAAGCTTACCAGGGGTCACATAGAATGTAAGGGCCTCACCTTGGGTGATGGAGCCGAGATCTCAACCGTGCCGGAGCTAAGGTCTTTGTCTAACGATGCTGAGCTTACACATGAGGCTAGCATAGGCAAAATAAAGAGGGAAGAACTAGAATACTTAGAAAGTAAAGGCTTCTATGAGGAGGAGGCCGTTTCGCTTTTGATTAGGGGCTTTTTAGAAACGGGGTTCAGTGATTTGCCAAGCACTATAAAGGCTTCGGTTGAATCTGTTCTCGATAAGCTGAGCAAAGCAAAAGGTTAAAATAATGCTCACCAACCTCGTCATTGATAAAAACTCAAAAAATGCCTCTTATACCAAAGAAAGTTCCCAGAGCGTCACCGAATATGTACGAAGCAAGCGCAGTCCCCATCATCAATGCGGTTGATTCTAAGAATTCCCTTAAGAATTCTTTTCTCTGCAAAATAGAAGCATAGTAAGTGAAGCCAGCTATCATGACGATTCCTAGAGAGACAGAGACTGCGAAAGCGGATATCATCCTTCTTATTAAGAAGTACGGGAGGGCGAGTGCTAAGACCGCCAATATATATGCAATACCTGTCATGATAGCCGAAGTTTTCGGTGATTTCCCTACATCGTGTTTTGCCTGAAGGTATGCTGCTGAAGACATAGAGATCGCGGCCGATAGCCCAACGACCAAACCGGCTATCCCTGTTACTATAGTAGACTCCGTCACACCGAGAAAACCTGCATGAACACCATTGATTTCAACGATTGCATCTGCAAGTCCCAATATGACGAAGCTCATATATTTTACGATCTTCTCGTCTAGGCTTGAAATTATTTCCAGCTCATGTCTTTCCTCGTCCTCTATTATAGCTTTTAGCTTTCCACTAGCTTCTGGAGGAAGGCTCTTCTCAATCCCTTTGTAAAAATGCACGACCTCCTCCTCATGTCTCTCTAGAAACATGGAAACGAAGGTTAGGCCAAGCACTTTTCTAAGCAATAGCATTAATAGTATCTTCGTTTTTAGGCCCTTTGTTCTGCAATCTCTTCCAAGCAACTCTCTCCAGAAGTCGCTGTGGTTTTTTTCCTCTACGCTCATACGTTTTAAAATTTCCCTTCTCTTAGGGTCTTTTTCATGAGCAGAGAGCGCGTTATATACCTCACTATCAATTAACTCGTCGGTGCAATACTTTTCGATGGTTCTTTCGAGGTATTCGTCCATAGGCATCGTCCTTAGCTATTCAACATTTTTCTGCCTTTTCTCGTTCAGTTCTTCATATTCCTTCAATAATTTCTTTATGGTTTCATTTAAGCACGATATGTCTGATGAATCATAAAAAACCCTCGTGAAAAATTTTGTCAAGCATTTGCTGGAGTGAAATTCCAGTTGCATTCCTCCTCTCGAAAGGATGTAACCTTGCCCATCGTAAAATATCCTACCACATACTATGCATTTGTGCTTAATAACCATACGAAAGCCCCCACGGTTTGAACCTTTAGCCGGAGACCCCATCCGTCGAGGTGAAGAGTTTAAACAATAAATACGCATATGACGAATGATAGCCTGAACAAATTTGGGAAACCTCTAGCTTATTAGGTCGGAGGTCGTGACGGAAAGGTCATCATCTTTAACCTAAAAAATTCCCCGTATTATGGGAAAAAGTGGAAAAACAATCATCGATTAAGCCGGAGTGAAACATGATTAGAAGATCAAGTTTATTGCAGGGCGAAGCGGCATCGGCTTCCTTCTTAAAATATGCTGAGAAGCCTCTTTGTCCTGTTCGTTCAAAACCTTCACATCGAGCTTTAGTTCTCTACTTAATAGGATGCTCAGCTGGTTCAATAATTCGAACTCTTCAAATTTGGTTCCTGCTACGAAGTCTCTCAAGTCCTTTGGCAAGCTCTGGTACAGCTCATAAAGGAGGCTTGCAGCTTCGTTTGGTTTTTGGCCTAGCTTCGCCATTGGGATTTACTTTAAAAAGTCCGTCGCATGCGAGCCATTTTTAATCATTGAGAATATTTTAGAAACGACCTCCCATTTTTGCGAGTCAGCGGTGACTATAACAACACCTTTCGGCTCTCTCTTAAGCGCTCTCTTGATGTTCTCTACGTCCTCCTCTATCCTATCTACTAGGAGAACGGCCAACTCTTCCTCTGGGTAATACTTCATATTTTCAGCACTTGGCCATTCCTCTATGGTCACCGATCCCTTCCTTTTTAACCTATGCCAAAGCTCCTCGGCGAAGGCAGGGGTTATTGGAACCATTAGCTTGGTCCACTGCTCTGCTATCTCTTTCAGAATAGCCCAATTTGGAATGTTTACAGCGGAAAGGTAACGCCTAAGGTCCTGTTCAACTTTGAAATAAATCTCAATAGAGGCTTCCCTAAAAGCGTACTTCTCCATCGCTTCAGTAGCAGCAGCTACCCTTCTCCTAAAAGCGCTAGTGATCCATTTTTCCAAAGGACCAAAATCTGCATTCATCCCGTCATGCTTCTGGATCTCGTCTATAATTTCAGCTATTTTTTTCAGTCTGTCATGGACTACAGGAACTATTTCCCTACCATAGTTTGCATCGTTACCGATTTCAGCGGAGTACGTCAAAGCGAGCCTTAGCGAGTTGGGGCCCACTTCTCTTATCGCTCTGAAAAGCGGAATGAAGTTTCCTAGGCTCTTGCTCATCTTTTCCCCTTCTACCATGATATGCCCGTTGACCACAATCCTTTTGGGCCAAAGTTCTTCGGGAAATACTGCCACGTGGTTAAACACCATGAAAGTAAGGTGATTCGGCACTAGGTCCTTTCCGCTATGCCTGTTATCTAATGGATACCAGTAAAGAAATTCTTCTCTTATGCTCCTTATTTTTTCCCGGTCTATTCCCAATTTTTCTGATAGCTCGGCTTCGCTACCTTTCCCCAGAAATATGTAATCCCAGAACTTTTCGTCTAGCTTTTCAGCTTGTATAGATAATTCCCTTATCTTGAGTATCACCGTGTAGAATGCCATGTAGATTGTAGAGTCACTGAGGCTTTCTATAATCCAGCTCTCATCCCATGGCAGCGAAGTTCCCATCCCCCTGCTTCTTGCACATGCTCTCTTCTTAAGCCAATCTATCACATTCATGAACCATGATTTGTACTCCTCAGGAATAACTTCGATCTTCTCATTGAAGGCTCTTCTAACCTCTTTCTTCCATTCTTCGTTCTCGTAATCTATAAACCACTGGTTCTCCACGACCTTCACGACGATTTCAGTTCCGCAGCGGCAATAGACGGGTTTATTCGCTATTTCATAGAAAGAGTCAGTCTTCCCCATCTTTTTCAGAAAGCTGGTTACAAGTTCTCTTGCCTCCTTCACTGGCTTTCCTACTAAGGAAGTTGCGAACTCTTCGATCTCTTTGTAGCCCGCAAGTTCAACTACTCGTTTATCGATAAGGCCATTGGAGTACTCCTTGAAATAGAGATCCTTTGTTGCCTTTTCTAACAAATCCCTTTGGCTAGTACTCTTTATGCCCATCGATTTTACTACATCGGCTGCGGGAAATTCCGAATACCCATTCAGTGAGATGACTTTCAATGGAGAAATTTCCGGTAACTCTCCCTTCCATCCCTGGATCTTTCCTGAAGATCTCAATTCCATGAGGGCAACGTAATCAAAAGGAGCATGAGCAGGCACGCTCATGACAACGCCAGTCCCATAATCTTCATCTACGAAAGAAGCTGGGAGGACAGGCACCTTTTTCCTCGTAATGGGGTTAAGAACTAGCCTGCCGACTAGCTCTTCTCCTTTGATCGTCACTTTTGGAGGCTCTACTTTACTTTTCTGGAATGTGATCTTCCTGTAAGCTTTGCTAGAAAGTATCATCTCCTTCCCATCGATATTCGCTATAACGTATTCCGATGCAGGATTAACCCACAGGTTAACAGCACCGAATACAGTTTCTGGCCTGAGGGTAGCAGCCGGGAATATAACCCCATCATCGCCAAGAAAGAATATGAGTGTAAATTCCTCTATTTCTGGCTCAACATCTCCCTTAGTATCATGCATTCCTACAGGCATCTGGTGCTTTGGGCACCAACCAACGGGATGTGTCCCTTTTACTATGTAGTTTTTCTCCTTCAATTTTGCAAATTGCCATCTTATGAAAGACTTGTATTCTGGGTCAACCGTAGTGAATTTTCTTCTCCAATCTATTGATAAAAGATAATTCTTCATATCATTCTCTGCCCTATTTTTGAAGTAGCTCGCTAAATCATGCGGAGTCTTTATTTTTTCTATATCTTCCTCGCTTACCTCATAGAGCTCCCTGTATTCTTTGATTAAATTTTCCTCTCTTTTCAGAAGGGACTCCGTTGCCGTGAGTATTGGAGTGCCAGTGAAGTGAAAGGCCATAGGGAAAAGGACATTGTAACCCCTCATCCTTTTATATCTTGCCACAATATCTGGTATAAGGTAAGTTCTGCCATGTCCCAAGTGTAGTGGAGCATTCGGATAGGGATATGCTGCAGTTAAGTAGAACTTCTTTTTATCTAGCTTTGGGTCAGCTTCATACAGCCTATTTTCTTCCCAATATTTGCTCCATTTTCTTGAGATCTCGATATCAAAACTGCTGAATCCTTCTTGGGCGCTCAGCGGGTTTCACCACCAACCAGGGAATTTAACTTTATTTAGGGTTAAGGGGGCGGAACTCCCTTACGTTAGGGAGGGTATGGATAGCCCCTTATAGAAATGCTTTTTTAGTTATAATAAATATTAAGAAAGATATGCGGAGAGCCAAGAAAAAGAATGACAAGGCAAAGCTTTCGTTCAAATACAGTATTTACCCAACTAGAGAAGCGGAAGAAAAGCTGCTTAGGGCAGTGCAAGTTGAGGCTAAGGCACAATATCCTTCTGGATGTGGTGAACAAAGCGAGAAAAGAAGGAAAGAAAAACCCCTAAGGACACGCAAGATATTTTGAAAAACTTGAAAGTTGAAGGGAAGGGACCCAAGGAAAGCCTTATAGCGAATGTGAAGATGCCTCGTTCGTATGGGCGGAAGCAGTTCACATTGTAAAGACCTAATAAATATTGGAACGTTTAAATGAATTTATGTATAG
>WYEB01000759.1_pt1 | contig 10491 bp, 12 predicted proteins | sample 6343061 | NCBI WGS metagenome assembly WYEB01 (sample SAMN13812332, study PRJNA600296) | hot springs metagenome | biome: ENVO:00000051; feature: ENVO:00002007; isolation source: sediment sample from Evening Primrose shelf | place: USA: Yellowstone National Park, Evening Primrose Hot Spring ... | reverse complement strand
CGGAAAACCCCTTCGAGCTATATCCCATGCTTAGAGGCGTCGAGAGGCCGACTCAGGACTGCCTTGAGAAGGGAGCGATAAGCGGGAGGTGCGACACGGTAGAGGAGTGCCTGCGGGAGGACTACTGCCCGTTTATCGGCTTCCACAGCTATATCCGGCCCGGTACCGAGCTGACGCTTGACGTCTCCAAGGGGATGGTCTGGTCAAGGGGAACGGTTGCGACGGCCGACATCTATGCCCCGACCTGGCTCTGGGCTAACGGATATATTAAGGTGCCGCTTACTATGCCGACCATAGCCGTCATAGAGAGGGCAAGGTTCTCGGACGCCAGCATGGGGGCCGTCTTTTTAGAGTACACTCACATGACTAAGAGGCTTCCCTTCGAGGAGGCCGTGGGAAGGCCTACGGCCTTCGCCAGGGCCCTCGTTAGGTCGTTTATCGAGCCCTTCTCCCCCGACGTCCTGGAGGTGTTCAATAGGCCCCCCTTTCTTATGTCGAGCTTCGAGGCCGGGATTCTGCCCTATACGTTCTACGACTTCCTGGGTTACCTATGGGTGAGAGCGTGATAGTTACCATAGACAGGGACAACCAAGGCGACTTCACCGACTTACTTTTCGAGCTTAGACTGAAGTACCTGTGTAAGGACCAGTCCAACTGCCGTGTATGGAAGACAAACAAGGGCTATCATGTGGCGTTAAGGATAAACGGCCTCGACTTCGAGAAGGCCCTCTTTCTGAGGGCCTACCTCCTCGACGACTTCTACCGCCTAGGTTACGACCTGGCCAGGGTCGATGGCCTCGGGCCAGGAGCTATGACAGGCGTTATTTTCGACGCCAAGGGAGGGGCAGAGAAAAGCAGAGCCAGGGAGCTCGAGCTATAACCTAAGCTTTTTTACTGGCCTAAGCCCTTTTTCGACTCTAGGCAGTCCCTTACGCTCATGTCGCCGCCGGCCTTTAAGCATTCAGCTATCCGCTCTATGATATCTACGACGTGAACGTTGTGCTGCGTGGCGTACATGTAGTACGTAAGTTTGACCTCGGGAGTGGTCTTAACTGCTAGCGTTCTGTTGCGGACCTTCTTGGCCATAGGCCTCAGCCCCCCTTGGCCAGTCCGTCCAGGAGCTTCTTAAGGCACTCGGGGTACCAGCTAAGCCTGCCCTCCTTTGCGTCTATCAGGGTCTTGCCCATGCGTATCAGCTGGTCAAGGGCAGTACTTACTATTGTTGAGTAGGGGTCGTTTCCCTTTACCTTTTCGTATGCGTCCTCCAGGGCTTTAACGTAGGTCTTAAGCTTATCGAGCTTTAAATATGCTATGTCTGCAGCCCTGAAGTAGTATAGCCCTATATTGGTCCAGAAAGTTAGCCTACAGTAGAGGTCCGGGTCCTCCTTAAGCACCCTGTCCTCGAGCTCCTTAACGCTCTCGCTCATGGCCTGTCACCCCGCTTACTGAACCCTTGCTATCGGCCGTGTGTCCTCACCTCCCGTCTGTATGACCTTAGGCGTTATGTGATATTGTACAACCTTAGTAGGGAACGCTATGGAGAGCGAGATGCCCAGAACGGTAAGTAACGTAGGGAGGTTGGGCATCATGAGGACGTCGGGCGTCATGTATATGTCGATGAGGCCCTTCCTGAGCTTGACCATAACGACGTCGGCGAACTGGCCGAAGGCGCCCTTAATGACGGCCCTGACCCCCTCGGCGTCCTTCTTAAGCCTCCTTATAAGCGTTACCTTGCTGTATAGCGTCCTGCCGGCTAGCGGATGGTTGAAGTCCACAGTAACGCTGTCCTCGGTAACCTTTATAATCCTGCCAGCTCTCGTGCCCAGCGTTATAGTCTGCCCTACCTGAGGGTTGAAGCCCATGTCCTGAAGCGGCTTAAGGGGCACGGTAACGACGTTCATGGGGTCCCGGACGCCGAATATCATGCTTCCGTCTATTGAGACCACCCTGGTATCGCCCTCCTTCATGGTCATTAGGGCAGTACCGACGGCAGAGTTGAGGGCAGGGGAGCCTATGATGACGGCGACAGGCTCCTTGGACTCGGTCAGAAGGACCTCGTTACCGTTATCGTCAATGTAGTACTCCTTGAACGATATGAGGACTATGTCGCCCCGGTGGTTGATTACGCCGACCTCCTGCTCAGAGCCTGACACTGACTATCACCTCACCATTCTCTATCCTTACGTCTATGAACGGCCCGAACCTGGCCCTCGCCTCGGGAGTCATGTTGGAGAGAATCACGTTCTTTATGTCATCAGCCGTGAACCTTAAGGTCAGCGTCTGGCCCTGGACCGACAGCTGGTCAGGCCTGAGGTTGAGGTTTCCCTGGGCCTGGGCCAGGCCGAGGATTGCGGCAAGCAGGCCGCCCTGGCCGCCGCTCACGCTCGCACCCGGCTAGAGGAGAGGAGGGCCGGAGTTAAAAAACCTTTCCAATCAGGACATGAGGATGCCGACGTCTGTCATGAGCATCATGAAGGCGAGCGGGTGCTGGGCCACGAGGCTGATTATATAGCTTATGACGCTCTGTAGCCACGCCGCTATCTGCTGTATGTACATCGCTATGCTCTTAAGTATGGAGGATATAACGCTCCTGGCCTCCTCGGTGCCGTACTCGGCTGCCTGTACCGCAGCGTCCACCAGCCCGCTCACTTACCTCACACCTGGAAGGTTATAGTGTAGGTAACGGTTATATACCACCCTGGGTTAAGGGTTACGGATGGGTTTATGTTATCAACTATCAGCGAGTAGAGGAAGTACCGGCCGGGGCTCCAGCCGGCCGGGCAGCCCTGGAAGCACTGGAGCGTTGTGCCGACGGCCGCAAGCACCAAGGCGACGGAGCCCACGTTCACCGTGTTGTTAGAGATATTGGTCCACGTCTGGCTGAACTGGAGCAGCCAGCCGCCCTGGCCCTGGGCGACGGTATTAACGAACTTGAACGGGCCCGGGCTTAGGATGCCCAAAGGTATGTTGGCGCACGGCGCAAACTGAGTATAGGTAGCGCTGCACTGGTTCGTGCCAAGCCATATACCGGGGCTGGTTATAATTGCGTTAGCGTAGACGGGAAGCAGGGGACAGCCGTCGGCACAGAACAGCTGCTGAGGGACGCCTATAACGTAAGGCATGGCCGGGTTAGCGTTATAGCCCGTGCCAAACAGGTCGCCTATGGCGTCATAGAAGCTGAGCTGCGGGACGTTAGGCGTCCAGAACTGCGAGGCGACGAGGAGCGTGGCGAAGGTCTGTGTGAACGACTTTGTCTTCTCCTCTATGACCTTAACGGTCCTGCCCTTCTCGTCCTTAACTTCAATCCTAACCTTAGCCGAGACACGGCCTGCGCTCAACTAAGGGCACACCCATTGCTCTAAGGAGAGGCTAAAAGCTTTATTGCTTTACGGATGAGAGGAGGTACACATAGAGCTCCGAGAAGCACATATAGTTAGCACAGCACCACTCTACTGTCTTAACGTCGGGTGAAGGAGAGCTGAGAAGTAGACCGAGACGCCTAAGAATACCGAGGTAAGCGAGCTTATGTCTCTCGCTCTGGCAGATGTAGTAGTTAGGGTAGTAGTTAAGTACCTTACGTCCTATTAGGCCGTAGGCCAGGTAGTAGAGGGAAGAGGCAGCCGCCTTATGCCTGTCGGTGTCAGGAAGCATGTACCACGTACTGAAGTTAGAGCCGTGAAACCTCCATGAGCTCAAAGGCGCGTCGCTGAAGTAAAGGGGGACCCTGTCGGCAAGGGCCGACGCAAAGAGGAAGCTGTCGAACGCTATGGGAAGCTCGGCGAGGACGTCCTTACGCCGCTCGAGCAGCCCCCTCCTGACCACTATAGTCGTGCTGTTCTTATCTGCGAACATCCTGTAGTGGCCGAGAACGAAGAGGACGGGGTCCTGAACCCCATAGTCCTTACCCTTCTCTACATCCTTCCACGCCAGCTTAAGCTCGCTCTGAGGCACTAGGTTCCTGGGCGCCTCCCTGGCCAGGCACGGCCTAGGTGAACCATCAACACCTACAGGAGTAAACGAGTGTTGAAGATAACCAATGTCAGGGTTACGCTCAAAGACGCTATAGACGTACTCGAGCTTATTAGGCATATATGTGTCATCATCGTCAAGGAAAGCTATGACATCTCCATTGGCCTCCTTAAGGCCGTTAAGGTACATACGTCCTTGATACTCGCTGTCGCTGTAGACGCTCCTCCAGCCCATCTCCTTTACGAGGCTGTCTACCTGCGGGTCCTCGAAGTCCTTAACTACTATGACCTCATACTTGTCCTTGGAGAGCGTCTGGGCCTTAACGCTTAACAAGGCGTTGTAGAGGTACTGACGTCTCCTATACGCCGTAACTATGACCGAAATGAGAGGCATACGGCCCCCTGGCTGTAGAGGAAAAAGGGCCGGCTATTAAACCTTTCCCATCAGTTCGGTATCTGGTAGGTTACCTGAACTGTCATGCCTGCCGCAGGCGACCAAGTTATAGGCGTACTGAGGTCGAAGTAGTTAATGCCTATATAGACGGGCGTGGTAAACCAGGCGCCGCCGACCACGCCGTAGAGGACAGCGACAACACCAAAGCTGGCGACGGTTATGGTGTTGCCCGACGTGTTGGTCATCTGCTGGGTTATGCTGAACGTTGCCGTGCCGCCGTACGAGGCGGCGACCGAGTTCGGGTTGTTGGGCGTCACAGACGGGCTGTAGTACGTGATGTTAGATATGACGTTAGAGTAGTTGTTCCAGACGTAGTTAGCCGGCGAGAACGGGCTCTTGTAAAGCCATATGCCCGGCATCTTGAGCGTATAGCCGACGTTAGAGGCGTAGGGACAATTGACGACACAGAGGGACGCTATAGGCGTGTAGTAGAGGCTGGCAGGGCTGAACAGGTAAACCATGTTACCGGCCACGTCATGGACGGCCACACCGCTTGTCGGAGAGACGAGAGAGAACATGAACATGCCTGAGAAGAAAATGTCAAAGTCGGTGGTGAACGGGTCATCATACTCGCCCTCGATTACCTTAGCGACCGAGCCGTCGGGGTTAGTTATAGTAATCTTAACCTTGGCCTTTAAATGCCTAGGCCTAAGCACGGGCACCGTAACCGACATATAGCCCTACCCTATCTTTTATCCCTGAGGGAGGCTTATTAGGCTTTACGTTGGTATGCTGAACGTAGCCGAGATAATCATAGCGACGCCGGGAGAGAGTGATATGGCGGGAGAGAAGTTAAAGTAGGCTATGTCGAAGAGGTAAGGGATAGAGCTACCGGGTACGTAGGCAGCAACAACGAGAGCGGCCGAGTAAACCGTGTATGTATTAGATGTAGGGTTAATGATAGTCTGAGTTATCGGGAAGGACGCCGTGCCGCCGTAGGGAGCGTTGGGCACATGGCCGGCACCAGGAGAGATAGTAGGGGTCTGGTAGTTCAGCGAGGATATGACACGGCTGTAGAGCGCGCCGGCCCAGTTGTAGGGAGAGCTGAAGGGAGATGAGTAGAGCCAGAAGCCAGGGACGGTAACGGGAAGGACGCTGGAGAGAAGGCCGGTGCCGGGGCAGTTTACGACGCAGAGGCTGGCTAGAGGTGAGGCGAAGACACCGCCTGGGCTCCAGAAGTACCAAGTGCCGTTCTGGACGCTTGTGATAGGCACGCCCCCTCCCGTGGCCAGGTAGGGCCAGCCGAGGAGGCCGTAGAGGAAATAGACGTAGTTTCTAGAGAACGGGTCCCTATAGGTGGCGTCGAGGACCTCGACCTTCTTGCCATCAGGCGAGACAAGGATAACTTTAAGCCTCACCGTCATGCCGCTGAGGGTAAGAGGCATAGACATACTGCGGCCTCACCGGATAGTATAGGAGCAAGGCTAGGCTAAATAGCTTATGTAAAGCTTACTGTAACGGGAGTTATGTATGGAGGTGCGGACCAGGTTATTGGCGTAACTATGCTGACGCCCGGGCTGCCGGCAGTACCTAGGCCGCTACAGCCTTGGCCGTTAGCATTACAATACGAGCCGCCCTCCACGCTTGCCGAGACGCTGGGAGCAGTTGAGGTAGATGGGTACATGACTACCACGTAGCCGCCTGCGCCGCCGCCCCCGCCTTCAGTCGCGGAGCCGCAAATAGCGCTACCGCCGTTAGCGTTAATAGTTAGGGGCTGATAGTTATAGGCAAGGACTATCACTTCACCTGCAGAGCCGGCGCCTCCTCCAGCTCCTGTATCTGAACCTCCTCCACCTGCACCTCCTCCTACTACCGGCATAGGAGCTATAGAGCTAGGAGTAACCTTAAGGACGTACATGAGCCAGAGGTCGCTGACGGCCTGCATAAGGGCGACGGCCATGCTCTGCGAGTTGGTGAACATCAGGTACGGGGTAGCGGCAACTTTGTTAGGCCCTGGACCAACACAGTATTCACATGGACTAATATGGAAGAACCAGCCGCCGTAGCCGTAACCACAGTTATAGCCTGCGGCGCCGCCGCCGCCAGCACCTATGAGACCGCCCCCTCTATAGCAACAATAACCTGTTCCAGATAGAGGAGGCGTATAAGGCGACAGCCACCAGTAGCCGCCGGCGTAGCTAAGGTAGACGCTCAGAGGTACTGATGTCGCAGAAGAGTCATAGTAAGATGGGCTTCCAGCAGCTGAACCACTCATGGAGCCCGAGCACGGGCTTACGTTGGCGTAGCCGTTAGCGGTAAGGGTAGCAGATGTAGTAATAGAGTTAGCTATCAGCACTATGCCCTGTGCGCCGGGGCCGCCGTCGTTACAGCCGGGAGAGCCGCCGGTGCCGCCGTTGTTGAAGGCGCCGGCTATGTAGTTCGATATGGCGACCGTGTTAGCCACTATAACTGGAGTACACCTAACACAGGCGTTTGACATGAAGTTACCGGTTATGCTCGAGGCGAAGAGCGGAACATTGATACCCTTATAGGCGTCCCCGGCACTCGAGACGGCAGGCTGGTTAAACGTAAACAGGACTATCATAGGAGAGAAGTAGTAGAGGCTGGCGGCTGCGTAAAGAACCTCCTGAACGTAATCGACGCCGTAGGTGTTTATCAGGCCCTGGATTAGGCTAAGGGCAGGGCTGGGGCTTCCTCTAGCGACTATCGACATAAGGGCCTGGGCGGCAGGCGTAGGGCCTATGCTGTAGAGGTAGGCGAGGGCAACGGGCGTCGGAGCGATGAGAGCGAACGTGGCTGGGTCAGCGGCCTCACCGCTGACGCCCACAGCGACCGAGGCGCTTGTGGCCTGAGCGGGAGGCGGGTTAGCTATGCTGTAGGTAAGCGAGGTACTGAGCTCGCTGGAGCCCGAGGAAGAGCCCGGGGCAGCGGTTGAGTAGCTGACCGTAACGCTGAGCTTACTCGAGCCCGAGGTCGAGCTAGGAGCAACAGTTGAGTAGCTGACCGTAACGCTGAGCTTACTCGAGCCCGAGGTCGAGCTAGGAGCAACAGTAGAGTAGCTGACCGTAACGCCTAGCCCGTTAGAGCCCGAGGTCGAGCTAGGAGCGATGGCCGTATAGCTTATCGTAACACCTAACAAGACTGAGCCCGAGACAGAGGCGTAACCGCCAACGCTATAGCTTACCGAGACGCTCTGCGTTAAAGTACCGGTTGAGCTAACAGGAGCAACAGTTGAGTAGCTTATCGTGGCGCCAAGCGAGACAGCGCCCTGGATGAGAACACCAAAGAAGGTCATATATGAGAGGCTGGCGCCCAGGCCTACGGAGCCGGAGGCCGAGACCGAAGCAACGGCTGAATAGTCTACCGTTACGCCTAAGGAGGCAGAGCCCGAGGCTGAGGCCGGGACAGCGACCGAATAGCCTGCCGTAACGCCTAGCCCGTTAGAGCCCGAGGCCGAGGCATAGCCGCCGACAGTATAGGTAACCGAGACATCCTGCGTTAGAGTATTAGCTGAGCTGACAGGGCCGTAAGCTGAATAGCTTACGGTAACGTTAAGTGAGGCGGAGCCCTGGACAGGGACGCCGAAGTAAACCATGTATGAGAGGCTTACGCCCAGGCTTACGGAGCCGGAAGCAAACTGTGAGGCGACAACAGAGTACGTTAATGAGACGCCGAGGGACGCCGAGCCGGAGGCCGAGACGCCGTAGTAAGTCGTGTAGGTCAGTGAGGCGCCGAGGCTGACTGCGCCGCTGACCGGCGCCTGGTACTGCAACACTACGCTGGTATACGTGCTGAGGCCAACGGTAACATCTATGTGAAAGGGAAAGTACATCGTAACGGCGTTAGTCTGTACCGTTACCAGGTACTTAACGGTGTAGCTCTCACTGACGGACGGCAGCTGGCCGACCGTGTAAGTGAAGCCATAGGACACGGTGAGCGACGGCGTGAACTCCTGCGTGCCGACGCCGGTAGAGACCGTGGGCGGGGCCGAGACGGCCGTAGCGGCAGCGGCGCCGGAGACGGAGAGGGTGGGGACGACGAGCTGGCCAACGAAGCTCTTTGTCCTGGGCCCGCAGGCGGGAAGCACGGAGCCTATGATGCTGGCGGCGACGGAGCCGAGAACCGGGGCACCTAAAACTCTAAGTCCTAAGGAGATCCAGTCCCTGAGGCCCCTGAGCGGTATCTTGCCTTCGGCAGCCGACTCTATGCTCTTATAGACCATCACCTCGGTAACGTTAGCTGTAATTATGTCGTAGAGCTTGTTCCTGAAGTTACACCACATACCGTAGAGGGCTGCGTCAAGGGAGCTGAAGGCCGTGTTGAGGTGCTGAACGATGTAGTGAGCTATCGTGTCAAAGGCTTTCACTACCCACCTGAAGAACTTAGTAAGGGCGTCCCATATCTCCTTGCCAAGCCAGGTGAGAAAGTGAACAAGGTCGCTCCAGAGGTTCTTGAAGAAGTTAGCAACGTCCTCTAACGCATCATAGAACCACTGACCTATAGAGTTGAGGGCATTAACGAAGTCGTCCCAGGCATTCTTAATCATGGTGCCGAAGGCCGTAAATGCGCCGTATATGGCGGCGCCGAGCTGGCCGAAGAAGTTAGTAACCGAGGAAGGTATGTTAGATATGGTACTGCCGATATTCTGAAACGCCGTGGCGACGGCGTTGAAGACGCTCCCAATGTCGCTGAGCAGAGAGCTCAAAGCGTTACGGCCCCTTGACTTTTAAGCCTGGCTAAGGTTAAAAGGCTCTTCTGTCAGAGACCATAAGAGGGCAGGAGAAAGCTTGGACCTAACGATTAACATGGGCATAATGGTGTGTTCTCCAGAAGGATGTACGACATACGGGCCCTGGTCGATAGACTACCCCTTCCCGATAACCGGCGGCACGCCGTTTAGCTACATAGCTGCCCTAATACCGCAACCAGACATAATATATAGTCAAGGCCAGGGCATATCGCCGAACGCCTACTGGGCGTTCATAGCGACGCTCAACCCATCGCCGACGCTGACATACATAACGCCGAGCCCGCCGCCCTCAGTTACCTTGCCGCTTGGAATAACGCTCTCCGGCTACATAGCGACGCCGCTGCCGAGCCCGTGCCCGTCGGGCTACAGGTGCGCGGTCTTCAGCCCAACGACGCCGGTTACGATAACGTTGCCCCAGCTCTGGCTGTTGGGCGTTGATGGCTCGGGGAACCCGTACTTCATACACGCATCGGTCTACATAATGCCCGGAGTACAGGTAACGCCGGGCCAGACCGTGATACTGTTCATGAACGCCACGCTGACGCTGACGCTGACGGCGTAACCTCAGAAGTACTCCCTAAACTTGGCGTAGACCTTATGGTACTCGTACTCCTCGGCCCTCTTCCTGTTCACCTCGGCGTATGACTGCAGGACGGACACAGGCGTCTCTATGGCCCTCTCCATAGCTTCGAGAAACTCGTGAGAGTCATAGACGTAGTGCCTTATGTTGAGGTATATCCACGGCTCGTCCCAGGTACCATATGTCCTAACCCAGAAGTTGGCCTCGAGAGGCAGGTACTCGGATATCGAAGGATAGAGGGCAGTTATCACAACCTCGCCCCTGGCCATGGCCTCAAGGGGCTGAAGGCCGAAGCCCTCGTTATCGGCCAGGTTAAGCCAGAAGCTATGGCTGTCATAGTATTTGTGAAGCTGGTCGTAGGGAACGAAGTCCTCAAACTTAATGTTAGGTATAAGGCCCTTTAGATAGGTGTAGTCACCGGGAGCGCCGGGGACAACGATGTCTATAGGGTAGTCGGGATGCCTCTTCATGAACTCAACGAGGGCCTGAACCCCGTAGCCGGGGTACTTACGCTTCATGTAGTAGGCCCTGTAGTACATCCCACGCTTCTTGTCCTGCGGGGACCACTTATCAGGCACCACAATGCCGTGAGGTATGACGTCCACGTCCTTAATGCCCCACCTGGCCAAGGCGTCCTGAATGAAGCCGGCGGCGAACCTAGAGGGAGACACGACGGCCCTGAGGTCCTTGAAGACGGCGTCGAAGACGTTGTCGAGCCTTATGATGGACGGGCCTTCGGCGACGGCGTAAAAGATAACGTTACGGGGGTTAAGGTATG
>WYEB01000758.1_pt1 | contig 10494 bp, 9 predicted proteins | sample 6343061 | NCBI WGS metagenome assembly WYEB01 (sample SAMN13812332, study PRJNA600296) | hot springs metagenome | biome: ENVO:00000051; feature: ENVO:00002007; isolation source: sediment sample from Evening Primrose shelf | place: USA: Yellowstone National Park, Evening Primrose Hot Spring ... | reverse complement strand
TACCTGTGATAGACGCTGACGGTATGGGTAGGGCATTTCCAGAATTACAGATGGTAACGCTTCACATACATGGTATTAAGGCTACACCCATGGCAATATCTGATGAGAGGGGTAATGCAGCTATTCTAGATACTATCGATAATTATTGGGCAGAGAGAATTGCTAGAGTCATCACCGTTAGGTATGGCGGCTCAGCGTGGATAGCTATATACCCAACCTTTGGAAAGCCCTATAAGGAGGCCGCGATTAGGGGCAGTATATCGTTAGCTATCGAGATTGGTAGAGCACTGAGGGAGGCCAAGTCCGCTGGTAAGAACCCAATCGATGCATTACTGGATGTTACTCACGGTTTTGAATTATTCAGGGGCAAGATAGTCGATGTGCAGAGGTTTAATATCGGTGGGTTTGCGCGCGGCGAAGCTGTAATCGATGGTCTCGATGATTATAAGGGCTCAAAACTAATCATAAGATTCCAAAATGAGAACCTGGTCGCTATTAGGGATAATGAAATAATAGCCTCAGTACCTGACCTAATAACCGTGCTAGATAGTGAATCTGGGAGACCAATAACCACTGAGCGACTTAGGTACGGGCTTAGGGTTCTCGTGATTGGCATACCGTGTAATGAGAAGTGGAGGACCCCGAAGGGTCTTGAAACCGTTGGTCCTAGATACTTTGGGTATAATATCGATTATGTACCAATAGAGGTAAGGATTAAGGGGGTGAGCAAGCCATGACGAAGTATAAGATCGGTATTGATGTCGGTAGTACACATACGGATGCGGTAATACTTGATGAGAACAATAATTTAATACATGCTGAGAAGACTATGACAACGCCTGACGTAACCAGTGGTATAATCAACGCGTTAAGGCTTGTCCTTGAGAGATCTAAGGTGAGTAAGGATGATGTTGTTGCGGTTATGTTCGGTACAACACACATAATAAATGCAATAGTTCAACGCAAAAATTTGGGTAGGGTTGGTGTTATTAGGATTGGGTTACCGGCAACCGAGGCTATCGAACCAATGCTTGACTGGCCCGTTGACCTTAAGGAAGTGGTCAATGCTGGGATAGCGATGATTAGAGGTGGACATGATTATACAGGTGAGCCGATAACCTCGTTTGATGAGGATGCCGTGAGAAAGGCGCTTGAGTCTTTTCGTGAAAAGAAGGTTGATGCGATTGCCGTAACGTCTGTCTGGTCGGTTGTGAATCCTGAGCATGAGGTTAAGGTTAGGGAGTTGGCTAATGATTTATTGCCAGGCGTGCCCGTGGTTTTATCCCACGAAATAAGTTCAATAGGGCTCCTTGAGAGGGAGAATGCCACAATACTTAATGCGGCAACGATAAAGGTTATGATAAATGCAATAAATGCCTTAAGGGAGGCATTAAGGGGCATGGGCCTTGAGCATGCTAAGATGTTCTTTGCACAAAATGATGGAACTACGGCATCCGCAGAGTACATAGTCAAGTTCCCTATATTCACGGTGATAGCACCAATATCCAACAGCATCAGGGGCGCCTATGTCCTAACTGGAATACCCAACGCCATAGTTGCTGACACTGGTGGTACGACAACGAACATAGGTGCGTTGGTTAATGGTTATCCCAGGGAGGCCCTTGAGGTTGAGATTGGGGGTGTTAGGACAAACATTAGGGCGCCCGATGTAGTAGCTATAGGACTTGCTGGAGGTAGCATTGTTGAGACTAGGGATAGTGATGTTAAGGTTGGTCCCGTAAGCGTGGGTTATAGGTTGATCTATGACGGCATAGCGTGGGGTGGTAATGTCATTACAGCCACAGACATAGCGTTGGCTAAGGGCGTCATGTTTATTGACGACCCAAGATGCAACCCCGAGCTAGCTCGATCCAAAATACCGAATTGGTTAGTCGAGAAGGCCTACGCAAAGATGGTTGAGATGCTCGAAGACGCCTTAGATAGAATAAAACTAAGGCCAGAACCCGAAACAGTAATACTGGTTGGTGGTGGATCAGCAATGTGGCCTAAGGTACTGAGAGGTGCCAAGGAGGTTATCAGACCTGAACACGCACAGTACGCAAACGCAATTGGCGCAGCCACAGCACTGGTTGGTGCCGTTGTTGAGAAGGCATACTCATACGAGCAAGTATCCAGGGAGAAGGCCATCCAGGATGCATCTGAGGAGGCCAAGAAGAGGGCCATCGAGGCCGGAGCAGACCCAGCAACCGTGGAGATAGCTGAAGTCGAGGAAATAGCAATGCCATACTTACCAGGCAACGCAGTAAAGGTAAGGGTAAAGGCAGTCGGAAAACTAAGGCTTTGATTCCCACCTTACTCCATAGGCGATAATAAACCAAGACACAATACCACTTATGGGTCACATGATGAAAATTATTTACAACGTGACTGATAACGAAGATCGTGTAAGCTTTATTGCAGATCCCGAACAAATAACTTTGCTCTATGAAACATACCATCTTACTCACTAAGCCAGCAAAACCTACACTGAACATCAGTGCATAGTTCACTAAAACACCCATTACCAGACCCCTTAGGGAAGCCAACGGCGATGTTCACAAACTCCTCCCACAAATACCACAACAACCCGTACTAAGGACTCACCATACCTCCCACATCCACACTAATTAAGGTTTATACGTAACATCGAAAAATACAAGCCCAAGCCGAGGCGAAGGTACCATTCCGCAACCCACAGAAAAAGCTTTATGAATTAATCGATACCGCAGACTCCCTAAACAGCGTATACGAATACCTCGGGAGGCAAATTACAAATTACTTCGTTAGTTCCTCTAGGTCCTTTAGGTCCTTCATTATTGCTCCTAGCCTATTTATTATGTCCCTGACCTTGTCTGGTGCTATGCCTAGGAATAACTCCCTGAATCTTTTGTAAACAATGTTGTATATCTCCTCGGCATTCTCCGTAGATGTCCTCTCACCAAGCTCTATTACGAAGAATCCATCATCCAAAGCAGCCTTCCTGGCAGGATCCGTTAGGCTCTTAACAACTAAGATTGAATTTTGATCTAGTAATCATTTTCATTGTATTTGATACCAACTCATGGGTAAAGTCAATCAGTAATAAGCCCTAAAGTTAAAAATAACATAAAATTGACCTAAGTAGTGTTTGCACTGAATATTTTAGTTGTTATAAATAGGAGGGCTAAGGGATTTAATTCTAAAACTGTAGAGGAATACCTTAGCATATTAAGAACTAAAGGAGCAAAACTTGATGTTAATTATCCTTTAAGCGTGGAGCAGACAATCAAGATCCTGTGTGGTTTTAAAGGTTATGACTTAGTGATAATTGGTGGAGGAGATGGTACCGTTAGTTTAGCCTCTCAGTGTTTGATTCATAGCAATGTTCCTATCAGCGTGATACCCCTTGGTCGTGGCAATACCTTCTATAAGGTTGTTTATGGAGATATAAAGCCGAAGCTCCTATTGGAGAAGATTTCAAGGGGGTTTTATACGGATAGTGTTGACGTAGGAATTACAGATAGTGGTAAAACTTTCGTGTTGGGTTTGTCTTTAGGTTTCATGCCTAAAGTCGTAAGTACCGCAGAACGATTAAGAGCATTTGGAGGTAGAACATCCTATGCCATCAGTGCTGTTCTAAATATGATCTCAAACATTAGAAATATCCTCTCAACCACCATCACTATTGACAATACTTCGATCTTTAAAGGACGAGCCACCTTAATCTCTATAGGGAATACCCCGATAAGAGCAGGACGATTTAGGTTATTTCCAGAAGCATCTATTAAGGATGGTTTCTTGGACGTATTAATAATACGTGAGGTTAATAGAATTGAGGCACTAAGGTTGTTCAGAAAAATCTTAAGGGGAGATCATGTAAAGGAACCTGTTGTTACATACGTTAAAGCACAATCCATCAAAATAACCTTAGAAAAACCAGCATTAATGGAGATAGATGGAGATCTTATAGGCTTTAAAAACGAGGTGGAGGTTAAGTGTGAGCCGTCATCACTGCTTGTTGCAAGGCCTTACGGATAGCCGTAATTATTAATCTAATTTCATCATGCCCTGCTCTCTCGAGCTTTAACACTATGTCAACTACATTCTCAACATCATTCCCAATAAATTTAGATAAGTAGTTAAGCTTGTTCAACGCTACATACTTCTTAGAATTAACTCCTGTCCCATGAAATCCATCTGTAATTTCTTTCTCAACCCTAATTTTATTAGCACCTCTAATTTTAATTTCTAAAGCTATAGGTATTATTTTCCGTAATCCTTCAAATTCGAGTTTCTCTATATCATATCCCTCGCCTAACCAAATATCTCTCAGCATACCTATTCCCTCAATACCAAGTAACCTTAGAAGAACAATTGATGCCTTGAACTTGTTAATTTCATGTAATGCCAAGCCAAAGGGTAGAGGTTCTTTAAAAAGTTCTTTCGTAAATCTTTTATTATGCCTTAACTTTACCTTACCTGCCATACTCCATACGTTACTATCACCTATATTAGCTTCATTATATGCCTCAGGTCCAAAGGACCCGTGAACTAATGTGTATGCGAGTAAGTACGGTGTGTAGAATTGAAGTACCGTAAATTCCGTTTGTGGTCCCTTTACGAACTTACTATATATGGAATCCATACCATATGTGAGTATATTCTCCTCTAGAATTATCTCTTCAATTTTATGTAAATCGTCTTTGCTCAGGAGCGAGTTTACGTGATAAGTTGCATCAATTACTGTCTGTGCGTAACTACAGGCTGGGTACTTCTTAATAGATAACGTAGTTATGTGCCATTTCTTACCTAAATTACCTAAGGGGGTGTAAGTAACAATGCGCGACCAGGATTTCATAAATGAATTAAACACATCACCTCTAGTTCTTCCTGACGATTTTTTACAAAGTTCGTAAGAAAGTAAGCCATGCAATGTACTTGTAGAGGCAACAAGTATTTTTGCTAAAGATGCAAATCCCTCCCTGGTAGGTTTAATGGGGTAGGAGAGAGCGTTACCCATAGAACATAAAATTTCACTTTCACTGGAATCACTCAGCTTTGAGAAGACTATAGCTGATGATAATGCATGTAAGAAACTCATCATCTGCCCCCTTACATCACTAAAAACCAAAGATGCTGCTACCCTAGCACTAATTTCCGATGCTGCTATCCCAGCCTCCACAAGATCTCTTCCTGTTACTTCGTTTCCCATACTCATTACTATTAAGGAGCTTAGAATGCCGTGGGCTATATGGCCGTAAAACAGTAAGGTTGAATCAAAATCCAAGAGCACACTTAGGGAGGGAAAAAGTCTGAGGTATCCATAGGGGTGATCATCTTTAAGACTTGCCATATTGCTCTCAACTAATTTTACACCATAGGTAGAAGATAAGGAAGCCGATATGGATCCTATGTAATCTATAAACATAATTTTAAAATGCTCAAGGGCTTGGGATGGAATATCATTTAAAGATAACGATTTAACCCAAGAAGAGGCATTTGTAAAGAATTCATAAATATATTCACCATGCTTCCTCTTCTCGACCATTTCAACACCTAATATGTCTTAACTAAGAATATTTTTAAGCCTTGATATTTAACATAATATGGTGCAGTGTATGGTTAATTATGGATATAAAGTAATCTTTGCCACCTTCTCCAGGAATAACATGGGTTTTTGGCTTCGTTATACCTTGACAAATGGAGTAAGGAGATCTAAGGCTTGCCTATGGTTAACTATCTTTAAGCCTGGAGCCCCCAGGGGTTTTGTATCCTGCACTCCTCTAAGTAAATTGAATAAAGCCCACATACATGAAAGCGGGGAAGCATTAATAGGTGATTCGACTTTCTCAATAAGTAAAGGTATTGGGATAGCCAGAACGAGCGAGTTCGAGTGGAATATTAAGTTTAAGGTTCTTGAACGTCCCGTTAACACAATACCACCAATTCTCAGATTTTTGAGGAGAAGATCAAGCTATGTCATGCTAAGCCCCTTAACGCTTTTCAGTGGAAGGATTAGGCTTGGAAATGAAACCTTCAATATAGATAATTACACTGGAATGATAGGCTTCACAGCATCTGATAGATATTTACATGGATGGGTTTGGACTCATTGCAGTGGTTTCAATGAGGATGCTAATGGTTGGTTCGACTTAATGGTTGCTTCACCTAGTGAAAATAGATGGATTGCTTTTGGCGCCATAAAGGTGGATGGTAGGCTTATTAAATTAGGAGGCTTAATGGGTGAGACCTTCAGAGGGGACTCCAATTTAGGTTTTCTTAAATATGTCTCTAAGCCTAGGGGTTTCAATGTTAATTTACAGGTTACGGCAAGGAGGGAGGATATTATAATAGCCGTTTATGAAGATCCTGTTGAAGGTCATAGATACTGCCATAATAGTGAGATAGCGAGCTCAACCTTAATAATATCCAGGAATGGGTATGAAAAGGTATATAATTGCCAAGGCAGGACATTTTACGAGATATTAACCCCTAAGGTGTTAGATCAAAGCCTACCTCTAATAAAATCTCTTGAAACTCCCTAAACTACGAAGACTTACTACTAATCCAGCATGCTATGAAGAACGCTATTGCAATCAATCCTATAAGACCATCTGTAACCCCATTAACGAGGAGGAAAAAGCTTCCATATGTACTATAATAATATAAGCTTACACTAGATGATGTCAGCTTCCCTAAAGCTAACGGTAAAAGCATGGGCCAGAACTTCCTAGGATCCCACACTATCATAAAGGCTATTGCTGAAACCGTTGCCATGAAGGCTAAACTAAGACCATGCCATAAAGCCGACCCGCTATTAATAGCCTGACCCGTGAACATTCGAGGTTCTAAAGCAAACATAAAACCTACCGCTAAGAAACCTATTAATGCCAACAATGCTAATATTCTTAGTGCTAAACAGATAGTATTCATACAAATTACAATTAAAGGCGCAATATTTATTTTTTGTTATAAATAATTTAATTAATGTCTCTCGTAAGAACTATAAAATCTCTAGCCGAGGCTCAACTTAAGAGTATAAGTGCTGAGGATCTTAATTACCTAGAATCTACATTGAAAAGGGAGGTATTACCGAACTTAGATCCTAAAGTTAAAAGACTTCTTAATTTATTATCTTTAGCTTTAGAGCTGTCACCTATTCCCTCTACATTAAGACTTTTTTCCACACTTAGTATTGAAAGAAGGAGAAAATGGCTTGAAACAATTAACGTTGAAGGTACTACGTACGATATTACTATTCTTCTCGATACGTTACTCATGGTTATTCATATGATGAATCCCAGGGTATCCTCTAGAATTAACTACAAGAGGGAGGAGGTTGTGAGTAAAATACAGCTTGAACCAAGAACAGTACTATCGAGGAGTGGAAAACCTCAGGGGGTTTACGATGTTGTAATAGTGGGTAGTGGTGCTGGGGGTGCTGTTGTAGCGTGGGAATTAGTAAGGAGGGAGTTTAAGGTCGCATTATTTGAGGTAGGACCTGAGCCTACCCAGGACGAGCTTATTAAACTCCACCCATTCCTTAGGGCTTTTAAATACTATTGGGACAATGGTTTTACATTTACATGGGGCAAACCAATTATAGACTTACCCTTCGGTAGGGTCTTAGGAGGCACCGTTACTGTAAACTCAGGTACCATGTTCAGAATGCCTGATGAAGCTTTAGGTTTATGGTACAAAGCCTCTGGAATTACTATTGACTCGGGTGCTCTGAATAGCGCTTATGAAACTGTAGAGAGGATGCTTGGGGTTAAACAAGTCCCAGAGAATCTCTTGGGTGGTAATGCGATGGTTATGAGAAAGGGAGCCGAGGCCCTAGGGCTTAAACTTCACGGACCTGTTAGAAGACCACTGGGTGATCCTATTAAATGTCGTGGTGTTGGGGAATGCGCTTTCGGATGTCCATCCAATGGTAAAGTCGATATGAGACTTTCTTTTCTAAAAGAAGCTGTTAATAAAGGTTTGGAGGTGTATACCCACGCTTTTGTTAGAAGAGTATTACTAAGTGATGGTAAGGCTTTAGGTGTCGAAGTGGAACTTGGGGGTACGGTTGTTAGGGTGGAGTCTAAGGTCGTTGTTGTGTCGGCCGGGGCTTTGAATACCCCAAGATTACTCTTAACATCAGGTGTTAAGAACAGGAACTTAGGTGCGCATCTTCATATACATCCAGGTCTTGGTGTAACGGCAATTATGGATCAGAAGGTTTATGGTTGGATTGGCACAATGCAATCATACTATGTGGCTGACCTCCTAAAGGACTTTAGGGTATTATTATTAGCAACACTACCACCACCAGGTATAGGCTTTAGTACTGGAAGTATCCCATTTGATGAGATTTATGACTATCCATACATAGCAGCAATAGGGGTTCAGGTTAGCGATGATGGTACAGGGATTGTACCGAGGAGAACTATATTAGGAGTTGCAAACTATGATTTATCAAGTGAGGACTTAGAGAAGATAAGGAGGGGTATTGAATTATCGGCGGAGATATTATTAGCGGCGGGCGCCAAAAGGGTGTATTTACCTCTAAAAGTTGTGCAGGGGGTAAATAGTATTGGGGAGGTTAAAGAAGCACTTAGTAAAGCGAAGCCTAAGATGTTTAAGGTGAGTGCTTATCATCCAATGTCGACGGCTAGGATGGCTAAGGATCCTGGTACAGGAGTTGTAGATGGTGATGGAAGAGTATTCGGTTATAGTAACCTCTACGTAGCAGACGCATCAGTATTACCCTCAACTACCATAGTTAATCCACAATTAACAATAAACGCGCTAAGTCTCATAATAGCCCAGAGGATTGCTAAAGAACTAGGAGGATAAGAAACCACTATACTATGGATTTTTAAACAATGCTCATGAGCATATTAAAAAGTGAGTAGCTAGAATATTATAATTAAATTATTCTTATCTCACCCATTGTCTGCATCACTAGGCATTTTAGGCTGCATGGTGGTTCCTCCTCCCTGCCCCACGTTACTATTAGTTTATTGCCTTCACAGTGTGCCTCATCAGCACCGAGCCTAACCGCCTCCCTGACCAACTCCTCACTACACGTCCTTATTATCATTATGCAGTTACACTGACTGCGCATCTCCACCGCCTGCGCCTTGCTTCTCCTCACCTCCTTTTCTTAGTACTAAATCGTGCAGTATTGTTCCCGATACTGTGGCTACGACCACTCCCTTACCGAGCCTGAACTCGACATTTTCCGGGTCTGGTGTTAGTTCCTCGACCTCAACCACATTACCCATGAATGCGTTGTAGAGACTCCAGAGAATATCGCTCAACTCACCCCTCGCCTCACTAACTACTAGGCCAACCTCCTCGGCATCCCCAAGCGTGATAGCCGCACTATGCTGCTTAAAACCAACCAAGGCCCTAGCAACCCTCTCAGCCCTCTCGGGCTCGCTCTTAAACATCCTATTCCTAAGAAGTTTTGCGCACAATTCAACGTTGTGCTCGACAGCCCTCTTGAAGTCTCCAAGCTCGATGATCGGCAACCTATTGAGTATCTCGGCGACTAGATTCTTCGGCAACTCCCTATTGCTAAGCATTGTGAGTAGTTCGAGTATTGATTGTAGTGGTATGTACCTACCTGTCTTAGGCTCCCTAAGGACTGGGTCTATGGGCCCTAGCTCTGCAATTGGCGTCATGACTATTTCATCTGATGCGCATGCAATCATCATGGCAGCACTCTTGGCAAACCTGGGCACGAAGGTTACAAGCCTAGAACCGGCAATGCCCTGCAGGTACCTACCCAATAAATAAGCCTCATCAGCATCACCACCAAGCGAGTTCAAAACAACACCCAAACCGTTAGCTTTGCCCAAACCCTTGATAACAGCATAGATGGAGTCAATTGATGAGTAATCAATATACCTACGGGGAGTGAAGAGCATAGGAACAATTGTTAGGCTCGTCAAACCACCAAGCCTATCCAATAGGCCAGACGACTCACCAACAAAGACCCTGAAGGCGTGGACCACATCAACAACACCATCAACAAGCACAGAGAAAACAAAAACAAGGGAAAACAAAAAACTAACCCCACGAACACCTCACCTATCAACCCCACCACAACCCCTACTCATAATCAACTCCTCCTACTCCCTTTAGGGAGATTCCGAGTCATTAATTTATAAATTTCCTTATAAGCTTTTCCATACCCGTTTACTCTCCCTAAAGGGAGTAGAAGGACTACCTGCATCTCACCTGGTTATTACATATACGTGCTTTTGCTGTACTGAATCTCCCTAAAGGGAGTGGGTAGGTTGTGGGTTTCTGTGGGGTATTAGCATGTTATTTTTCTTTCGTATCTGTTTCTCTTGAATATGCCTGTTATGTTGCAGTTTCTTGGTAGGGCTAGGGTTAGTGGTAGTATTGTGGCGCCTATTTTACGTTCGATGACCTGCTCCCTGTACTCTTTATCGTTTCTAACTCTATCTAATTCCTGCGTTATGAAATTGATTACATCGTTTTTAACGCCTTTGATTT
>WYEB01000756.1_pt1 | contig 10500 bp, 13 predicted proteins | sample 6343061 | NCBI WGS metagenome assembly WYEB01 (sample SAMN13812332, study PRJNA600296) | hot springs metagenome | biome: ENVO:00000051; feature: ENVO:00002007; isolation source: sediment sample from Evening Primrose shelf | place: USA: Yellowstone National Park, Evening Primrose Hot Spring ... | reverse complement strand
CTCAAGAACCTCCTCCACGGTCGGCGGCTCGGCCGGCCTCAAGGCCAGCTCAAGTCGACGTCTAGGTTCGTCTGAGATCTTCCCCATATCCATGTTGTAGAGGGCGGTTTTGTTGATCCGATGCGCCGCCTAGAGCGTTAGGTGGGACATGTTTCGAATCCGCCGGCCCCTTCGCGGCGTCGGCCGCGGGGAGCCTCCGCACATGCCGCCAAGCCGCCTCGCCCGCCCCTCGGCGGGTTCGCCGTCAGGGAGTACATAAGAAAAGTCCGACAGGGGGCTAGCCCCCTGTCAAACCTTTTATGCGTACGCCCTGAAAGAGGGAGAGGGGAAAGAAGGGGAGGAAAAAGGGGAGTGTTTCTAGGGAGCCTGCCGCCCTCCCTTCCTCGCTATCTCCAAGGCCTTCTCGTAGACCTCCTCGCTCCTCTCCCTTGCCCTTTGGAGGATGTACTCAACGAACTCGGCCGCCAGCCTCCGTTGCCTGCCCGAGCCGTGTGTGGACAGCCAGGCGGCGTACATCAAGCCCTCCTTGCGGATCAGAATGTAGCCCGCCCTCCCGCCCTCCGGCATCCTGGCCGAGAAGTGGACGCCCTCCACGAGGCCCCTGGCCCTAAGCCGCTTGACCTCGCGCCTTATGTTGCCGGGGTTGGTGGTCTGATATCTGACCGCCAGCGTGTAGCCTATCAATCCCACGCTGTACTTGGGCCAACCCTCCTTCAGTGCGCGCCCGCCCTCCAGCTTCCTCAGCCAGCGCTCCGCCTTCTCCCTGTTCACCCAGCCCGCCGCGGCGGCCGCCCTGACGACCTCGGCGAGGGCGTCCCTGAGCTCCTCGCGGGCGGCCGCGATCCTGTCGGTGGTGGCCAGTACGTACCACACGCCCCTGCTGCCCATCCTCCTCACCTCGGCGTCTATGCTCATAAGCCTTAGGAAGTTGGCCGCGAGCTCGGCCCGCTCCCGGTCGGTCGAGGCGAATTTAAGCGTTATGTCCTTCTGCAGGTAGACGTTGAGCTTGATCTCGCCGTTGCCCATCAATATGGTCAGATCGGCGGCGACGAGGCCGCGCTTGGTTCGCCTTATGCAGTTTATCTCCATGAACCGCCTGGCGGGCCGCTGCATGTCGATCCATCACGGCCCGAGGGCGTTCGGCGGGGCCGACAGGGGTTTCTTTCGGGATCCTTCACAGGCAAGGGCTTGCCTGTAAGGCTTCCCGGGACACATCCCTGTAAGGGAGGGTCACTCCTCCAACCACCTCATGGCGGCGTCCGCCAGCTCCGCGTAGCGGGCGAGGCCCTCCAGGTGCCCCTCGCCGCACTCGACCACCACCGCGCCGTTCCTCATGCGGCGCACCCTCGGCTCCCTGCCCGTGAGGGCCTTTATGAGGGCCGAAAGCCTCTCGGCGTCCGCCTCCCTGCCGCCGGGCGCGTCGGCCTTGGCTGGGGCGTAGCACACCACAGCGTTCTTCCTCCCGTATCTGCCGAAGGTTATCACGTACTCGCGCCTCACGCCGTCCACCTCCGCCGTTATCCTGATCCTCAACAAGGCTCTGCCGTTTCTGCCCCTCTCGGTCTGGGCCCGTCCGCCCAGGACGGTCACGACGTGCCTCCCGCCCCCGACGTCGACCTCGCCCTCCTCACGTCCGCGAGCCTCAGGGAGCCCACCGCCCTCCCCGCTTCCACGACCTCAAGGGCCTTCCCGTAGACCTCCCCGCCCTCCTCCCTCGCCCTCAGGAGGATGTAGTCCACGAGATCCTCAGCCAGCATCCGCCGCTCCCCCTCGCCGTGTACGGAGAGCCACGCGGCGTATGCCAGGCCCCCCTTGAGCATCGAGACGTGCCCCTTCCTGCCTCCCTCCGGCATCCTTACGGAGAAGTGGACGCCCTCCTTGAGCCCCATTTCCGCGAGCCGCTTGGCCTCCCCCTCTATGCTCTCCCGGCTCGTCGAGCGGTGCCTGATCTCAAGCGCGCCCTCGACCAGCCCCACGCGGTACTTCGGCCGGCCCCTCCTCGCGGTTCTCCCCCTCTCCAGCTTCCTCAGCCAGCGGGCGGCCTTGTCCGCGCCGATCCAACCCCTCGCGAGGGCCTCCCTGACTATCCCGGCGACGGCCTCCCTGAGCTCCCTGCGGCCGGCCGCCAGCTCGTCCGTATACGCCGCGACGTACCAGAGGCTCCTACCCCTCGCCCTCCTCGCCTCGGCGTCCACGCCCGCAAGCCTCAGGAGGCGGGCCGCCAGCTCGGCGCGATCCCGGTCGGTCGAGATGAACTGGAGCACGGCCTTGTTCCTCAGATAGACGGCGTATCTGACCTCGGCGCCGCCCTCCGATATGGTCAGATCCGCGGCTACGCGCCCGCTCGGGGTGAGCCGCACTCCGCCGGCCGTCACGGCCACGGATGGGCGGGCCCGGCCTCGTAAATCGAATCGATCCGCCGACAGGGAGTATTAAAGAAAGGTTTGACGGGGGGCTAGCCCCCTGCCGGGCTTTTCGCGAACGCCCCCTGAAAGGGCAGTTGAAAAACGGGAAGGAGGGAAAAAGGTTTAGGGGGAGGGGTTGCGGGCAGGGCGGTCGCAGGGCTGTATCTGGAACTCCGTTACGCCGAACCTCTCCATGATGAACCTCTTGGCGTCGCGCTTGTAAGAGAACCCGTAGAACTCCTTGCAGTCCACTATCACGATGACCCTGATGATGTCCTCATAGACGAGTAATATGTGGATCGGCAGAGGCTTGTTGTCCACGAACACGCACCGCGGCTCCATCTTCATGTGGCTCTCCGCATCCATGGCGGTCATGCCGCGGCCGTTAATAGCCTTTTCGCCGCCTCCTCGAATTCCGCCACGTTGTTGGCGTACGCCGCGTTGCCGCGCCTCTTCAGCTCCCGCACCCAGCCGTACCCCTCCTCAGACGGCGGCACCAGGATCAGCCTCGTCCGCGCCCCGTACTTCTCCATGTACGCCTCGACGAGCCCTTCTGGCGCGTCCGTGATGCCGTCAGATATAATTAAGTAGAGGCGGTCGGGCCTCCCCGTCTTGAGGATCTCCTCCATGACCGCGCCTATGTTCGTGCCGCCGTCCGCCTGTATCTTCAGCAACGCCTCCACGACGTCGCGGGGGCTCACCCTCTCGACCTCGGTGTCGAAGAGGTAGACCTCGCCCCCGACCTTGCGGTACAGCGCCAAGGCCAGGCCGGCCGCGAGGGATATCTTGGGCACTGCGATCCTCTCCGACACGAGGAACTCCCTCAGCGCGGAGTCGCCGGGCCCCAGGGCCCCGGGCGGGCCGGCCAGCGCCTCGGCCATGGAGCCCGACTTGTCCAGGAATACTACGGGCTTGACCGTGGCGGCGCGCTTGTGGACGTTGAGGGACATCTGGGCCAGCTTGAGGGCGAACAGGACGGGCGCAACGTTCGCGACTGCCAGCTCCGTCGGCAAGACCTCCCTGAGCTGGGAGTACTCCGTCATTCTGGTGACGCCATCTATGCCTCCCCATCTGCTCTCGACCGCCGCCCGCTCCAGCGAGGTCGGAAGGGCCCGCATGAAGCGCCTGAACGCCAGGGCGGCCCCCACGAGGATCCTCACCCGCCTGCGGAAGTCGTCCGGCCTCTCGTAGAAGTGCCAGATCGACAGCCCTTCGAGCGTGTAGCCGTGCCCTCCGGCCAGCGCAAAGGCCGCGGACTCGGCCTCCTGCACGGCCCTCTTGTAGCGGATCAGCTCCTCTGTCACTTCCCTCAGGTTGGCCGCGACGGCCTTGCCCCATTGGATCACGTCCCTCTCCAGCTGCCTTAAGAGGTTCTGAGGCCCCCCGGCGGCCCCCGTGTCGCCCTCCAGCCCGGGCGGCGTGTTGCCCTGCTCCAGCTGCTTCATGATCTGGTTCATCTCGTCGATGGTGCGCTCTTTGCCGCCCAACGCGAAGCCGCCGAGCTTTATGAGCATCCTGGCGGCGGCCGCCGCGGCGAGCGCCATGGAGCCCTGGGTCAGCCGGTTCACCTTGATGAACTCCGGCCTCTTGATCAAGCCCTCCATCAGGCCGCGCCACGCCGGCGCGGCCCTGTTCTTCAGCTTCAGTGCGCCGGCGACTGCCTCGACCGGCGTGAAGAATGCCAAGAAGGCGTCGTGCGACTGGTAGAATTTAGGCGCCACGCGTTCGAGGCGCGCTAGACGGTACGTCATATCTATCCCGGGGATGAAGTAGTCCAGAGGCATGCCTCTGTATATTCGCCCGTTGAAGGCCGATTTGGCGAGGCCGCTCTTGATATAGATCTCTGAATTGGGCAGTATCACAGCATCTTCAGCCTCGACCGGGCTTCCTGTATCTTTGCGATGTACCGCTGCGCCTCCTCGACCAACGCCTGTGCCCTCTGCGCGAGCCAAGGCTTGCCCTCGAACTTGCTCACGTCCAAGAGCGCTATCTCCCTGAACATGTCAAGCGCCGACTGCAGCTGCGTCAGCTCGTACTGCTTCTTCGCGTTCTCGAGCTTCTCCTGGAGTTCGGCGAGCTCGCCCAGCATCTCGTTCTTCGCCTTCTCGATCTCCGCAAGCTCCGCGGGCTCCCTCGCCATGAGGTCGATCAGCTTGTAGGCGGCCTCGGCGGCGGCCATCTCGCTTACGCCGTGGAGCGCCAAATATGCCGCGAACAGCTTCGGCAGCTTCTCCAGCTCCGTCCTATCCGATATGAATACGCCCTTGCTTCTCGCCATCTCTATCATCGGCACCATGTGAATTAGATACAGCTTCAGGACGTCCTCGCGCTGGAGCAGGGACGTGGCGTATTCGTGTATCGCCCTCACGTCCTCCATCGTCGCCACGGGCTCAGCCTTGGGCGGGTTGAGCCACTTGGCATTCAGCGCGTTCCTCACCAAATCCGCGTTGGATCCGATCGGACGTATGAACGTCTTTATCGCGAAGCGGTCGTAGAGCGCTTGAAGCTCCTCGCCGTCCCGTGGGGTCTCGTTCGACGCAGCGAAGACCGTCCACGCCCTCACAGGCATCGCCGTTCCGGTGAAGGGGTCGTACAGGACGCGCTCCTGCATGAACGACAGGAGGGAGTTGAGAATCGCGCTCGACGCCTTGAATATCTCGTCGAGAAAGACGATGTCGGCCTCGACTATGGCCGACCACCTGCGCCGCAGGTTCCCCTTGGTCAGCTCCAGGACGTCGATCGGCCCTGCTAACTCGTCCAGGATCGTGAACGTCGTCATCAGGTACGTGTAGTACCTCGCGTTTAACAGCTTCGCCAGCGTTGTCACGAGGAAGGTCTTAGCAGTGCCGGGCGGGCCTATCATGACCATGTGCTCCTTCGAGGCCAACGCGAGGAGGGCGGCATCTATTATGCCGTCATGACCGATGATGGTTCTCTTGAGCGCAACCGCCAGGTTCTCCAACCTTAACCTGGCCTCCCCGATCCTAACCTCTTCGGCCGAGGGGGAGGCCGGTTTGTTTAGGGTTTGGTTTTCGCTCATGTACTCTAAAAAAATGGGGGTTTAAAAAGATTCCCTCCTGGGGGAAAAGGGGTTTAAGGGGACGGAAAGTAGTGGAGGACGCAGGGCAGCGCGTCGCGCATGAGCTCCTGCCAGATCCCGTTGGGCTTGTGGTGGGAGATGAAGTCCATGAGGCGGTTCCAACTCCCTGCGGGCATGTAGTAGACCGCGTAGCCGAACTGCACCGACGTCAGCCCGGCCTCCAGCCGCTCCCCGGCGCACATAAGCGCAATCCTCTTGGGCGGCGGATCCGGCAAGTTCGACGTATGAAGGGCGATCCTCCTGTTGCTGCGGATCCTCATCTCGATCGCCCTCCCCTCCGCCGTCAGGATCTTGGCCTTGACCACCATGGCTACAGATCCGCTTTGGTGACCATCACCAACGCCGTCACGTCGAGCTCCTTCAGCTTCTGCCTCACCGCCTCCTCAAGCTTGGCCACCACGCCCTCGTCCTTCGACGGGAGCTTCACCACTATGAAGTACTTCACGTATTCGTTGCCCCCTCCGCTGACTGTCCTCTCCTCGTTCTCCTCGCCGCCCCCCTCCTCGACGGCCTCCTCGGCCGCCGCCTCGTCCACGTCCATCAGCCTGGCGACCGCCTCCTCCAGTTTGGCGGTGTCGTATGGAATCAACACGGTGACGCCGTTGGTCGCGGCCTCCTCGCCCTTGAATTCCGCCTTCAACAGCATTGCCAACCGCTCCCTCACCCTGCAGACGTCGTTGTAGCACTTGCCCCTTTTCGACATCCGCACCTCGAACTTGACGGCGACGAGCGTGGCCTCCGCCTCCTCTCCGCTCGGCACGACGTCGTAGACCGTATACCGTTCCGTGGCCTTCTTCTGGGTCACATCGACCATCCTGAACCTATGCGTCAGTAGAAACGCCTTGGGCTCCTCCTTGACGCCCAATGAGGAAGCGACCTTCATCATCCGCTCCTTCGCCCAGTTGACCTTTTCCAAGACGTCTCCGGGCGCCTCATGTTCGTCGATCGCATAGCACCATAGCCCCCTTCCCGACTCCGGCCCCTCCCCCCTTAGGAGCCATCCGCCGTATTTGCCCTTCTCCAGCTTGACGACATCGGAATCCACAAGGAATACGTCGTCGACGTAGCTTTCCAGCAGTATTTTGACCGCCGTCTTGTGGAGCGTCGTGGAGGCTTGGGTTTGGTTTAGGGTTTGAGTTTCACTCATGTACCCTAGAAAAACAGGGGTTTAAAAAGATTCCCTACTGGGGGGAAAGGGAGGGTTCGCGCGCGGCCTACGCGTGCTGCGCGATGCTCAGTGCGGTTTGCGCTATGGCCTTGACTGCGAGGCGTATCAAGTCCATGAACTCCTTCGCTGTGTACGTTCCGGAGGGCAGCCTCGCCGCGTCGGCGCATGCGGCTCTGAACCAGCCGTCAGGCCCCCTCTCGAATGCCTCTACGTGGCACTCCTCGGAGGCGAGGATGTAGATGACCGTGTCTGCGGTGCGCAGAACCGCTCCCCTCTTCCTCACCTCGATGGAGCCGGTACGTCCCTGCAGTATCACGGCGCCTCCCTCGACCCGCAGGCACAGCTCCCTGCCCCTCTCGACGTCGGCGGCCAATTGAATCATGTCGGTTCCCAGCTCCATTACGTCGAGCGAGGGCTTGGACGGGGGGTTCTGGGCGGCCTCCTCCACGTCCTTTAAAAGTCCACTGAATTAAATTGATTCTATGAATGTTTTAACCCCCTCCGCACATATGGCCGTGGCCGTCGAGGAGTACGTCGCCAAGCTGGCCGTCGAACATGGATATCTGCCCCTTGCCCGCGCCGCCGAGATAAGGAGCTACCTGGACGGCCCTCCGTGCGGCGGCGAGTGCATAAAGAGGCGCGCCGTGGACGTCCTCACAGCGGAGGAGGACGCCGCAGACCGCCAGCTGGTGTATACGCTCGCGCAGGACAGGGCCCTCGCGGTGGACGCGTTCGCGTATGCGCTTGCCCACAGCGACGTCAGGGCCTTGAGGAGCACCCGGCTGGACGGCTACGAGTTCCTGCGGCGGGAGCGCGAGGATCTGGGGCGGTGGGGCAGGCGCGCCGCCAAGGCCTACGCGAAGCTGTTGTTCCTCAACTTCGCGTTTTCGCCGAGGGCGCGCGGCCGCCGGCGCGTGCTCGCGGCGACGGTGCAGTCCAGGCTCCTCCTGGCGTTCCTGCCGCTGGAGCCGCTGAGAACCACGGCGATCCCCAAGGATGCGGCGGAGGCGGTGGTGGACTTCTCGTTCGAGCTACGGCGGAGGGCGGTCGAGGCGTATCTCCGGGTTGGGCTGAGGAGTCCGGCCGAGGCCGTGCCCTAGCTGCGCGAACACGTGGAGGCCGTAGCCGGGAGGCTGTTCGACGCGATCCCGGCCCCTCGGGACTTCCTCATGGCCGTCGTGACGGATCGCCTCTACGATGAGGCCGTCTACGCTTATCACTACCTCCGCCACTACGGCCTCATCGGCGCCGCGCCCGGCTATCCACATGGGGCGAATCTTTAAATATGCATGTGTACTATTGGTCGAGCCCTCCCGGCACGGGAGGATTGAAATTGAGCCGCAGGGCGATGCGGAGGCAGAAAAATCCGAAATTGAATCTCGCCGGGAGGGCCGTCCTCTCCGCCCCATCCCCCGCCTCCTCTGGCTGAGAGGCTCCGCCGCGGCAGTCCGCGGTTGGTTCGATTTAAGCGCCTCCCTTAAGCCGCGCGTGTCCCTCGGCCCCTCGCTCGCGCTCATAAGGAGGGGGGTTCTCATGGAGGCCTTGGCGGCCTTGCTCGCGCTCCTGTCCCTCGACCCGGCCCTAATGCCCCTCGCCTTGGCCGCCGTGGCGCTTTCGGCCGCGGCCGCGCCCTCAGCGGCGAGGGGCTTCTCGGGCTTGGCCCGCGGCATGGAGGGGGCCGCGAGGGCGGGGAGGGTGGGGGCGGCCCTCATGCCGATCCCCCTCCTGGGCATGGCCGGAGTCGCGGCCGTCGGCCTGGCGATCTACCGGATGGGGGAGGCGCTGGGCGACGCGGCGCTCAAGCTGAGCGGGATCCTGACCGCATCGATAGCGGCCGCGCCTGTGGGGCTCGCGCTGGCCTACGCGGCCCTCGGCAGGGCGGCCGAGAGGGCGGCGGCGATCTACGTCCACATGAACTGAAAAGGAGAGGGGAAAAAAGGGGGTTTGCTCCGCCCCTAGGTCGGCGTCATACCAAGTACCGGCACGTCGGAAAGCGCTTGTAGCAGAGGTAGGCCGCGGCGGCCCAGGCCGCCGCGGCGGCGGGCACGAGCAGGAGGCACCGCGGGCCGCAGGGCATGGCGGAGAAGTAGGACGCCCACAGGGCCGACGCGGCGATGTGGACGGGGTCGCGGCCGCTCCTCACCGCATGGCCGATCGAGGCCGCCAAGCCGGCGGCGACCGAGGCCAGGGCGATGCCCGGCATGAGGGCCTGCGGGGGCGGCGCGAGCCCGAGGAGCGCCCCAACCTCCGCCGCGGCCGAGGCCGCCGCGAAGAACAGAACCAGCCCGGCTATGTACACCAAGCCGGCCGCGGCCAGCGACGTCGCCATCTCCTGCACCGGGCATCCTATGTTCAGCCAACCGTCTTCGGCGTCCACGTCCATGGGGCCGCGCGGATCGGGCTAGATATTGAATCGCCGTCGGCGGCCCGCCGAAGCCGTGCAATGCCTCCGGACGGGCGGAACTACAGCTCATCGCTGTTTGGCGGTTCAATAAGCACATCCGCGGCCACGTTCGCGTGGACGAGATCGCGTGCAAAAAGCTCAAGGAGGAGGCGCGTTCGCTCGATATGATGCTTGTCGTGTTTGGCGTCCTCTCCATACCGTTCATCGTGCTGATGCACGCATTGCATGTAATCACCGCGCAACAGGCCGGGGGCATGTTTGTAGGTGCTCTCTTCGCTTCCGCCTTCCTCGCAATGCCTGTCATGATGATTCATGCTGTAATAGCGGGCGATTGTCGATAACCTCCTTTTTCCCCTCCTCCCTTTCAGGGGGCGCTCGCGAAAAGCCCGGCGGGGGGCCGGCCCCCGTCAAGCCTTTCTCATGCGCGCCCTGTAAGGGAGGAAAAAGGGGGGTTACGGGGATCGTCCCCTCAAGCCGCCTCGCGACGGCCTCCGCCAGCTCCTTAAGTGCCGACAGGGATGTCCACAGGAAGCTTTACAGGCAAGTCCTTGCCTGTGAGGTTTCCCGTGGACACATCCCTGTAAGGGGGCGTCACTCCTCAAGCCGTTTCGTGATGACGTCTGCGAGCTCGGCGTAGCGGGCGAGGGCCTCAAGGTGCTCCCTGCCGCACTCCACCACTATCTTGCCGCCGCCCCAGCGGTGCACCTTCGGCGCCCTCCCCGTGAGGGCCTTTATGAGGGCCGAAAGCCTCTCGGCGTCCGCCTCCCGGCCGCCGAGCGCCTTCGCCGCGGCGAAGCACGTGGCCGCGTTTCTGAAGCGCCTGCTGAACGCCATCTCGTAGACGCGCCGCATGCCGTCCACCTCGGCGGTTATTTCGATCCTCAGGAGGGGCCTGCTGCCCCTGCCCCTCTTGAATTCGGCCCAACCGCCTATTACCTTCACCACATGCTTCCTGCCCTCCACCTCGACCGCCCCCTCGAAGCCCCTCAGCCTTAGGGAGCCCCTCGCCCTCCCCTCCTTCACGGCCTCCAGAACCTTCTCGTAGACGGCGCTGCCCTCCTCCCTAGCCCTCCGGAGCACGTGCTCCACGAACTCCGCCGCCAGCCTCCACTGCCCGCCCGAGCCGTTTATGGAGAGCCAGGCGGCGCGCGCGAGGCCCTCCTTGAGGATCCTCACGTAGCCGTTCCTGCCGCCCTCCGGTAGCTTGACGGTGAAGTGGCGCCTCACCTCAAGGCCCACCTCCCAGAGCCGCTTGGCCTCCCTCTCTATGCTCTCCGGATTGGTGGAGCTGAATTTGACCACCGGCACGCCGTAGATCAGCCCCACGTGGTACTTGGGCCACTCCTCCCTAGTTTCCATGGAAGTTACACTCCAATACCGCACGTTGAACCGTACATCTGCAGGAAAGGAGCCGATCTTTCGA
>WYEB01000755.1_pt1 | contig 10536 bp, 15 predicted proteins | sample 6343061 | NCBI WGS metagenome assembly WYEB01 (sample SAMN13812332, study PRJNA600296) | hot springs metagenome | biome: ENVO:00000051; feature: ENVO:00002007; isolation source: sediment sample from Evening Primrose shelf | place: USA: Yellowstone National Park, Evening Primrose Hot Spring ... | reverse complement strand
ATAGCTACGTTAGCTAAAGCCACCAACGCCACCACATAAGCATCAGTTTGGAAGCATCCCATATCTAATTCAAAAAAGAAACATTTAAAAACAACATCAGGCGGTTCCAGCCGATTCAAGAGGGCTGTCCCCTATCGGTTCTCGACCGGCTTGAAATTAATAACTACGTCGCCGACTAAGGCGGCGCCTTCTTCAAGCGCCGCGACGATCCTCTTCACCGCCTCCTCCCCTATGAGGGGCCTGACCGTCTCCAGGTACTCAAACACCTCCTCCCCTACGCATTGGTAGGCTGCTGCGAGGGCTGGGGCCGCCAGCAGGAGCAGGCTCTGAACCCGATCCCGCAACTTCGGGGAGCTCTCCGCCGTCTTTTGGAAGTTCATAAACAGCTCCACAGCCGCTATGGAGAGGATCCGGGCCGCAACCGCCTTGTCGGGGCACTCCTTCGCCTCTGCGCTCTTCAGCTCTTCGTTGAAGATCTGCGCGATGGTGTTTATTAGGTCGGTGCCCAAAAGGGCGGTAGCCAGCGCCGCCCTTTTAACTACATCTCGGGCCACCGCCATCCCGACGGCCACTTCCAAAGCCCTCAGGCAGGTCTCCTCCCCTCCCCCCCTCTTGAGGCAGGCATAGTAGCACTCCTTCACCCCCTTTTCCGCCACGCATTCAGCGAGGCTGTTGATCAGCTGGTTGATCTGGTACAAGTAGGAGCAGAACTGCGGGTCTTTAGTGACCTCCACGCATTTTTCAAACTTGTCCATACCCCATACATGTCAAGGCTTAATAAACATATCCGCCTAGAGTTGCCCGGCAGGAGGGGCACCGCTGAGGCTTGAAGAAAAAAGAGCGTAGTTTAAGAAAGCTCACCGTGTCCACCTCAACGCTCCGCCGGCTCTACGTGCTGTTGGTCTTCTTGAGATTTTTGTGATTCCTCCACGGCGAAGTAGACTGTCAGCGCTACAAATACGGCACCTCCCAGCGCCGCGAGTAGCAGTAATTTGGATATCAACGCAAATATGATGACAACAATTATCACGGTAAACATTGATAAATACGTGGTCATCACGTCAAGCGGGTCGCAACTTCTGCAACGGCTGTACGCAACCACAATGATGGCAGGGATAACGACTAGATACGCCAGCATCGCGACCAATTTGCCTTCAGTCACCATGAATTCAGAAAAACAGGTCTTTAAAAATACCAGCCCGGGCTACCATTGCGCTCGACGAAATGCAGGAGCTGGCCAACACATGAGTCGGCTATATGCAGAGGCCTGTGCAGGCCCTGGCGAGATCTGCCTAGAGGCGGATACGCTGGAAGCGCCTCAGCCGCTCCGACGCGTGCTTCACGGCCAACGTCCTTCTTCACAGGCTATGCGGATTAGTATTCTATACAAGGCGTCGACGAGCCACTCCTCTTCCGGCAGTTTTCTTCTTCTGACCTCCTCCCGGATGAGCTCCCGCAACCTGCGCCTAACCTCCCCGGCATGCTCCTCGGGAACTCCGCAACTCTTCAGCAACGCCGCCAGCTCCTTCTCTACCTCCCCGCCGTATATGAGCTTCTTAAGCTCATCTACGCGGATCTCCCGCCTGACCTCCACTCCGCGCCAGGCGGGAGGCAATGCGGTAACTACGGGAGCGGATCTGCCGGCGGCGCCGCCGCAGATAAGTCTGCAGGACGCTCCCAAGGTGACGTCGTTGTTGCCGGCATCAGACAGATTAGCTCCTTCCCCCATCCAATAAATGCAGAGCGGCGCGGAACCCGCCTCCCCTCCGTCCAAGACGTTTCGGCCCACGGAGTCAGACATCTGGCTTAATTATAAACATTTCGAAAAAAGGAAAAGAAAAAGGCGCCTCAGGCGCCGCGCTTCTGCGCCGCAACTTCGTAGTAAAGCCGGATCCCTAACGGCTTCAGAAAGGGTTATGAAACTGTACCGCTACTTCAGCATCATCTACCTTTTTGTTCTTATTGTCACCGAAAGCGCCGCTGTCTTCTTACCCTTCATACAGCGTCTTCCCCCAGCAGTTTGCTGTAGACGTCGTCAAATATATCTTCATACTCTTCTACTAGCTCTGCGTCGACTAAGGCGAAGCGGAAATCTCTTCCCTGGTCGACGAGTTCAGACGCCTTGGTGCCGTAGGTCATCAGCAGGTTGCGGGTTGCATGCGCTCCTGCCTCAAGCCTGTGCGTCGCGGCGTATATAGATGCGTCGTAGCTCCGCGAAAGCAGGCTCTGCATCTTTGTCCCATCCAGCCCCTCAAATGCATCGTCGATGTAGATGATGGGGACTGCTGAGACGCCCCGCTCCTCCTTGGCCAGCTTCGAGAGCTTGCGCACAACCTCATACGCGGCCTTGAACAAGACATAGGACACTTCGCCGCGGCTTGCAGATGTGTAGAAGTGCAACTTCCCGCCGGCTTCTCTGCCTTCAAATTCAAGCATGTCTGACAGCCCGAGCATGTGTATGTAACACGGCGTGTAGCGTCCCGCGCTCACCGGCGGCAGTAGCGCAATCATGGCAAGACACAGCTCCCGCGGCACGTCTCCCAGCAGGTTCATGTTGTGGAGCTCGCGGAGCGCATGTGCAACGCGCCACTTAACTCTATCTGGCACCGAAACGACGTGCAACAGCGCATAGGCCAGGCTCCTGCGGAGCTCGTCGTTGTCAACTACGTCCTTCGGCACAGCCATCTCGCTCTCTACGCCTTCGGCGACCTCCACTTCGATGCACATCTTCTGCTTCAGCTCCGGAACCTCGACGTCGCTTAGGCAGAATTCGAACTTTGCATCAATGGTTCTGATGCCGTAGGCCCCCGCTACGCCTACCAACGCGTTGTAGAACTGCCCGCCCAGCAGGGCGCTCAGCGCATGCGCAACGCCGAGCCATAGAGCCTCCGCCAAGAGGGTTTTGCCGCTTCCTGTGACCCCCGCCACCGTGTTGACTCCCAGAAGCGGCTTAAGCCCGCGGAACTGCCTGCCTCCAACCCTGAGGACGGTTGTGTGCGCCAGAAGCTCTCCGCCGGCTCTGACCCTAGAGACCCTGACCAGCATGTATTCCTTTCGCCAGCTTGTCTCTTATGTGTATTAAGTAGAAAAACAGGGAGCCGAAGCCGGTGAAGTTCTTAACACGCATCATGTCTTCTCTTATCCTCACCGCCTCATCATCTGCCAGGTATATAGTGCGGACTACGTCGCGGCGTCCGCACTCTTCCTCTCTCCACAAGGTGAGGACGTTCCCTCCTGCCCCCGCCTCCAGCGTTATGCCGTATGTTGCGCGGTCGGTGTAAGTTCCGAAGTGGCGCTCCACCAGCTCCACCCGGTTCTCCTCAGCCGTCAGCACCAGCTCCCTGCTGTTGGTTCTCTTGACGATCACCATGTTGCAACCCTCACGTCTCCTTTGCTTCAGCCTTCAGCAATTCTTCATGTTCCTTCCAGGTCTTCAGTCTAGACACAGCTACGTCCATTATTTTGTATACGAGTTGCAGAATTCCGTCTGTCGTCAGCTGTACTTCGCCGCACCACAGCATGGACAATACGTAGATGTCTTTGTCTACGCGGCGCAGGCTCATGTCTGGCAGGTACGTAACGTCAGCTGGGTTGAACACCAGCTTTATTTTGTCAAGCATGCTCAAAAACGCCTCAGACCATGTAAAGGAGTACAGCTCCGCCAGCAACCACCCGGCCACCAGGACTGCCTCATCTATCTGCAGGTCGATGTGGCAACATTTAACCGACAGCCTGATGAAGTCGCCGCGATCCTCGACGCTGATGCCGCCCAGCTCTCCGCCTTTTGTTAAGCTCCTAACCATGCGGACAACTTCTGACAGCCTTTCCGGGTCGTACACGATCTTGGGCCAGCTCATCTCGCTCATGTCTATGCATTTATCTCCACTACACACGGCCACCGCCGCCTCGACTCCCAGCCTCTGCCTCATCATCTCTACCGTGCGGTACAGTTCCATAAACACTTTAAACATGTCTTCGGCAGTAGACAGCACATATTTGTCGGGGCCGAAGTCAGATACAGTTGCTTTGTACTCCTTCTGCATTAAACACTTCAGCCAGTAAATAAACGCCTCAACCCTATGGTTGTACTCGTTATACCTGATTACGACCTCCGTCTCCCCACTCATCAACAACATAGTCGAAATCCTCGTCGCAGAAGTAGACGCGCCCGTCAACGCCGACGCACAGCTCTGCATTTGTGAGTACGTTGAAGAGCAGGTCAAACTGCGCACCGCCTCCAAGGCGCTTAAGCGCCTCAAGCACAAGTTCCGCACTGTGCCTATCCGCTTAAGCGCCTCAAGCACAAGTTCCGCACTGTGCCTATCCAAGTAGACGTCTAGGAGGGCCTCCCGGCGGCCGCCCCTCTCCGCCCATACAACCAGCCGGTCGCCTTGGAGGAATATGCCGCGGCTTTCTCCGCTTCTGCGTTCCACCGCTTCAGCGTAGCCGCCCCCAAACGCCGCAACAATAACTTCAGTCTTCATGCCCCCTCCGCCTTGGCCCTCAGCATTTGGTAGCACTTGTCCAAGACCGCCTTGACGGCGGCGGGATCCAAGCCGTCGGCCAGGCTCAGCCAGCGGTTGCCTGTTGCTATCTTCATGCACCTGTCCAGATCCATCTGTTCCACAGGCCCCCCGACCGGGGGGATTGGGGTTTGATTTTGTTTAGACATGGCCACAGCAATGTTGAGGTTTAAAAAGCTGGACGGCGGCCCCGTCTCCATACACGCCACCTAGCTGGATTCCTCCCACCACAAGCGCCCCCACAGGGATAACCAACAGGGATTTCTTAACAGGGATAATTATCCCTGTGAGGTCATCCCTGTAAGTTATCCCTGTACAGATAAGGGAAAAAGAGGTGGAAGGTTTTTGCCGACGGTATTACTCACGGCTTTTATCGTTGAGCACCTCGGCGTCGTGTCACGGCTCATACACTAAGGCTTCCAGCGTCTCCCGCGCCTTTTTATATATTTCAGCTATGGTTAAGTCACCTGGATTATATATCGTGATGTGTGACAATTTGCCAGGGCTCTTCTTCCTGGTTACAGTGACAGTTACTTTTCGCTCCGTAATTATCATGATTTCGTAGTCATCCACCTCTATTGTTGTATGAAAATTTTTTGGTAATTCTCTCACCTTGGTAGTCTGCATCACTTCGCTGTATTTGTCTGTCGTAGGGTTTAAACATATACAGCGCTACAATACCGCTGAGGTTTAGACTTGTCCACAGAATTTAAAAACATGAAGAAAAAAAGGGTTAATTTGAAGACGCCTGGTTGCTCTTCGGCTCTCCTATCTTCTCCCTCAGCAACGCTTTTGCCTGGTTGACGCGTCCTGCCGACAGCGCCGCTACAATTGTAAGCATCTCCAGCTTGTCGAGCTCTTTAAGCATCTTGCTGTAGTAATGGTTGCCCAGCTTATTTGCCGCAAACGCCGTAGCTACAAGACCTGCGGCTACGGCAATAAGTTGCCAATATGCGGCGAAGACGTAGACAACTGTTGCCAAAGCCGCTGATATGAGCAACGCCGCCTCAAGCGTAGACAAGAAGCTTGCGGCTCGGCTGTACGCCAAGCTCTTCTTTGCGGCATCCTCCACGGCGTTGAGGATGCTCTTAAACACATCGCTAACCTCCATGTTGTGTAGAGAACCCAAAGGTTATAAAAATTAGAAGCAGAATGAAAAAAAGGAGTTAGACCCAATTTGCGGCGACACCCAACAATACTTGAAAGCCCTTACGCACAAACTTAGCGAACTCATTGGTATCAAGCGTCTTACCGCCTATTGCAATCCTTGGACTGTAGACAACCTGTTTACCGTTTCTGAGCACGAACATATCCCAGCTGTTGTTGAAAAGCAAGTAGCTGCCTGCTCTCACTTCTACAAATGGGCCGCTACGGACTAACTTCACCTCACCTCCACTAAAGGTAAACACAACATAGTGCCTGCTAACAACAACATGAGCATCATCTGGCAGGCAGACGCCACGTGGCACACACTGTACGGCGTTTTTAAACATCTCTAGGATGTGTTCAATTTCGCTATTTGTGATTACTTCTTGTTGTTCCATAGATTAAGAAAAAAGAGAAATTTTTAACGATTTCGATTATTAGAGCGACTCTAATCTTTTCCACCCCAGCAACTCTTCTCCGCAATGTGTCTATTGTCCAGAATTGCGTATTTGGGAGAGCCTCTCAACAAGTAGTTCAGCAACGGGCGGCTGATGCCGCTGACCGCCTTGACCCACCCACACTCTATCCTGCTCTCTGAGTCAAATTCGGGCTCCAGTCGTCGATGTAGTCAAACCTCCACATTGGTCACAACGCACTTACAGCCACATCTCCGTCTCTGGCCGCCATCTCGAGACCAGCTCGCGAAGGCGCCGGCCGCCCCACAGCCACACCACCCCCTTCCCGTCTTTAACGACTACCTCAGCCTCTTTGTACCAGGAGATCTGACCTCTTCCCCGCCCCGAAGGGTTTCGCCTATTGTAATGCTTTCTCACCAAGCGGGAGAGCAAGATGACTGCGTGACACCGCCTACAGGGATTCCCTCACAGGGATAATTATCCCTGTAAGGTTATCCCTGCGACGTGTTGGTTCAACGTTGTGTTCAGCGGCGTATTAGATATGGATAAGGCCAAGAAAGTAGTAACAGCAGTAGTAACAGCGTTTGAACTGCCGCAGAAGCTGGGCATCCTCCAGTACGTGGAGTATGAGCCTCCTCCGAGAGAGTGGTGTGCGGAGGATGGGTGCCTATATGAAGGGCTTTTGACAGCCGAGGGCTGTCGCAGAGGGGTGTGTATAAAGTACAAAGTGTGGGTGTTTTCTAGGGATAGGAGGAGGTGGGAGGCGAAGGAGAAGTGGAGGAGGCGGAGAGATGAGGAGGCTGGCGGCCGCCTCAGACAGCAAGTCGCCGATGCGCTGTGGGAGCTGGCTGAACGCGGATACGACGTTGCAGTTGATGACGACGTCGTCATAAACGGCGTGGCTATTTCGAAGCCGCGTTGCCGCACGGCCGACGAATGCGTCAAGCAGATGCTGGAGGAGTACAAGAAGAAGTTGGAAAGCCCGCCGCCGCCGCGGCGCAGTCCAGAGGAGGAGGAATATGAGGCGCTACTTCAGAAATATCTATGGTTGAAGTGGTGGAAAAGAAACACGGTCTTAGACGAACTGAAGCGCGGCAAGCATGCGCTGTTAGACATCTTGCAACGCCTAACGGAAATTCCGTATTTCATCGTAGCGTTTCTAGGACGTTTTGAGATAGATTTCAAATGCACATTAGCGGTCTACAAAGATAAAGACAGCTACTGCGTCGACTTCTGCATCAAGGACTCCAGACCAGCTATGTACTGCTACGAGCCCGGACGCGGCTGGTACGCCGCACGACAGCCAAAGTTCCTGCGGCTTAAGCCGCTGGAAGACGGCAGACTTGCCGAGATATATGTAGTAGAGGGTGTAGAGGGTAGGGAGCTAGTAAGAATTGTGTAGCATTTAAACACTCTTCTTTTTCCCTCCTCCGTATTGTTTATGTTTAAAAATCGTCGCCCTCCTCTTGAATCCGCGTTTTCTGAGACATGGAGTTAACCATAAAGGTGGAACGCCTGAACAACAGCTCGGTCAGAAACGGCAGGGTGAGGGCCGGGGAGGGCCTCCACCTAGACGTCTCGCGGATCAGGCGGATCCTCGCCTGGCGGCGCAAGTTTTACGTGGTTTACGAGACCGACAGTGTTGCATATCTCCACTCTGTACTTCTGCACTTTGTGTTTTAACTCCACAGCGTAAGGCGGCGGCTGTTCGGCATGTTTAAAAATACGTGTTTTTCGTCGTATATGGAGTCTCAAGAGGAGGGCGACGGGCTAGACCCCCTTACCTTGGCTGTTGTAATTATCAGCTTAGTTCTGATTGTTGCACAATTCACCTCGTTTACTACTGCCCTGCTTGTTGTCTTCGTCGGGCTTACATATGTTGGCTTCATCGTCGCTGTGTCAATATATCTTCAGATGGGTAGTCAAGAGAGGGATCAGCCCATGATCAACAAGAAGAAAGTGGTTAGCCTAGGACGGCAGTGTCCAGAGGCGGCAACCGACGACGTGGTGAAGTGTCTGGCTGAGCGGTTAGATGTCAAGAAGCTACTTGCCGTTGCGGGCCCGCCTGCAGTTACAGCCATTCTTATGATGCTGACGCACGACGACGTCTCCCCCTTTACGCTGACGAACAGCCTCTACATATGGTCACTTGCATATACAATTTTGGCCGTTGCCAAAGAAGACTCCATATGCAGAGGCGACGTGTGGGAAACCGTGGGCTTGACGCTTGCGGCCAGCTTCTTAGTTGCGCTAATTGCCCACGGCTACGTTGCCAGTATGCATCAACACAACGTGCAGAGCCTTCTTACACACATCAGCGGTATGATTACGTATGTTGCATATCCAATTTTATTCTTTAGACTGATGGCGAGAGATCCAAACATATTCATCGACAAGACCAATGTACAGGATGTACATACGGCGTATAAGAGGTTTGTGGAGGATTTAGACGAGAAATGCCAGCCGCCTCCTAGATACTGGTTCTGGTCGCCGCCTTCGCATCCATACTACTTGAGACTAAGGCGGATCGTCTGCAACAGAGATGCGGAGGTTGCGGAAGAAGTGATGGAGAACTACCCCCTCATCGCTGCGGCATATGACCTAGTCTTATACCGAAGAGACTTGGAACTGGCGCGGAGGCTGATGGAGATCCTGCGCAACAGGAGCCTGGACGAGAAGGAGCGCGCGGCGTTTCAGGTGCTGGAGGTCGCCTACAAGGCGGCGGCGAGTCCGCCGTGTGGCGACCAAGAGGCGCTTAAGAGGTACGCAGAGAAGCTGAACAGCATCCACACGCCCGGCTGGAGCTTCCTGCTGAAGATTTTGACGCAGATACACCTCGGCTACGCCGACCCGAAGCATGTTGCCGTCATTAAGAGAGGGATATTGAGGACTATTGAGAGGTGTAGCGGCGACAACCTGTCAATCTACTACTTCGCCCTCTCGGCCATAGACAGAATCAAGCCGCTCTGTCAAAACACCCAATAACCACTTTTTTCAGGGACTAGGACAGACAACCAGAGATTCACCGTTGAAAAAAGAGGAGTGCATATACAACTGCGTAGGCGCCTGCGCGCCAGTTGTAGCGGTGTCGCATTGAAGAATCCGCGGTTCCAGAGCCGTTTTTTCCTCCTCCTTAGGCGGCAGACCTAGGAAGGAAAAAGAGGGGTTTCAGACGCGCGCCGTGTGCGCCGCAAGTCTCATTTTCCTGATTTCGTTGGTTGCGGCCATTGCGATTTCGACAGCTTCATCAAGCGCGGAACGTGCTACAAGCGCCCAGATGGCGAACTCCGCTACTTCCGGATTTTTCTCAACGTTGTTTACGTAATACAGCATCTTCTTGCGGGTCACAGAAATTGGCAACATATCCAGCCAGCTGTAGAACGCAAGAATTACTGCTCCAATCCTTATCTTAATTCCGCCTGCTGATAAGCGCAATTCAGCTTCTTTGTCATTTAGCAGTATCCTGTCTCTTATTACAAGATTATCGCCGACTCTCATGTCTAAGTTGCCATCGACGTGTGCCGTCCAAACTCCCAGGTTGCTGACAGTATATCTGAAGACGCCCTCCCTGCGGACATCGATGTATGGTAGAATCTTATGGATGCGTGTAATATCTTTTACAAATTTTTCGGGTTCCATGCCAGCTATCTGTTGAGCTGTCTTATAAACGTTTCACTCTTTCTGTAGCGCGGCCGACGGGCGCCAAGACGCTTACACCTCTTCGGCCGCTGCAGGGAACCCCGCCCAGCGGTTTCAGCATTGCCGACACATCCAACACCCCACAGGAACAATGCCCACAGGGATTTGCTGACAGGGATAATTATCCCTGTAGGGGAATCCCTGTCGCCGTCTCTTAGGAAACTGCTCCGCGTCGGTTGCAGGCGGGGTAGACGCCAGACCCCGCAAACGCCAGCGGCGCCATAAGAGTAATAAACACAGTGTAGCTGCCACAAAAATTCGAAAAGTGAAAAAAGAAAGATCTTGTTTAGACCTCCTCTCTGGACTTCATCCACTAAGCGGCTTTGCGGACACTGCAGGGGGCTTCGCAAAGGCCAGCGGTATGACGAAGAGAAAAGCGGTGTTGTGGAGCCTGCGCAGGGCCCAGACAGCAAGGAGCATTGTTGCGAAGAAGGCCAAAGCCTCCGCGACGAGGCCGACCGCTCTGCGAACCACACTTCTCATGGCAGGTAAGCACCTACTGCTTATAAATAACCGGACGCCGCCGCTCAGCAAATGCGCGCACTGCATCAATTCTATGCGTAGTTGTAGAGTGAAGTTTATAAAAATAGGTTTCTGCTACTTCATGGGAATACTGGCTCACGGCAAAATTAAGAAGCTCATTTCGCTGGGCCGGCTCAAGGTGGACCCCCTGTATCCCGACACCGTGCGGGAGAACGGCCTCGACCTGCGCATCGGCGGGGAGTACGCCATATACGCCTACGAGGGGACTG
>WYEB01000754.1_pt1 | contig 10540 bp, 21 predicted proteins | sample 6343061 | NCBI WGS metagenome assembly WYEB01 (sample SAMN13812332, study PRJNA600296) | hot springs metagenome | biome: ENVO:00000051; feature: ENVO:00002007; isolation source: sediment sample from Evening Primrose shelf | place: USA: Yellowstone National Park, Evening Primrose Hot Spring ... | reverse complement strand
GCTGTCTCGGCTTTCAGCCACCTCGGAGTTGAACCCAGCCAATTCCCCACATATAGGTGAGATATATGTACGGCTTTCAGCTCCCTATATTATAGGAGGGCCATTAAGATCTATATATGCGGGCGGCATCTAACCGCTATGAGCATTGCTAATGAGTATGTAGTATGCCTCACGAAGTACGGCCTTGCGGCAATCGGATTTACCATGGCGATAATAGTATTGGCATCTCTAATGCTCACGACGCCATGGCGCGCCATAATCGCCACAATTATTCCCTCAGCCGTCGCGGCCCTCGCCATAGCCACAAAAAGATTAAGGCCGCGAGACTGTGCGGCCACTGTTGTCCTTCTAACGGGGTACTTTTACGCCGCCACAGCCTATATGGCGGTATTCGCAAAAATCGGTGTCCCCGCGGGGTACTTCTATTACACAATGTTCATTGTCGTGACACTGGCATACGTGGCCGCGGTTGCGCCTATAGCGTGCTGATTTTACAGGTCCATGTAATTTACAACGGGACGCCCCTCGCCATTAATAGGGCCGCGGCCAAGGCTATGAATAGGGAATTGTAAGCCCAATTCACGGCCCACCGGTTGAACCCAGCCAATTCCCCACATATAGGTGAGATATATGTACGGCTTTCAGCTCTTATTAAAATAAGGGCTTGATAGAAAAAAGGGGGCTCACTTAACCAGTATAGTCACTTGGGCGTTATAGAGCGGCGTAATCACGAAGTGCTCATAGGGCGCCACATATGCGGACACGGTGGCGTTGCCGACCTTATAGGACACCCCATACCCAGTCCCGTGATATGTTGCACTGGTCACGCTCACCGGGGTAGGCAGTTGCAAGTCGTAATACGTGTACACGTGACTATACTGCGACAATGAGAATTCAAGTGTTATGTACGTGTTGTTGGCCACGACGTTGGTGACTCTATATGCGCTCATAACGCCCGTGTACGTCTCTATAGCATTTAGCTCGTTGTCGGTCAAGTAGTCGCCCATATCGAAGGGCTGAGGCACCAGCACCGTAACGCCGTTAGTACTAGACACGGGGACCAGCTTAAATGCCACAAGATAGGCGTCGAAATACATGACCAGCAACGGCCGCCCGCCATTTAGGTATATAAGCCACGCACCCTTTCCCAATGTGATATTGCTCAGAGGGCCGTTTACCGACACCACATAGCCCACGGGCGCGTAGGTCAGCTGTATTGTCGCGTTAGAGCTGAATTCAAAGGTGCTGGCCGAGCCGCGCCATAGGTAGGCCGAGCCGGCCACCAATGTGCCGGTGAAATTAGAGTCGGCCACCACCGGTATGGGTATCACCGATATGTATAGGTAAACCGTAACCGCGGTAAACGACACGGCCGCCGCTATTATCAGCGCCATGGGGACCTTGCCCAGCCTCATGCTTTAGGGACTCAACGGTTGTATATAAAATTAACGCGGGGAGCCATTAAATTACAGGTCCACGTAATTTACAACGGGACGCCCCTCGCCATTAATAGGGCCGCGGCCAAGGCAATGAATAGGGAATTGTAAGCCCAATTCACGGCCCACCTGCCTGGGGAAATTAGGTCAAGTACTATGTGTAGAGGGCCCAGGACAATGAAGGCGGGGTTTTTCATGAGGCCCGCGATTAGGACGGCCCAAAATATGGCGAGTATGTCGTGATACCTATTGCGGTGTAGGCCCGTATGGCCGAATACGTCGGTCAAGGCCGTGTGGATAAAGGACATGCCGGCCGCGACGGTCAAGTCCACGGAGAAAAAGGATAGGGCCGCGACGCCCCATATAATGTGGGTCAGCCACCTCACGGCCACTCAAAATAGAGCCCCATAAAGATGAAGGGGCATACCTTGGTGCACACGCCGCCCCGGCATATGATAAAGCAACACGACCTAGAGGCCATACGCCAAGCCCCCGACCACGTAGTATATAAGCTCCATGAAGCCGCCCACCGACCCCACCTCCAGCATGCGCCGCCTAATTTCCTCAGCCTGCGCCTTAGAGAGCTCCATCTTGGCCTTAAGGAGGACCCGCCACGGCCTATGGTCCGCCTCTATCCTCAGTGTGAGCTTAGGGACGCCGTACTCCGAGAGCTCCAGCACAGTGTACCTACGGCCGCGGCGTCGATAGGCCAGCACCACCGACCCGCACGGACACCCGACCTCGGTTAGGGCCACTCTGACAAGCGACTCGCCCTCCGAGGAATAGATCACCTCCCGCGTCTTGCGGAATAGGCCGAAGTCCACGTCCACCGCCACGCCCTCAAGAGGCCTCATAGCCTCCCCACCACGGCCGCAAGCATTTCGGCAAGGAATAGTAGGGCGTACGCCGCGGTCAAGGCCCTAATGATCCTCAGCTCTATCCTAAATATGGCGTCGCGGTTCATGGCAACACCCACGTCCCCTCGCACGGCTCTTTCTCACCGTACTGGAGGGCCTCGTTCACGCGCCCCCACACCAGCCTGATCAGATCCTCGTGGGTCCTCACGGCAAGGAGGTCCGCTATATCGCGCACCGTCAGCCTGTGACCTGTTAAGATGCCGTCGCCATTGTAGAAGGCGCATGAGTCGGTAAGCATGGCGAAGACCTTGTAATGCCCCTTGCGCCAATCCGCATAGCCCAGCCTCAGCCTCGTGTCCGACACGACCCTGTACATAATCCAGCCGTCGCCTCTCTCAAGGACCTCGACGCGCCTCCGGCCTACGGAGGGCGGCTCAAGCGCCCTTACAGCCTCAGCCAGCCGAAGGAATCTGGACCTCATTGGCAAGGCGCCCAAGGCTTATCGGGGCATATTATATATATGTCAAGGGGCCCCACGCGGCAGAATTTAACGCCGTCTATGAACTTCATTAGGTTGTAGTAGTCGCACAGCCCCCTCACCGACAACAGGATAAAGGTCAGCTGGACCAATTGCTCCGGCACCACCTTGGCGATATACATGGTCTGTTTGCGGCCGTTGCTCACCCTGTAGTAGAACCGCCTGGCCACGACGGCAACGGTCCCGCTATATATCGCGCCGTCGGCCTTGGCCCTAAACCTTACGGCCACGCCGTTGTCGTAGTAGAACCTGGCCAGCACCATGTCCGGCATGGAATCCAGGATTTCAACCCGCCAGGCCTTAGTCATGGCCCGCCTTGTCAACGACGCCTTGGATGGTGGCTATGGCGTCATCTAGGACCTTCTTGAAGCTCACCAGGCTGTCTATTACGCCCTTGAGGACCTGGGCCTCCTGGTCGGCCGGCACCATGTGGGTCGCGCCGTGCCAATGCCTCACCACGAGATAGCCGCCCACGTGGACCCTCAGCGCGCCCTCCTCCCCACACTTGGGGCACTTGACCGTGACCCCCGTATTCCGAAAAACGGTGTTCAGTTCACGTGGGTAGACCCCATGGATTTTTGGTTTCGCCATGGGTTATAGAAATTCTGGTAAATTTAAACTTATCGACCCCGTAATTTACGACGGGTGTAATGAACCACGGCTTTCAACTATGTAGGGCACCGCCAAGCTTTCAACTGGCCACGCCAATAGACCGGCACGCCGAAATATGTATTTTACATATTCGAATCTTATCACGTTCTGTAAATTACTCCAGTAGTAAATTACCGACCTGCCCGTAGAATTCCCGGCCCCTTAGGTCGGTTTACCGTTACCCGTAATTTACAGATCGAGGTAAAATTCCCGGGCTTAGGGAGGCCGGCTAAATCCCGAAATTGAAAGCCATTAAATTCCCGGGTGTCGGCGTATAGCTGCTGTTTCTATTTGTAAAGGGTGCCGGCCTTGCCGGATAGGCGAGGCCCAAAAGCGAGGGTATTCTACGGGCAGGTCGGTAATTTACGTCCGGAGTAATTTACAGAACGTGGTAAAAAATGGGCGGGTTAGGCCGGCCTATTCCTCAAAGAGCTCACCGGCACCGGCCACCAATAGGCCAAGGAGGGCGGCATTGGCTGGGATATAGCCAAGGAGGCCCGCTATCGCCAGCACCACCGCAATGCCCCAAGTCAGCCTATGGATGCTCCGAGACATACTAGAAAATTGATAGGTAGAAAAAAATATTCGCTTACGGCTTGTAGGTTATCTGAACCGGGCCGTTCTGGACCGGAAATGCGTATGACTCTAGCGGCAATGCGAAGCCTATGGCTATGCTGTCGGGCCCATATATGCTAGAAGCCGACCCAGCCGGCATGGTCTCGGCCGTCGTGCTTGTGGTCACGTTGGCCACCTGCGTAAATGTATAGGACGCGCTCCATGAACCCGTTATCGTTACTTGCGCAAGATAGTCCGAGGTGCCCCAGCCCGTCAGCTCGCCAGTTAGACTATAATATACACCATTAGCACAGCCATAGTTTGATACCGATATCTGGCCCGTCGTGGCATTGGCGAGGGGGGCCGCGAGGTATAGGTACCAAGTAAAGCCGTTGGGCGCGGTCACCTTGCCTATGTAGTAGTATTCCACCTCAGCCGCCGCCGTGTAGCCACTGGATGTGGTAAAATTCCAGCCTAGCGCGATATATCCGGGCGCCCCCGAGGGGTCGACCTGGAGGGTCACCGAGGTCCTGTTTATCGTGACACAGATAGGGTTAGTGCCGTACCTGTCGGCCAGCTGGCTCTCGTTATAGGCCATGGCGAGGATCATGGGGATATCCCACGTTATCGTACCATAATCATAGCCGCTTGAGGAGGTTACCGCACCGCTTACTCGGGACTCGCCTACTACAATCCACGGGATACCGGCCGTGTTGTTCACGGCTATCGACGCCAAGCGGGACCCCAATACGGACACGGTGGCCCCGCTCCTGCCGTCCACGACTCTGTTGAACTCCGAGCCGTAGATGTAATATGTCTGGGGCGTCACCAGGTTTATGGTCCCGTTAGTTGCCGACGTCCACACGGGAGGCGCGGCTGTGTTCACCGTGTAGGTTATGTAGATGGCCACCGCGGTTAGGAATACGGCCGCTATCAGCAACGGTATGGGTATCTTGCGCATATAGGAAATAGGCCCGGTTAAAAAATGGATTATTTGAGGCCGAAGCGGGGGTCCAAGCTGGCCAGCCTCCGGTCCCACGCACGGCAATCGACCGACTTGCCGACCATGGCGAAGTACTCCGGTATGTCGTCGCGGCTTAGGCGCACCAGCCTCTTACGGCCCACGCGCACCGTGAACGGCTTTAGGAATTCATTGACCAAGGCCACCAGGGTCTGGGTCGCGGTCAGCCTCCGGTTCACCTTGCGGAGGACGTAGTTCACCTTCTTGGTGTCCACGGGCATAAGGACCCCGTTGCCGCGGGAATAGTGGGCCAGCAACTTTAATACCACACACGGTAAGTACTCATAGGGCACCGTGGACACCCTTATCGGCTTCTTGGTCATAGCCTTATCGCCCCGTCGTTGTCCCACGCCATATAGTTTAGGTACTTAGAGGCGCACGACCAGCATAGGGCCCCCTCTATGCCCTCACAGGTGTCCCACACGACGGCATGGGCCATGCCCTCTACGGCCCGGCCGCACTTGGCGCACTTGGGCCTACGCCTGGACCTTATGAGGCCCTCTATCACCCTAGCGTACATGACCGCGGTATCGGGGTCGCCTACGTAGTAGAGCGTCCGGCCGGCCCTTAGGTATCCGCCCACGTCGCACTTCTTGGCCTTGGCTTTGGTTACCATGTTATGCATAGGTAATAAAAAACACCTGCCATTTAAATTATGGCCGTGAGGATAGAGACGGCTTGGGCGTAGACCACCACGGCCGCGGCCGATATCCCTATGAAGTACATGCCGCGGTGGGCGTACCTCCGGCTTGACAGCAAGGCATAGCCCACGGTCCACAACACGGGCACCACGTAAGGCACTAGGATAAGGGCCGCTATGTCCATGGCCATGTCTAAGACGGGAATCGACTGTGGCCTCAGCAATATGGCCGAAAATATCGAGGCCAGGCCGTAGAGTATCAGGTTCACGTTGAGGAATAGCAGGCCGGTTATGGCCATGCCTATGAGCATGCCAAGCCATAGTGCCGCGGCCGCGGCTATGACCGATATGGCCACGGCTATGGGGGCCGCTATGACAATGCCTCCGAAGTAGGGGGCCAGCACGGCCGCGACCCCCTCCGGCACGGCCTTAATGAATAGGGACGTGGCCGCCTCGGTGGCCTCATACACCAGCCTGGACAGCCTCGCGAATATCATGATAAAGGCCGTGATCAGAAAGCCGATAATGCCGGCTATGAAGGACACGAATATGCCGGCAAGGCCCATAATGGCCCCTATGACTAGGCCGAAGGCGAAGAACTCTATGACGGTGCTCAGCAGGGTGTTGATAAAGGGCCCCAATATGGCGCTAAAGCCCTCTATGAACAGCTTGGGGACGGGCACGAGGTAGTCTATGGCCGTGAATATCGAGGCCCCGGCCGCGAATAGAACTCCGTCGAATAGGTTTTCCCTAGCCAGCTTTATGGTCACGGCCGCTAGGGCTATTGCCTGGATAATGAACAGGTTAGGCGACGGTCCGAGGTACATGGACATGGCTCCGTAGACCAAGGTGGGCAGGAAAATGGCGAGGATTAAAAGGGCCGAGTATTCGGCTAGGTCCGGTATGAAGGAGCTCATGCCACGAACAGCAAGGCCGCGGCCCACATTGAGGCCCCCACCAAGTGCTTGCGCGACAGTATCGCCATGGCCAATTCCACGAGGGCCATGACCGCCCCCAGCTGGACCAGCACCGAGGGCTGGATAGGCAGGAGGTAGAGGACGGGCGCGACCTCAGCAAGGGCCTCCAGGTTGCCCCTAATGGCGCGCCCTAGCGGATACAGCAAGGCCAGGCCTAGGGCAAGCTTGAGGAAATCCGGCATGGGCGCCACCAAGGCCGACAGGACGGCATTGGCTAGGTAGACATAGCCTATAGCCACTAGCGGGTTTTCCTCAGCTAGCGACAGTATCCTACTCGACAGGACCATGTAGGCGAATAGGGCGCCGAAGCCCGCGACGCCCAGCACCACGTCCCCCACCGTGGCCAATGCCGCAAAGAAGGGCTCTATTATGTCGTAGGATAGGGCGCCTAGGGCTTGGGCGGCCACAGCATTATTAGAGGCCCACACGAGGGCCACCGACATTAGGGTCACGACGGCCCTTTCAACTACCCTTTCCTCTACGTGGGTTATTATCCATAGGGCCATGGCCGCTATGAATAGGCCGGAGAATAGGGCGTATGTGGACGCGGCAACGCCGGCAAGGGCCAAGGCCCCCGACACGAATATCTCTATCAGTATGTATACCAGCATATTGCGGCTCCCCATTAGGGCCACGAGTATCAAGGCGGCTAGCGACCCCAATGCCAATGGGATTATCATAGGCCACACTACGGCCCGAATTTATATTACTTGCCTTAAAGGCCGTCGCGCTTTACAAATAGAAATAGCAGCCGCACGCCGACACCCGGGAATTTAATGGCTTTCAATTTCGGGACTTGGCCGCCTATCAGAACCCAGCTGATCTTGCCTCGACCCGTAATTTACTCCGGACGTAAATTACGCAACGTGATAGGAATCAATCTTACGGATCGAGGTAAAATTAGGCTATTTCCACGTGCTGGGTCGGGACGTGGACCCGTATCCTCACGCCGCACGCCGCATAGACCGTCAAGACGCCCCTCTCGACGTCCACTTGAATCACGTCGGCCCTGAACACGAATACGCCCAGCCTGGCGAGGTAAGCCTTGACCCTATGCAAGGCCTCAGCATAGCGGCCCTGCGACAGCATGTTGTAGACCTCGTTTAGGTCTAGGGAGGCCAGCTTATCGGCCGTCACGAATTCCGTGCCGTATTCACCCTTCTTAGCGGACATACTTGCGACATATTTCCTTGGCGGTTTTTATGTCTACCATATACACGTAGCCCCTTTTATTGTCAAAAAACGAGTGCATTATTGCCGGCTCAAGGCGCCTCATGAGCCGCCTCAGGCCTTGGGCGCTCACGCCTCCCACGACTATAGGCGTATCATATTCCATGAACACCCTCACCTTATGGGGGTAGATGTAGGCCACCGACCCCCTATGGGCGCAAATAAAGCGGCACAATATCGACATATTCAACCTCCGTTTAGCCAATTTGGGCATAGGTCAAAATGAATATGGTTATTTAAATCCTACCTTCTAGATAGGGTCCTGGCAAGGCTGGTCAGCGTGGGGTCCCCGGTCGCCTTGGCTAGGTAGTAGACGTTGAAATAGGCCGCCCTCGGGCTCTTTCCCTCGGACCTAGCTATCTCCCTCACGGCCTCAGCCGCCTCGTTAGGCGTAACCACGCCGTGCTCCAGGTTGTAGGCCACGTTGAACACCTGGGCGATAGCGTCGGGCGATAGCGATAGGTAGTAGTCCGAGGCCCGCCTCAGGTCCTGGTATTGGTCCCACATGAAGGCGTTGATTATATCATAGAATTCATCTACGCCGTAGGCATGTAGGTACTCCCAAGCCCCCTTGATAAGGGAGGCCGCGGCCGCCCTATCTATCGGCACCCGCTCCTGGGTCACCTCGTGGTACATTGCCATGCCTACGGCCTTATCAAGGTCCTCCGACACCACCTCCCCATGGGTCCTGATATCCCTAGCCCGTTGAATCACCGAGAAAAACGATATGCCTTTATCCACGTCGGTCCCGGGCCGCTCCCACTCGGTTAGCGTGTCCTTGACAAAGTACCACGCACCCGCCCACTTATCCGGGCTGTCCAATTCCTCCGCGTCCCACTCCAGGAATCCCTCTAGTTGCTCTACCTCGGTCATACCAAGGAGGCGACCTTGTCGATTAGGGGGTCCTTGACCACGGCCAGGGTTTCCTCGCAAGGCAACGGGGTCACCCTCACGACGCCGGCATAGGGCACCCTATGCCTCAGCCTTATGTGCCTCCTATCGGTGTAGGGCCGGGCGTACTTAAGGGCTCTATGCTTGGGCATGGGAGGCCCCGCTATGAAGTGCACGTGGGGCGTCCCGTCGCACGATATGTAGAGGCGGTAGTAGAGGACCTCCAGCCGGCCTAGCATGTCGTGGGGCAGGTCGATATAGCGGTCGGCCTCTACGGTCACGAGATAGCCCCTATCGGTCTCCCACGACAGCCCGACCACTAGGGGGCCGTACCGGCCTATACCCTTGACAAATTTCCTGTAGACCTTGGCGTAGTATACAATACCTTCATGCCTTATTGGCACAAACATGCCGAAGTTGCGCCTGGACCGGTATATCCCCACTATCATGGCAACCCCAGCACCTCCCTCGCCATGAACGAGAATACGCCTATCGCTATGGCGGCTATGGCGGCCCATATCCCCACGAATATCAGCATTAGCGACAGGCCTCCGTCAACCTGGGCTAGGGCGGCCCCCGCGTATATGAGGGCCAGCCCCACCAGGAATAGGACAAAAAGTGCGTGCTTTACCGAATCCCCCCCTCCCCTATCCCCCTCCATGCTCATGCCGAATTATCTACCTTAAAAATACCTATGCCGAAATAGTTAGGGGAGGGAAAACTAGGTGGTTATCTTGACCGACGTGCCGTTGGTGATCACGTAGTAGTAGTATTCGGCCACCAAGCCGTTGCCCAGGTTCACGTACTTGCCTACGCCGGCCCCGAAGTTCTGCCCCGTGCCCATGTATATGGCGGGAATATAGAAATTGCCCGCGGCCGTATATAGCGTCACTCCGGTCGCGTTCACGGCTATGCCGGTGATATAGGTCACGTTGTTGACCCCTATCTGTGCGGGGCACGACCCTTGGCCTTTCAAGGGCGTCCAAAGCCCGCTATTGTTGTAGAGCTGAAATCCAATGTAGTATTGGTTATAGGCCACGGCCGCGCACTCGGCTGTAGAGGTGCTGAACAGCAAGACGTTGCCGGCCGTGATATTGGTCAAGGTCTTGCCGTATATCGACGTCACCGGCAATATGAGGTACCTCATGGTGCCGTTGACGTAGGCATGGCCTTGGGTCGTGGCGTTGACCGCTATCCAGCCGCCTCCGAGGCTTATAGGCGTCCCTTGATATGTGGCTATAGAGGACACGGCCACGTTCAGCATTACGGTCACGGCCGCTAGGGCTATGGCCGCAAACACCACCGGTATCGGGACTCTCCGCATGACATGCCGTAGGCCGCCATATATTAATATTGACCGCTATTCCGGACGTATCTTACCACGTTCTGTAAATTACTCCGGACGTAAATTAAAAAGGCAAGTGGACGCCTATTAGGGGCGCCACCAGCCTGATCACGCCGTATATCAGAATAAGGAGGCCCACGGCCTCGATAAGCCTCTTTCCGATAAAGGCCACGACGGCCCCGACAAAAATCAAGGCTAGGGGGTTTGCCGACATGACCCAGGCAAATATCTGCCTCAGCAAGTCTATGAGGCTCTGCCACGTGGTGGGGTCCGTCAAATAGGAGATCGGGTCCATGGGGATAGAAGGGGACTAAAAAATAAGGTTATATCAGCCGAAGGTCGCGATAGCGGTCGAGAGGTTGGCGGGCCACGATATTTTCCACTTGTCAAAGTTGAAGT
>WYEB01000752.1_pt1 | contig 10549 bp, 10 predicted proteins | sample 6343061 | NCBI WGS metagenome assembly WYEB01 (sample SAMN13812332, study PRJNA600296) | hot springs metagenome | biome: ENVO:00000051; feature: ENVO:00002007; isolation source: sediment sample from Evening Primrose shelf | place: USA: Yellowstone National Park, Evening Primrose Hot Spring ... | reverse complement strand
GCATGAACCCGGCGCTGGCGAGGCCGGCGGCTACGGCGGCCATGGCCTGCTCCGCTATGCCCATGTTGAAGAACCTGTCGGGATGCCTCTCGGCGAAGAACTTGGCCCTGGTGGTCTCCCCAGTGTCTGCGACCAGCACAACCACGTCGTTCCTCAAATCGCCGAGATCGGCGAGGGCCTTCCCGACGGCCTCCCTAGGCGTCAGCTCCTCGATCAACGACATGACAACTTGCCGGCCAGCTCAAGCGCCTCATCTCTAGGTATCCTCTGCCTTATGGAGCCCTCGAGGCCTTGGACCCCCTTGCCCCGCACCGTCTTGGCTATTATGACGCTCGGCGTGCCTGCCTTCTCGGCCGCCTCCAGCGCCTCCACGAGCCTATCTACGTCGTGGCCGTCCACAGTCTGGACGAAGAAGCCCATCGCCCTAAACCTGCCCGCCAGATCGCCCTTCCTGAGGACCTCGTCGGAAGGCCCGTCCAGCTGCGCGCCGTTCTGGTCGACTATGGTCACCACGTTGCTCAGGCCGTAGGAGGCCGCCACTGCAAACGACTCCCAGGAGACCCCTTCGTCCAGCTCGCCGTCGCCCGTAACCAGATAGACGCGGCCGGCGGCGCCCCTCAGCTTGAGCCCCAGGGCGAGGCCCACGGCCATACCTATGCCGAGGCCCAGAGAGCCCGAATTGGATATATCCACAAACGGCGTGTCGTCCTCAGGATGGTTCTGCAGACGGCTACCTAAAGAGCCGGTCTCCCTCAGCTCGTCAGAATTGAGGTAGCCGAAGACCGAGGCCAGGGCGTATATCGCGTGGACGGCATGCCCCTTCGAGAGGACCAGATAGTTTCTGGTCGACAAGCCGTTGTGGGCATTGAACTTCACGCGCCCAGTGCCGTAGAGGGCGGTCAATATGTCGAGGACAGACAACGAGGAGCCTATATGGATGCCCGGATCGTACGCGGCCATTATGAGGAGCCTTCGCCTCGCCTCACAAGCCAACTCGCTCAGAGATCCCACCCCGATTTCACGTACCCCGAGGCGAGTTCCATGACGAGCCGCAAAAGACCCTTTTTAAATGTTGCCCGACCTCGACGTGCCCAACTTGGAGAGGAGCCCTATCAAGCCGTCGGCCACCGCCTGCTTCAACGCCTGCGGCTGCAGCGCGCCGCTTCTATAGCCGTCGGCGAGCGTCTTGGCGTCCTCATACCGCCTTCCGCCGACCTCCAGAGGGCCTCCGTAGGGGATCAGCAGATACGCGGCGAGCTCGAAGACGGGGTTGAACTGGGTCTCCCTCGGGGGGCAGTAGGCGGCCCAGACCTTCTTGCTGACCTCCTCGGGGGGATCCGTGACGTAGATGGCGGACCCAGGCCGGGACTTGGACATCTTGTACAGCGCCAGCACCTCGTCGATCTCTCTGCTTGTGCCCTCCATCCTGCCAACGCCGCTGAGCGACGTCACTATCGGGGTGTGTATCGAGGCGGGCTTCCTTAGGCCCAGCCTCTCCGCCACGTCGCGCGCCAGCATGTGGGCCCTCCTCTGGTCCAGGCCGCCCAGGGCCACGTCCACGTCCAGATAGAACATGTCGGCCACCTGCATGGCTGGGTAGAGCAGCTTCGAGAAGTCCAGCTCCACCTCCTCCTGTCGTCGACCCATGATGGGGACGGCGCGTCTGATCCTCGCGAGGGACGTCGACTTGGCGACCTTGACGACGAGCTCCCAGTACCTCGGGTCGGCGGCGAGCTCTCTGCCGTCTCTGAACTTGAATCCGCCGGATATCCTGGCGGCGAGCTCCCTTATCTTCGCCGCATGTTCGCCCAACGAGGGGAAGTCCCCCTTGTCGTTTATCCAAGCATGCCACGTCGCCTCCAGGAAGATCATCTCGAAGCCCGACTCCACGAGGTCCCGCGCCTTGAACATCCATATGAGCCAGCCGACGTGGACCGGCCACACCGGCTCGTAGCCCACGTAGGCCCTGCCGCCCGTCCGGGCCCTGACCTCCTCCTCGGTGATTACCTCCACGGCGTTCCTCGTTATTAGGTCAAAGCCCATGGGGTAAAGTATAGAGTTAATAAGAAGTCATGCCGAAGGTATATAAGCCCATGCCGTCCCGACCCCATGCTCTACGCGTTTAGGGACCGGGAGAGGGCCAAGGCCCTCAGGGAGCATCTAGAGGCCGAGGGCGTCTCCTCGTGGTATATAGAGGCATGGGGGTACTATATAGTTACGGCGCCCTCCAGCGCGAAGGTCAAGCCTCCCGTTAAGGCCGACGTCGAGGTCGACATGAGGGGGGAGTACCAGCTGGTGTCCAGGGCGTGGAAGAGGGATCCGACGCCGGTGAGGATAGGCGATAGGGAGATCTCGGAGGGCAAGGTCTTCATCATAGCGGGGCCCTGCTCCGTGGAGAGCAGGGACCAGATACTCTCGGCGGCCAAGGCCGTCAAGGAGATGGGCGCCCATGCGCTGCGGGGAGGCGCATTTAAGCCCAGGACCTCGCCCTATTCCTTCCAGGGGCTAGGCGAGGAGGGCCTGAAGCTGTTGGCCGAGGCGAAGGCGGCCACGGGGCTCCCCGTGGTGACCGAGGTCATGGACGGCCAGGACATACCCGTCGTGGCTAAGTACGCGGACGCGCTCCAAATAGGGGCTAGGAACATGCAGAACTTCTCGCTCCTAAAGAGGCTCGGGAGTGCCGGGAGGCCCGTCCTGCTCAAAAGGGGGTTCGGCAATACTGTGGACGAGTGGCTGGCGGCCGCCGAATACGTCGCGCTGCACGGAAACGGCGACGTGGCCCTGGTCGAGAGGGGCATAAGGACGTTCGACAGGACGCTTCGGTTCACCCTGGACGTAGGCGCCATAGCCTATGCGAAACAGGCGACCCATCTGCCCGTCATAGGCGATCCCAGCCATCCGGCGGGCGACCGCCGCTTCGTGATCCCGCTCGCCCTAGCCATACTGGCGGCCGGCGCCGACGGGCTCATCGTGGAGGTGCACCCCGATCCGGACAAGGCGTTGAGCGACGCCGCACAACAGCTGACGTTCGGCCAGTTCGGCGAATTGATGGAAAAAGCGCGAGCTTTGGCGAGGGCTCTGGGGAAAACCCTAGAGTAGCCTGTCTGCCATCAGCCTGTAGAAGTCTATCACCGACCTCCCGTCCTTCTCCACGGGCTGGATCGCAGGCGGCATCTTGGGGTAGTTGGGGTCGTACATGGCGGCGTACCTCTCCTCGAAGGTCGGCACCAGCTCGTTCTTGTACAATACGCCCAGCGCGAATCTGCCGGGCTCCAATATCTTCTCTATGGCCCGCCTCCGCTTCTCGTAATCCTCCTTCTCGTCGTGCACCACGGGGTCCCACCCAGGCTCGTTGTCCAGCTTGTATACCCTCTTCTCGTACCACTCCCTCGTCATTATGTTGTTGTAGGTGACGCAGGGACTGAGTATCTGCACTATCGCGGAGCCCTTGTGCAATATGGCCTCCTTTATGATCTTCGCGGTGTACTTTATGTCGTAGCTATACGCCCTCGCTATAAACGTGAAGCCCGACGCCAACGCCACCAGCAGCGGGTTGAGGTCTGCGTGCGGGTTGGGCTTCGACAGAGCCTTGGGCTGCATGCCCAGAGGCAGAGTCGGCCCCGCCTGGCCGCGCGTCAGCCCGTAGACCGAGTTATCCATCATCAAGACCGTGAAGTCGACATTTCTGCGTCCTGCGCCCAATATGTGGTTTCCGCCTATGGCGAACAGGTCGCCGTCTCCGCCCACCACCATCACCTCGAGGCTGGGGTTGGCGAGCTTGAGCCCTATGGCGAACGGTATGGCTCTGCCGTGTATTGTATGCGCGGAGACCGTCCTCACGTAGTGGGGCAGCCTGCTGCTGCAACCTATTCCGGACACCAACACCGTCCTCGTGGGGTCCATGTCCAGCTCGGCGAATACCTGCAGCAAGGCCTGCAGTATGCCGAAGTGGCCACATCCGGGGCACCACTCGGGCGGCTTGGTCCACTTGTAGTCCTGCGGCGTCCTCTTCAGAGATATCTTGACTGTGGCCGTCATAGGTCCCACTGGAGCTCTATTCTCTTCTCGCCTTTGGCGAAGCGCTCATAGGCCTCCAGCACGTCGTCCGTGGTGATGGGCCTCCCGTTGTACTTCACTGCGACTCCGTCGGCCGAAATCCCGGTATACATTCTGACCAAGAGGGAGCTCTGCGCCGTATAGTTGCCCTCGACGAACAGCGTCCTTCTGCCCTCCAGATATTTCCTCACGAGGTCGGCGGGGAACGGATAGAGGAGCCTTAGCTGCAGAAAACCCACGCCGGGCAACCTCCCGAGCGCCGAGAGTATCTGTAGCTTTGTGGTGCCCCACGAGACTATGACGGTGTCGGCGTTGGCGGGCCCGTAGTAGCGGACCTTGTCCTCGTCGGGTATCTCCCTCATCATGGTCTCTATCTTCCTCATGCGTTTATCGTACATCTTCTTGACCATCTCGGTATCCTCGTCGGGATCGCCCTCCGGGTCGTGCTCCAGGCTGACCACGTGGTATACGGCCTTGGATATGCCCGGCAGATACCGCACGGGCAGTCCATCCTTCGTTATTTCATACCTATTGGCGTTTTTCTCCTCCTGGAACACCACCGGCTGCGGCCTCTCCACCTTGACGGAGTAGGGATCGGGCGCGGGCATCACCACGAACGTGCTGGAGAGTTCCTTGTCGACCAGGTGGATCACAGGCACTTGGTACTTATCGGCCCAGTTCGCGGCCTTTATGGCGTCGTAGAAAGCCTCCTCGATATCCCCGCTGGCCAGAACGATCTTGGGGAACTCGCCGTGTCCTATGAACAGCGAGTAGAATAGATCGTGCTGGCCGGTCCTCGTCGCGAGGCCGGTGCTGGGCCCCGCCCTAGACCACAGAGTCAGCACGACGCCCAGCTCGGCCATGCCCAACATGGATATGGTCTCCGCCATCAGGCTCATGCCAGGACCCGATGTGGCGGTCGCCGAGCGCGCCCCCGCCATCGCGGCCCCCGCCGCCGCCGCTATGGCCGCCAGCTCGTCCTCGGTCTGTAGAACCACGGCGCCAACCCGCTCCATGGCCTTGAGCTCCTCCGTGGCGGGCAGGACGGGGTATGCGAGCTTCCTCTCGGCGAACATGGGATCGTCCGTGGAGGGGGTGATCGGGTAGAAGGATATGAACCTCACCCCGCCCACTATCTTGCCGACGCTCACGGCCTCGTTCCCGTTCCAGTAGATCCGCTTGGTCTCGGGCGTCCTCGGCGTCAGGGTCTCCACGCGCTCGGTCACCAACTTGCCGACCTCGGCCGCCACCATTTTGTTCTGCTCTATCACCTCCTTCTTCCTCCCCAACGCGAAGGCGACGCCCCTCTCCACGTACTCAACCGGCAGGCCCAGCAGAGATGCGCCCACGGCCACAACGAGGGTGTTCACGAAGCGCGAAAGCATGACCGGCGAGGTGACCCCGATCTTCCGCCCCACGTCGAGCAGCACCTTGTTGAAGGGGAGGCCGACGACCTTCACCCCCTGCGACTTCATGTACTCGACCGCGCCTTTAACCGTAGGCTCCACTCCCTGCCTCTTGAAGAATTCGGAGAGCCTCTCCACCGCAGTCCTCGAAATCATGGTGAACGACTCGAGGGTCTTGCCGTCCTCCTCCGTGTTGTAGACCGCGACGCCGCCTCGCTCCACGTGGAATACGTGCTCAAACACGGCGTGCCCGTCCATGAACAGCGCCAGCCTCACCCTGTTCCCTATGCCGCCAGGAGGCCATCGATCGGCCACCTTCCCCACGAAATAGCTGTGCCTTCCGCCGGCTATGTTGGACCAGAATTCCCTTCTGCCGTAGACGTAATACCCGGCGGAACCCACGGCGTAGATCAACATGATGGACGCGGTCTCTACGCCCTTGCCCTGAGGGCCGCCGACCAAAAAGCTCACTTCGACCATTAATTCTTCTATAAATTTGTATATTTATATTTTCTCATTAAACTTAGTCCACAAAAATTTCGTAAAAAGCAAAGCGAATTATCTCAATAAACACAATTAATTAATCTTATATATATCACTATTACTAAATACTATATCTGAGGTGATTCCCTAAAATATAGCAAGAGGTATTGCCGGGGCATTCGCCGTAGGTAGCCCCCAGGCTCTCCACGGCCGCCTCGGCGTCCCTCAACAAGACGTAGAGATCTCCCAGATCGCTGGGGCTGAGGCCCTTGAGCAAGGCGACCTCCTCGACCTCTAAGGCCTCCACCACGGTGGCCTTGAACCCCAGAAGCTCGGGGGCGAAGCTCAAGCCGAACCTCAAGGCGTCAACCAGCCCGTCGAGCCCGGGTCGGCGCCTCACCAAGATCCAGCTCGCCTTCGCCGAGAGCGGCGGGACGTCGACGTAGATGTACAGTAGATCTTCTATGGGCGACACAGCCCTGTAGAGCCCGGCCGCATCTGTGTATATCCTAAGCCCGTAGTCTCTCGACATATTGCGACAAGCCCGACAGCACGAGCTCCGTACCCGTCGTGGCTATGATCAACGCCATGAACCGCCCCAGAGCTTTGGCGGGAACCGGCCCGAACAACTTCACGAGCCTGGCGCCTAGATAGAGAGTGGCGACGGACAGCGCAGATGCCGTCAGCGAGGCGATCAGCGTGGCCGTCGGTCCGTAGATTGTCGAATATAGTATCAACGTCGTCATAGTGCCGGGCCCCACTATAAGCGGCGTGGCCAACGGCACTACGGCCGCCTCCTCCAGCTTGCCGCGCAACGTGGTCGTGCTGCCGTGTATCAACGTGGTTACCGAGGTGGACAGTATGATTATGCCGCCAGCTATCTTGAATCCGACCATATCTATATTGAGCGCAGAGAGTAGGGGGCCTCCGACAAGCGAAAATATGGTCGACAGAACTATGACGGTGATCGCCATAGACCTGATCGCCTTCCTGAACTCCTGAGGCCTGTCCATGGCCATCTCGCCCACGATCCCCAACTTGCCTATGGGGTTCTGTATGGCGTATATCTGCCCCACTATCTCGACGAACTCTAGGGGGGTCACGTCTAAAGATCCCGTTTAAAAATGTAGAAAACTGGCGCCATAGGGCTCCCTTCGGCCTAGGCCGGAGGCCCGCCCTCGGAAGGCGGCAGGCGATGCGGGGCGTCGAGTCCCGCGCATGCGTCTAGACCGGCCTCGGCCCAACGGACTTGAGCTGAGCCGGACTGGGCGCAACGGCGGGGCCTCTGCATGTCGGTGCCGGATGTAGGCCCTCAGGGGCCCGGCGGGAAAAAGGGGTTTATTTCTTGGGCTTCACGAGGGGCGGGCCTAGGAACGCGCCCGCCGGCTTCCCCCACATCTCGGCCAGCACCTGGGCGAATGCGGCGTACCAAGCGGCTAGGGCGGTGAGTATGCCCACATAGCCTCCGATAGTCGCGGCGCCTGCGGCGAGCAGGAAGAAGGTTATCCACAACAGGAGGAATACCACGAACAAGGCGGCGTTTGCCCTGAACGTACCTATCCACATGACGAAGGTAAATATGCCGAAGGCCCACAGGACTATGGAGACGTACGGCAGAGATGACGGGAAGAATGCCACCGTTAGGTAGAACCACTCCCAGAACGCGCCGTACGTGAAGAACGCCACGTAGCCGAATGTGTTGGCCTTAAAGTACTCCAGAATGCCGGCGACGAGCTGGGCAAGGCCTCCGTAAAATGCGGCGAGGCCCAGCACGACGGGCACGCCCTGGCCGCTCAGCAGGCCTGCGTTGAAGCTGCTCAACACGAGCGTCGTCAGCGCGAAGCCCGATAGGCCTAGAGGCGCCGGGTTCGCTGTGCTTCCATTTGGCATATACTCAAGATATCTCGTATTTTAAAGTATTGATGCCGAAGAAACGCTCTTTAATAAAGTAAAAATAGATACTCTTTACAAAAATTTATTTTATTGTGATACCTCTTTCTTCAGCTCCTCGTACGCCTTCTTGGCCTCCTCCACGGACGTCTCGTCCTCCAGCGTAGTCACGTCGCCGAGCGGCGCGCCTGTGGCCACAGCCCTCAGGAGGCGCCTCATTATCTTGCCGGAGCGGGTCTTGGGGAGCTTCGTGACGAAGTATATCTGGCCGGGCTCCGCTATGGGGCCCACCGTGTTGCGTATGTGCTGGCGAAGCTCCTTCCTCAGCTCGTCGGTCCCGGCAACGCCTTGCTTCAGCACGACGAACGCTATGGGCACCTCTCCCTTTATGGGGTCCGGTATGCCTATCACCGCTGCCTCCGCCACCGCTGGGTGGGATATGAGGGCCGACTCCAGCTCGTAGGTGCCCAGGCGGTGGCCGGCCACCTTTATCACCTCGTCCGCCCTCCCCAACACCCATATGTAGCCGTCCCCGTCCTTGATCGCGTAATCCCCGGCGTAGAACACGCCCGGGAACCTGCTCCAAAACGTCTTGACATACCGCTCGGGATCGCCCCAGATGGTGTGGAGCATGCCTGGGTAAGGCTTCTTGATGACGAGATACCCCTTAACGCCCGGCGGAACAGGATTACCGTTCTCGTCGACGACGTCTACCTCGAAGCCGGGGAGCGGCGGGCCGTTAGTGCCGGGCTTCATGGGCACTAGGTAGAGACCCGGGGCGTGGCTTATGACTATGCCGCCCGTCTCGGTCATCCACCAGGTGGAGCCGAAGGCCACGTTCTGATAGCCGAGGTTCCTGTAGGCCCACCTCCACGCCTCAGGATTTATGGGCTCCCCCACCGAGTGGATAATTCTGAGGGTCGACAGGTCGTGCTTCCTAGGCCACTCCTCGCCGAACCTCATGAAGGTCCTTATGGCCGTGGGCGACGTGTAGAGCACCGTCACGCCGTAGCGCTCTATTATGGCCCACCAGCGGTCCGGCTGCGGGAAGTCCGGCGCCCCCTCGTACATGACCTCGGTGGCTCCCATCAACATGGGGCCCAGCACTATGTAGCTGTGGCCTGTGACCCAGCCTATGTCGGCGGTGCACCAATATATGTCGTCGTCCTTGAGGTCGAACACCCACTTCATGGTGGCATATATGTGGACGGCCCAGCCGCCCGTGTCGTGGACTATGCCCTTGGGCTTGCCGGTGGTGCCCGAGGTGTAGAGCATGTAAGAGGGATGCGTGCTCTCCAGCCTCTCGGGCTCGACGTAGGCGTTGTGCGGAACTCCCGCCATGGCCCTGTCCCAGAACCAGTCCCTCCCCTCTGTCATCGGCACGTCGTTAAGGCCGAGCCTCCTGTAGACTATGACGTTCTCCACCGAGGGGGCCTTCTCCAGGGCCTTGTCCACCACCTCCTTGAGTCTGACGACCTTCCCCCTTCTCCAGAAGCCGTCAGCGGTTATCACCAGCCTGCTCTGCGAGTCGTTTATGCGGTCGGCCAGCGCGTCGGCGGAGAAGCCGGAGAAGACTACGTTGGTTATCGCGCCTATCCTCCAGGCGGCGTACATAGCTATGGGAAGCTCGGGTATCATCGGCATGTACAGCGTCACGCGGTCGCCCTTCTTTATGCCGAAGTTGCAGTGCAGCATGCACGCCACTCTGTTCACCTCTCTCCATAGGTCGTAGTAGGTGAACTTCCTCCGGTCCGTGGGGTATCCGGCCTGGTCCACCGGCTCCCCCTCCCATATGAGGGCCAGCTTGTTCTTGCGCCAAGTCTTGACGTGCCTATCCACGGCGAGGTAGGACAGGTTGAGCTCGCCCCCCACAAACCACTTAAAGAACGGCGGATTAGACGCGTCAAGAACCCTATCCCAAGGCCTAAACCACTCAAGCTCCCTAGCTATAGAGGCCCAGAACTCCTCTAAATTCTCGATAGATCTTTTGTGGTACTCCCAATAGGTCTTGACGTCTATAGTTCGCGAACGCCATTTATCGTTATATACATATTCATCGAATGGCAGGTTTTTTTCCTTCGAGTGACATGAAAAGGATATATTGGCTTGCTTATAAATGTTTCTTCAAAAATATGTCAATTTATTTATATTGAAAATTAAGCAATACCGATATTAATTACCAGGATGATCTATATATATTAAAATTTTAATGTTTCTATTTTCCAATTACCTTATAAAAAAGTTTACCATAAATATCTAATTATCTATAATTATTATTTTCGGACAATAAATATCGGGCACCTATACTTCCGGCTTCGATGTGCATTGATGCCGCTCATCGCGTCGATCAGCGCTATAGGCTTCGACCCTAAAGCGTGCATACTCCACCTCCTCGGGCGGAGGGCGGCGGGCTGGAACGCCAGCTTAGGAAAATCGTCTCCCAACTTCCAGCAGAACGCCGGGAAGATATCAGTCGTGTTGAGACTCCTCTGCCTTAGCGCCCTCTACGACGGCCTCAACGTATTTCCTCCTCTCTTTTTCGTACTGGTCCGCCGGGAAGGACTTCACCTTCGCTAGGATTTTCGGAAGTGCTGTGTACTCCATCTCCTCGGGCGGAAGGCGGTGGGGCTGGAACGGCCCCATGCGCCGTATATAGTCGGCGATCTGCGCGGCCACCTGCCTCACGTAGTCGAAGGCGGGGTCGTCGAAGAGAT
>WYEB01000751.1_pt1 | contig 10555 bp, 12 predicted proteins | sample 6343061 | NCBI WGS metagenome assembly WYEB01 (sample SAMN13812332, study PRJNA600296) | hot springs metagenome | biome: ENVO:00000051; feature: ENVO:00002007; isolation source: sediment sample from Evening Primrose shelf | place: USA: Yellowstone National Park, Evening Primrose Hot Spring ... | reverse complement strand
AGGGTATAATCAAGCTTGAGGACTTGAGGGATGCATCGATTGAGGAGTTGGTGGTTGGCGCCCACTTCAACGCCAACTACTTCTACTCCAGGGTTAGGGGTAGGTTGGAGCTCCACGGCTTCGACAGGAGGATACAGAGCAACCTCGATGGCCTCTATAGACTACCCGCCAAGGATCAGATTGGGCTGGACATCGACGTTAGGTATATCGAGGTTGGTCACGAACCTGCCACAATCAGGGAGAGCCTCCTGGAGAAGGTCTTCGAGATTGGGTATAAGTTCGTGAATGCCGTGGGTAAGCTCGTACCGCCAGGTGCCATAGGTCCGTTCACGCTACAATTCATAGTCACCCCAGACCTGGACCTTGTAGTTTACGACGTGGCGCCCAGGATAGGTGGTGGAACGAACGCGTACATGGGCGTGGGCAGTCAGTATAGTAAGTTGTACTTCGGTAAGCCCATATCCATCGGTAGGAGGATCGCGATAGAAATCAGGGAAGCAATCGAGCAGGGTAGGCTTGAGGAGGTGGTTACGTGAATGGCTCATGTGGATGTGGATAGGATAATCAAGAATTACGACCTGGACAGGGTCAGCATCGCAACGATAGCCAGCCACTCCGCACTACAAATACTCAGGGGCGCGAAGAAGCACGGCTTCAAAACAATAGGCATAGCAAGGCCAAACCACGGTTGGTTTTATAGGCAGTTCAACTTCATAGACGAGGTTTGGGAGGTCGACTTCAGCGAGTTCGAGAGGGTCGTGCCGAAACTCATCAGCAACAACGCGGTGCTGATACCCCACGGCAGTTACGTAGAGTACGTCGGCTGGAGAAGGGCAATGGTTATGGAAATACCAACCTTCGGAAACAGGTACCTACTCGAGTGGGAAGCCGACCAAAGACTCAAGATGAAACTACTCGAGCACGCAGGAATACCAACACCCAAGTCATTCGACGACCCATCGCAAGTCGATAAACCAGTCATCGTCAAACTCAACGGAGCCAAGGGAGGCAGGGGCTACTTCATAGCGAGGAACAGCAAGGAGTTGATGGATAAGCTGCAGGGCATCCACGACGGATACATAATCCAGGAATACATAATCGGAGCCCCAGCCTACTACCACTACTTCGAATCAAGAGTCTACAACAGGCTGGAGATCTTCGGCATTGACATCAGGTACGAGAGTAACGTAGACGGTAGAATACCAGGACTCGCAGAACCAACATTCACTGTTGTGGGCAACATACCAATGGTCCTCAGAGAATCACTACTACCCACGGTACAGAAGTACGGCGAACAATTCACGAAAGCCGTGAACGAGTTAGTACCGCCGGGCATGGTTGGACCCTTCAGCCTCGAATCCATAATAACCGATGACCTATCAATAATCGTCTTCGAATTCTCAGGCAGAATCGTGGCGGGAACCAACGCCTACATGGGCGTGGGCAGCCCATACTCCGTACTCTACTTCGACAACCCCATGGACACAGGCGAGAGAATAGCCCACGAACTGAGGGAAGGAATCAGGAGAGGCATACTCGATAAATTACTAACCTAACCAATCCCAAAGAACAACAACGCAGGAGGGGACCCAAGCCACAACGAGGATATTGAATAAGCCAACCCCCTCGAAAACACCCCCGGCGCAACTAACTTCACCCGCATATTTAATTCAATTCTGCTGGCTTTACCTCCTTACGTACCATTGATAAATGAAATATAGAATTACTGCCGTTATTGCTGTTAAAACCCCTGCCAAAAACGTACCAACGAATTTTGTAAGCACATCGAGCTCCGCAAATAGCCCGAAGATGCCAAAGATAATGGTCAGAATAAGCTGCCTTCTTAAAATAGCTTCCTCATAATAGGTCTCGGCAAGCACGCTTAACTCGTTCAGTTCGGATTTAAGCTCATCCACCATCTTAGAGAGATTCCAACGCTTCTTACCATACTCAATAACCTTCATGAATGGATCACTCTTAAACAATAAAACGTTATTGTACTCCTCAAGCGCGTGTAACAACTCACCCCTTAACGACACTAATTCACTTGGCTTTACAACCTCACCCCTCTTACCCCCTCCCTCAATCCTCCTAAGAACCTCTTCACGCCTCTTACGGCAAAGGGAGATGTAGGAATTAAGTATTTGCCACGAAAGCGCAAGGAACTCTACGGGAACTACGGTGGTAAGTTCGTAAATTCTAAACCCAATATCTTTATTATCTGAATTCAATTTTAACTCACCATATATCTCTTCCTTCATTTTTTGAGAACCCAAAAAGAGTGTCGCGAATCTGGTTAAGTATATGGCGTAGGATTTGGAGGAGGAGAGGTTCTCTTCAAGATACTCCTTGGCAGTCTCAGCCGTATAATTCCTCCAATGTTCATTCCCTGCTAGAATTCCGGCAATTTCCCTTATATGCCTCCTAGCAATATCCTCAGCCGTTAAACAACCATCACCACACTCGGACTCCCTAATACCGATAATAATATGTAATAACGCGTATGAAGTCCTAAGATTCTCCTCAATAAATTTACGTGGATCATTGTTAATCTCTCTCAGGACTTTTTTCAATTCCTTTTTCGATTCCTTCGACTTCGGCAATTCCCTCAAAATTTCATCAACTTTTGACTCCCTCAATGTCTCATCCTTTTCAAATATCATAACTTTTGATGCCCTAATTAACGATCTAACTATTTCGTTATAGCCTTTAAATAAGGTCATGATCTGTAAGGGAGTAATGATTACGGCTTCGATGAAGTTTAACAACGTACTTTCTTGTTGATTACCAAGCGGATCCGTAACACGTAGATTTATATTGTTAAGTAAGTACTTGCTGAGCTTTATTACATCATCAACCGTGAATTCGCCCTTCATGTTTATCCAAAGCGTCACAACACCAACCCCAGTCTCATGAATGAGGAGGTAGGGCTCAACCCTAAACTTACCAACCTTAGCCCCTAAATCCTTAAACCTCGAATCATCAACCTCAGCCTCGAAATCGACCAGCTTAAGCCTAATATAACGACCTAACTCTAAGTATTCAGGATTTAACACCGTACTATCAACTCCATATAACTCCATAAATAGTGGCGCTTCACGTTTAAGACGCTTAAGACGCTCAATAAATTCCTTAATAAGTTCGTTCTCGGTTTCTTCAACGTCCTTATTTATGTAATTAAGAAAAGCCTTATCTCTTAAGAGCTTCTTTAAATGCGAAGGTAACTTACTGGGCTTTACCTCCTTGATATTGGATAATGGGATGGGGATGCCAATAGGGGGATACCAAAAAGCCTTAACATTTAACAGTGCATTGTTAAAATCCTGGCTGGCTTTTGCGTATTCCAACCACAGATCCATAATATTGATACGAGACCCTACGTCGAAGGAGATTACGTAGATTAGGTCAAAATCTTTAATTATCAATTCCTCATTATTCTCAACAGATTCATTCATTTGTTCCTAAACCATGCTTTCACAAAAATCATTTAAACCTTTTCAAGGAATGACCGCTTAATCCTCATTAACGACTAAGGTATTAATGTCAATAGGCTTAGAGACTATAAGGCTGGTAAGGGATCTAGCGCTAGTTTAAGCCTGTGAGTAGAAACATAATCGTAATAGCGCTCCTCGAATTACGTGATTATGAGAGATCAGCGCACTAATCAATCGCTGCTATAATGATACTAATGGTTATCGCTACGGCAACAGCCACACTAAGTCGAGTATTCACCAGAGAAAAAGTACGATGGTTAGTAATAAAGCAATGGACTTTTCTCACGATAAATCCTTAAATAATACTTCTTATCATGGTATTGAATTATATGAGGAGTAGAAGGACAGCTATAATAACAGCATTAGTGATAGCAGTGATATTTGTGCTGATATGTACCTACTTTAGGTTACCTCTCTGGTATCTTCTCTGGCAAGTGCTTCTCTTCTTAATACCAGCGATAAGGGAGGAGCTTGTCAGGATAATTATTGACAAGGTCAAGGAATGGTTAAGTGAACGTGATACTGTGGTGATCAGAATCTAGTTCAGCCGATCACTTTAAGACCAATACCTAACTCTAAGTATCTGGACTCACGGATCGTTGTAAACCAAGGATACTGAAAAGCTCCGTAGTAAACTGAGGGATACAATGGCGTAAAACGCGAATAACGTATGCCGAAATAACCACGGAAAATTAAGGCTCGCAGTAAACAATGAAAAACCGGCTCAATGATGAGAAACCCTCGCAGGGCAAGGCAAGGGAATAACGTTTTCTATATCAATTAAGGCGCTTATGAGTTTTGCGTTTACGCCTCTTCCTCGCGGGCTCGGTTGTGTACCAGGCAGAAATCCAAGCACTTGCTAGGTTCGCTAATTCGTTCTCGGCAGTCTCAGGCATTGCCATGCTACTTAGGTCCTGTTTCGGTTGCTTGAGTAGCCGATCCACGAAGTTCATTGTCTCCTTAACAGTCTCGGGGCTGCTCAACCAAACCCAGCACTCGGCATTGGATTGGAGACCCGAGGATGTTAGGTTCGCACTGCCGATGCTGACGAGCCCCTCGCTCGGTAATACGACGAGCTTCGCATGCAATTTAGTGGCATTCCTATCCAGGACAACGAGCTCGCTAACACGTGGAACATATACCACATGCACGGCACTGCCAGCAAGGTTAGAACCTATCACAAGTAGTACAACCCCCACAATGCCAATCAAACCCCATCATAAATAGTATAGACCCTGCAACACTTACAACAGACCCAATCCCAGTCGTAATCCCAGCTGCAAGAAGATTAATTCCAAGGGCTAGGAGAACAGGGCCTAGGAGAAGCATTACGAGTCCAGTAATTTTGAGTATCCTAGCCTTTCTACGCTTCTCCTCATCCTGGATTGTCTCGATTGAGTACAACTCATCCAACGCCCTCATGTGCGACCGGTTCTCTGCATCATTGGTCGTTATTACCGTAACCCTAGCACGCCTGCTTAACTCAACCAACTCCCTAGCAACCTCGGGGCTCAACCACGGGCTCACAACAATCACCTCGGAGCCATTTCTAACCCTACCCATTATGAACTCGCCGAGACCCACACCACACCTAAACTCAAAACCCATAGTAACCTCAGAATTTACACCATAATTAAAAAGCCCTTAGCAATGGCTGGACCACACTCATAATTGCCGAGGAAAAACGAGACCACCCATGCACTAGGCCATTGAGGTCAAAGCCTTATCACTACTTCTTCCCCTTCTTTCTTCTTCTTATGTTTATACAAGAAGTAAGCTATAACTATAATAAGGACCACCATTATTACTGCGATTACCACAGGCACCCCTATAGCTACTAATGCCGCGATTGCACTAATTGCTCCCAAAATTATCGTCAAAATTATCATCAAGTCATCGTTTTCCTCTCCCATTATGGGGATCCCGGTGTAAGTGTTAATATAACTTTTGTATAACTAGTTGATCCAATTAAGCATGAACATGATCGCGTAATTCTACATCATTTAAATATGAATGTCTACTTAATCAGCCTATTTAGTGCGTTTAACACGGCGAGTTTGTTAACCAACTCATTGAGCCTACCCACATCACTAAGCAACCCATCAACCCACCCACCACCCTCTTTGATCGCTGCATCCCTCAAGTCCTCAATGGCGGCCCTGGCGGCGTTGACCACCCGCATTACCTTTCTCATCACATGATAAACTACGCACTAGGCTTAATAAGGGCATTGTTTTTGAATGCATGGCGTCGCGGAGCCTTTAAAACAAAGGCCTTAGCCGTTGATGATTAGGCTCGTGATCGGCAAACTGGACTACGGGGGCGTTAGCGGTGCTCCGGCAATCACGTTCAAGAAGTACGATGGTTCAGTTAGGCTCGATGGCGTGCCCGATATAGAGCTTAAGCCTCTCACTAAACTAATAATTAGGTTATTTAGCACATTGGGTATACAGTTCGATGTATCGAATGTTAGGCGGTTGGGCATGTCTTCAAGTGCTGCGTTCAGTGCTCTTGGTTCCCCGGCTACATTAGCTTCGTGAGTAAGCTTTACCTGAAAATGACTAGGTCAACCCAACACACCGACCTCGTTCAGCAATAACCAGCCCCACGGAGACAACAATAAATGGGCAAGGCAACGCAGAGCCAGGGCGAAACGCCGCATTCTTGATGAACGCTACGGCATACGCGGTTCGTCAGGTGGCGGAGGAAATAACATGGGCGTCCGCCAGGCAGTGGCTAGAAATTGAATGTTCCGTGATGCTAAGCCCATCGGCCATCTACATATCGAATCCCGGCACACATGCGATAAGCTTCTCGGCATCATAATGGGAGCATGCTTACTATCACGAGCGTTTTCGTTATAGTGCCCGTGCAGTACCACCAATCGCTGGGTCACACAGTTTTAATGCAAAACTCTCCTTAATACTTTCATTAATCAAACCTTGAGCGCCGTGCATAGGCAACTTTTTAAGGTACGGCGTTGATTAATACGTGACTCATGGCAGGGAAGGAGGCCCCAACCATCAAGGTGTTTCCTGAGGAGATAACGATAGAGAACTTCAAGAGCATAAGGCACCTAACCCTGAAACCGAAACCCGGCGTTAACGTACTTGCGGGTCCCAACATGGCTGGTAAGACAAACATACTCGAGGCACTCCACTTCCTATCGAGGGCGCTCTCGCAAGCGGAGCTGCTCAGGACGCCCTACCTGCCCTACCTACCGCAGTATTGGAGCCCCGAGGACCTCTTCTTCATGAGACGTGTCGAGAACCCCATAAGCTTCGAGTTGCTGTTCAGGGTCGTGATGAGGCATGGGGAGGCATTCTTTAAGCATTATGTTAGGTTTGTGGTGAAGTTTGCGTTATCACGTGGTAGGGAAACAATAGAACCATTCTACATGTCGATTGCTTGGGAGACTGCGGATAAGGAATTCACGACAAAGCTTGAGGTTGGTGATGGCGAGGTTAGGGTATGCATTAACCCAAGGTACTTAAGTGAGTACGTAGATTTCATAAAGAAAGTAGGGGAGACTCCTGCATTTAAGCAATTTAGTGACGAGATTATAAATAAAGTAAGTGAATTGAGTCAGAAGTCCACAGGTTTAGAGGTTAAAGGAGGACTTGTCATAATTCAGAGCGCGGTCGAAAGTCAATTCTTAAGGTTATTCTTGATATTTCCTTTCATTCCCATACTTCATATTCCTCCAGCTTCCCTAGGTAATGGGTTTACTGAATTCTACCTCGGGACGGCGTTTCCCATTACTTTTACGCCCATATTAATAAAGTGGGGTTTAGCTAACCCAGGCGAGTTTAGGGGTGTATTGTACGACACGGCAATAGCGCCACCAGGCCTATCCACCCTGATCAACACGACAATTAGGATATTTCTTGAAAGGAGCGTATTACTCAAGCACCCGGACATTGGCGCCATCTCTGAACTGCAACCCTTCACTGGCGAGGAGCGATTGGACGTTAGGGCCCGCAACCTACCCCAGGTCTTCTATAGGCTCTCCGCTGAGGGTCGTACCGAGTACATAAGTATTGTCCTGAGGGAAGCGTTTGGCGGCGTCACTGTGGAGCCTAGGAGCTCGGCTGGTAGGGTGTTTCTGGTCATTAGGGAGCGCGGTATTGAGTTGCCGCCTCCGAATATCGCCGACGGTCTCATTAAGGCATTGGCCATAGCCTCTGCCATCGAGCTCAGACCAACCATGTTGTTGATCGATGAGGTTGAGAATAGCCTTCACGTCAAGGCTTTGAAGGTTATTTACGACGTCTTGAACTCGCTCGAGGTCCCGGTTATAATTGCGACGCACTCGCCGGCGCTTGTGGATATGGCCGAGCCCGAGAGGGTCTTTGTGGTTTCTAGGGGTGATGATGGTGGGACTGTGGTTGAGCCTCCATACGGTGATCTCGAGAGGCTTAAGAGGAGGCTTAACGAGCTTGGTGTTTCTCTTTCCGATTACATCCTTTATTCAAGGACGTGGGAGCAGGAGAGTAAGGCTGAGTGATATGCTGCGTATCGTATTCGCGGAGGATACCTACGGTAAGGAGTTCCACAAGGCCATAATTGAGAAACTTAGGAAAAATAATAAATTAGACCCGTCCGTGGGTATAAGGGTGGATTCGAGACCTGTTCGTAAGTGCGATGCTAAGTTGAAGAGAATCGTCTTAAGTAAGGTGATTGAGGGGGAGCAGGTTAAGGTTTTATTTGTCATAGACAGTGAGGGTAGGCCGAACGCTGAGGATGACGTGCTTATGCACTTTAGTGATTTGCCGGACAATGTGTTTGTTAGGGTGGTCACTGTTAATCCCATGCATGAGGCGTGGTTGTGTATTGGGCTTGGTGGTGATAAGCGGGTTTGTAGGCAAGATCCCGTAGGTGCCTTGTCTAGGTTGAGGGGTGATTACGAGAAGAGGTACTTAGGGGAGTGGGCTTCTCGAGTGGACATCGGAAATCTCATGCCTGAGCAGGACTTTGGGGAGTACTTGTCTGCGCTTAGGTGGTTGGTTCAGGACCCTTGATGACGCCTCTTATTCATTGAATAGGGGCGCTTGTACTCATCATCCTTAGTATTTCCTCAGGTGTCACGTTAATGCTTTTTTCTTGATCATCGCCCTCAGGGCCCAGTAGTAGGCTGGTATTTGGTAGGCGTAGTCCCTACCGACCCAGGGTTCGCTGGGTAGTTCGGATAGGTGCGTTACGCGTGGTAGCCCTACGTTGATTATTATGTTCTTCTCGAGTAATCCGTAGTCATTCCTAACAATGTCGGGTTGTCCATCGAACTCGCCGAGGCCGTACTCCCTCACTGCGGAGTTTCCATCATCAATCATCTTCCCAAGTACGTTGCTAGGTTTACCAAGCCCCCTCGCTATCCTGTAACATCGAACGCGTACTCTATCATTTTCACGATTTCGCCCTGGAGCCAGGGCTTCACGTCCCAATTATACCTGCCAATGATTACTGCCAATTCTCTAACGTTGCCGCCAATCAACTGCCAAAGCAGGTCTACGTTAACATCCCTAACCCCGAGCTTCTCCGAAACCCCACTAACAACATCTTCAAACGCCTTCCTCGGCAGTTCCATATGAGGTATGGCGATAAACCACCCTTTGGGCCTACCCTGTTGATGATATTGACGGCAACTTGGTCGCTGGCCATGAAGATCGCCTTCATTGAGGCATTGCGTCTCCTTATCACGTCGGATACCGCGTTAACCACGGCCTCAAGCACTCCATGGCCGTACATCTCCGTGTACTTGTCAATATCGTCGAAGAGGACCACAACCATTTTATCTCTCAGTCGATACCTCTCGAGCGTTTTAGCTATTATGTTGATTACACTCTCCATCTTAACCGTGAACCTTATCGGGTCTATGCCTACGTCGAGCATGAAGGCGCCTCTTAATTCATTAATTACTTCGTTACCTAGGCCCGGCATGTGTATTTGAAGTTCCCTGATTACCCCCTCGTCGAAGTGGAAGTGCGTAAATGCATAATTCTCAAAACCACCAAGCCTTTTAACGCCCTTCACAACAACCTCTATTAGCGTCGACTTACCTGCGCCCCGTGGTCCATAGATGAGCGAGACGCCCCTGTGTTTTAGTAAGTCTGTAAAGAGCATTTCAATCTCGCGTTCCCTATCCCTATCCCTAAAGTGCACCGTTACGTCTAGTCCCTCAAGTCCAACCTCATAACCATGCGCCTCACTGATAACTGCGCTTAATTGCCCTGGTAAAGGCTCCATCATATGCATAGTCATGAGGGTTCTTTTTAACCTTCTATCTATACCATGCCGAGGATATTAAAACCTGTGGTATTTCCATAGTCGTTATCTAGCAAAATTGAACATAGAAACACGACTTTATGCATCGCCAAGGCGAGAGAAAAACTATTGCCTCGGCACGAGCCAGAACCAAGCAAGCCAAGCCATGTTGTTGGGCAGGACAACGAGCCTACCACTACGATAACCATGACCAATAGCCACAGCCTTAAGCGAGGAGAGCCACCGAGATTTTACAGCACACTCACAGCAACCAGCGCCACGAATAGCGCTAACACGGTTTTACGCCGATATTGAAGACCCTGAGGAGACTCAGGGCATGAGGTCGATAGTGATGAGACATAGGTTTGGCGAGTTCCTGAGCTGGCTGGGTGGGTGGGTCGTGATTTCTCGGACAATGATCGATGCTAGAAAATTCAAAATAACTGGTTTGCGAATTGTGGAGGGCGCCATGGGTCATTTCGCTTGGTATAATACTTAGAAATTATTTTTATGGTTGAGTAGCAGGGTTTATAAACTTAGGTATTTTCTGCCTGCCTGTATGACCTGGAGTTCTTTGTATAGCCTGCCTATCCTGTACGGCATGGCCTTCATAGTGTACATGGCAGCCGCTGGTATATTATGGCTTGTGCATAGGCTTGGCAGAGAGGAGTTGTTGTTGCCTGTTGGCGCCATGGATTATGTACTCCTGCTAACCATAAGCCAGTACATGGCTAGTAAAATAGGGGCCTACGTGGGTCCGTTGATTGTTCCAATGGGCGTGATTACATACAGCGCCAGTG
>WYEB01000749.1_pt1 | contig 10579 bp, 22 predicted proteins | sample 6343061 | NCBI WGS metagenome assembly WYEB01 (sample SAMN13812332, study PRJNA600296) | hot springs metagenome | biome: ENVO:00000051; feature: ENVO:00002007; isolation source: sediment sample from Evening Primrose shelf | place: USA: Yellowstone National Park, Evening Primrose Hot Spring ... | reverse complement strand
TAGAGTATTATGAGGGCGAGAAATGGATAAAGTTCAGATATAACGAGGAAATAAATAGAGATGATGTTGATGCGGAAATAATAAAGGATTTCAATATCGCAAAGAGGCAGGGTTATAGGGAGTACATCGATAAGTTTATCGAGGGTGTTGGCGTCAAAATTGATGAAAACAATTTACATGACGCCATAAAGGAGATTTACAATGTTTACAAGTCGTTTATGGACGAATATGCAAAAGGGCGCAGATATATAGGCATGAAGATAAAGGGGTTGGGCTTCAGAGGGATATACACGACTTTTCATATAAGGTACGAGGAAACCGAAGGCAAATATGAATTAATTATCCAGCTGGAAGCAAACAAGGATGGGGAGGGGATATCGTACTACTTCAACGGCAAGGTAAAGGATCCATATGAAAAAGCGGCCAAGGAGTTTAGGAGGGCGGCAAGCCTGCTTATACTCTTTGCCGAATACATCAGCAAGCCGCCTTTAGAGCAGAGCCAGGATCAGAACAAAGCTTAAATACCTCCCTTTTTTTTCATCTTCTCATGGATAACGAGGATACGCGCGAAGATATACGCGGACTTCTTAAACACGTCAGAGATGTGGCGCAAGAGCTGTTGGCGTGGATGGAGAAGCAGGATCATGCCTTTGACATAGCGATAATCCACAGCGGAATGTGCCTTCAGGGCGTCCACACAGGCAGTTTGTACAAATGTGTAGGGAAAGACAAGGCAGAAAAGCCGCTCAGAGAGATCCTGGAAGACTTCATGAACGACAAAGGCGTACTTAACGAAGGAGTGAGCATGATGCTCGACGACATAGCTATACTTGTTCGCCTGATCTTCTGATCGCAGTAAAGCTTAAATATCCCCTTTTTCATACATCTTTCATGTCGTACTTAAGGAGGATCCTCGCCCAGGTGGATCCAAATTTGAGCGCACAGCTAATAGCGGAGCGTTTAGTGAGGATGTGCAAAGAAAATCAAGAACTTTGCAGGAAGTATGTATATTCTTGAAAGGCCAATATTTTTTTCGGTTCGGAAGAACAAGTCGTTCCTATCGTGGAAGCCTTACGGCGATTTCTTCAAGTTCTTGATTGTCTGTGTTGACATTAAGTCGGAGACTGAATTTGTAATGTATGAAGGGCCGTGCTTTTCTGTCCAGAGGCTGGGGCAGAAGAATTTAATCCCAGCCACGAGGTTCCGCATGCTGAAGGACGGTATATACATCCTCGCCGAGGAAAAGGACGGTCGATATGTATTCCGCCTCATCAGGCCCCTTCGGGAGAAAACTTAAATAATTGCCTTTCCGTAAGGCGTTCATGAAGGTGCGGACAGATCCGAGGGTATGCGTAGACCGCTTCATCGACGTTTATGCCCACTTGCCGTACGAGGAATTGAACGGAAAGAGGTACGAGGATGAATACTGCAAAGTCGAATGCGAGAACAACATCATCCACGCTACGTCGTACGGCATTTCGGCAGGGCATAAGTTCAAGCTGGATGAGGTGTCTGTGGCGATATGGTGATGGAGCCGAAAGCCCACGAAATCGCCGGCAAGATATACGAGCATTTCAACGGCAGGTGCGTGCTTACGTGGGAAATCGTTCAATACGTAAAGAAGCTCGGGTACAAGGCGCCATCGCGGACTACGTTAGTCGCTCTGAGGTACTTAGCCGCCAACAACATGATGCATATGTATAAGGTCTACAAAGATTACGCAATATACTGTTTCGGCAGAGAGTATAAGGATGAAAACCTATTTGACCATAGGGAAATAAGGAAATGCATAGAGCAACACCTCCCGGTTTTCAACATCGCCGACATAATAGAATGTGCAACCGGGAGGAAGGCGGAGGGGCGCAACATAATACTCCACCTCGACACGCTCTTCGAGCTCATGAGGATGATAAGGGAGAGGAAGATACGGTACTTCGTGGTCACCACAGATGCCAAAAACAGGCTGAGGGTTCTAGTAGACAGGGAAGTCACCGCCGAAGACCTTCAGAGAAAAGCTTAAATACCACCTCGTTCAGATAGGGACATGCCGAAGAAAGAAACCGCAAACGAATTCAACCGGGAGGAATGGCTGAACAAGGCGAAGGAAAAGGTGATGGCTCAGCCATGGGGCAGTGGGGTGGTGTGGAACAACGGTGTGCTTTTTGTGGAGCTGGTCAGGGTAGGTGAAAGCGAGGACGTGATGGTGAGGATAAGGACGCCGAATGTGCGCAACGCTGTAAAGCTAACGAGGAAGGAGCATGTGGATGCACTCATGGAGCTGGCTAGGGCGATAGCTGAGAACGAGAGGAATGTGGCCGATAAGCTGGAAGCCGTAAAGGAGGTATTAAGGACTAGCGGCAGAAGGCAGGTGGACGAGATATGAACATCAAGATCCCGAACGACGTAATAGAGAAATACAAGAAAGCAAGGGAGCTGATAGAGAGTGGAAAAGAAAAAGCGCTGGCAGTAGTGTTAGGTACAGCCAATGGTGTAAAGTACAGAGTCACGATGAGGAAAGGAGGAAGAGGCGTAATACACACGATCGAGATGATGGAGGAAAACAGCACAATACCCGCAATAAGGATAGACCTGCTGGGCAACTGGCAGGCTGTGCTCGATTCCGCAGATTACGTCCTGTCGAACATGGGGATGGAGGACTTCAGGGAGGTGGCGAAATTCGTGATGGAGCACTTCTCCGACAGGCCCAGGTCAGGCAGAACGAAAGAAATTTAAGCATTCCCCTTTTTTCTCCCATGGACGTCCAAAACATCCCAATCGACTCCATCGTAATTCCCGACGGCTACATCCTCACGTTGCACCGCCGCAATACATGTGAGGCAATAAGAGTAAGCGGCATAATGATGCCCGTCGTTGTGAGGAAAGAAAACGACAGGTACGTCCTTATCGATGGGTACGAGAGGATACAGTGCGCGAAAGAATTTGCATGGAAGGAAGTACCGGCGATAATCACGGATGACCCACGTACTGATGTCTTACGCCTTGCGTTGAACTATGTACGGGGCAGAGTATGCGGGGTCGATGTCCTCCTTTACACATGGCAGATGGCTCAGCAGTATGATGTGTCCGTGCTGGCCAAAATATTGGGGAGGGAGTACGACACGATAAGGAGGTACAAGGCCGCGGCTGAACACTTTTTAATGCTGGGCTTCAGCAAGGAGGAAATCCAGGAGCTACACAGGCAGTGCATATCGCTCAGGAGGATACTCAAGTGCATCGATGAGCCCGATAAGAAGGGATTCCTTAATTGCCTTACGTATAAGCCACTCAATAAGAAGGTGAGCCCCGAATTGGTTAAGATTGCGGCTGAGATGGAGAAGAATCCAGAGGTAAGGACGGCAGTGGACGTGGTAGAGGCATTGGGTAAGGATAAGATCATGAGCTGTGTGGAAATCTGGGATCTGGCCAAGAAAACGATATGTACACGGCTGGAGCAGTATAAGCACAAACTTCTGCCTGAGGACTTGAGGTTGCTTGAGTTGCTATGTCAGTGAGGTACCCCCGTTGGGTTGAGGTTTGCGGAAGGAGGATATCGGTACCGGAGGACGTAAGATACGTCAGCTACATGGAGGAGAGACTGCCGATAGACCTGCCCCAATACTGCAGATCTGAAACCACGATCACTTTCCCCAACGATGCCGATGGATCCCTTATCCGCCTAGGCGCAATTAGGGTAGGGAGGATGTGGCTTCCCACCATATTTAAAACGAGGGCGGGCCACATGGACTGCAGGGAGAGGGGTTCGATATATACGCGGAATCTGTCCATCTTCGTCCACTATACGTTAAGATATTGTCAAAGGACGGGCTCTAAAACCAGAAACATAACCGTGGACTTCAGGATGGCGGACTACTTCAACCAGAGGATCCTGAGGCGGGAATATTTGAGGTGGTTAAGGCGTAATGGCATAACCAGAAGGTGCATTGAGTCACTGCCGGAGACCACCCAGAGGAGGCTCATAATGATGTTCTACGTCTGGTATCTATCAAGGAAAGTCCAGATACTGTTTGACAGATTGCTCTACTTCATTACCAACTTCTTCTATGGGCTGTTATTTGCATCTCAGAATGTGAGGGGAGTGGTGCCTAAAGTGGAATTACCTCCGTTAGGCATCGTGTATATAGCGTGGGGGTTAACTACAAGGACATATGCCAGCAATTACGTATATGGGCAGTACTGTAGGTGTGACCAGAACGGAATCACTGATAAATGTGTAAATGTAATGACGCCATATAGGACACTGTATAGGACATTATGAAGCTCATAAAACTGGATTATGACGGTATGGATAGAAAGGAAATAGCCGAATGGATAGATTTTGCATCTGAAGTAACAGGGATAAAGATAAAGAGGATAACCATGTTCCCCAGCAGGAATGGAGGTACTCATGTATATGTATATGTCCCAAACGATGTAACTGATATCCAGATGTTTATGTTTAAATATTATGCTAATGAGGACAGAAGGAGAGTTAATGCTGATATAAGGAGGTGGAAATATGGATATCCGAAAGATTATTCATATCTATTCTACGCATATATCAATAAGCCTAAGCAGAGTATATCATTGCCTAATGAATTTGAGTTCTTTATAAATGTATTGGCCATAGCTAATGAATATTATCCATTATATTAATGATATGAATTTAATATTTAATATTCTGAATAATGAATATCTGATTAATAATAATTATGATATATCATATTTATCTACATATATATTATATAATACTACCAACCATAGAGAAATAAATAATAAACTACTAGGAAAGGCGGGAACGGGTTCCCGCTTGGAACGTTCCCGCCGTGAGGTTCGGCTTTCCAGTCCCGACCATAACTATATATATATATATTATATTATATATACTACTAGTGGTAGGGGGTGGGCGGAACGCGTTCCGCCTCGCAACGCGTTCCCGCCGTGGGGCGTTCCCGCCGAAACGCGTTCCCGCCGTTGCCATGGTAGTATATATAATATACTACTACTAGGGGTCGGGGGCAACGCGTTCCCGCCGAAAACCCGTTCCCGCCGTACCCCCTTTGGCGAAAAGCTTAAATACTCCTCTTTTCTCATTTATTCATGGATGAAGTATCTGACAAGATAAACCAAATAATATCGAGGATCAAAGATATACACACAGAAAAGAAAAGGGAGATAACGATATCCAACATTGCTGGTTGTTTAAGAGCCTCATATTATAGAGCTACAATGGGTAAAGAAGTGAGTGAGAAAATGATAATGGGCTCAGAAAATCATGCGTTCTTCCAGAGGCATCTGAAGGATGAGATGGCTAGGGATGGATACACCTGCTACGATGAATATGAGCTCAAATACGGCAGAATAAGAGGCAGGGCTGATATGGTATGTGAGGGAGATGATGACGGTATAGTGTTTGAATTTAAGTTCACCTCTGTACCGTATAAAAACAATCCCTTTTACCCATTCTGGTATAGGCAACTTCAGTACTATGTAGCTGTGGCTGAGAAAACTAGGGAGAGGAAGTGGATCGGCGTGTTGATAGCCTCGGCTTTTGATTTATCAAGCTGGCTGGTAGATACTGTGAACGTAGAGGATCCAGATGCTGTGTTAGACACGGCAAATGAGAGGTATGAGCAGTTGGCTAAGGCGTTTGAATTCAATAATCCACCTTTACCGGAAAAAGGTAAATGGTGTGATTTATGTAGTTTCCGCAACTACTGCTTTAACCAGAGGCTGGTATGATCATAAGAACGGCTAGATCCTTAAGCTATGTTCTGATTGCTCAGCAGATATGTAAAGCTAATGGATGGGACTGTAATATTTCCAGAGATGCCGTAGAATTTGATGTATTTATTGGTTCGCAGTACGACGTTGCTTTTAATTATTTCTTGATAAGGCCTAAGAAGTTTGTATATATGACTGTGGAAGGTGAATTCATGTATGAAAGTGGATGGAAAAAAGTAAAGGACACCTGCAACAGAGTCGGATGCTATGTCCCAACTAAATGGGGTAAGGAGCTCGTTGAATCACACGGAGTCAAGGTTCAGGACGTGATACCGCATGCCTTACCTGAGCCCATACCGGATCCGCCTGGTAGCAGGCCAGTCAGTGCTGTCTACCTCAACGCCCGTTACGAGTTCTTCTGCCAGCCGTATGCGTTTTATACGTGTCAAGAATGTGAGAGGAAGGGATGGAGGTGGTGGCGTGAAATAAAGGAGGCGTTTCCAGACGCCTTGGGCTTCGTGGGCAACTGCGCCGGTTCGGATAGGGCCATATCGTTCGGCAATGCGCCGATGGAGGACGTATACCGCCTGCTGGCGCTCGGAAGAGTATACCCAAACCTCTCCACCCACGAGGGCTTCGGCATAAACCCCATTATGGCCCTTGCGGTGGGTACTCCCGTAGTCGCGTGGGACATTCCGGTGTACAGGGAAACTATGCCTGAGGCCGTGTTTGTGGGCGTGGATCATGAAGCGAGGTGCTACGTGGATCAACGTCACTTCCTTGAGCCCGGATGGTTCATAACGAGGTGGGGCAACATCGACCAATTCATCGAGTCCATGAAGAAGGCGATGAATATGAGCGTAGACTACGCCTCAATTAGGCAGAGATATGATGCCCAGAAGCTGTATACCAAATTCCTCTGATTGCGGATACTATCACTGACTGATAGATAATCCGCATTTTTTCTCTCAATCTGAATCTAACCGCATCCTTTATTCTAAGAGTCAGATTTTCCGCTTTCACTGACCGGTGATCAGACATATATGATGCCCATTTCATACGGGCATGCCGAGAAAGTCGGCAATAAACAGGGGTGCGGCTAAATTCAACAAGCTCTACATGAGGATAATGAACACCGTTAAGGCTCAGTTCCCGAATGCTCCCGACGATGTTGTCGCCCAACATGCCGCTGAGGGCGTTTACAAGTATGCGTCTGCCCTGGGCTACTATGAGGGGATGTGGCGCGGGTTTAAGGCCTACCTTGAGGGCAAGAACGCGACCAACGTGTACCGCAACATAATGGGGCCGCTCAGATCTGCCGTGATTCACCTGGCCAGGCTACAGCTCACAGGGGCTACCGATGCCCAGCTTGAAGCCGCAATAAACGCCCTGGGCTTTGACGAGATCGTCAAGGGCTACCTTAGGCAGTACTTCGGAGTGGGCGCGAGCAAGGAGAAGACCCAGTAATCACACCAGACAGCCGCAGAACACAACGACCCTCCCTTTTTTTGTCTTCCTTATGCATTTGCCCAGTTCCCTGTAGACCTCCCTCCATGCCACATTTACCGCGGCCAGAGGTATTCCTGACAGTATATATCGCCTCCCTATCCACGACGTCCTGAATTCGGCGATGTATATACCGTTTTCCACCTGCTTTATGCACATGCGCTTTATATCGTTCATAAGGAGCGTCTTTACGTAGTTCATCATATCCTCTCGCCTTCGGCCTTGATGAGATCCTCAGGGGCCTTCATGAACTTCAGATCCTTAGGCGTTACCGGCCTCTTTCCTTTCATCACCGTAAAGAACCACTTACAGTCGATGTACTTCTGCCGTATCTTCTTGAACAGCTCCTGCACATAGGGGGACGGCTCACCGTCTAGGAGTTCCTCCTCTTCCCTGCTGTTCAGCCCAGCCATCTTGGCGGCCATCCTCATAGCCGCCTTTAGGTCGAAGTTCTCGGACAGTATGTCGTCGATCTGCTCCTCAGGCATGTACTGCTTGAGTAGCTCCATAAGCGAGTCACATTCCTCCTTGAACTCCATGAATTCCCTCAGCTCCTCGCTCTTTATTATTGGGCCTTTCGGTATTTCCTCATTTATGGCGAGCACGTCTTTAAGCGCCTCTTTAGCCACTTCATCATCTAGGTCGATAACTACGTCTGCCTTCGCCTTAGGCTTCTCCTTTTCCTCCTCTTCTGTGATTTCTTCCTCTACTTCTTCCTCTATGCTGCTCATCTCCTCTTTACAAGTATCTTGATGTACCTGTCGTTGCCGTATGGTACGACCTCTATCACCAGTTTGTCCTCGGGCACCCCGGACTTGATTAAGCTCCTCTTCATCCCTCCCAGGAATTCCTTCTCCGAGAATGCTATTAACGCCACGTCCTCCTTTATGTCTACCAATGGGGTCAGACCTAAGGCATTCATCTTCGCTATGAATTCGGTTATGCGCCTGTCGGTTTGAGTTATGTCGTTCACCGACATATGTACATCACCCCCGCCAGTTTATAAGAATTGCGCCGGATAACAGACATAAATACGGCTGTGAACTAACGCCTCATGTCGGCTACCGCGGGAATAGACCTCGGGTCGATACTCAGCGGGATAGGCGCCTGGCTGAGTAGCTTCTTCAACACGCTGGTGCAGTACGCGCCGATCATACTCACAGTGACCGTCGCTGGGTTCCTGATCTACAGGTACGCGGGCGTAATACGCAGATCCATCGGCCAGCTCATAGGCCTGTTCTAAAGGGGAAACACTTAAATAACCCCGTCCCCTTTTTTTCATGTCTTCTGAAGAGGAGAAACGGATAAGGGTCAAAAAGCTCAGGATTGTGGCAGACCAGCTTATTGTGGAACCTTCGCGAATAATCATCAAGCGTCCGGGTAAGGAGGAGAGGGAGGAGAGGGAGGAGGAGCTGGGCCTGGAAGGGGAATCTCTAGAATAGAAATGCCGAAGTACAGGGTAGAGATCGAGACTGAGAGCCAGGAGGAGCTGAGGAGGCTGTTGTTTCCTCAGAGGGAAGAGGCTCCTAGGGGGACGTATGGATTTTATATAACTATGGCGAAGTCCGCAATCACGTCGGCATGCCGGCAGATAGTGGCGAAAAGGATTGAATCGGGCAGTGCGATAATTAAGGGAGTGATGCAGGAACTCGCCCAAGCTAGGCAGAGGGCTGTGCTCATACCGGAAGAGGAGGAGATAAACGAAGCGATGAAGAGGCTCAAGGAGCTGGCGGATAAGCTGAAGGGTGCTGATCAGACCCAGGCGGTTGAATTCTGTTGCAACTGGCTGGGTAAGACCAAATGCCAATGATGTCGATAAACCAGTGTGCAAAGCAGAGGATTGAAAACGGTATTCTTTACGTAAATGTGGATTTGGACTGCGTAGTCAGGTCAATGGGCCAGTCTGTACCTATAAAGAGCGCTAAGTACAGCCTGAACGGAAGCACGCTTACAATAGAGGTTGTCCCAGACATGGAAAGCATATTAAGGGACGTGTTGAAGAAGTAATGTGCAGGCCCTTGGACTCGGCATCGGTGAGACGATATCGAGCGTAGCAGACCGCGTCTTTTCAATTGCAAAGGAGGCAGGGCAGATTGGATATGATGCTTTTAAGAAGGTATGGCCGGTTTTATCTGACCCCAAGAAGGGCGTACCCCTAGCCATTTTGGCGATCAAGGCGGTTGAGTACTTCGCCCCAGACCCCAATTTCGGGATAGACCAGCTTTCGAATTTCGCCGACTGGCTTCAGTCGTACGATCCGTCTCAGATCCTGGGCCCACAGCCCCAAGCGTTTTACGTAGACTGGAACCAGATCAACCAGTGGATTTCTGATGAGCAGTGCGGGTGGGGCGATATACTGTGCGGCACTAGGAATGCCCTCCGTGCGTTGGCTAGGGGCCTGATCGGCGGGTTTGAAGCAATAGGCTCATTCATATACTGGGAGCTGTGGAACCTTGCATATTATTTAATCAAAGGTTTATTGTACTTAGGTGCATTCTTAATTAAATATTTGATCATACCGATAGGCAAAGCGTTGATGGCGATAATAAACGGTATATTCACGATCATCAAGAAGGCGTTCTGTGCGTATATACAATATGTAGCGCCCATAATGACGATATACCGCACCGTCAGCGATCTGGCCGCCGGGAAGAAGCTGTATACGGCCCTCGATGTAGTTGCCGGCATTGTGCTTCCAGCGGCGGTTGTTGCTCAGGACTGCGGGTTCGCTTCTCCGTTGCCTATATCTGCCCCATCCATACCCTCACCTATACAGCAACCCATATACACGCCGCCTCCAGTATTCCGCTACGCCTACGACTACTATGTGGCGTACGACTATGCAGGTGCGGTTATGACTAACAGGATTGTGAGCGTGTTTGATGTGGTGAAGGTATTAGAAGGCACACTGAGCGCATAGACATGGGTTCAATAGTCATAAGGAGAGGTAAGTTCCTGATTATACCGGACGCGGCATCTTTTTTTCGAATGGGCGGTAGCTAGCAGAAGAACCGCATTATACTTATCCGAGATACAGAGCATATTAGACGATTCCACAGCTAGGCGTTTCAATATAATTTCGCCCTCTGAACTGGTATTCAGTGATGCGGGATATGTAAAGCGTATTTCAGTGCTGATCGGCGACTACATATCGGCTTTGGATTCGGTGTTCAGCAGGCGCCAAAATGTGGCCAATGCCGTTGATTTGGTCAGGCTGTCTGACTCAAGTAGCAAGTCGGGGACGGTATATCTGTCGGTGAGGGATATAATACTTACTCCGGAGAGCTTTTTTCGTGTAGACCGATCTTTGGTTTTTCCTGACCTCATAATCTTAAAGGATGGATCCATACTT
>WYEB01000748.1_pt1 | contig 10589 bp, 6 predicted proteins | sample 6343061 | NCBI WGS metagenome assembly WYEB01 (sample SAMN13812332, study PRJNA600296) | hot springs metagenome | biome: ENVO:00000051; feature: ENVO:00002007; isolation source: sediment sample from Evening Primrose shelf | place: USA: Yellowstone National Park, Evening Primrose Hot Spring ... | reverse complement strand
GTACTATTTCCCTCGGCTTGACGAGCCCAACAAACCTAGCGAACTCGTGGGGATAATAGTGCCCAGAAACCCTCAGCCTATACGGCTGGAGCCCCAGGCGTCGGAGCCAGCCGAGCGCCACGGTCTCCTCCACCCCCTTCTCAAAGCCCTGCGATTGGATAACATCACTGGCGAACTTTATTAGCTCATTGAGGTGCTAAGACTACATAGTCGCTCGTATTCCTTAGGTTCCAAGGTCTGTCAACTCGATCTTCGAAAGATCATTGATGAGTAGGGGTGCCCACAGCAATTCCTTCGATGGGAGCTTGAGCCTCTTAAGCCACATCTCCACAACGTCCAGCAACTTCCTCGAAGCATTGTCAACCTCCTGCCGACGGCTTTCAACTCTAAGAGTAATTCGGCTAAGAGTGCAGTTTTAGGCGGATGCCAATTGGCTCATAGCTCTTGCTGAGTTAAGAACCTTCTCTGCGAATTGCCTTAGCACACTTGAGAATATATCGAGGGCTTTGCGTGAGAGAGAAGAACCTCGTCGCCTCTCCTCTTTTTCTCGTGTCGCCTTCGAATAGTCGATGGCGGCTTCGAGAAAAAGCGTCATGGAGTTTGCAACACCGGGGAGCTCCTCGTCAAGAAGCTGAGCGAGAAAACTCTCCCATTTCCTGTAGTTCCTAGCCCTCCATAGCATGAGGAAGTATGCTCCAACTATGGGACCCAAATCCTCCCTTACGCTGTAAACCTCCTCAGACTCAGTAACTCGAAGTGGCACAGCTGAGCCACGCCTTGACAAATGGCCCACAAGGCCAGAGAAAACCTCCGGCATATGCTTACCCTTGAGTTTAACGAGAGTTGCTGCATCGCCTAGGCTCCCAATACTGAAGGAGATAGTCGCTCCGCCCGACCTCCTCCTGAAAATTATGTAGTAAGCTCTGTCATCCACGCACAAGAGGGAAAATAACTCCCTTATTAACCTAACTTGTAAGACCTTTCACGTCAACTTGCCGGGAATGCCACCAACACGAAGGAAAACCTGCTCAGCGGGAGAATCACCCTGCCCTCGCCAGCTTCCAGCCTGTAGCCATGAGTAACGAAAAGGTTCCCCTCCTCATCCAGCACTACATCATAGCCGTGGTCCGAAAAGACCAGGAGACAACCTCTTGAAGCAAGCTCGCTTAGCTCCTCTGCTATTCTCTCCACGTCTAGATGCTCAAGGAAAACAGTCCACCCCGCCTCACCGTACTCGTGTATAATATGATCTACATAGCTGACTCTTATGTAGTCTTTAGCCCTTAGCCTTTGAGCGATCATCTGCACAACACCAGTCAGCGACTGGCGATAGTTTTGAGTGGCCTGTTCGGAGACATAGCGGGTTATGCCTGGAGGATTCACGAATGTATAGTCGACAAGCACCGCGTGAAGAGCTTTCCGCGAGCCCAGGTAGGCGACAGACGCAACCATCTCAAGAAGCGATAAGCCATCGTGCGCAACTACTTTATCCACTGGCCTTTTTACGCTCTCCGAAAGAAACTTGGCAAGCTCCTCTACGTTGCCCTCCTTCACAACGAGAGGTGCGCTTCTGTTTAGCACATTATCCATCCACAGCATAATGCCTCTTAGCGGTTCCTTAAGCCTAGCGTGTGCAAGAGACAGGAGCAAACGCAGGGCGCTCTCGTTAGGAGACTCAAAGGGAATGTACCTCAAGCCTCTGAGCAGAAGGGCTGTTTCTACAGCTATGTAGTGCAACGCTCTATAAACGTCTGAAATCCTGTAGTTGCCTGCAAGCCTCTCAAGCTCGTCGATAAGCCTATAGATATCAGATGGGAGAGTGCCGCTAGCCGCGTACCATCACCTCAAGTTTCCTCCGCGGGTATTCGCTCGGCGAAAGTACTGACAGTAGATCCGCGACGCGTTGCCTGAGCTCAACTACTAGCTCAGCGATCTCGCTTAACTCGCTCTTATTGAACTCTCCGTGAGGGAAAAGAAGCTTGAGAAAGCCCGAAAGGATTCTTCTCACAGCTTCCTGGTCCCTTATTGAGTACCCTCCCGAGAGCTCAAAATGCTCATCGACGATAGGCCTATAGCTAATATCTCTCAGCTTGTGAAGCACCTCAGAGAAGTAGTCAGACGCAAGCCCGTAACCTACGGCCAGGTGCTCTCTAGTAATCTTCGGCAAATTCCATCCTGGTATAAAGGCGTGAACCCGATCCATGAGAGCAGAGTCTTTCATGAACTCCGGAAGGTGCTCAAGAACCATTGAAGTTTCAGCTATTTTCTCTAGCTCGATATTGCCCATAAACACGAGACTGCATGTGCTGTGAGCTCTCGGAAGAGGCCCTCGCTCGAAGTGTCCATCAACCATGTAATCCTTAAGCTTGGGCACTATCTCGTCAGGATCCCTGAAGTTTATATTCGCGACCTCATCGAACACCACAGCATCCTTGAGACCTATATCACCTAGCTTCTTCAGCAAGGCGTTGTAAAACAGAGTAGCGGCACTCACGTTCCCTCCTGCGTAAATCCTCGTGTAGTAGGAGACGTTCCTGTAGAGGTAAGTCTTGCCCGTAGCGCGCGGCCCCAGCTCTAAAATGTTCACATTCCCCTCGCACAACGGGACAAGCCGGGCAAGAAGGAGAAGCTTCTGCCTCCAACTATAGGCAGCAGGGTTCAGACCCATGCTCCTAACAAGGAGATTCACCCACTCCTCTAGCATAAATTGCCTTCTCCCATCTAGGAAGGATCTAAGGTTCAGGTTGTACACCTGGAAGGGCTCAAAGTCAGAGAGCACCACTGGAAGGAAACCCTCTAGTTTAGGCTGTGAGGAAACCCAGGGCGCGTATTCAAGCGTGCCCACGCCCCAAAGACCGGAGAGAAGCCTCTCGTACTTCTCGACGAGAGCGGGCTCCACGAGAGCCTTATCCACTTGTAAGTTCGGGATATGCAACTTGTAGACTCCTCGACCAAGATCCACCGACACTCTGAACTCGTCAATGAGCTTCACGCTACCCGTCTTCAGCAGTCTGCTGAACACGATCTCCTTGTACTTTGGATCCGGGTAGAACTCTTGCACAACCTGCATTACTGCGCTTATCCAATTGCCGCCCATCTTGTAGTACTTTGAGACAATATACTCGGCGATGAAGCGAGGCAACCGGGAAACAGCATCCATCGCCCCTAAGCTCTTCTCAACGGCTGCATCGCCGAAAACCCTCAGAACCTTCTCGCCCAGCTCGTCCATCACGAGCACCGCTTAAGGCAGAAATCGGTCGATGCTCCTAAACACACGGTAATAATCGCCAAGAACTTCCTTCATCTTCTCCTCGGTAAGCTGCCTACCTAAGTTTAGCTTTAGCAAGACAGTCTTACCAGCCGAACTTGAAAGCCTACTCAAAAGGTTAAGCAAAGTTTTCACATCACTTTTCTGCAGCTTCTCCGGACTTGCATGCTTAAGCTCAAACGTAAGAGCATAAAGCTCCGTATCTAAGCTAAAGCTAACTAGGACTAGAGAACCCTCTGTAACGTTGGAGAGAGCCACGAGACGACTAGTTACGTCATCGGCATTGAAGCCCAAGGGAAGTTGCAACGCTACCTCCTGAAGGGTCGCCATTACTTCACCAGGAGGAATAGCAGTCGCAGTTTGAGGTCTTATGGGTTGCACGATAGTCGAGACTTCTCCAACCTCAACAAGTTCCGCGGTAGCTTTAACCTTGGATCTTACTGAGAATACAACCCTGCTGGTGCTCTCATCCAAAGTGATCATCACCTGCTTATCATCTAGCTCAAGAGCCTGGTTGTTCAGTAGTTTTGTGGCTTCTTCCGCTACGTCCTCGTTTATAGGTTTAACACCGTATGCACCCAGCATAATGTTGCTAACCAAATCCTTCTTGTTGACGAAGCTAGGTAACTGGTCCTCCTCAGCGTCCTTTTTTAAGCCCATGAGCACCGCTTGCAAAACATCGCCAGGATTGGTCTTGTAGCCGAGCCTCTTCACAACGTCGGCAAGGTACCCATTGACTATCGAGGTGTACCTTGTGGTCAGCTCACCCAGGTTTTCGCCCTCGATACTCTCTAGCTCTTTACCTCCTTCACTAGCCAGAGGAGAGCTCAAAAATCTCTGATTGTCCAAGCTATAGTATATGACGCTTGAGTAGAGAGATAGAATCCCCGCTACAACCTCGCGTGATAAGCGCACGAGCTGGCGCTGAGCAAGATTTATCGCATCCTCAACATCCCTCAGGGCCTTGCTTCTCAGCAAAGCCTCATGCCTCTTCTTCAGCTCATCACTGAGAGTAACCTGGCGCTTTATTAGCACACTTTCGTACTCCTGCACCACCCGGTTGTATATCTCCTCCCTCATCTTAGTAAGGTACTCGATAAACCTGTTAGTACCCTGAAGTGTGGCCAGCTTGTCCAAGACTCCTCCTAGTCCGAGCCTTGGTAGATCGGGCACGAGTACGACTACATGCAAAGGCTTCTCGATTCTGCCATTGCTGAACGCGTCATGGAGTTCGTCAGCGATGCCTTTCACCAAATCGCTGTAGCTCTTCCTCTTTTCCACTAGTTCGCTAAATAACAGTACATCCCACGGTGGAACAAGCACCAATAGTAGCTTGCCATCACGCTGAGAATTACGGAAGGACTGGTCAGAGACCAAAGAGTCTATGCTCTCGATCTTGCTGTAGTCTATAAAAGCGACTGAGACTTCTCTATTGTCGACCAAAACCCGGAGGTTGCTGAAAAGGCCTGGTACGAAGCTCTGCCGCAAGTAAATAGGGATGTTAGAGGGGCTCTGTAGCTTCTTCTTCTCGTCAATAACAAATGAGGCCAGCGCGCTGTATACAGTTCTGTAGAAGGATGGAAAGTAAAGCTTCTTGCCATCCATATCCCTCTCGTCAACTCTAGAGCTCCTCATCTTTAGCTCCTCCATAGCGTCGTTAAGCCTGTCCAGTAGCAGGAACGCTCTCTCGGGGAGATACGTCACGAGAATCTCTAACTGTATCTCCTCGATGGATGAGCCGTAACGCTCAGCCTCTCTTCTCTCTCCCAGTCCCAGAAGTACGTTCACATTTGCCGTCACGCCCTTAGCGAGTAAGTACTTGGCAGCCAAACTGGCGCTATCCTGGATATCACTTGAGACCTCGCGAAGAGCCATCTCGATGTCTGAGACAGCTTGTATCCACTCATTCACAAGCTCCCCCATAAGCTCAGCCTGCGAAGCTAGTGGAAGGTTTAGATGCTTTACGCCTACAGCGAACGCAGAGACAGCATCCACTTTAAGAGCTTTCTCCGCAGCTACAGAAGCAACTTGTATAGCCGTTCTCACGTACTCAGTTCGCGGGACGTCGAAGTGATTCATCAGCTTCATTAGCAGGCTCACCATACCCGGTGAGAACGGGTAGAAGCGGCGCTGACGCTCCTGGTACTTTTCAAAAACCTCCAGGATGTTCAGCTTACGTGTAGCATCAGTCAAGTAGGAATGAAGAGCTTCCGCTGCAGTCTCCTTGTCGCCAACAGCCTTAAACACCCTATGTAGTGTGATCTCAAGCGCGTGCTCAGGGCTGTACGAAAACTCAAGGCTGCTCAAGCCCCCTGTTCCCCTGCTGTACCGCTCAGAGGTGACCATTAGCTCTTCCATGAGGCCATTAACTTTGTTTATAAAGTCTTCCAGGTCGTGGTACTTCTGTAGCAGAGCCTGGATCTCCCTCCTGTCCTGCTCAGCAAAAACCCAGATAACCACTGCAGGGCAACGGGCCTTGCTGAGCTCGAAGTAAAGATACCCGAGGAGACCAAAGACTGAATTTACCTCTGAGAAAGACTCAAAGGCGGCGCGGGTATCACCTGCACTAATGGCATCTCCAAACCTCTTAAACCGATCCACAGCGCCAAAACCGAGCTCATCAATGAGTATGAGTAGTTTGGGCTTCCCGCCAAGATCCTTGTACCTCTCCAGGATCTCCCTCAGCAGAATAGCCAAGTCGCTCGCCCCAACCTGAACTAATGGACCCCTGTTATGCTCCCAGGATGCTAACACCTGGGCAACAGCGCTGGTGAGGTTTGGATCCTTGACCCGGTTGGCTGGATGCTCGGGGCGCGCATATACTCTCAGTTGTGAGATTATTCGCGAGAAAGGTCTCTTTTGTGAGAAGTCAAAGCCGAGCACAAGAGTCTCTTTGACGAGTTGCTCCTTGTCTTGTACCGGCACTTGAGACCAAGCCTGATTATCTGATGTGAAGAGGTGCCATAGCACAATCAGCGAGTGAGTTTTGCCGAAGCCAAAGCCGTGCTCCAGCGACCCGCCGAAGACCCCAGGTGTCGCTAGATAATCTGCAACTTTTTTGATAAAGAGCTTGAGGGGCTCGGTGAAGTAGGTCACCTCGAACACATAAGAGGGGTTACCATAGCCCGTGAGAACCTGCTTCTCCCAAGCATCGAGAACCTGGTCAAAGCTTGGGACAAGCTCACTGCGTAAACTCTCTGGGGACACCTTAAGCTGGAAAACCTCGCCTACAGGACGCGCGGTCATGAAGCTCTATATTAAAAGAGCCTTCAAACTAAAAAGGCTTATGCTAAAATCTTTCAAGTAATTAAGTTCATCAGTGTAAGGACAGCCAGTTGCCTATCAGCACCCCCACCGGAGAATCCGAGGAAGCTGTCCAGGCCCCCCGTGGCCGCGTCGCTCACCCCTAGGTCTACACCCCGCGCAGTTTCCAAAAGAACAATACCGAGGGCAGCCGCCTCGCCGAGCCTCTCAGAGGACCACGTTGAAAGCTGCTCCCTTATGCCTGCAGCTCTCACTGATGGTGCACCACTACCTTTCAGCGCCAGGTAGGCAACTAAAACGGCTCTGCTCGGAGCTAGCTGTGACAGCCTGCTCCAGGAGACCTTAGCACCACTCGCCAGAGCCTCAAAGAGCTGCGGCACGTAACTCTTTCCCTTCTTCACCTTCACCTCAGTGAGCAACCCGTTTTCCTTAAGTCTATTGAGGTCATAGCCCAGCAACTTAGCCACAGTCTGGGCGAAGTCGTAGCTAAGAGGCAAAATCTCAGCCCTAGCCCTACCGCTCTCCAAGTCCACCTGCGATAGTAGCCAAAGGGCCAGATAGCTACGAGCGGCAGCATCACTAGCCATAATCCTCGAGACAAGGGAGAAGACCCTCGCCGCCTGCCCAGGCTCCAGCGCCACGGGCCCCTCTGCCAACGCCTTACCCACCACTGGGGTCACGAAAGCCTCCGCGGCAAGCGCCGCAGCCGCGTCGAACAGCTCGTCGAAGCCAGCGCCCACGACCTCGAACCTCGTGGCAACAGCCAGCGCAGTCCCCAACATCAAAGCCATCATGTCCGCCGAGCTAGCCCCAGCAGCACTCGCAACCCCCCTAGCATCCTCCACCGCCTTGGAAACCTCCTCCCGGAACCTCGCGTTCTCCAGCAAGCTCCTCCGAACATCAGCACCCACCTCAGCCAGCCTCTGCCGAGACCCCTTCCTGGCCACAATAACCAGGCTCGTCTCCTGCGCAGCCACATTCACCTGCCCCTTGTACCGCTCCCTCATCTCCGTCTTCAGCGGCCAAACCCTCGTGACCACGTAGCCCGCCTCGTACAGCGACCTACCCACAGTCCGCCACGCAACATCCCACGGGTGGGTGAACCAAAGGACAAGCAGCCCATCATCCCTGAGCACCTTGTAGGTCTCCCTAACGAAGGAGCCAAACAGCCGTGCAAACCTACCCCCCTTGTCCTCCCTACTGTAGGTGACAACCTCCCTCTCCCGCGGCACAGTCGGGCTAGTCCAGCTCCACCCGGAGAGTCTTAGCCCCGGCTTGAAGTAGTACTCGAGCACGGGCCATAAAGCCCTGCGCAGAATAACCCAGAAGAACTCGCTCTTATCACTGTAAATCACCTGCTCGAAGTACGGCGGATCCACGTTGATCAAATCCACGCTGCCAGGTCCGAGCAAGCTGGAGAGACTTGTCGCATCTCCCAAGTAAATCGAGACTTTCTCACCAAGCCCCGCGCCCCGGAATTCGTCGCACAGGAACTTAAGGACAGGGAGAATCCCTCCGGCAGTCTGCTTTCGCCCATCTTCGGCTCTTACCTTACTTATTTCAAATGCCCAGAGAAGATTTTTATAAGCAATATTTGCTTCACAATATTCTTGTCGAAAATCGATTGTGCTCTCTCCTCTAAGGGTATGCGCTATTGACGATATTCCACGCGCAACCTTCCAACTTGTTGCTAAAGTATTATAATCAGCTGCCTTATCTACTGCAAAAGCTAAGTAGAGAGCAACAGCTGCTCCAAACTCACCATTACTACTTACGAGCCTTTCAGCAGCTTCAGCAACATATTTTGAGAGTTTAGCCAAAGCAAGTAGCTGACGCGGGTTAAAAAGCATATACCAGCGAGTTAATCCCCTATTCCGCGCTGCACCAGCCCACTTGTTCTCATGAGGAATTTCATCTAAAGGTATGTAGCTCTGAAGTTCTAGAATTTCGCCACTGAGATCCCTTAGCGCTTGCACCAGAAGGTTCTTTTCTGCGGGATCCTCCCATGCTGGTAGAAATTCTTTGCCAACCTGCTTCACAAGAGGTATGTGCAGCTCCAGCAGCTTATCTTCGTGCTCCGGCCTTACACGCTCGAACTCCTCAACAATGCTCCTCATCAGAGCAGCATGCTCTCGGAACCATGCACTAAATGGTGTTCGTGAATCACCTCTGAGTTCGAAGAAGTTACCACAATAAGGACATTTAATGCTCTTCTTACCAACCTTCTCGAGAGTCCTTCCAACCTCTTCATCCGTGGTCTCAACATGAAATGTTTTAGCCTCCTTATTGAACACTATCCTCAGATGCTTTCGCTTAAAGTCTGGTTTCTTTGCAAGACTTGTAACACCTTGAATTGGTATAAGACCTTTACAGTAGGGGCACCTGATTCCTCTAGCAAAAATATAACCATCGTTCTCGGAAAAGTACTTCGACAGCTCACTTTGTGCTCTTGCTACGAGCTGAGCAGCTGCCCTCAGAGTTTCCTCGAAGAGACCTGCATCCGCGTACTTCGCCGGGTACTCTAAGGTAGCCTTAAGAATCAGGTAGGCTACTGGGTTATACTCCACTGCGACAGTCTTGAAACCCATCCTCAGAGACTCGAGAGGAATGCTACCCCCTCCAGCCATGGGATCCAAGACGGTAATATCCTGCGGTTCTCGGCCAAGTTGCTCGCGGATCGTCCTGGCGATAGAATCCCTTTTGGGATGAACCATGTAGATTACTTTTTGCTTTCCTTTATATGCATCAGAGACCCCTGAAAGTTGCTTGAGCAGATCTATGCTTGTGTTTTCTGGAAGTAGCGACGCTAGCGTTAAGACTCTCGCAGCGCCCGCAGGTCTTCTAGCAAACCATGCGTGAATATTATGTATCTTGGGGATCCGAATAAAGCCTGCCTCTTTCGCAGACAAGGAGTTAACTTCGTTCACAGGAAATTCTTTCTCAATGAGTCGTCTCATTGTTCCACCGGGTAAGTACTGAAATAGTCTTTCTTACACATGTTATTTAATGATAGCTTTATATCTTTTTTAGCATGCGCTCTTTTAGGAATATTTAAGTCGTTAATAAAACCTATCATAAAATCACTAAGCCATACCTGTGTATTTGTTCAGATATAGACAAGAAGGCTGAGACTATTGTTGCATAAAGTAGCCTAGAATTAGAATTTTTTCTACGCAGGGAAAACTAGGGGTTCTCTACGAGCCTTATCTGCATCCTCCTCGGTAACTACCAGGTATAATCCGTTGATGTTCCACTTATGTGATGCATGCTTAAGCCTAGCCATGGCTTTAATTGCACAATCGCTATGATGAACCTAAAAACGGCTACGGGGTGCTTCCCATCCTTAAGATCTCTCTTGCTGCTCCACCAGGCAACATCAAACCTATAACTCTCACTCCTATATTCTGTAACCACGTAGTAATTAAGTAATTCACCAACTTCCCTCAACCAATCTTAAACAACCGCATGCCCAGACTGCATGCGCTGGAGAAAAATTTCTCTGAACATGTTTGCTTGTTGTTCTTTTAGTTTTTGAGGTCCTGGCAGAATTTTTATGCCTTTTTCTTGGAGCTTTGCTTTGGGGATAAGTTTCCACTGTTTTGGGTCTTCTGGGTGTTCGAGGATTCCGGGGGCGGCAGCTTTTATTTCGAGGAGGAATGGGGTCCATTTTTCGCCTTGCGGCCAGTATTTTTCTGTTAGTTGGAGTATTTCTCTGGCTATTCCGTAGATTGCCAGTCCGCCAGGTGTGGCCTCGGACTTAATGACGTAGATGAATATCTCGCCGTTTTCGAGCTGTTTGGTGACCCATGTGAACCTCTGGTTTACCCCCCAGATCATCCAGTTGTCTGGTTTACCTCTGAGGAGCGGGGTCTTCTTGTTCTTCATATCAATGAGGCTCCAGGAGAGGTTTGTTGGTGTACCTTTTAGGAGAAATGATTCAGCCATATGGTTTTTACTGCTATCCTGGCTTAATAACTTTATGCTTTATGATAAACTACACGTTAAAAATTTAATGAATTGCTGCGTGAATTTCCGAGCCGATATTCATCTAATTTCA
>WYEB01000745.1_pt1 | contig 10593 bp, 10 predicted proteins | sample 6343061 | NCBI WGS metagenome assembly WYEB01 (sample SAMN13812332, study PRJNA600296) | hot springs metagenome | biome: ENVO:00000051; feature: ENVO:00002007; isolation source: sediment sample from Evening Primrose shelf | place: USA: Yellowstone National Park, Evening Primrose Hot Spring ... | reverse complement strand
GAAGGCGCAGAGGCCCTTCTCGAGACATGCGTGTTTACACTCAACACATTCCACTATTCGGGCCAGGAGATGTGGAAAGTTACTCTTGAGCAACATGCCGCCTTAGTTTTGTAACCGTGTCTCTTATACTGAACTTACTTATGTTAAGCAGTAGAGCTATCTGTTGCTTGTGGATGTGGTAGCCCGTCTTCTCTGCGGCCATGTAGACAAGAGCCGCGGCCAGCACCCTCGGGTTTTTGCCCTGGTACACCCGCTTATCTAGACCTTGAAAAGTTGACAACGCAACGCGTTCAAGATCTGGGCGGCCCAGCTCCCTCGCTATTTTGGCTACGTAGAACCTCACCAACTCGCTGTATTTCCTTTTGACCGTCTCCTTCGTTTCTCTCTGGAGAAATACGAGGAGGCGGCTTTCCCTCCTCAACGGCATTTCAAGTTTCACCCTTGGCAGAACAAGCTCGTATCCCACTACTGTTCCGCAGTCGGTACACACATACTCGCCGTTCTCATTTAGTATTATTTTGTCAGACTTACAATACGGACAAATCACGTATAGATGGTTTTTTCGATGTATTAAACTCATAGATTATATCTTACTCTATGAAGAGAGGGTTGGCTCAAAGTTTTGCTCATCAGCTCCCTCGCTATTTTGGCTACGTAGAACCTCACCAACCATAAATACACAGTTTATGATGCCGATTTTCAATGCAAAAAGGTGAGGAAAAGTGGTTAGATTAGTCTCACGTATTCTTTCGCCGCCGTGGCGAATGCTAATAGCCCCTTGGGGCGGTACACTTCTCTTATCCTGTCTTCGTATGTCTCGTATCGTTTAAACTCCAGCTCTAGCTTGACTTCCCTCACGGCTCCGTCTTGTGCGCAGTACGCCTTCGACGCGGCGAGCGAGAGACACGTCTCAGAGCCGTCCACTGCCACATACACCTCCACCGTGTAGGGGTGGAGGATGCTCATCGGCCTCTGCCTCACCACATCAACCATCCACGGAAACCTCCTCAACACCTTGGCAATCTCCACCAGCCTCTCCCTAAGATCCAGCCACTTCTTAACCCACTCCACGCCGAATGCTTGCAACTCCGGCCACTTCTTCAACAACTTCTCCGCCGGGTCGGGCGGCCGGGCTACTCACTAAGCCTCTCCATCGTCTCTCTTCTAATCCTCAGCTGTTTTCTTTGCGTATAGTTGTTTTTAAACTGGCGCATGGAGATGTGGCGTAGATGTGGAGAAGCCGCCTCAGCCGCGGCGCTTTATTCTGTATACAGCGGCCTCTACTCGGAGGCCGTTGTCTCCTCCGTCGCCTCGGCTGTGGCGCTTGTGGACGTTGGCCGGTTTAGGGAGGCTGTTGAGTATGTGCAGAAGGCCGCCAAGGCGTTGTACGAGGCGGCGAAGGAGGCGTTCGAGCGAATGAAGGTGACGGTTCAGCGCCTCGTTGAGCTCTTCGTGGAAGCCATCACGAGGGTGTTGGCTTGGATCGACGAGCACAGGGCATACCTCTTCCTCATGGCCGCCGTCGCGGCTGGGGTGGTTGCGCTGTCTGCCGCGTTGAACATGTGGGGCCTTGTGGAGTTTGATAAGCTGGCGTATGCGGCGTCTCTGACGCCGTTTATACCCGCCGGCGTTAGGGAGCATCCGCGGGAGGAGGCGTTTAAGGTTCTGAGGGAGGCTCCCGATCCCTACAAGAGGTTTAAGGAAATCGCCAAGGCGGCTAACGCCGGGGAAGTGAAGTTGGCGGAGCCTTGGGAATCGCTGAGGGTGTTGATACTGCCGACGCCTTCTGAGGAGAGTAGGCTTATGAAGGGCAAGGCGTATAGAGAACTTGACGAGGGGAAGAAGAAGGCCCTCTTCTACGCCGTCCTTGCGTTGGAGGAGGCCTTCGGCGTTTACAGATCTGCGTTGAGAGAGGTTGTGGAGGGGCTTGGGAAGGCGGTGCAGAGGGTGGAGGTGGGCGAGGAGCCGTTCAGGCGGGTTGTGTACATGGCTGACCTCGGCCTGCTAACACAGCTGGCGGAGGAGGAGGGCAAGGCCTTCGAAGACGCCTTGAAGATCCTCAGGAAGCGGCTGAATGAATACGCAGTCAGGCACGTTCTGAGAGACCTCCTAGACGTGGACGAGGACATGGCCAGAAGGCTGGCTGAGGCGAAGGCGCCGGAGCTCTCCGAATTCAGCGGCGTGAATTTCGGTGTGAAGGCTTACGCCGCTCTTATCGCCTATAGGGAGTATACATTGGGAAGGAGGGGCGCCTTCGGCAAGGCGGCTTGGCACTGGCTTGAGGAGGGCGGATCCGCTTGGCTCTTTTACTATGCGCCGAATACGGCGCGCATCGAAGCTGAGAGGGCGAAGGTGGAGAGGCCGGCTGAAGTGGGGGAGATGGTGGCGGAGGCCTTCCGCCGCCTCTTCCTAAAGCCAGGCGCCGACCACTACAGCCGCTTCGTTGAGGAGCTCGTAAAGGGCGGCAAGCTGGCGCTGATGTTTGAGAAGGAGACCGAGTCGTCTTACGTGTTTAAGCTCTATAACATGAGGGAGGGCGGCGGGCTCGTGGATCTGGGCATAGAGCTGTGGATTGAGAAGGTGGGAAAGGGCATAATCTACGCCTTGAAGTTCGACGATGTGGAGAGGTGGCTGGAGTTCTTCAAGCCGGAGCTTGAGACGGCGATGAAGGCGGCGGAGGAGGTCGGGGGACGCCTGCCCGTCGAGGACCGCCTCCCCTACATGCTGAGCTGGGCTACCTCAGACGTGGCGATAACCAGAAAGAAGACCATGAGGGCGTTGGCGATGTCTACCTCCCACCTGTGGCAGTTTGCTGAGACTCATGCTCTGTTTGGCTGGTCTGTTGTAGGGCTCAGCATGTCCTTGACTCTTGAGGGGCCGAAGCTAGTAGTCGTGGTTGGGGCCCCCCTTAAGAACCTCGACGACGCGATCAGAATAAGCGCGGAGGGTGGGTGGCTTAAGATGCTGGGAACCAAGGCGGGGCTAGAGGACCTCATTCACGTGAAGAGCTGGGACGGCCTTAAGCAGTGGGTTGCTGATCACTGGGGCGAGGTATTAGGCGCGGTGAATGAGCTACTTAAAGAAGACGTTGAGATCGGCTCCGGCTTCGACTTGGCCGGGGCGTTGAAGAAGTTGGAGGGCTTAAAGAGCGAACTCGGCGACGACAAAACCGCGAGGAAGGTCATAGCGCCAGCCCTTCTGCTTATCCAGGCGGAGCGGCTGGGCGTAAACGAGGAAACGCTGAGTTACTTCGCCGCTGTTATCTCCGACGCAGTAGGCGGAGACGGATTTGTGTCCGCGGCGATGAGGGTGGTCATCTTGACCAGCGGCGAGCGCGAAATCGACCTGCTCTGGGCGGCCACCCTCGCGGCCTACGGCATTAAGACGAAAGCGGTAAACGTTGGGAGTGGGTACCAGGTAGTAGCGTCGGGCGATGATGCCGTCAAGCTGGCTGACTTATACTTCCTCTACGGGCCTCCTCTGCTTGAGGGGGATGAAAAGGTTATCAACCACAAGCTGGTTGAGGTCGTGAGGCTCGGGGCCAGGGGGCTCGGCATCAGCTGGGAGAGGCTGAGGCCTACCAAGAGCGGCGGGGCCGCGGATTTGATCATATCGGTGAGCGGCGCCGCCGTGAAGTACAACGTATATCTACGCGGCGACGCCATTGTACTCAAATTCCAATCGACGAACCGGGGCCGCGTCGAGCTGGCGGCGCGCCTCTTGAGACTGGCGGGCGTCACCGCCGAGGTGAAGAGGGAGGGCGTTGAAGGCATGTGGTACATCGAAGTCACTACCGATAAGCTGGCGGCCGGACGCGAGGAGCTCAGAAAAGTCCTCGCCGAGATCGTTAAGAGGGCTGTAGAGAACGACCTGGTGGACGCCGGCAAGGCTGAGGGCTGGCTGGTGAAGCTGGAGGAGGGGCTCGTGTTGGCGGAGGAATTGTCGAAGTACGGTATGTGGCTGTCCGGTGGCGGCGCGCTGATAATCAGATTCGGCTCCACCAGCCGCGACAGCATAGAGCAGGAGGCGGCTTGGCTCGAGAAGATGGGACTTAGGGAGGGCAGGCACTTCTCGGTGAAAATGCCGGAGGGCGGCAAGAATGGCTACGTCTCAATCCTCAGGGAGGGCTTGGCGCACGCCGCTTGGCTCTCCGTCCGCGGCTCCGGCGAACAGCAGAAGCTGGCGGCGGATTTCGTGAAGTACATACTTGAGAGGGCGAAGAAAAAGGGCGGCGCCTTCTACGAAAAAGTCAAAGAGATCATAGATGAGGGGATGTCGAGAGGCTCCCTAACGCTAGAGGGCTTCGAGAAGAGGGTAGAGGTGAATGGCGAGGAGCACACGGTGAAGGTAGAAGGCTGGAGTGCCGAGCTTGAGAAGGGCAAGAGCGGCAAACCCCTGCTGAGGATTAAGATTACGGCGAAGGTGGACGACGTATTGCGTGAGTATGCGATTACCTACGGTAGATACGACGGAAACACGGCTAAGGCCTTCGCCTACGCCAGCGCCGACGCCCCCGGCGGCAGAGAGGCAGACGCCAAGAGATTCGCCGCCGTGATAAAAGCCCTCACCGGGAGGGAGCCGGGGGTATACCTGAGGAGCGACGGCACCATAGAGATCGAGTGCGGCAGGGAGCACCTCGACGGCTTCTGGCGCTATAAAGAGCTCGCAGACGCCATAGAGAAGTGGCTGGAGCAGACGGAGGGGTGAATGTGCCGCTTGCGGCGCCAAGATCCCCATTAGGGGCGGCGTCGTGCCGACGTGGAGAGACGATCAAATTTTTATACCGAGCCCAAAACATGCGGCATGGAGTTTTCGCTAAAAGTTGACGACGTAACAAGCGGCGCCCCCAACGTAATCACCTTGAAAGGCGATGTAGATGTGGTACTGGAGCTACCGCTAGATAGGCTTGGAATAAGCATATCTAAAGGAAATAAAATAAAACTAGTTATACATAAAGAAAAAGACCAAGATCTACACAAGTACAAGGTCTATGCATGGGGCATTGTGTACTATGTAGGGGAGGGAATAACGCGGATCTCCATAGGAGGCCTGCAACTCGACATCAAGAAAGAACTCCCATTAAAAATCGGCGAAAAAGTATACGTCGGTCTTATCTGACCTCCTCCCCGCCCTAAAGGGCGGGGGTTCCCCCTTTAGGCGGCTCATCAGCACCCTCGCCCGGCCTTCAACGGCCCCTCGGGCCGAGGTCATGGAGCTACCCGGGCCAGCACCGCGGGTCATCCGCCCCCCAGTAGGGGCCATGGTTGTGAAAACGCCTATTTTAAAGCTTTCTCCCCATCCCCGCCCTGAAGGGCGGGGCTTTCGCCTGTTGTAAAACCTCAACGGCCGCTGGGTAGCGCTTCTAAAACGGCTGGTGAACCCTACAAATTTTAATACTTGGAACTCGCCCCCCTCATGGCTTCAACACTGGCGGAATCCAGCAAACGTTTTGTTGCCGAGCTAAACAACGTAATCGGAAAAGAGGTACAGGTGGTCTTGTCAAATGGGGAGGTCTACAGAGGAGTCCTCCACGCCGTTGACACCCAACTCAACGTCGTTCTTTCAAACGCAGTGGGTAAAACAGGCGAGAAATACGCCAGAGTTTTCATTATGTACAGATACATCGTTCATATAGACAGCATAGAGAAGCGCATAGACATGCGGGAGTTCGCAAAATACGCAGAGAAGGTGTTTCCGGGCATGGTTAAATACGTAGAGGAGACAAACACTGTTCTCATAGGCGATAAGGTCCGCGTCAGCGAAATAGGGGTAGAAGGCGTGGGTCCGGTGGCTGAGCGGGCGAAGCGGCTCTTCGAGGAATTTCTGAAGTCTAAAGGCGTTGACTAGTCCCAAAACGCCTTGGTTGACGCGAACTGTTTTTCCGCGTCTAATATAGCGGCCCAGAGGTCATCGCCCTCAAATACCTTGTTGAGGATCTTCACGGCGGTTTTTGGGCCCACGCCGTGTGCCAACTGGACCACGACGCCGACCTTACCGTGCTCAAGCACAAGAGAGGCGCTTTGTTGCAACTTCTCTAAGATCTTCCGCTCCTCCGCACTCATCCTCTGTCTAAGTCTGTATTTGCTCAAAACCTGCCTCGCCTTTTCCACGTCGATTCCTTTTAAAACCGCCAACGTCCTCACGCCGCACCTCTGGCAGTAAACATCGTCAGGGATCACAGAGACCTTCGCCGCATATGACCAGCCGCAGTTGAGACAAAGCAATGTCACGTTTCTGTTCATGATCCTCTTGCGGGCGAGGTCTGCAAGAGCCTCCTTGGAGAGGCCCTTAAACGAGAAATCCACCCGCAGAGCCTCCTCTAGAATTGGCTTCTCGAGCGCAGTAGGTTTCGCAAGCCTCTTTACTGTCACGTCCCCCTTGACCAGAGCCTCCAGCAGGTAAAACAGCGCCTTCACGTCCAGCTTCTCCACAAACACCTCATTAAGCGCCTCCAAGCCCGGCAAGTCGTCTAGATACGCCTCGACAAGCCGGCTGGGGATCTCCTCGGCGTCTTTAGCCACAAGCCCCGTTCTCCTCGCCACTTGGAAAAACCGGTACCTAAACATCTTCGAGTTCTTCACAGCGTTCCTAAGCGTCGTGTAGACGTATGACTGAGGCCTCTTGAACACTTCATCTAAGGCTTGCAGAGGGACGTAGTCCCTAAATATCAGCAACACTCTGTACGCATCAGCCCTGTACCCCACAGGGCCTACGTAGCCAGAAAGCGCGTAGGAGAGGTAAAGACCCAGAGCCTCGTTCCCCTTAGACCCCAGGCAGCTATGAATCACCGCGTATCTGTTCCCCACTATATGTACGTGCAACCTCCCAGGCTCCGGTATAAGCCCCTCCTCGATGCCGTCTAGGTCAACCGGCAACTCCGCATCCCCCCTCAGCGCGGATCTAAGAAGCTCCGCGCGTTTACGACACGCCTCCTGTGCCACCTCATACGGCACAGGTATCTGCTCGCCGACCCACGCGGGCAACGCCCCAACGACGTCGTAGTCCGGGTAGAGATAAACCACGTCGTCTTCACGCCTCGTGAAAACCCAAACCCTGCCGGACAACACCATCTTCGTCCCGGGCTCTATGGAGAATACAAATTCCCTATCTAACTCACCCACGGACCTGCCGGTGGACTCGTCAACCGCCCTGTATTTCTTCTCGTCGGGTATTGTGGACACATTTTCAAAGTAGTACCTGAGACTACCCCTCCTCGGCCTCAGCCCTTTAAGGAGACGGTGCCTCTCGGCGAAATCCAGCACAAGCCTTAGGTCGTCTTCCGTCAAGTACCTGTAGGGATGAGCCCGCCGCACCACCCGCAACACGTGCCCCACGTCCACCTCCCTGCCGTCGAGCCTAGCCTCCAGCGCGATCCCCACCACCTGGTGCAGAAGGACGTCAAGCGCGTTTTCATGGTACTCCACATCGCCCTCCAGCAACCCTTTAAGGGCCCTCTCGGCAATAACCTCAGACTCCAACAAATCCTCCAAATCCGAAGCCACCACAACCCCCCGGGAGACCTGCCCCGGCCTGTGTCCGCTCCTCCCCACCCTTTGGAGAAGCTTGGAGGTCTGCCGCGGAGAGCCGTACTGCACAACCAGGTCGATCTCGCCTACGTCTATCCCCAGCTCCAGACTCGACGTGGCCACAGCAGCCTTAAGCTCGCCCCGCTTCAGCCTGTCCTCCACCGAAATCCTATGCTCGCGAGACAGCGAGGAGTGATGAACCTCCACCACGTCGCCGAGGAGGCGTTTAAGCCTAGAGGAAAGGAACTCAGCCCCATCTCTCGTGTTTGTGAAAACCAACACCGCACCCCTGGAGCCCCTTATGTACTCAGCAACCTTCCTTATCCTCGCCACAGCCTCAGGCGTGGCGTCGAGCTCTTCAGCTTTTATATAATCCTCATCTGCCGGCGTCGGCAAAACCACGTCTATCTCATACGCCTTCTCCCCCGACACGTCAACCACCTCCACCGCCCTCCCCACGCCGCCCAAAAACCCAGCAACAAGCCCCCGGTTGCCCACGGTGGCGGAGAGACCAACCCGCTGAAACTCCCCGGCAAGCTCCACAAGCCTCTCAAGCCCGACGGCAAGCTGAACCCCCCTCTTGCTTCCAACTAGCTCATGAACCTCGTCGACGACGACATAACGCACGTTTCTCAAACTACCCCTAAGCCTCCGGTGCAGCAACAAAATCTGCAACGACTCCGGCGTGGTGATGAGCAGGTCGGGAGGCCTAGACGCCAAAACCCTCCGCTCAGACTCCGCCGTGTCACTGTGTCTAACCGCCAACGTGAACCCCAGCCTCTCAGCCAGCCCATAAAGCCGCCTCAGCAGATCTCTGTTAAGGGACCTAAGAGGTGTGATGTAAAGCGCCCTTACCCCCATCCCAGACGCCTCCAGCATTTTTGAAAATACGGGAAACAACGCGGCCTCCGTCTTGCCAAACCCCGTAGGCGCTATGATCAAGGTGTGCATGCCAGAGAGCACTTTAGGTATGGCGGCCTCCTGCGCCGGCGTTGGGGAGGTGTAGCCAAGCTCCTCTATAGCCTCCCGGAGCTTTGGATGCAACAGTTCAAAAACCACGACGACGAAACCCTACGTCAATATAACCTTAGTGGCGCGGCCACTCGATGGAGTTCAAAATCTCGGGGATCCTCCGCCTGGCCTCCTCGCGTAGCTCGTCGTAGAAGTTGCGCCCAGTGGAATCAATCATAACAGTAAGCGGGCCGAAGTTCTCCACCTCGAAGACCCACATCGCCTCGGCCATGCCCAAGTCAAGCCAATACACGTCGACAACGCGTTTAATCGCCTTCGCGGCCAAGACGCCAGCGCCGCCGGTAAAGATGGCGTACGCCGCCACGTGTTTTTTCATCGCCTCGGCTGTTCTCCTCCCCATGCCGCCCTTCCCCACCACCAGCTTAACCCCCAACCTCTCGATCACCTCAGCCTCAAACGCCTCCATCCTAGCCGAAGTGGTCGGGCCGGCGCTTATGACCTCCCACCCCTTCTCGGTCTTCCGGGCGACGGGGCCCACGTGGTATATAACGCCGCCTCTTAGGTCAACCGGAAGCCTCTCGCCGCGCTCTATGTACTCCAGCATCCTCTTATGCGCCGAGTCGCGCGCCGCCACCACGACGCCGCTTATGTAAAGCGTGTCCCCAACCCGGAGCCTCGCCACATCCTCCGCAGAAAGAGGAGTTTTCAAGTGGTATATGGGCATGGTCTATTATGTATGTGTATTTTAAAATTTAGCACACGGCTAGATACGTAGCTCTTTTAGATCGATGAAGCAATAAATATATTTTAACACCCATCCACTAAGCCACATGCTTGAGCAGGTTATCCTCAAGGCCGCCAAGGAGGTTATCATCCGCGCGGCGGTAGGCCCCGCGTTTGACGTCACAACTTCTCTCAAAAAAGCACTTGAAACGGAAGAAAACGAGCCGGCCAAGGTCCAGCTGGGCGCCATATTGAAAAACATCGAGCTCTCCACCTCTGAAAAAGCCGCGGTGTGTCAAGACACGGGGTTCCCCAACTTCTACATAAAACTCGGCGACCGCTTCCCGCTGAGGAGCAAAATATACGACATACTGACCCAGGCGATCCGCGAAGTAACAAAGGAGCTACCCCTCAGGCCCAACACAGTCCATCCCTTCACCGAAAAGAACCTGGGCGACAACACCGGGGTAGGCGCGCCTTGGTTCGAGGTGGAGCTCTTCGACGGCGACTACTTGGAGTTCCACTACGTACCTAAGGGAGGCGGGACGGAGCTCCCCAGCAAAGCCTTAACCCTGCCGCCCGGCGTCGCCATGAAGGAGCTACCGCGCCTAGTTCTTGAGGCCGTGATAGACGCAGGGCCCATGCCCTGCCCGCCGGTTATAGTAGGCGTAGGCATAGGCCCCTCGGTAGACATTGCCGCGAAACTCGCCAAAAAGGCGGCGGCACTCAGGCCCGTCGGGTCCAGACACCCAGAGCCAGAAATTGCAAAGATGGAGGAGGAGTTGCTGAAGGCCATCAACAAGCTCGGCATGGGCGTACACGGAATAGGGGGCAAGGTGACGGCGCTGGATGTACACATTGAATACGTCTACAGGCACCCAGCCACGTTCTCCATAGGCATAGTCTTCTCATGCTGGGCGACGCGCAGGTCGGGGGCCAGAGTCTACCCCGACGGGAGATACGAGATAATCTAGCCTTCGTATCTCTTCAACAGCCTCTCGACCGCGTATCTTACGGCGTCTGCGCGGGTTGGAAAAACCCCCTTCGTCACCAGCCTGTCTAACTTCCTCACTAGGGATTTAGGCAACGTGACGGTGGTAATTACGGCCTTTTCGTACTCCATATTTTAAAATTAGCCCGTTATTTAACTCTGTGTGTGAAAAGTCGCCGCTACCCACGCCCGTATTGGTAGTCGTCGTGGGGGGCCACGGCGCCGTGGTGGGGTGGCCGCTGGTCATCCCCGGCGACCCGCCTCTCGTGGGGGTACCGCTCCACAGAAGCAGGAGGACCCTGGAGCTCATCAGGCAGGAACGGGCCTTTTCCATAAACCTGGTGAAAAACGCCGAGAGGGCCTACGAAATCTTCGGCAAAC
>WYEB01000742.1_pt1 | contig 10616 bp, 5 predicted proteins | sample 6343061 | NCBI WGS metagenome assembly WYEB01 (sample SAMN13812332, study PRJNA600296) | hot springs metagenome | biome: ENVO:00000051; feature: ENVO:00002007; isolation source: sediment sample from Evening Primrose shelf | place: USA: Yellowstone National Park, Evening Primrose Hot Spring ... | reverse complement strand
CACTACTCGCACTACTGTCGAATAAGATTGTAGGGTTTCCTAATGCACATGTAGGCCCCGTAGACCCTCAAATGATTGTTGCAGGGCCTCAGGGTATAACAAGTGTAATAGGCGCCATGACAGTTAAAAGGCTCATTGAAGAGGTGCTACCTCAGCTGGCAATACAACAGGGAATCGGCAAGGAGGGTTTGACGAGGCTATACGCAGCTCAAGACCTATACTTATACGAAAAAGCTCTGGAAAGCATAAAATACATTGAGGACATATTTAGCGACAAAATCTGCAAATCCGTAGAAAGATGTGAAGAACTCAAAAAGCTCCTCCTCCACGGGGCCACCGAACATTCACAGCCAATCTCACTAAGGCAACTAGCCAAGATTATACCCGAAAAAGTAATGCTAATAGATGACTCACCCTCTCAACCACTTTCAGAACTCGTGATAAGTTATAGAGCCCTTCTGCGCTACCTCTTTAACTTCGAGAGCAGACCTGGAGTTGCCCCAGGCACAATTAAACTCTTTGTCATAGGAAGCAAATACGGAGAAATTATAGGAGAAGCGTCACCCTTCCCCACACAAATACCCCCCACACGGCCACCACCACCTCCTCTGCAGGAGAAACCCCAGCAAAAATCATAGGTATAACATGGACTAATGTAGCATGAATTAGCATTACTGGCGCGCGCTAAGCTCCCGCCCGACCTCGGCTGGTAACTTAAAGACACCGCCCCTATACAGCTTAACCCTAAACACAAAGCCTATACGTAGACCATGTTCTTAAAAGTTTTCAAAGTAACCTCTATACCCATTACACGGTGCAACAGCACATATCTGATTCTTAGCACACGCTCTTAGGAGAGCTTTCCCAATTGATACGTCATATGCACCAGGGCAAGCTTGACAAAACCAAAGATACACTACTAAAACCAAAAATTAGCCTTACGAAGAGCTTCTTTTTCCAGATGAATGGGACACAAGCTGGGTTTTTATGCAGGCCCCGCACACCTATCGTTGCCCAGAGAGAGGGTCACAAAACGTGAGAGTAGTCTTTAAATCTGGCATAAAGGATCTGTTCGACCTCATACAGGCAGAATTCAAGCTCGCCCTCAAGGAAGACAACACCCAGAAAGCCAAGATCGAGTACGACGAAGAAAAACTCATCTTTGTCACAGGCACCGGCAACAAGTGGTTCACCAAAACAGACGAGAAGGGCGACGTCTACCTCGGCTACGAGGGCACACGCAAAGACCTCATAGAACTACGCCCCTTCCAAAACCTATACTGGCTCTCATCGTCAGAAGACAAAGCTACACTAGGCTACGTCGACGACTGGACCTTCATCGAATATGTCGACCCAATTCTTGGAAACGTCTATCTTATCGAAAGAATCCCAAAAAGGATAAGAGACTTCACCCTCAAACTCGTAGAATACAAGACATCCCTCCCACCAGAGTGGGACGTCCAATGGTACGAACTCATCGAGGTAACAAGCACCAAGACCATCAAGGCAGTCCAACCACAAAAAATAACAGAACTACTCCAGTCCCAAGACGGCTACATCGCATTCATAAGAAGCCAAAACTCCACACCACGAGTCATCGCCCCATGCAAAGACCAATGCGAAGACCTAAAAGACTAAAACATCAAACAGCATCCCAGAACCCAATACCCCTTTCCAGTCCACCACACGTAGACCACGCCAACCTATATCACAAGGCAAAAAAGCCATAAAACTCGTCAGGGAGTAACCATCCATCGACACCACGATAAAGCATAAAAAACACAATGAACACAACAACTAGAACACGACACTCTACGCCAAGCTCACGGCCAGCATCAAAGAGACCAAGGGTAAACCCTCTTCACGGCTTTCCTGAGGCTTGCAAAAGCCCTAGCTTCCATTTCCGGGTCAAGGCCCACAATACTAGACGCCACATCAAGAGGCTCCTCATAAACAACGTGAATCTTTCCTTCCACCTTTTCTTTCTTAAACACTACAAGAAACATCCCCCTCAACCTCGAAGCCGTAACGCCGCTAGGAGCCTCCCCAAGAACCCAATAAACAGCAACAGGATAAAACCCATAAACCCTGAAAGGCTCAATAACCTTTAACCAGAGACTCCCAGAGACAGTGTTAAACATCAATACAACACGAGACTCATTATTCGTCACGGCGGAAAGCTTCCTAATGATGGTTCCCCATTTTGCCAGAAATTGGGGACTATCAGGCGACAACTCTCTCTTCTCGATATCGTCCAAACTATTTAACCCATCTAAGTGGACGAGACCCCCAAATATCTTGAGTGCATAATAGTGTGGGAGACTTAGAGAAGCATAACTCTTTATTTTTCCATATGGCGGATCCAAGACTACAAGGTCGACGTGTTCCGGAAAAGGACTTTCCAAAGCATCTCCAATGCTTACCCTGCCATCAGTATTACTCGGACCACCGATGCTATGAATATATGAATCGGCCTTTACCTGAGCCCGAAGAGCCGAAGCCAAAGTACCCCTAGCAAGCGGCCTAAGACCCTCCGAAGCCAGAGGATTCGTTACAGCAGTATACTCTGGGACCCACAACGCCTTAACGCCACTCGCTGGCACACACTCTCCCAAAGGCGAGTACCACTTAGCCAACAAGCTACAACACTTCGCAGACTCGCTGGCCGCAACAACAAAAAGAAGCCTCTCATCCTCGCCCTTAACAATAGTCTCTACAGCTTTTGAGTACACAACATACGACGCCAGTTGCTGAGGCAGAAAAAGTTCATCTCCTCTAGAAATATTTGCTCTTCTGAGCCTAGAGGCTTCCTTCACATCAAAGATGCTACCCAATTTTTCTTCTAGTCCTTTTACCACTTCACTTGACCTTTTGGCACCCTCATTGAGCCACCTGGCTAGCTTCCTAGACTCGGCCACAGTAACATACTCCCGATACCAAACATTCTCTTTCTTCCACCTCAATTCCACAGCAAAAGCCCTCCAGCCCCCAGCTATTTCAGGAGCATTCGAAGGCAAACTAGCTACGGCCTTGTTAGAAACCTCAAACTCTTCGCCACAGTGCGGACAAACAGCCCAAGACACATCTCCAGCCGAAAAAACCCTATGACAACGAGGACACATCAAGACACGCTTCCCACCGCTTCTAGACAACCACGTAGGCACATGCCCCCTAGACACAAAAATATATGAAACAAGCTTTCCATCAAACTCCCAAAAACTACGAGCCATCCCTTGAGCTTCCCGAAGCACATTCTCAGCTGTTTCAACAAACCCATCACGCAAACCACGCGTAACCAGAAACAAGCTACTCCTAGAAGCAACCACCGCAACAGGATTCACATCAAAGCCAAACACACTAAACCCAGCAAAGGCCGCCTCAGCCAAACCCGTGCCACCACCAGCAAAAGGCTCAAAAAACACTTTCCCAGACGACCTCTCCCTCATTACCCTTGGATTGTCAAGAGCCTCCTCAACCTTCCCAACATCCTCAAACAAAAAAGACCCCAAAATCAGCCTATAAACAGAGCTAAACCTCCTAGACCACCACCTATGAACCATGTGGACCGGGGCCCTTCTCCCCTTTTCCTTCCTAGCCTTAGCAACTGCCTCGCCAACCAAATCAGGAGGAATGCTGTCCAGCAACGTAGCAACCATCAATTTTTCTCCCACGAAAAATATTAACCTAACTTATAAGAAGGTTATAAATGTAAATGTAAGAAAAACAAGCAACAAGGGGAGAAATATTGAAATATTACTTTTTACATAAACTATACAGAAACAAATGAGCGAAGAACTCATAAAAGCCTATCACCTCGTCATAACACAGCTCGAAGCCCCTAAAATCGCCAAGCTCCCGCCTAATCAACAAATACATCAAGCGAATTGGTATCCTATCCTTAACCCCCAATATTACATTTCCAAAGAGGAGATAAAGCAGTTCTTACGTCAAAGAAACTTCCCAGACTCAGAAAAAATAGTCAGCGTTCTTTTACAAAAAGGATACCTTGTCCAACTACCCGACAATCCTAAAGAAGATAATTCCGATAAACTCAGAAGTATCCACATGGACATACTTGTCCGAAGCTCGCAGATAACTACTATGTTTCAAAATCCACCCTACCTCCTGACATATAATTTTTCATTATCCTTCCTGAGGGTCCCAACAAAACGAGACAGAACAATTTTACCGGAGAATTCAGTCGACAGAAATGCAAAAAATCTATGGGATTCGATTCATTTGTTTTTCAAAGAAAATACACAAGTTTCTAATCTCTATATCTCAATAATTAAGGAATATCTCAAAGGTTCTGGGCTCGATCCCTTCCAATCATTCGTGCTCCGTGAAATGTTGCTTACATATGACAACAAAAACACACATGCCATAGTGGCTCCTACTGGAAGCGGTAAAACTGAGATTTACCTATTTTACATGTTGGCTCTACTTCTAAGATGGCGTATTATTGAGAAGAAGAAGAACATGTCTAAAAAAGTGGTTCTAGTTTATCCAAGAAAAACACTAACAGCGGACCAGGCGCTTAGAATGATAAAACTCCTGTATATAGCAAATGATAAAATAAGAAATCACAATTTAAAATTGACATTTGCTATAAGAGATGGAGATACACCTAGATATTTAAGAGGCCTAATCGGAAATACCTTTCGTGGCTTAACATGCCCAATATGCGGAAAACGTTTAATTTACTCGGCCAAAGGTAACCAAATTATCGTATCCTGTGAAAGTGGGCAACACAAATTTGATTTCATAAAAATTATTCGAGAGGACACAGGAAAAGCTGACATTGTCGCTACAAACCCTTGGGCTCTTGAAAATCGACTCATTGACAATGCACCTACCGACGTAGACGTTAACGTTCTAGCGAATGCTTCTCTATTGGTTTTTGATGAAGTACATGAATATACAGATCTATCTGGTGGAATACTTTCTTCCTTGATTAAAGCTTTAAAGAATCTACATTCTACCGGCGAATTAAAACTAGTCTTTTCTTCTGCTACTATTCCACAACCAGAAGAATTTATTTCTAAAATTTCTGGGGACGATGAACCGGCTATATATGATTTCCAAAAAGAGGTCCACGTGAAGAACAAAATAACTATTTCTGGAAATCGACTCGTTATACTCGGTTACTTTTCCATGAACCCTAGGTACTCCTGGAACACATACTGCCAGTTATGGGCTATCTTAATGTCTTTCCTACACTATGCATACGAACAACGTAATATTCAGCCGCCTCAATCTATTCTATTTGTTAATAATATACGAGAATTGAAGCGTCTCCACAGCGGTTTTGAAGAAAACCTCAGAATAGGTGAACCAAAAGATCACCTTAGACTTGAAATACCATCAATAGATCCATATTCATACTGGCATTACCTTCCATCGAAAGTTAGAGAAGCAACCTTAAAACAGGCAGAAGAGAGAGAACTCTTTGGCCTTCTACAACCAAGAGTTGTAGAAATGCACAGCGAATTGCCACAAAAAGAAAAGGAGAAAGTTATAAATGTTTTAAACAGCGGTAAATGTGCATCCGTTCTATCAACATCCTCGCTAGAACTAGGAGTCGACTATAAAAACGTCAGCTTTATCCTCAACGTAGGACTAGACAATCCTGTATCATTAATTCAAAGAATTGGAAGAGGAGGGCGAGGAGATGAAACACTTAGGACAGTTCTAGGCATTATTTTAGCAAAAGCGACCCCCACTGAACTTCTGAAAACTTATGACAAAAGATACATGGAAACCTTAGCAAAATTAAGCTTTGAGGGTTACTCTCTTTATGTCACCAACGAAAATCCCCAAGTCATAAAAAGAGGATTTCTTGTCGAAAGCATTGCCAAGCTCGCAAAGAAAGGAGAAAAAACACACGCAAGCAGAAAAAGTGGTGGACCACTTTCAAAAGAATCTTTAGCTACCTTTATTGAAAAAATAGTAAGCACTCTTGGTGAGCAATAGTGCTGGAAAAGTTAAGGAAAGAATTAAAGGAATCATTAAATGAAATACTCAATGCAATAAGAACCCAAGAGATAGAAGAGAACCTTCTATCCCGTGAAGATATTATCAACAAGATGAGTGAATTAGAGCAAAACCATAGCTCCATTAGTGACTTAGCAAAAAAGCTACTAGAACAAGAAAAAAATCTTCGCAAACTGCCTTTCACATCACCTTTGAACCATTGCTTTGACGAGATAGAAAAATGTCTTAACGAAGCTGAAAATTCCTACCAAATGTATAGCACTTTTTACAGAGAATATCAGGAAGAAGAAACTATAGTCAATATATTAACGAACCAAAATGTAAAAGATCATTTCTTGAACCAGTTAAATGAAATTAGCGATATATGCGACGAAAATTTGCTGGAATGTAAAAAAGCTCATTCTTGTATCCGGAAAGAAAACAGAAAGATTTCTCAATTCAGTGGAAGAAGTGGCGAAGAACTTCTCCGGTTTATCAAGAATCTTGGTAATCTATCGCAACAATTCTCGACTCTATTAAACAATATTGACGAATTCAGCTACCAAGTGAGTAGCTCCCCATTATGGCATGGCCGTATTGAAAACTTAGATCTCTTGAAAGCCCTAGAGTTTAGAACTGAGATATGGGCTCAGGATTTCATCACTTTAATTACTGGTATAAGAAACATTCAAGGAGAGCTTTATACCAGCGAAGTAGAATTCGAATTTGAGCCTTCAAGTGAATTGGATGAACAGAAACAATATATTACCCTCGATGAACTCTTCACACGTTATCCTCCGTTCGAACCAATACATACAAAAATCAAAGGAATCGTGGGTAGTTATCTATGGTTTGTTGAAGGAAAAAACGTAATAATGCGACCTAGTTTAAACCTTCAAGAAATGGTTGAGTTAGATGACAAAAATAAAACGCTTAAACGTGTTACTCCAGCTAACTTGCTTAGTCCTCAACTCAAAACGCCAGAAGTTAGAATGACAATCTTTGCGGGCAAGGGCGGAAAAACAATTCCAGTCTACCTAAAATATGGATCTAGAACTCTTTTCTCAAATTTAACGAAAGCGGGTTATTTTGCAAGATATGACCACTTAAGCGAACAAGAAATAAATTCCTTAATTGAAAAGCTTCAAAAACAGTATGAAAAAGACGTTAAACAAAGAAAACATACAAAAAAAGCATACAGTGTAAATAATCTTGGGTACGTATGGTACTGCATTAAAGGACGCGGTTTATCTACTGACCCGTACGATTTTACTTGTCCCTTTACAGATGCCTGTTCCGTTGCAAAAACTCAGGGAGACAAATGCAAATATTGGAGCTGGAGCAGACGTCTCTTCCCCAAAGTTTATGTTGTTCCCGAAAGAGATATGAAACTTTCTCATCCTCAACATTTCACCGGCCGTTCATTTATTAAACCGTTTTTTGCTAGAAATACATTTGTAAAAGAAACTTACAAAAAAGCACAATGGTACATGCCTTCTATAATACAGGAAGGGCAAATCGTAGAAGTAGAATTTAAACATACAATAAACAAAAACCTTCCTCGCACGAATATAATTGGTTTTGAAATACCCTTACCACTTGTTAAAGGATTGATTGAAGCATTGATTGATGAGGACGCTACACAAAAACCTGAAATACCTGTCATACAAACAGAAGAAAAAGAAGGTTCTCCAAAACGCCAAATTACTTTAGATAGGGTCTTGCTTTCCAAATTCTATATTTATAAAAGGACCAAGCAAGGTCGGGATACTTTCGGTTTTCTTGAACAAAAAAGTACAAAGATCATCTCTGACTTTAAAAAATTCGTTAAAAACGTTGATAAGGATGAACTAATAGACTTTCTTGTAAACTCTCTGGGGCATACTCTGGCCCATCTGTTTTTGATTTTTGTTTCAGCCGAGTTAGAAATTGGTCAGGAGAATTTACTTTACCTGTATAAGCAAGACAATCAGAGAAACGTTCTAATTGTGGCCATCGCCGAAAATAGTACATGGGGCTCTTTAGATATTATCACTCACGCCATAAATAAATTCCAGTCTCTAGACAATATGATAGAGAAATTCTTAGAGACAACCCTAATATTTCTTGAAAAGCATGAAAAAGATCTAGAGAAATTTGCAGGGGAACAGGCATTTAAAGGTGATTCTAAGCTTATCGCAATAGCGGAGAAGATCAAGCAAAGATATGAAAATTTCCTCGAGAACGAACTCGTCTTTGATATATCTACTTTTCTTAACCAACTGATTCTTAGTGGGGAGGATGACGAAATAACAAAAGAACTCGAGGGAGCGATAAATGATATTAAAGAACTACATCAGCGTCTTTTAGACGCTATTCTCGTCTCAGGAATAAATACCTGTATTGACGGTTGTACTGCCTGCGTAATGCTTGAAAAAGGTTGCACAACGCCATTAATTCAAAACATTGTGTTGTCGAGGAACCTTGTTACATGGTTTTTGAATGTTATTAGACGTGAAACACCAATAAGTGTTAAAGGAAAAACAATTCTTCCCCGGATCTTTAGTATAGCTGAAAAAAGTCTCTTCGCTGTCTCTCCGTATCTAGACGCGGATGGTGCACAACTTCTGGCAGAGACTGCTAAAAGAGGAGTTAAGGTTATCCTCCTTACAAATAAACAATTCGCAATGAAGTACGCCGAAATACTTCCCAAAGACAAAGTAGACATTTACACATTTAAGAAACCTGTTCACTACAAATACTACATCATAGATGATAAAGCCAAAGTGATCACCTCACAAAACCTTAGCAGTTTAGGCTCCATTAATACATTTAAATTCGAGAATTTGGCCCAAAGAAATATAGAAGATATTAAAAGACAGGAAGTGAGGGAAGAGCTTGTTGAACCCTTTAGAGTTGCTAGTTAAAGACATTTTAGACAGCACTCAAAAATTAGACGAAAAGTTCAGCAGAAACGTATCTCCCGGATACCCTGTTTACGGTCTGCACATTCTGCCTGGCCTGGTTTTCATTCTTAAACATTTCGTCCTAGTTATCCGGAGATATAGTGTAGAGGAATATTTTAGCCACTATGATCATTTAATATTACTATTGCCTCATTTTATCTCTATAAGAGCGGTCAGATTTTCAGGCAAACAACTTATTGACCCTAATTCTTCCTTTATCATAGAAAAACTAGAGAAACAGAGGGGAAAAGAATCAAGAATAGGCAAAGACTTGCCCGGGTCTTTTATTACGCAGGGAAAGCTCACAAACATCGATTCCTCATTTTTACAAATGTTCACCCCCATGTTTTTTGGTTTAATTCGTCCTCTTATATTGAAAGACAAATACGAAGGCATTGTTCTTCCGTCTCCTTTATCATTATTATCTCATGAGTATTTTTCTCAGAATTCTTCTAAGCGTGTGTTTATTTCACCCTGCTCTTTGACCGTTCTTTTAAAAAACTTTCAATACAAAAGAGAATTCCAGGTCTTAGACATGCAACTAAAAGGATTTCTATCAAAAGGTGCAACAATTTTCGGAACCGATTCATCTGGATACGTCGTGAATGAACAAATAGATATTTTCCTGCCTGACGAGGATTTTGCAGACCCCCGCTTTCGAGAATATGCAACACATGGTACCCCAGTTTTGACTCACTTGCTCGGCATAATGATTTTTGATGAAAAGTTCCCACTAATTAGAAACGGTAGCGGTGGATACTTCTTAGCTTTACAAGAAATACCTTATCCCTTATCTGCTGAGACATTAGCCATCTGTGGAAAACTTAGTAAATTTGCTTTCCGTTCGCCACTATCCCAAGGAAGAGAATATGAGCACTATTACGCAATTGAGTGCGAAGCCCATGAGAAGTCCACTTTTCAACAAAATGTCCAGAGATATCTGTCCTCTATAAGGAGAAAGAATAATGCATATTCCTCTCTCGAAGAACAAATGATTGGCGAAGCTACACAAAAATACTTCTCCTCTATTTTTTATATCTTAGAGAAGAACACAATAAAACTTCTCGCACCTCCCATTATTATGTTATCCCTGACCCAGGGCTATGACATCCAAGAAGTATACAAGAAAATAAATAAACTCCAACAACTTTCTGAATCCACAGGAATAGAGGCACAAATAGAAATTTTGCAACTAAGAAACAGCGATCCCATTCTCAAAACAATACTACCCCATACACAGGGCCCATGGAAAGATTCATTTACTACGCAGAGCCAACTAGCAGAAAAATGGAAACTTAAATACATCATTTAAACATAGTCTAGACCAATGCAAGAGCCCTAGAGCCAAGAAGCTCGAGATACTCCATCATTGCTTTGTCCAGCCGCTCCCAATCCATCACCATGAAAGGTGGGCTTTCTGCTCTGCCGTACTCGTTGAAGCCGGAGATACTACCAGTGGACGAGCTAATTTCTTGTATAAGTCCTCGCAGACGCTCGAGAACTTCATCGTATGAGAGGCCGAGCTCTTTGTTCTCCTCTAAAATGACCTCTAAGGCCTTTAGGATTTCGCCCTTTGCGTAATGCTTTGAGCCGAGGTAAAGCAAGAAGAGGGATACAAATTCTGTTACGAACTCTTTAAGCTTTTCTTGGCCGATCCCAACATTGGATTCCTTGACTACATCCATAAATTCGCTTGTA
>WYEB01000738.1_pt1 | contig 10664 bp, 9 predicted proteins | sample 6343061 | NCBI WGS metagenome assembly WYEB01 (sample SAMN13812332, study PRJNA600296) | hot springs metagenome | biome: ENVO:00000051; feature: ENVO:00002007; isolation source: sediment sample from Evening Primrose shelf | place: USA: Yellowstone National Park, Evening Primrose Hot Spring ... | reverse complement strand
GACAAAATCCTCCTAGTGCCACACTTCGGCAGGGCTCCGAGCTTCGCGATTATCGACCTAGACGGAAACAGCTACAGAATCGTCGAAATATTCCAGAACCCCTTCCTAACCCACTCACACGGCAGGGGAGTAGGAATAGTCAACGAGCTAGTAAAGAAGGGGGTAAACATCCTCGTATCGCTCGGAGCGGGCTACGGGGCCTACTACAGGCTAAGAGAGCTCGGCATAAAGATCTACTACGTGACGCCCCCAGAGGGCAAAAAGACAATGACCTTGCAAGAAGCAATAGAAATGTTCCTAGCCGGAAAAGCCGAGGAAGCTACAGGGCCACGAGAAGAAGACGAGGAACACCACTAAAAAGCCATTTTACCAATATTTTTATCCCTTTCTATATTTACAAGATATAGAGATCGATACCATGAATATTAGGATAATTGCAACTCCACATATTGAACACTATACCCTGGGGCTTTACGGGGAACTAGCCAGAAAAACACAAGTTACACTCATTAGCCTCCAAAAATACGATATACCAGCAAAGCAACTAATTGTCCCGCGAGTTCCACTGCCAGGGAAGCGTACATCCCTCAGAAACCTTGTCCTAAGATGGATATCAAAAAACTACGACATCATACACGTAAACAGCTCTCTAGACGGTGTTGCAGTAAAAAACCTAGACAAACTAGTCGTCACTGAGCACGGCTTTCCTGACCCCTCTGTCGAGGAAGGGAGAAGCAAAAAGCTCTATCAGCATGAACAAGAAAGCCTAATAAAGCTTTCAGAAAATGGGGTACCAATAGTTGCAATAAGCCACTTCACAGCAAGCGAAATAAAGAAAAAGCTCGGAATCGAGGTTTCAAAGGTTATCTACCACGGGGTTCTCGACATTTTTAGAGTTAAATCACCTAGAAAAGCCCCAGGAGCACACACTGTCTTGTGGAATTCTAGACTTATCAGATTCAAGGAGCCCTTCGTATTATTAGAGGCAATTCATAAACTCAAAAACAAACAAGGATTCCTTGTCCGTATAAGGGGAGACGGCCCTCTAAGAGGGGAAATAGCCGAATACATTAAAAGAGAAAACATAAGCGACCTCGTCTCGTTTGTGGACCCAGCCCCCTTCCACCAATTATCCAGCATCTATAGAAGCGCTTCCATATATGTTCACACATGTTCCCGCGAGCCTTTCGGTCTAGCAGTCCTAGAAGCCATGGCCTCCGGCCTGCCCGTAATTGTACCTAGAAGCGGCGGGGCCTATGAAGTTGCAGGCAACGCGGCTCTAACGTTTAATCCAGGAGACAGCTACGACCTGGCAGAAAAACTAGAGGCGTTAATGGAGGACCCAGAACTCTACGAGAAAATGTCGGAGAAAAGCCTCAAGCGGTCCTCAGAGTTTTCATGGGAGAAAGCCGCAGAAGAGTATCTTAAGTTCTTTGACAAAGTTATCTCTCAGTAAAGAATAAAAAAGCGCTTAACCAAAGGTAGTAAGGAGCCGCGTGGAATGGGAAAGCTATCCATTGGTTACGGTAGGGATAATAACCCTTAACAGAGAATGGTCTATAGAGACGGTTCTAGAAGCACTCAAGAAACAGACTTATCCGCATGAAAAAATTTTTGTCCTCATAGTCGACGGGGGAAGCAGGGACAAAACGGTCGACAAGGCCAAGTCAATTCTCCAGTCCTCGGACTTCTACGGCTATAAAGTGATTGTGAAGAAAAGCAATATACCAGAGGCGAGGAACATCTGCATAGAAAAAATGACTGGACAAATGCTCTTCTTCCTTGACAGCGACGTATTAATAGAGCCCGCAGCCCTAGAGAAACTTGTAAAAGCCTCACTAGCCTGTGGATGCGAGATAGTCTCCGCTAACTGCAGATCAATAATTGTCGAGAACACGAGTAAAATCAGGAGCCTCCTACCAGAGCTAGAAAAAGCTAACCAACTGGAAGAAGAAATTGTAGAAGTGCCCTCAGTGGCGATGGGACATTCGCTTATCAAGAAGGAAGTATTTGAAAGAGTAAGATTTGACAATTCACTCAACTTTGGCGAGGACGCTGATTTCTGCATCAAAGCTAGGGAGCAAGGCTTCCACGTATGCCTGCACAGAGGAGCGGCTGCCCTGGACGTAAATGTTGGCTCAGGCAAGCTGAGCGACATCTATGTCTACTCACCGATAATGCCTCAGATAAGGAGCCTGAAAAAGAGAGCTAAGGCAAAAACCTTCGGGCTTGGCTTCAGAGTTACACCCATCGTTGTAGCTAAATACTTCCTGCAAAACAAGAGATACCTATTCTACCTAAGCTACATCATAACTATTCCACTCTTCATTTTAGGGCTCGCTATTGGAAACATATACTTGGCTTCCCTTTTACCTTTAGAGCTATTCTTATACATTTCTCTACAAGCTAAGCGCAGAGGCCTTAGAGGCGCTGTAAGGGCAACCCTCCTAAGTCTATTTGTAGGTCTACCTCTATCCCTCCTTATGCTGGCATATTCAGTCAAGGGAATGTCTCAGCGGAAGCCTTTTTACCAATACAAACCTATACACTGCAGGCTTACCTGAAGAGGTGAAAAGATGAAAATTTTAATGATTACCCCAAAAATAAGCGGTATAGGTGGAGTAGCAACACACGTTTCCAAGCTTGTGGAGTTCCTGACACGAGACGGGCATGAGGTCGAAGTCATCGCAAGTGAAAATACGCCCATTGTTCCCGTCAAGGGCCTCATGAACCCAAGCTTTACAGCTACATCGGCGTTGAAGGCAATATACAAGCGTCTAAGAGGAGAAAGATTTGACGTAGTACACGCACACAACATTCCATCAGCCCTTGCGATGAGGTTCTCGAGCGGGTATAGAGTCCTCACACTCCACGGTGTATACTCGGAGCAAATAGGCTACCTACACGGCTCTGCATTGGGCAGGCTAAGCAGGCTTGTAGAGAAGCGGGCACTCAGGTGGGCAAATGCCGTGACAGCTGTCTCAAGCATAGTAGCAGAACACTATTCTAGGCAAGGCTTTAGAGTGGTTTACATACCTAACGCTATAGACCTGGAAGACCTCCCAAGAGAGGCGAAACGCTTCCACGACCAACAGATTGTCTACAACGGCAGGCTATCCCGCGAGAAAGGCGTCGACATCTTGCTCGATGGATTCCTCAACTCGGATCTCAAAGCAAAGCTAGTACTCATTGGCAGCGGACCCTTAGAGGAAAAACTCAGAGAAATGGCAAGGAACGACGATAGAGTCATCTTCACTGGACAGCTCCCTAGACAAGAAGCACTAAAAATAGTGAAAGGCTCAGACGTCTTTGTTCTCCCATCCATACATGAAGGGCTGAGCACAGCCCTGTTAGAGGCCATGGCACTAGAAGTGCCCGTGGTGGCAACAAGGGTTGGCGGAAACACAGAAATAGTCACCGACGGAGAAACAGGGCTCCTAGTCTATCCCAATCCTCAAGACATTATCAAAGCTGGATCAAGGCTACTCGAAGACCGAGAATTTGCGAAGAAGCTTGCACATAAGGCATATAAAAAGGTGTTAGAACAGTATAGCTGGAGAGTTGTTTATACGAAATACAAAGAAGTTTACAAGGTCTAGGGGAGAGTAGGTAATGAATTCTGAAAAACCCAAGGTTTTAGTTATTGCCTCACCAGGCTACAAAAGTGGCGGACAAATGAGAACCTTGAGGTCGATAAGAGAATTTTCCAAATACTTTGACGTTTACCTTTTATCTCCCGTTAATCATTTCCGGGAACTTCTCGAGCAAAATAGCTTTTCGACTCTTACAGAACAAGGTGCAAAAGTTGCTGGATATTTTTACAATAACTTGACGGCCAAGCTTAAGTTTTCTCCAAGCTTTTTGACAAATTAAGTGGTGCCCCATCTTTACCCAAACTTGATCAATGTAAGGTTACTAACTAAACAAAAATTTGATGCGATATACGTGCAACACGAAAATCCCGAATATCTACTGGCAGGGTTCATACTGGGCAAAAGACTTGGGATACCTAGAGGCATACTGCTACAAAACCCACCTTTTCTTGCTAAAGAGTTAAGAATAAAAAATCTATTCGCCAGCCACTTGCTATGGAGACACCTCACGTCTGAAACATTTATAGAAGAACTTTTAAGCGAACTAAAGATTACTTCAAGGATTATATCCTGGAATTACTTTTTCGCCAAATAATACAAATTATTCTTAGAAACCTATGACTTAATATTGGGAATATCCAAAGCCACCATTACTGAAATGGGAGAAGAATATTTTTCTAAGGCAAAATACCTCTAACAAGGAATAGCACTAGACGAAGAAGATCTCCAACTAATACAAGAAATAAGAAAAAAGAGTAAAGAAAAAAAGGAAGCCATAGTTTTTAGAGGGAATCCCACAATTGAAAAAGGCCTTCTTGACTCACTAATTGCATTCAGACTAATTCTACAAGAAAACAGCAACATGAAACTCTACATTACAGGCAAATCTAACTCCAATATTATACAAAAGCTACAAAGCTGTGCAGGAAACTTGGCATTGCTGATCGTGTGATCTTCACCGGATACTTAAGCCGTCTCGACTCATTCCAACTTGCCAGAGACGCAAAACTTGTCCTGCACCCATCCCATATGGACATTTATTCTTTCTCCGTAATAGAAGCACTTTACCTCGGAACTCCTGTAGTTGGATACAATATTCCAGCACTCCAGCTAATTCATGAAATCTCTCAAGGACTTTTTTGGTCGAAGAAGGGGACATCGAGGCACTTGCAACAGTAGCCTTACAACTCCTCGAACAAGAAAAAATCATGGTTGAACCTCCCAAAATGGACAGCTGGCCCCAAGTTGTAAGAAAAGAAGTTGAACTCTTAAGGAATACTATCTTGACGTAAGCATAATGTTTAAGAATTTTCTCGTGAAGAAGTAGAGAATCAAGGCTCATAGACATAGATCCCTATGTCTTGGAAGGTTTTTATGCGTTTATATTGTGGCGGTGGTTGCGTCATGTTGTACCACGTCGTGTTTGTCCACCATATCGTGTAGACAGTGGTGTTTTGTCTTTCTGCCAAAGCTACTAGCAGTTGCGAGATGTTCTGCCTTATTGGGGAGGATAGCTTTTGCTCGTTAATCCTGACGAGCCTCGTGTGTTTTGCATATATTTGGGCCCAGTTGTGGAATGCCTCGTGGAGCACGAGGGTCTTGTTCCCGGGGAGAGAGTCTACCCATTTAATGGCCTCTATTGTTGGAGGTATGTCTCTCAGGGGGATACAGGACTGAAGCATTGATGTCTGCATGAACTGTTTATACATGTTCCAGTCTCCAAAATACTTGTTGAACTGTCCCTCGGGAGGCAGGACAAGGTAAGTAGTCGTAAACACGACATTCAGCACGAGGGTTGCAACGGCTAGCCTCCTAGCAGTCTCACGGCTAAGAGGAGCTTCCCCATCCATGAGCCTCTCGAAGCCCCCAGCCGCCAAAAATGCTACGAGGTAGACGAGGAGGATGGTCCACCTAAACCACAGAATGTCGACGATTCCCATGCTAAGGAGGGGCAAGTAGGTCAACAAGAGGCACATAATGGCAAAGTCCCTGAGCTGTGGCCTGCCCAACTCACCTATCCCGAAGACTATTAGGGGTGCAAGCGGGAGATAGAGGTACAAGACAAAGCCAGTTATGTATAGGAAGAGGTGAAGAGGGGTTGGCGAAGCTACCTGCAAAACTGGGATCTGCAGTGCGCCCGTGAAGGGGCTGTATATTTGGTATAGGAAAAGCAGGCCTGCCGGCACGGCTGGTAGGGCTTCCTCTATAATTTTGTATGGGTGCATTTTTCCCAACGACTGTATAGCTTTGTGTGATAGAAGTATCACAGTTATGAATTCGTGGCTCCACGCCGTGAGGAACGACAAGATCGCCTGGCCAATCTTGTTCATCTTCGTCTGGGGCCTTGTCTCGAGGTAAAATATCAGGAAGAGGAAGACCGTTCCGAGCATCTGCCTATACATCTCCCAGGAAATCCTGAGGCCAACAAAATATGTGGTGGCAAGCAGGGAGGCGAGAAGAGATGCACCCGGCTTATAGTCGGCGGCCCTACCATACAAATAAATAGTGAAACCTACTAGGCCCGTCAGAAGGGGTCCCAGTATCTTTGCGGGGAGAAGGGGGTCTCCCAGAGCCTTATATAGCAACGTGTAGATGATATAGAGCAAGCTTGTAGTCTTAAACACTTGTAGCATAGGCATCCTGACAAATGTTCCTCTAACCGCGTAGCCAGCATATACAATGGTATCGAACCCAATTGGATAAGGCCAGGACAACGCTTCTGGAATCGCTCTCACAATCATGGGGACTAAAAACGCGAGTGCCCTTGCCTTATCTTCACTAAGATGCATAATTGTCACCACATGGTATTATGCCTCTATTTTTCTTATTTCGGGAACGACGATCTCTGGGTCAATCACGTCAACGTCTCCCCGCACTGTTATGTTCCAGGTGCCTAGCTCTATTTTCCCATCACTAGTATAAGCATTAAGAGTTATGTTTCCAGGAGGGATGTTCTTGAGTATTGTCACGCCGCTACTATTGGTTCTAGCTGTCGACAAGTACTGGTTACCAGCATAAGCTTTGATAATAATATTTTCAGCGGGGGTTCCCTTCACGGTTTTTGCGTTTATGAGCACCTTATATATCTTGAGCTTTAGGGATATCTGGGTATCGGATGTAACTGTGACTAACTGAGAGTCGCTTACAGTGATATCTCCAAGCATCGCTGACAACATGTAGGTCCCGTTGACATGTGAAAATGTGACCGTGCCTTCTTTAGAGGTAACGCCTTTAAGATCCCCAAGAATTATAGTTACGTTTGGTGCTGGCTCACCGCAAGCATCTAGAGCCTTTATCTTCAAGGTGTAGCCTAGCTCCTTCACGATGACAGTTAAATTAATATTGACTGGGGACACAAGTACCGATTCGGCCTTGATTGTCAAGGTATATGTTCCAGGCCGTGTAGTGTTAGCTACCTGCAAGCCGAGAGTGACATTCAATGGGGTGGTTCCAATTGTTGGTTTTGCAGATACGTTGAGGCCTTGCAAGGGGGAACCAAAGTTTATCCGTACCGGAAGAGACAATGAATGATTTATGTATATGTTTAGCCTTGTTGATTCTCCTGGGTAAATATAAATGGGTCCTGGGGCACTAATAGTTAATGGTCTTGCTTTTGCAAGAGCATACCTAGCGGCATTTATAATTATGCTGTTAGTCTTGTCTGTCATTAGATAAATCATGTTTCCGTTCTCGTCGACGCCCTCATAGAAGCCATTAGGCGTCTTCGTCTTCATCACATAGTTTACAAGCATCAAGGTATAGTTGTTGTCCCATATAGCGTGCATCCCAATCGCGGCCTTAGTGTAGACAACAGGAGTTATGCTTACACCTCTAATGCCTGGATTCCACACAGTGAATGTCCCCCCAGAGTAGATATCCACGATCCATTCATAGATATAATAGGGGGGAACAGTAAGCCCACCCTCTGTAAAGGCGGTTGGCTTCCCTGTGGCTTTATATCTATTTATTTGCGCCTGCAGTGTCATGTTCGCCCAATAGAAATACTCCTCAGGCGACGCGAGTTCAAAGATTGAGTGCAGTATCGGTTCCATAGTTATCTCGACGAACGGCAACTTTACGCCATACGCATCAACCATGCCACGATTTCTAATTGTCCTCAACAAACCCAACGCGTCTGATACTTGCTTAGTCTGTACACCCCAGAGATAGTATCCATGCGCGTAAAAATACGAGTAAAAACCGTTGTTAGGAACGCTAACAGCAAAGTTTTTGAAGCCATTTCTCTCAACGACAAAGTCTATATAGTTCCCAAAATCTGGACGATGCATTTTTAAACGATAAAGAGCAATAAGCAACCTCCCAGCATCGCTTGGGTTCGATGGATCACTAGTTCCAGGCTCCCCCGTGTCAGCATTATATATAGCGTAAGGGACGCCGCTTGGATGAAGGGGTCGAGTTGCCAAGAAATTTAAGACTCTTCTTATTCTGTCATCCATCCCCATTGGCCCTTCACGGGGAACAAGCCCCAATATGTCAGCGTCGACCAATGCAGAAACATAGCACCCAAGATCCCAGTCCGTCAAATAATGCCAAGAAATAGATGCATAGTTTAGACCCCGGCTACTCAGCCCCACACCCGGCTGAAAATAGTTCCACGCGGTCCTGGCCAGCTCAAGCCAGTCCACTTCAGGCTCAGCTTTGACCTCAATAGTAACATGGTTCATAAAGATGTTAGAAGGCACAGCAAAGAGTACTAGCGAAATTAAGATAGACAGGAGGATTTTTGTCAAGTGAGTGCCCTTCATGTCCCTAAACCTCTAGGTAGTGGGAAGACTATTTTTATAAATTTATTTGGGTGTCCTTTCCCAACGGGCCGGCCTCCTAAATAATACCTGTAGAAAAACATAAAACGCGACAAGCATCATTGTGAACCAATAGATGTAGACAAGAGGAACCCATGCAATATTCGTTAGCCGGAGGGGCCTCTCGCCGAACGACAAGGCCGTGCCCACCGTGAGAATAGTGAAGAAATTCAAAGAGGTAACAATATACGCTGATATATCACCGTTAAGTTTCGGGAGTCCGAGCGTCGTTGTGAGAAGCCACCACATAATTGTTAAAAAGCTTAGAACGAGAAGAAGGGGCCCAGCCATAACTATTTCTGCGTCCAAGCGCCTCCTATCTGGCCCAATTATCCTCCAGTTCCTAATGAACGACTCAAGGTAGCCCCTATACCAACGCTTACGCTGCACAACGAGCGCCCCAAGCGTTTTAGGCGTCTCCCACTTGCCCCTCACGTCTTCTGCGTAGACTACCCTGTAGCCCTTCCTCAAGAGACTAAGCGACAGGTCAAGATCTTCAGCGAGGCTATTGGGAAAACCCCCAATCTCTTGCAGAACCCTGCGAGAGACAAAATAACAGCTCCCACTGAGAGGCGTAAACAGTCCCAAACGGGCCCTGCCAAGGAGAAGAACCCTGTTCCAGAGCTTCTCTTCCTTAGAAGCTATCCTCGTCCAGATAGACTCTTTCTCATTCAAGGGGTCGATAACCCCCTGTACCGCCCCAACTGCTGAGTCAGAAAAATACTTCACAGCGTTCCTAAAGGCGTCCGGCTCAAGCATGTTGTCTGCGTCCAGCACAGCCACAAGCTCTCCTGAAACATGCCTTAATCCACGGTTGAGCGCTGAGGGCTTCCCGTTAGGCGTATCCTCCCTTACGTATTTGACGTCTAAAGGGAAGCCTTGAATGCTGGCTTTTATTTTTTCAGAGACATCATTGCGGGAGCCATCTACGACGACAACCTCGATCTTGTCGCGTGGATAATCCTGCAGAGCCACGGATCTGAGTGAACGCTCAGCAATACTCGCATCGTTCTTGACGGGTATAATCACGCTGACCTTGGGCAAATAACTGTCTCCGGGCGGGTCGTCTTTGTCCCTCCTAGAAAACACCGCGGCAAGCACGATAGGAGTATGGTAAACAGTCCATAGAAGTATAAGGAAGAGTGTAAAGGTGCTCAGAGAAGACAAGAAGACATACATTAGCCTAGCAATCCCTAGCAAGCCAGCGGTGTCGAGCATAGTGTTACCACCAGAGAAAAACCATTGAACATGTCTGACGCGTCACTGCATTTCTGCATCGCTACACGCCTCGCCCTAAACTACGCGAATAACCCTACGTAAACAAATATTTACTTTTCGCAAATTTTTTCCCTCACATACACCCAGCACTGTTACTTTTAAGACTAAGAGATGTGTTGCCTGAGCTTCTTCTCTAAGCGAACGTAATAAGTTTCCTTAAGTGATTCTTCCTCGTCTAGAACCCTTATATAGTTTTCAGAGACCCACCTCTTAAACCTTTCATTGTCATAGACATAGAGAGGAACTTGGTCCCTAATAACCTTGTAGAGCAGCTCGTTAGGGGCAACCTGCAGGTCAACAATGTCAACCTTGTCGGCTGGAACTCCTAGCAACTCAGCTATCTTTAGGGCGATTTCTTCTAGCTCTTTTTGTGCCAGCGGTTTTTCCGCTAGGACAGCAATATCATAGTCGCTGTCAGGCCTGTAGCCGCCCCGAGCCCTACTGCCAAAAAGCAGAACGGCAATTATCCCTGGATACTGCTTAAAAACTGCTATCATATCACTCGACACATTCTCATGAAGCGGATAAACCCCAAGCCTCTCAGCTAGCTTGATTATTGTCTCCAGTAGCACTGGAGCTGTCCTAAATACTTGGTTTCCAATCTCTACGAGATCCTCCCTAGGTACCCTCCGATAGGCATGCGCAAGCAGATTCCTAGTCCTTGCCATCCCCGCCACCTCGTCAACAAACCACTCAGATACTAAGCCCTTTTCAGCCAAAAGCTTCGCCAGCTCCGCGTAGGAGCCCGGCTTTCTCAGCCCAGCCTCAGAAATCAGAGAAGCTAAAGCGTCAAGAACGCTCTGATGCAGAGAATAAAGATACCATCTCAAAGCGGCCTCCTCCAGATCACTGGAAACTCCAGAGCCAACTAGCTCTTTCACCTTGTTAAGGCTCTCCCAGGCCTGCGACACCAAGCTCCTAATCTCCACATATAGCTCTCCGCGAATCTAAGAAATAAAATTTGCCAAAA
>WYEB01000737.1_pt1 | contig 10673 bp, 7 predicted proteins | sample 6343061 | NCBI WGS metagenome assembly WYEB01 (sample SAMN13812332, study PRJNA600296) | hot springs metagenome | biome: ENVO:00000051; feature: ENVO:00002007; isolation source: sediment sample from Evening Primrose shelf | place: USA: Yellowstone National Park, Evening Primrose Hot Spring ... | reverse complement strand
CCCCCAGGCTTATACAACAACTCCTACAAAACCAGACACCCCAAATCGGACAAAAAACAGCCAAAACAGAATACCACACAACACCAAAAAGACACCCATGCGCCAAAAAACAAAAAATAACGCTACTCTATACTACTAAAGGTTACACAAAAAACTTCATAACAGAATATTAACAAACTTCTATTAATATTACGTTAACAGAGTTTAAGCCATATGCTAAAGTTAGACAAGCGCGGTTATCACGCTTACAAAACTAATTCATGGATCAGACTAAACAATCCATAGGATCCCTTCGTCAAGCTCTAACGCATTGTTTAAATCATGTCTCACATCTTTGCAACCCCTCTGCATCTCATCGCCCACATCACTACATAGCGCTCGCTCTATATCTTTAAAGAGAAAAGCAATTATTGAAGGTAAAATACTTTTTAATAAGAGCTTTTGAAAAATATGTAGAAAAAATTTCTTAACCTTTTACAACTGCCACAGAGATAACCTGTTATAACCCCAATCTCTATTGTTATTGAAATCAGCAAAGCAACTAAAAATCTTTTAAGAGTAAGTCTAGGTACTTTTCGCAAATACTTAAAATAAAAACCTAGCAAATAAAGCAAAACAACCCCCAATATGGCTACAAAATTTTGTCTAAAAGCGAATAAGAAACATCCGGTTAAAATCAAGACGAAATACCTAGGAAGATATCGTTCTGGAAATAATAAAACAAAACCATCCCCTTTAGCATAATTATAAAACTGTTTAAAAATCTTTCGCAAATCTTCCCTAACTTTCCAATAAACAATAGCATTTTTTTCTAAATAGAAACTCTTTCCAGCTTTCTTAAGTTTTATATCGAATAGTGTATCCTCGGCAGTATCAAGCCATTCAGGATAACCTCCCACTTCTTCCCAAGCTCGTTTCCTAAAAGCAACAGATCTGCTAGAAGGTAAAAACTTATCTACATCTAGTTTTTGAATATCAGGAAAAATGAGGTAGGATGCAATCTCTTCAAACTCGTTTTCGTACCATGGAAGATATACTCCTGAAACGACATCTATATTTGAATATTTTTCAAACGGTTTAATTATTTTCTCGAGCCAATATGGATGAAGAATGCAACCAGCATCTGTTGATGCTATTATTTCATATGAAGCATTTTTTATTGCTATGTTCCTACCTTTGGCTATATTAGCTCCTGGAACAACAAAAAGTTTAATATTCAACTCTTTGTGATTTTTTATAAAATCTTGAATTATATCCACAGTCTTATCATTTGAACCTCCATCAACAATTATTACTTCATTGGGAAGTCGAGACTGCTTTAGAAGAGAATCCAGCCAGGCGGTAATCGTTTTCTCTTCATTTTTTACTGTACAAATTAAGGTTACATTTACAACCAAGATTAATCACCCTAGCTAGAGTAGATGATAGGACATTTTATAGTACAGCTTAATTTTTTTCAAGTAATTCTTTATATAATTCATATAATTTTGATGCAAAGACATCTAACGAAAACTCATTCACTACTTTCTTACGCGCGTTTTTAGCTAAGTGTAGTTGTAGATCCTTATCAGAAAGTATTTTGCAAATGGCATTTGCCAGAGCTTTAATATCGTTCTGTGGAACAAGTATACCATCTTGCATATGTGTTATTATTTCTAACGATCCCTCGTTTACCGTTGCAACCACCGGAGTGCCACATGCCATGGATTCAAGCATAACTAGACCCAAAGATTCGCTTTTTGAAGGTAAAACAGTAACTGTTGCCTTATTATAAATAAGGCTAAGCTCTCTATGCGAAAGCCTTCCAAAAAACCTAACATCATTTTGCAAACCCAGCGCCTTTGCTTTACTTTGCAAATAATCCCTCAAATAGCCTTCTCCTACAATCCATAATTTTAGATTATTAATTTTCTTTTTGCAAAAATAAAATGAAATTAATAAATTATGAATACCTTTTTCTTTGACAAGATTGCCAACAAATAAAACTATGTTATCTTCTTTATATGCTTTCCCAATAGGTTTAAATAAATTAACATCAATTCCCTCATGTATATAAGCTATCTTTTCGGTAGGTAGATTGAAATTAGATATCAAACGCTTTAACTCAAATTTGTTGGTCACTAAAAGCTTATCAGCCATAGGGATACTCATTTTTTTAAAAAGTCTGAAAATATATGGTAACATCTTAATATCTCCTCCGTGATAGTGCCCTACAATGGGTATTCTCTTAACATTAAGCAAAGCTATAAGATCATAAGTCAGGGAATAATAGTTATGAATATGCAGAATATCTGCATCACTTCGAATAACATCCTCTACAAGTATCTTTGAGATTTCATAGCCAAAGCGACCCTTATTTAAACTGACCGGGTATGCTATCATGGGATGCCCAAATTTGTGAAAAGTGATAGTTTTTTCTTTCACATCCAAGGACATGTAGGCCAAAAGAGGATCGGCGAAGTTCATAACAACTTTACAGTATTTATGCGGGTGAGAATCAAGATTTGCATAAGAAGTAAGCGTTAGCTTATAAGGCTCTATCGAGTGAGTATTAATAAAAAGAATTTTAGGCTTAAAACCTTTCATATATAGTTTTTGTTAATTTTTAGAAACTTCACAAAAAAGGCTGAAAATGTTCTGGTTTGTCGCTCACAGTTACCTAAGTTTGTTTATTTTAATAATTAATTTGAAAACGCTAAATTTTTCTGGATGAACCATTCTACAAGCACAAAAGCTCCGATCCTGGTGAACTTTCCCGGGACACTTTTACCATAGAAAGTTATACTGTGGTCTTTAACATCTAGGGTTAAAACATATGCTAATGGATATGCAAAATTTCCCTCAACCCAATTCTTTCCATCCGAGCTTAAAATGAACCATGAATATTTGTCGCTATTGATTGGATACAAATTGTATAGATAAACATCAACCCGACTACAGCCAGAAGAAACGTTTATGGTCCATTTTATGATTGGTGGACTACCCCCATTACTTATATATTGCTCAAAATCCAAAGTTGTAACTTTACCCTTAACAACGATTTTTTCCAGATACCATGCTTGAGTAGAATTACGCCAATCTCTCGAGAAAATTGTTACATTCGAAAAACGTGAAGCATTATTTAATAAATATATCTTATAATCAACCATCGGAAAATCATAACTAACATTTTGAAGCGTAAATACATATATTCTATCGTCTACTTTATACAACAACTTGAAAAGTTTATCTTCTTTTAAAAATTTTTTTATTACATTGGTTCCGGATATATTAAAATAACATGGTTGCTGAACAAATTGAATAGAATCTAACCACTTTATTGTTCTACAACTTATAACAATTACAGGTTGCTTTCCTAGAATCCTGGCATAAAAAGCTGTCTTTTCAGGCTCTGTCATATTGATTATATTAAATCTTATCCAGTATAACTTCACTAAGTCAGGAATCTGTAAGTCTTGCACGAGCATACCAATAGCTATAGGTAATTTTCGTCCACTAATGCCGGCAATTATATACATTGTTTCAGGGTCACTAATAATAATAGCATCCTTTGGAAGGTTATTTCTTATCCACACAGCAACCTTATACTCATAATCTGCAACAAGACTTAAGTAATAAGAATTGGCTCCTTCAGGTTTAAACATTTTGCTACCAATATAGTTTAAGAAAGGATTTGTTGCCGAAAAAAGTATTAGTGCAAGAATGAAATAGCATAAGAAAGATTTTCCTATAATTTTAGAAACATATTTTTCTTTTAAAAATCTTGCTAGGATAGTTTCATTTATGACATCTACGAAGCTTTCTACGCCATATGCCACATAAAGAGGTACAAAAGGAGCTAAAGCCGCGCTTATCCTGATAATATCAGGAATAGGAAGAAAATATATTGCAAAAACAAGAAAGGTTACTAGTAGTGAAGCATTCCAAAGATAACTCTCCGAGTGCTTTTTTATTAAAGCAAAAACCATTCCAACAATCATTGCATAAAAAACAGTGTGTGAAATAAAATTAATTAGCTCATCGTAGAAAAATTTTGGTTGATACTCAAACCCATAATAATTAGGGGCTTCAATCGGAAAAGGTATTTGGGGAATCTCAAACACACCATTAATGATGCCGTACAATATAAAAGGCACTATAATTGAAACTACATAGGTAATTTTTTTAACTAAGTTAGGATGCATAGAAGAAATGAGCATAAAAATTCCGAAAGCATAAGCTAGTGTAATATAATATGCGCCCTCAAAAATATGAATTATTGGAAAAGCCGTCATAAAAATTGAAACTGTAAACCAAATTAATCCATTGACTTTATTGAAAAAACCAATAAAAAGCGAAACCCCTAAAGATAAAAATGCTGGAATAATCATTAGTTTGCGGTTTACAATTTCTGGATGAAGCATTGAATGCATGGTAAAAAATATGAGCACAGAAAGAAAGAAAATAATAGATAAATTACAGGTATACTTCTTTGGATCGTGGGTAGTAGTTTTGGCATATAACAAGGCAATCAAAAGATATGGAAAAATAACCATTGCTAGAACTCTAGGTTGAAGATCATGAATCGGAGGAGTGAAGTAGTGAGTATCCCAAACAATAATATAAGCCGAAAGAATAGAAGCAAAGAATGCTAGATCTGTCCTCTTTAAATATGTATATAGAAAGACGTATACTCCATTAAAAAATATAATTTGTAAAATAAAAGAAGTGAACCAGGTTAAGGAATATGAATCAATCTTATAAATTGATGAATTAATAGATAAAATTATTTGAGATAATGGAGCGTAATTTGTTAATTGATCCAGAATAAACTCGTTTCTCTGAACCATTGATTCACTAATATAGGCAAATCTGTAACCCAATATTGAATAATTTCCAGGAAATCCTGTTAAAAACTTAAATATTGATAAAGGCAAAAGTGCTATGGACGCAGAGACTAGATATTTGATTAAAAATGCTTTTTCGACTTTTACCGAATCACGGTAAAAGAAAAACGAAATGAAAATACTTAGATATAGCATAATAATACTTATTTGAACAAAGAGAGTCTGGTTATATGCATTTAATAGTACTAGAAGCAATAGTATTGCAAGTAAAACAATCATACCACTAATCCAAGATGCAACAACTATTAAGGCTAATAAGTCAGGTTTCACGTCTTTACGCAAAATGGGGAAGAAAAGAATGAAACCAATAAATGTAGGTATTAAGAAGTAGTTTATAGATGCAAAAAATGAATAAATAAAATTAGATAAAATACAGCTAGAAACATTAACGAAATTAGATAAAATAATCGAAACAGAAATATAAACTGTGAAAATTAATATTATATTCTTAGTTTTCATTTGCGAAGACCTCTGAAATTTGAAATTTAAATAAATAAGTTTTACGCATTCTCAACCGCATCCTGTAAAACTTTTTCCAATTTATATGCAATATTTTTCCAACTAAAATTTTCTAAAACAAAATTTCTACCCTTCTTTCCTAACTGGTTTCGCAGTCCTTCATCACGGTAAAGCAGTAATATTTTTTGAAACAACTCATCTTCATTTGATACATATAAAACATGTCTTCCAATAAGTTGCTTGACTCCCGGTAGTTGGGTAGATATAACAGCTCTTTCGCAAGCCATATATTCAAACAATTTGATAGGAAGCGCATTCTTAGAAACCAAAGTTTTGTCGAAAGGTATTAAACATACATCCATAGATGATATATATTCAGGAACCTTGTAATAAGGAACATTCCCAGTAAAAATCACATCATTTTGAAGCCCAAAACTCCTTGCCAGATTTTTGAAATCTAAAAATTTGCTTCCATTCCCAACTACAAGGAACTTTATTTTTATAAGCTTCTTCAATTTTGTTAGAGCTCTAAATGCCATTTCCAAATCCACCCATTTTTCCAATGCTCCCACAAAGCCAATTACAAAGTAGTCATTAATGTCGAAAATATCCTTAATTTTTGTTTTGCTCCTAAAATAAAACAAGTTTGTATCTACTCCATTTGGTATTAATACAGCTTTATTATGCGGGATACGATAAGACTCCCTTAAAGATGGGGTGGTATATGTTACTTTCTTACTAATTTGAATATTTTTTTGTATAGCAAATGATGCAACAATTTTACTAAAAGATTTCATGGATTTAGGAATCCAAGGAGTTACATCAACCCACCCAATCCAATCATCATAAAGATCAAATACACTCGGCACCTGAAATCTTTTCACAAAAAGATAATTGGAAACAACACTACCAAAACTTAATGACACATCAAAAAATTTAGAAGTTGAATTTAAAGCTCTTTCGAGCTTATCTAAGCTATAAATAGCAAAAAGTTCTTGGAAAAATGGATTTATTTTTAAATCATGAAAAGGATAAATAATATCAACTCTTTTTAACAAATTGCCTAGATATTGATCGTCCTTTTTTTCTTTCAACCACCATGCATTTATAGAGACCACCGTAACGTTGTGTCGTTGCGATAAATGGTAAAGCAAGTGATGTGGCCTTTGAGGATATGTTTTCTTAAGATCTATAACAGATGGTACTAAAATATTCATATTATTGTCTCCCATTTACGATAATAGGAAATGGAACAGCAACGAAATAAAAATTGAGAAACATTGCTTCGTAAATATCCTACCTTCAATTTAGTTCCTCTTGAATTATCTTTATTATTCTTTCTGAAGCTCGTCCATCTCCCAGAGGATTTCTCCAGCTTCTTGATTTTTTAATCATCCTTTGAGTTTCGAGAAGTATTCTTTCAGGAGAGAAACCTACAACTGTGTTAGCTCCTACATGGAGTGTTTCAGGTCTTTCTGTATTATATCGCAAGGTTATGCAAGGGACTTTCAGAATACAAGCTTCTTCTTGAACTCCACCCGAATCAGTGTAGACTATTTTCGCATTTTTAAGTAGCTTGAGAAACTCGAAGTAGCCAAGTGGCTCAATCATTTTGATTGATGGGGGGACAGTTATGCCGTACTGGCTTATCCTGTTGCGTGTTCTTGGGTGAGCCGGAAAAATTATCGTTATACCGAGTTTTTCGGCTACATTTGTTACGCCCATTATTGCGTTTGCCAGCCTCTGGGGATTATCCACATTCTCTTGCCTGTGTAAGGTTAGGAGCGCGTATTCATTTGGAGGATTAAAAGGCAATGTAACTTTGTCTGTTAGTGGTAAGTAGCGGTATATTGCGTCAACGATGGTATTTCCCGTGACGTATACTCCTTCGGTTACTGCTTCTCTTTCGAGGTTTCTTCTTGATATTTCTGTGGGGGCAAAGAGGAGGGTTGAGATGTGGTCTACGAGTACCCTGTTGATTTCTTCTGGCATTGACATGTCGAAGCTTCTTAGGCCGGCTTCTACGTGTGCTACTGGTATTTGTAGTTTGGCCGCTGCGAGGGCTCCTGCTAGAGTTGTGTTTGTGTCTCCTTGGACGATTACGATGTCTGGTTTTTCTTTGAGGAGGACTTGCTCGATGCCGGTAAGCATTTTTGCTGTTTGTTGTGCATGGGTGCCGGAGCCGACTTCTAGGTTGTACTTGGGGTCTGGTAGCTGTAGTTGCTGGAAGAATATGCGATCCATATTGTAGGAGTAGTGCTGGCCCGTATGGAGAATAAAGAACTCCATGGCTCTTTGTTCAAGCTCTTTTATAATAGGAGCGAGCTTTATGATCTCAGGTCTTGTGCCCAATATAACACTGACTTTCATTTTTCTCAGAAGTTTTGATCATTTTTCCTATGTTTTGAAGAAGCAATGTCGACCCAAGCCTCTTTTGGATTATTGAAAACATTTATTAAAGAAGATTTATTTTTGATGACTGTTACAAAAGCATCTATTGTTCCTAAAAGTACACCAATTGCAAAATTTATCATATTGCGAAGGAAATAAAGTAAAAAGAAAAATAATAATAATAGAATAATAGAACTTGTAAAAGAGCATATGATAAATAGTCCATACAGGAAAAAAATAATCATTGAAAAGAATAATAAGGGTAGCGATATGAGGGAAAAGGTATAGGCACCGTAGATATATTTGCATTTTTTATTCATAGAGTCAAAAAACGTAATATATTCCATAATTGTTCCTAAAACTACTCGTTTGGTTCTGTTTTTTATTCCGAAAATTGTTGTTGGATAGTTTTCTGTCACTTGACCGTTTATAAGTTTTACTTTGTGACCTTTCATCTGGGCGAGAAGAGAGGTTTGGAGGTCTTCTGCGAGAGAGTTTTCTCTTAGATATGTAATAATGTCTGTTCTGAAGGCCATTAGTTCTCCTCCTATCACGGGGTTGCATAGTTTGGCCTCTAATTTATGGATGAGGCGTTTATACTTGTAAAATATGTTGAGCACTCCCTTTTGGTAGCTGGGATATATGCACGTTACTGCTACTTTGTTGTTAAAACTTGACAGTAGTTTTTCTAAATCTTTTTCTGTGAAAAAAGCATCATCATCATTCACAATAGCAATGAGATCTTTTCCGTATTTTTCGTATGCCAACTTTAACGCATGGTTGATCGCGTGAGCTTTTCCTCGCCTTTCTTCCTCTATGATTAGGTATGTTTTTTCTCTTAGTGGAGAACTGGATAGCTTTTGCTCAAGTTCTCTTAAAACATCTGGTGAGGGTTCTGAGTAAACAATGTATATATGGTCAATTTCTTTAAACAAGTTTGATTTAAGTAATTCTTCTAAATTATCAACCTTGCTAAGAATAGCCGTGCGAGACCCAAAGGTGGGGATTATCAATATTTTCTTGAAGCACTTTTCTTCCGAGTAGATAGGAGAGTACTCGGGCTCTCCTGTCCTTATGAATTTCTGCAATGCCAGGAGTACTAATGGGTGTATTAGCCAGTAGTAAGCTGAGGTCACTAACAGAAGAAGGAGTATAAGGAATGAGGTTGAGGAAAACAGCGTGGTAGTCACTGCTGTTTTAGCGTGCGTTGTGAATGTTAGTGATGCTAGTGGGACGTTTATTCTCCGCGTGTCGGTGTAGTTGTCTGCGAGTAGGATGAGGGGGATTGCTGATAACACGAGTTTGCGAGCCCGCTATGCCGAGGTATGCAATGGGGTATTTTGTTAGTTGCTTTGGGTGCTTCATGTGGATATTTTTTATGATTGTCGTGTGGTTAGGATTTCTACTTTTAGGTCGAGGTCTTTCTCTAGTGTTACCTTGATGCCCTCAAAGTTGTGTTTGTCTGTTGTGAAAGATCAAATACTATGTCTCGCCCAGGCCAACTCTGCATATTGGTTGCCTATTTCAAGGACAAGTAGTATGGCTGGCCAAGAGCACCTTCCTCAACTGGTTGCTTGGCCTCATTGACTGCATTATTAAATCTGAAGATGTGCCCAACAAGTAGCACCCCCCCTTTCGTTTCTGCTTCTCGGGCCAGCTTGAGGGCAGATCTACTGAAGATAGTCAATGGTTTTTCTATAAAAATATTCTTTCCTCTCTCTATAATTTCCAGAACAATTTCAAAATGAGTATCGTTTGGCGTCGCAATATGGACATTTCAATGTTCTGCGCGGATGAGGTGTGCTGTTAGTGCTGTTGCTACTGTTTGGGCGCCTAGGACGATTAGTGTGAGGGCTATAGCGTTTTCACCGCGTAGTGGTAGATATCTGTATCCTGATTGTATCCATATGGCGAATAGGTAGAGTGAGTAGAGTAGTCCCAGTGTGATGAGGGTGGCGGCTATTGCTAGGGTTTTTTCGACTGTGAGTTTTGTGAGTAGGTTGGTGATTCTGCTTGTGGGTTTTCCGGTTGTTTTGGCTAGGTGGAGGTCTGCTATTAGTCCGAGTCCTGTGAGGGTGTTTCCTAGTATTGTTAGCATGCTTCCTAGTATGGCTGAGTGTATTCCTGGGGAGTATCCGAGGTTGGCTCGCAGGAATGCGGCTAGCATTAGTGTGATGCCCGCTGTTAGCATGACCGCGCCGGGTATGTAGTAGAGGAACTTGGGGGCTAGTATGAGTAGGAATTTTAGGTGGCGCCAACCGTCTCGGAGGCTGTTTAGCTTTGACTGTGTTCCTTCTCTGCGTGGGTGGTAGGTTATTGGGACTTCTGTTATGCGGAGTTTTAGGTAGGCGGCTTTTGCTAGGAGTTCTGAGGCGAACTCCATGCCTGGGGTGTTTAGGTTTAGTTTTTGTATTGCTTCTCTCTTGGCGGCCCTGAAGCCTGTGTGGGCGTCGGAGATGTTTGTTCCGTAGAACTTGTTGAGGATGAATGTTAGGAGGGGGTTTCCTATGTACCTGTGTAGCCATGGCATTGCGCCTGGCATTATTTTGCCTTTTAGGCGTGTTCCTAGGACTATGTCTGCCTTGTCCTGGAGGAGTGGCTGTAGGAGTTTTGGTGCTTCTTCTAGGTCGTATGTGCCGTCTGCGTCTGCCATGACGATGTATTTGCCCCTTGCGTGCCTTAGGGCGTAGGTGTACGCGTAGCCGTATCCGTGCTTGTCTGGTGTGACCACCTTTGCTCCGAGGCTTCTGGCTTTTTGGGGGGTGGCGTCTGTGGAGTTGTCTGGGACTATGATTTCGTATGTTAGGCCGAGTTGCTGGGCGGCTTTTTGGGCTTTTTGTATGACTTCTGCTATTGTTTTTTCCTCGTTTTTTGATGGAAAGATGAATGTTACGTCTGGCTCCTCGCTACTCATATTTTACTTTATACAAGGTTTTT
>WYEB01000736.1_pt1 | contig 10718 bp, 11 predicted proteins | sample 6343061 | NCBI WGS metagenome assembly WYEB01 (sample SAMN13812332, study PRJNA600296) | hot springs metagenome | biome: ENVO:00000051; feature: ENVO:00002007; isolation source: sediment sample from Evening Primrose shelf | place: USA: Yellowstone National Park, Evening Primrose Hot Spring ... | reverse complement strand
TGGACCAGTCGATATTCGTCCCCCTGGCGGCCGGCCGCGAGCTGACTGGGAGCCCCCAGTACAGCGGGATACTGGTGTACGTGTCCAGCTCCGGCCTGGTCAACGCGACCGAGTCCAGGATAAAGTCGATCTACGGCGACCGCGTGCAGGTCCTCTCGACCCAGATGGGCATAAGCGTGGCTGACACGATAATAGGGTTCCTGGACATGCTCCTCGCGTCCGCTGCCGGGGTCTCCCTCCTGGTCGCGTTCGTCGGGGTCACCACCACGATGTACACGAGCGTCGTGGAGAGGACCAGGGAGATAGGGCTGCTGAAGGCCCTCGGGTTCACGAACGCAGACGTCTTGGAGATGTTCCTGGCGGAGTCCGCCCTCATCGGGCTCATCGGGGGGGTCGCCGGCTCAGCGCTCGGCGTGGGCGTCGCGTACGCGCTGGCCGGCCTGATGCCCGCGGCCACAGGGCGCCTCGGGGGGCCCGGCGGCTCGGGCGGGGCCTTCCTCGGCTACGCGCCCCCCACCTTCTCCCCCGCGACAATAGCCCTCGTTATAGTCCTCTCGGTCGCCATAGGGCTGGTGGCCGGCCTCGTGCCAGCGTACAGGGCCGCTAGGATGAGCCCAGTCTCCGCCCTCAGGTACGAGTGATCGGACCACGAATAATCTTTCATTTATGGGGAGACTCTGACCAAGAATTGGGCTCCGTTACCTTAAGCCGGTCGATGAGTCTAAATCCGAGGGGAGCCCTCCGCCCGATTTGCAATGACAGCTGATCCGATACGGATCAGGAGGAGGACCCCCTTCCTGTCATGGCCCACGCGGTTTATCCATATTTCTCGGGCCTCTCCCTGAGGCGCGCCGCCAGGGCCCTGAGGCTCATCAGCAGGAGCCACGTGTCGATATGGAGGTGGGTGCGGAGGCTCGGCCCCGCCCTCGGATCCATCGGCGCGGATCCGAGGGACGTGCGCAGGATATTCATCGATGGGACGATGGTGAGCTTGGGAGGGACCCCCGCGTGGATCTGGGTCGCCTTCGAGCCTGACCTGCGCGCCATGCCGGACTTCCACGTAGCCCGCGCGGGAACTCCATAGATGCGTACCTGTTCATCGGGAGGAGGGCCTGAGGGACGCGAGGATCCTTTAGGTCGCTTAGGCCCAGGCTGGAGCTGAGGCGGCCGGCCCTCGTGGGCGCGCTCGCCGGCACGCCCAGCTAGATGCGCCCCGACCCTCGGAGAGGGCGTGAACGCCATGGCGGGCGCCGTTTCGGGCGGCCTTGAGGCCGGCGGTATCACCCGAACTTGTACCAGACGCCGAAACCCCCGGGCGGATACTCCCATTTCACCGCTTCGCGCGGACACACCAGCCTGCACGTGCCACACTCCAGGCACCCCTCGTAGTTGAACCTCAGCCTACCGCCCTCGTCTATGGTGTAGAGGCCCGCGGGGCACGACGTGACGCATGGCATCTCGCATCCCCGGCACTTCTCGGTGTCCACGACTATGTGCGGCCTTTCGTGGACCCTGAAGTTCGTGAGCGCGAGCCTCCTCTCCACGCTCAGCCTCTCGCTCATATCGACCTGCAAGCCTCCCAAATATCCGCGAGGGCTGTCGGGATCGATATCCCGCTGGATTTGGCGGCCGCTGTAACCGAGGCGCAGGCCCTCTTCGCCTCGGCGCCCTCCGAGTACAGGTCGCCCAGCGCCCCACAGATCGCGTCCGCGTACTCCGCGTAGAGCCTCCGCCTCGAGAGGAACCTCGGGGCCCTGGAGAACCTCCTCATGTTCCTGAGGACGAAGCTGTCCTCCAGCAGCGCGCGATAGCGCGAGAGGCCCTCCCTGCTCCTGCTCCCCGCCTCGTGCGCGCCGGCTATCGCCTCGGCGGCGAGCCGACCGGACTCCATTGCCATGTCGACCCCCCTTATGGTGAAGCCGGTGTTCAGCAGGAATCCTGCGGCGTCCCCCGCCACCACGTAGCCGTTCCCGAAGGGCTCCTCCATGACCGTTTCCCGGCCCCCCTCCCAGACTAGGTGCGCGGAGTACTCCACAGGAATCCCGTCCCCGACCAGATCCCGGATAACCGGCGTGGCCCTGAGATCCTCGATGGCGTCCTTCGCCACGGCCGCGCCCTCGCTGAGGTCCGAGAGCCTCATCACTAGGCCCAGCGTGACGTGCTCCCTCATAGTGTACAGGAAACCCCCTCCCACCACGCCCCTTATGGGATGCCCTATGAAAAGGTGGGCCACACCCTCGCTGCCGGCGCCGAACCTCGTGTCGATCGCGCCCTCGCTGAGCCTAATGACCTCCTTGACCCCCAGCGCCATCTCGGACGTGCTGGGCTTCCTCCTGAGGCCGTGCCTCTCCAGAAGCAGGGAATTAGCGCCCTCGGCTATCACAACATAGTCCGCGGCCACGGAGTCGGCCCCCGCCCTCACACCGCTCGCGTAGCCGTCGGAGAAATCTATGGCATCCACCCTGACGCCGCTGACCACGAGCCCGCCCTCGGCCTCGACCCTTGATGACAGCCACCTGAGGAATTGCCCCAGGAACGCCGTGAAGCTCCCGCGGGGCCCCCCATCGCGGGAGTAGTCGATCGTCGCCGATGCGCCCTTGCAGAGCACGCTGAACCTCTCCCTCCTCACCCACCTCTCCACCGGCGCCTCGTCCCTCCACCCAGGGAAGTGCTCGTCCAGCACGTGCGAGTATATCCTGCCCCCGAACACGTTCTTCGCGCCCACCTCCATGCCCCTCTCGAGGACCACCACGCTGAACCCCTTCTTCGCGAGGAAGTAAGCGGCGCTGAGGCCAGCCGGTCCCGCGCCCACCACGACGACGTCGAACTTCTCCCCCGAGCTCATAGGCCCCTGTCCTTCCCGCCCAACAGCTTCAGCAGCTCCGGCACGACCGCGTAGAGGTCGCCCACTATACCATAGTCACACTCCTCGAATATGGGCGCCCCGGGATCCTTGTTTATCGCAACTATTATCTTGGACCCGCGGGCCCCCATCATGTGGTGGGGCTGCCCCGAGACGCCCACGCCTATATAGAGCTTGGGGCTCACGACCAGCCCGGAGATCCCCACCCAAGAGTCGGCCCAGCCCTGGTCCGCGGCAAGGGGCCTCGTGACGCTCCACGCGCCGCCGAGGGCGCGCGCCAGCTCCTTCACAAGCTCTAAGTCCTCCTTAGACCTGATGCCCCTTCCGGCGACGACGACCACCTCGGCCTCCTCCGGCTGGACGCCCTCCCTCCTCTTGGGCTTGAAGTCGACCGACGAGGCCGGATCCGGGGCCGGCACCTCGTGGACCTGGCCGGGGCCGCCCCGGGGCCCGCGCTCCGGGTAGGATCCCTGCACCACGCAGACGGCGGCCGGGGCGCTCATCAGGAATTCGGCCTCCGCCCTCCCCCCGTACACCAGCCTCCTCACGGTGATGGAGGAATCGCCGGCCCGGGCGGAGAGCGATATCACATCAGTCGCGGACCGGATCCCAGCCGCCGACGAGTAGAGGCCCGCGATCGAGCGGCCCTTATTCGTGCACGGGAGGAGCGCCAGGTCGGGCTTGAAGGACCTGGCGGCCTCGGAGAACGCAGCCGAGTAGGAGACCGGCTCGAACGGGCCGAGCCCCGAGAAGAAGACCTCAGAGTAGAGCTTGGCTGCGTCGTCCGCCAGCTCCCTCCCCGGGACGAAGACGGCCGCATCGCCGCCCAGAGCATCGGCCGCCGATGCCAGCTGCGCCGCCCAGGATCTGTTGTCCGCGTACGCTAGCACCCTCAACTGAGGACCCCCTCCGACCTCAGGGCCGCGAGGAGCTTGGCCGAGGCCTCCGCGGCCCCCTTCTGGTCCTCGGCCTTGTAAATGATCCTCTTCCTCTTTATCTCATATTTCCTGACGCTCAGCGGCTCCAGCCGCCTGAGGTCGATGCCGAGTTCCCCGGCGCTCATCTCCCTGATCGGCATGCCCTTGGACCTCAGTATGGCCCTCAGGTTCGGGATCCTGGGGGCGTTGGCCTCGGAAGTCACCGTGACCACGGCCGGCGTCTTGGCCTCATACGTGTAGGAGCCGTCCTCCAGCTTGCAGGTGCCGGCGACCACGCCGGGACCTCTGACCTCCAGCCTGTCAACCCCGGCGATGAGCGGAATCCCGAGGATCCCCGCGATCATGGGGCCGATGACCGATGCGTGCGTGTCCCCCGCCCCCGATCCTGTCAGCACCAGGTCGTATGGACCCGTGGCGGCCGCTACGCGGGCTATCGCGGACGCCACTGACAGCGCGTCCAACTTCCACGGGTCATCGGCCTTCACCAGGTATCCCTCGTCGGCGCCCATGGCGTAGGAGTCCCTGATCGCCTTGTAGTGCGCCTCGCTCGACCCGACAGTGGCCGCCGCGACGGTGGCCCCCAGCCTCTCCTTGATCCTCATGGCCTCCTCCAGCGCGCACCTGTCGGCCTCCCCCAGCGACACCGGGCAGGCGTCGAGCATTGGTGTGCCGTCCTTCTCGAACTTCAGCTGGCCGATGTCGAACGTCGGCTTGACCGCAACTAGGATCTTCAATCCCGAGCACCGAGCCCGCTGTTAGCCTGTGTGGCTCACGTACTCGCTGCCTATCACGTCCCTGGCTATTATGTACCGCATTATGTTCTGGGTCCCCTCGGCCCCTATCGTGTACGAGAACGTGCCGAGCCATCCCCTGTACACGGCGCTCTCCTTCGTGTAGCCGTAGGCGCCCAGCCACTTGAGGACCTCCTCGTAGATCCTGGTCGCCGTCTCCGGGCCCTTCATCTTCGCGAGCGACACGGGCACGTTCAGGTCCTTGGGCTTGAAGCGCGGTGGGTTCTCCAGGTAGGTCTTGTCGATCATCCAGGCGGCCCTGTAGACGAAGTACTTGGCGGCCTCGAGCTCGGCGTACAGCTCCGCGAACCTGAAGCTGATCCCCTCGAACGATGCGAGAGGCCTGCCCTGGAAGAGCTTCCTGCTCCTGAGCCACTCGGCGCCCCTGTCCAAGGCCCACCTCGCGCTGCCTATCGTGGCTGCGGCCACTAGGACCCTCGCTATGTTGAAGCCCTCCATGAGCAGGTAGAACCCCCTGCCCACGTCGCCTATCCTCAGGTCGTCCTCGACCTCGAAGTCCTCCAGCTTGAATCCGCCCGTGCTCAGCCCGTGCCTCCCTATGTCGTCGTAGACGGTCGGCTTCCAGCCGTCCCTCATCTTGCCGTTCCACTTGGGGAGGAGGGCGAAGTCCACCATGTTCCTATGGCCGTACTCGGCGCTCTCGGCCTTCGAGACCAGGAAGAAGCCGCCGCCCGCCGGGAGCTCCTGGATCTCCCTGACGCCGCTTATGTAGGTCTTCTCGCCGTTCACAACCCACTTGTTCCCGGACCTCCTGGCGACGGTCCTCGCCCCGGCCACGTCCGATCCCCCCTGGGGCTCCGTGGAGCCTATCCCGAAGAACGCATCGCCGGAGGCCACCTTGGGGAGTATCTCCTGCTTCGCGGCCTCGCTCCCGAAGAGCGAGAGCGCCAGCGGCCATCCGTTGTTGAGCAGCGCGTATACGGCGACGGCCACCGCCGGGTCGTGGTACGCTATCTCCTCGATGGCGAGCGCCGCCATCAGGACCGTTCCGCCCATGCCGCCGTACTTGTCGGGCACCGGTATGGCGAAGAGGCCCTGGTCGCCCATCCTCTTTATCAGCTCGAGGGGTATGCGTCCCTTCTCATCTATCTCTATCCACCTGGGCTCTATGTGCCTCTTGGCGAACTCCGAGACGCTCTCTTGGAAGCGCCTTTCATCCTCAGATAGCAGAAAGTCCATCGATCGTCCTCACCGTTCGCCGCAATATAAGTATTCTCCGGTTCAACTATCAGCGTTTCGTGGACTCGCGGCCCGAGGCGGCGACGTGCGGCGCATCCCGTTCGGCCGCGGGGTCTCCCCCCGGATCCCGCGCCATCCGGAGACCGGGGCGCACCCCGCTCAGGGCTCGGCCGCCACCTGCTCCGTGGGGAGCACGATCTCCCCCTCGAGCACGTAGTACACGGAGGGTTTCGTGCGCAGCTCCTCCAGGAGCCTGAAGTTCTTCTTGGATCTGAGGATCCTCGAGACCTCGCTCTCCGGATCGTCGAGGTCCCCGAAGTGCAGGACCCCCGCGGGGCACGCGTTGACGCACATGGGCGTCACCTCGGGGTCCACGCCCGGCTTCTTCCCGGTCTCCCCGGCCCTGTCCACCCTGTGCATGCAGAACGTGCACTTGGAGGCGGCCCCCTCCATCCTGCGATCGAACTTGTTCAGCTCGTACTCGGTGGGCTCCCCATAGTAGAACTCGTACGGCTTTATCAGCCAGCGCGCCCCGTAGGGACATGAGAGCGCGCAGAGCCCGCAACCGGCGCATACGTCGTAGTCGATGTATACTATTCCGTCGTCCCTGCGCCTGCTGGCGCCCGTGGGGCAGACGGACACGCACGGCGGATCCTCGCAGTGCATGCACTGGGTGGGGAGGAAGACGCGCCTGACGTTCGGGTACTCGCCCACCTCCAGGTCCAGGACGCGCCTCCAGTAGACCCCCGGAGGAGTCGCATTCTCGACCTTGCACGCTGTGGTGCACGTCTGGCACCCGGTGCATTTGTACGCCTCCACCACCATCGCCCAGTGAGTCAATCAGTCCACCCTCCTTATCCTCACCCTCAGCAGATCCGCGGTGCTCCCCGTGCCGTCCAGGGTCGTCATGCTCATCTTAGTCAGCAGGTTAATGTTGATCATCTTAATATCCTTGGCCACCGGCGTCAGCCAGTTGCCGAGCTGCCCGGACGCCACCACGACGTCGGGCCTCACGCCCTCCCTGAGCTGCACGAACCCCCTGGCGGTCTTCCCCGTCGGCGCCTCCACCAGCACCTCGTCCCAGTCCCTGAGGCCCATGGCCCTGCCGACCCTCGCGTTCATCAGGAGGGCCCTCTGGCCGGCTATCAGCCTCGAGACGTCCGCCAGGAGCGCGTTGGCGACCGTCGTGCTCCCGAGCTGCGGCATCGCCTTCGTGGAGATCATCCAGAACGGGTACTCGCGCGGGTCCTCGCCCAGCTCCCTGACCCACTCGTCCCATTTGTCGAGCGGGTCCTCCCAGACGGGGAACGGCGTGTACTCGTCGAGCTTCGCGTCCCACCAGTGGACGCCGATCTCGTGCAGCCTGCGCTCCAGCTCGCGCCCGACCCTGTAGAGCCTCTCGTTATAGGGGACCTCGTAGCGCAGCTTCTTGGCCACCATCAGCGGGTGCAGATACCAGTTGAGCCGGCTGAAGCGCGCCAGGTAGAACCCGTGCTCCCTGAACCAGTCCAGCCCGTGGACCTCATCGCCCCCGCTGAGCGTCCAGGTGGCGGCCCTGCACACGCGATCCCATATCTCCTCCGCGGAGTACTTCCTCTCCGGATCGAGCGAGAAGTCGTACATGGGAGTCTTCAGCGGGTACCCCAGGATCCCCCGGTTGATCGCCTCGTTGTACTCGCGCAGGAATCCTGCCCGCGCGGCCAGCTCCGTCGATATGTCGGTCATGTCCATCGAGTTCACTTGGCGGTTCACGGCCGCCGGCTGCCTGAGGGCCACCCCTATGTAGTCCCACAGCTGCTCCATGTAGCTCGTTCCGCCTATCGCGAAGAGCTGGAGGCCCTCCAGGTCCGAGGCCTCCGGCAGCAGGACGTCCGCGAACCAGTTCGTCTCGTCGATCGTGAACGCGAACGCCACCATGAATGGCATCCGGCTCAGGTCGCGCGCTATGAGATCGGGGTCCATGAACGAGACCATCGGGTTGCCCCTGAATATCATGTAGATATCGGGCGGGGTCACCCTCGGCCAGTTCTGCGCGGGGCTGTCCATGAAGTACCAGGCTATTGTGCTGGGCCCCAGCGCCTGGCTCCAGGACGAGTCGAGGACCAGCGGGCTGAGCGCCCTGTGGAAGTTCCTGGACTTGGAGTCGATCCTCCAGAGCCCCTTGCCAGTGGGATTGAGGCTCTGCGCCATGAAGCCGTCCTCGCCGATCCTGACCGTGGCGAGCCTGTCGTGCATGGGCTTGTTGAGCCTGGTGGTGGCGCCCACCATGCCCCCGGGCGTCTCGAGGGCGCCCACGAGGGCGCCGAGGACCGTGCGGGCCCACACGACCAGATACGCACCCCAGCCGTTCGAGACCCCCCTCCCGGTCAGGATCGCGACGGGCCTCAGGGGGAGTTGAAGCCCCTCGACCTCCGTCGTGGCGCCTATGCTGGCGCTCTCGACGAACTCGCGCGTTATCCTGCGGATGGTCCTGGGGTCCACGTCCGTTATCCCGGACGCCCACTCTGGGGTGTATGGCTTCACGTGCTCCCTCAGGAGCTCGAAGACGGGCTTCGCGCGCATCTCGCCCTCCCGCACAGTCTCCTTATCCGGCCCCATCTCGAAGCCTTCGACAGTGTACTCGCCCGTCAGCGCGAAATCCTTTATTCCGTCGTCGTCGAACGCCCTGGCCCGCCCCTCCACGGGATCCCACACGAGCGGCTTGCCGCTGCCCTTCTCGCGGACGTAGAAGCCATCGGGCCCCACCAGATAGGGGGCGTTGGTCATCCTCTTCACGAAGTCGACGTCGGTCGACTCCCTCCAATCCATCTCGTGGAGCATGACGTTCATCATGGCCAGCATGAACGCCCCGTCGCTCTTCGGCCTTATCGGTATCCACTCGTCGGCGGTCGCCGCGGTGACCGACATGTGGGGCTCGAACTGTATCCACTTCATGCCCCTGTCCTTCGCGCTCATGTGTTTCCAGATGGAGTTGACGCCGCCGGTGGCGTTGTCATTGTGCCCGAAGGAGAGCACGAGCTTCGTGCGCTGCGAATCGGCGGCGACTATGAACGCCCTGTGCCAGTACTCGCCGTACAGGTGTTCGGAGTGATAGCACTTGACGCCCTGGCCGCTGCCAAAGCTATAGTCCACCGGCCCCCACGCGGCCAGGAACGCGTTGAACGATCCGTAATACCCCATAGGAGTGCCGGCCTCGCCCAGGGTCACCGCCAGCCTGGGATAACCGTTCTCGTCGAGCAGCCCCTTCGCCCTGGCCTCCCTCAGCTTCGCGGCCACGAGGTCTAGCGCCTCATCCCACGTGATCTCCTCCCATTTCGGATCCTCGCTGATGCCCTTCCTGGGGTTCGTCCTCCTCATGGGGGACTTTATCCTGAAAGGATTATAAGTTTTATGTATAAGTCCGTATGCTTTTGCACAAATTCTCCCCCTAGCCGGGTGTTTATCCGATATATCGTAGTTGGGTTCAATGCCTATGGGTTTGCCGTCCTCGACCATCACATATAGGAGATCCGGACCGCTAACGCACTGATAGCAATAGGTTGGCACCCTCTTTACGACCATAACCTCGATCCCCGCCGCTCACCCGTGGCTTTAAGTATTTCTCGAAACATGTCGGCTCCGTTACCTTAAGCCCACCTCCTACCCGAGCGAGAAAATAGGGCGCAGCCCGTCCAGCCACCGCGGCATCTCCTCCTCCCACGCTAGTGGGGGCCTCCCCAGGCCCCCATTCTCGAACACGAAGTCCTGCATGGACATGAACACTGATAGCCAGTTATGCAAGCGCTCGAACGCGCGCCCGGACGCGAGCCTGCTCTTCCTAGCCGGGAACAGGTCGTCGAAGGCCTCAGTCCCCTCCTTGACGTACTGGACCATGCGCTCCATGAGGTTCCTCAGGGGGCGATCGTAGACCGCGTGCTCGGCGCCCGCCCACCTGCAGGCGTCCGCGTACCATCCCGCGCCGTCCGTGTAGATGGGAACCCTGCCGTACCTGCGGACGAGCCTCCTGATGAACAGGTACGCATCGATCGAGTTCCCGCGCGGGCTGCGTGGAAGTCGAGCATCGCATGGAGGTCGGGCTCGAAGGCGACCCAGATCCACGCGGGGGTCCCTCCCAGGTCCACCATCGTCCCATCGATGGACATGCGGCGCACGTCCCTCGGATCCGCGCCGATGGACCCGAGGGCGGGGCCCAGCCTCTGCACCCACCTCCATATCGACACGTGGCTCCTGCTCATGATGAGTCTCAGGGACCTGGTGGCCCTCCTCAGCGAGAGGCCCGAGAAATACAGATAAACCGCGTAGGCCATGACCGGAAGGGGAGTCCTCCTCCTGATCTGGATCGGATCAGCTGTCATGGCAAATCGGGCGGAGGGCTCCCCTCGGATTTAGGCTCATCGATCGGCTTAAGGTAACGGAGCCGCCTCGCGCTCCGCCCCTCAGGGCGGCGATGGCCTCGTCGAGGCTCAGCGCGCGGGGCACGGATCCCTGGCCTATGCGCCCCCTCCCTCCGCCGCGCCCCCCAGGGCCCCGAGCGCCCGGGCGGCGCGCTCATGCGCGCGGACATCGCGGCCCCCAGGATCCGCGCGTCCTCCTATACCACCGGGGCTTCGAGCGAGAATCCCAGCCTCCTGTAATTGTCCAGGACGTCCTCGCGCGAGGACGCGGGAAATCCCTGGACCGCGCCCATGAGGGAGAAGGGCGCCCTCAGGAAGTCCCCGCCGCGCACCGGTATCAGTAAGCGGAGGGGCAGCCTCTCCATATCCGGACAACGAGCTCATATAGTGCGGCACAGTAATGTTTATAAATTCCAACTCTTATCATAATTACTGCATGAGCAGGAATAACCATGAGGTGCACAGCGAGGCCCCGCTAGTCTTCGGGTTCGCCGGCTTCGCTTTCGCGCTGATCGCCTCCGGCACGGCGCTA
>WYEB01000735.1_pt1 | contig 10724 bp, 14 predicted proteins | sample 6343061 | NCBI WGS metagenome assembly WYEB01 (sample SAMN13812332, study PRJNA600296) | hot springs metagenome | biome: ENVO:00000051; feature: ENVO:00002007; isolation source: sediment sample from Evening Primrose shelf | place: USA: Yellowstone National Park, Evening Primrose Hot Spring ... | reverse complement strand
CGGCATTGCTACGAGCTTCGATACGACCAATTTCGCGGTGCCATCTACAGCATCAATGTATGCCACATTCGGCATAAGGGCATACGATTTAACAGTCACATACAATGTTGGCCCCACTGCATGTAACGATACGACTATACCATATAGATACGTGGATTTTCAGTCCACATTCTATACTTGGTACGATCAATATGGATTTACATTTATACAAACACCTGTGAAGACCGCATATAGAGATGTACCATTTACAATGCATGTGTACCGCTTAACGCCGTTCAATACGAACATAACGCAACCGTGGTGGACGCTGTTCACGGATCAAACTGCTTTGAGCACAGTTATCGATACATATGTTAATAATCCTAAATTCCCTACATATCCCACTAATTTATGCGGCACACTTACATATACCACTACGTCCAGTGGCTACGGCATATGCATGGATAGCCCGACATCGCTGAACATGCCCTCGGGCATAGCCAGCTACCTCACCGGATCTAATGTGTACGTGCACACCTTCGCCAGCTCGCTGAGGCAGATGACCAGGCCATGTCCAAGTGCGTTTGCCGGCGGCCCCAGAGGGCCCATGTCGTATTACATGCAGGTAAGGAGGTTTCTGGATCAGTCGTACAACCTCTGTACGTGGCTTCCATACGGCGAAATAGTGTATCTGCCCGCGGCGCTCTCCAGCGCCGACGGCAAGGTCTATGCCTTTCAGCCTATAGTCAACGTCGCCCACGGCACACATCCCTGGTCTCTTACCGGCGTATTTGCCCCGATCACGACCCTACTGCCCCTGTCTTACATCGACAGCGGCATATCGCCGGGCGATGTGCTTTCGATACAGGGCAACCAGTACGTGGCCGTCCAGTACAGCAACGTAATGACCGGGTACAGCTACGATGTATGTTTGGGCGGCGGCGGCGGCAACAACACAGTTAATTCCGACTATACGTTCTACGCCATTAGATATGCATGAGCTTTACCTATAGCTACCAGCGCCAGATCACCGTAACCAACAGCAACTCCATAGGCCTGTACAACTACCAGGCGTGGGTAGTCGTGGACACCTCTACGCCGATATCAAACGGCGAGATGCGGCCCGACTGCGGCGACGTGGTGTTCACGGACGCCAGCAACAACGTGCTCAACGCATACGTTGAGCCCGGCACCTGCAACACCGCGTCCACGCGCTTCTTCGTGGCCGTGCCGTACATCGCGCCGCAGTCCTCGGTCACGCTGAACATGTACTACGGCAATCCTACCGCCGTGAACGTGCTGTATCCCTACGACGCGCTTCTGCTCGGCGAGGATCCCACCCAATTCTCGAAGAGCTTCTTGTACGGATCCGCATCGTACATATACCAGCAGTACATACGGCTGGTGCCCGGCACTATTAATCAGTGGGGCGGCGTCGTTGGCAGAGACGGCGCCAATCCGGTGCCCGCCCCCACCAAACCGACGGGGCTCTACGCCAAGTTCAAGTTCTACATAACGTCGTGTAGCTTCACTCCCGGGGATGCCACGTGGCTTGCGGCATATGATTCGACGTACCTCAACACGACGGAGGATATAGTGCAGGGCGGCTACCACTTCACCTTCGACTACAACCAGTCGCGGATATGCTTCACCAAGTCCACTACCGACAACGGCCCGGGCATATCGTGCTACTCGACATCCATATCGCAGAACACGTGGCATACTGCTGAGGTCTACTTCTGGTACGACGGCACCAACGCAAACGCCCAGATATACTACGACGGCACCCAGGCGGTCAACGCCCAGGACACATCGCCGCAGAGCAACGTGGTGAACGGCAAAGGCATAGTGTACATAGCGGCGAGAAATGACGGGAACTACTGCGAATCTAGGCTGGACGGCTTCGTAGTGGCCAAGTGGTATCCCAACGTATCCACTGCAGTGGGCAGTGAGGTCAGCGGCACGTTCACGGTCAATCCGTACCAGATAAGCGGTGTGCTGGTTCAGCCGGCGTTATACGGCACGCGAACGGGCACAACTCTGCTGACCGGAAGACAGCTGAGCGGATACGTTGTGCCGCAGGCACTGTCCGGTAGCAGGACGGGCACCACCGTTTTATTTACGACCGGCCGCACCTTCAGCGGCATATCGCCCCAGCCCGTTAGATATGGGTACAAATGCACGGCGCCATCGTACACATACCTCGCGCAGGTGTACAACGGCAACCAGCTTATAACGTCCGGCCGCGTTTACCTCTATCTGGCCAACCCGAAGGTATATACCGAGGCCGAGATAATCAACGGCTTGGCCATGATATGCATACCGCTCACCCCGAGCACTATACAGCAGGCCACAGTCATAGTGGTGGACTCCAACCTGAATACATATCTGGCATCTATATCCAACGCATCGCCGATGTCGAGCGCGGCCCAGGTGACGAACACGCCGGTCTACACCGCGACGGTAAATATATCCTCTCAGTTGGCACTGCCTACGAAATTCACGATAGATATAATGCAATTCAAACAATAACATTTTAAGTAATATCGCGGCGCATATGCACATGGACTACACGGCATTCATCGGGCAGATTCATGTGGCGGCGGCATCCATAGTGTTCGGCTTCGCGCTGGGCTGGATCGCGGGCTACTACGGCCGCAGGAACGCATCGAGCCAGACGGCGCTGGCATCCATCGCGCTTGCCGTACTGTCTCTGTTTCCAATTCAGGACGTCGTGAACGCGTTCCTTTGGTTTTTCTCCCTGGTGGTCAGCGGATTCGCGGCCGGCAACGGATTCGGCGCTTGGTACAGCGACTACAAGCAGACGGTGGCCCAGCTTGAGCAGGAGATCGAGGCAGTGAGGACGACAATTCAGCAGATAGCGGTGTTCCTGATCAAGGCACAGCCGTATACCAAGCAGGATAATAAGGAGCACGCTTAAATCTAGGCTCCGAAGGCCGGACATGGATGTATTGATGGTGGTATCGCTTGCGCTCCTCCTGTTTTCTGTATGGGCGCGGCTGACGTCTGCGCGAAAGATAAGAACCGTGTCTCAAATAGACGACGATATAACCAGACTGTATGAGTACATGAGGAACTACGGAGATCCGATACACATATCTTTGGGCATATATGCGGCCAAGCTGTTCTCCTTGGCCGCCGCATCTACTATGGCAGTGGCGCTGACCCTATCAGCGCTATATACCATCTACCAAATCGTGGAGCAGGACAACTCAGCGCCTAAGGACATAGCCGTATATACCGCGAGCTTGGCGGTCGCATATGCGTACTACTCGGGGATACCGATTCCGGTGCAGTTGGCATAGCCCATGATTGTTTATTCAACTCCGCCCTATCCGAATATGACGTATGAATACCTTCTGATCAACGCCTATCACGAATTCACGTTGCGCTACGTCAACAGCGAATCGGCCCACGCCATCAAATCGCTCATACTGGACTCGGGCGTGCACAGCGTTTTCCACAAGCTCAAGCTGAAGGAGTATCCGGGCGGATATCAGCGCTGGATAGAGCGGGTGGTGAACCTGTGGAGTGCGGTATCCAAGCTGGTCGATGACAGCTACGCAGTTGTGCCCGACTATCCTGCCGACTATGAGGGCAACGAGATAGAGGACAACGTGGAGCGCACGTTCAGGAACATAGAGTACGCCGTAAGCAGATATCCATATGTAAGGTGGATCATCCCGCTACAGGGCAAAAAGGACGACGCCGCATCGATCATCAAATCGTTTGAGTACGTTAGGGATTTAGGCTTGCTTGAACGCTATAACTATATAGCCATCTCTCCAACATGTGCCACATATAAAATAAAATTTTTGAGATATGTAGCAAAGGCAATTTGGAAACGAGTAAAGAGAATCGAGAGAAACGGGCGAAGAATCAAGATCCACATGTTCGGCACCACCATGAAGGCATGGCGGTATTTGGCGCCCCTGATCGATTCCACCGATGCGGTGGTCAGCAACTACCTGTGCATGTACACCCTTGGAAGGATGTGCACCAAGAAATCGGAAAAGGAATCGGCATGGCGCATGTTTCTTGAAAGGGCCTCGCAGGTAGCCGCAATTACGCGGTTATAACGACAAAGCGCGTTTAGGGCCGTGAGGTTAGATTACGTCCAAAAGCTTCTTAGCGGTTTTTATATGTTTATAAACGGCGTCCATCAACGGATCAATGCTGGAGGACGCGCGCCCAGACTCTATATTGATTTCGGCTTCAGTTAGCTCCAGCCTAGCCATTATAATATTGTCCTTGATCGTATACAATTTAACATAATAATTAGTATGATAATAATAATCTGTTATGAACCACACCATAAATGCATTATACACTACAGTTATAATGAATGAAGAGGCCTTAGTCGCTATATCGTACTGCATAACGGCTATGATGTAGAACATCATGGAATTAGGCAGGATCAGCGCTACGGCGTATATTATGGCCATCAGCACAGAGGCGGCGGCGCGGATCGGTGAACTGTTCTTGCTCATGTGCGGTGGGACGCATCGGTATTTATGTTTTAAACCCGAGGCTGGATGCCGATCGAGCCGCGTAAGCAATCTTTTTAAACCGTTGTGCGGCTACGGCTATGGGCATATACAGCGAGTTGCGGTTGCCCAAGACGCTCATAGTGGCCGGCACTAATAGGTTGGCCCAGTTCGGCCGGCTGTTCAAACTCCTCGTGCCGGCCATACCGTGGAATCCTCCCAGATCGCCGCTGAACGCCGTGCTTAGATATATATCCACAGCGCTGGATCACGCGTGCGGCAGTTCGCTTGACTGCATGTACCGAATAGCCGACGGCAAGATAGCCACGCCCCCAGTCGGCAGTGTGGAGGACTTCATATACGGCAGGGGCACAAACATAAGGGCGCTCCGCGGATATGGAGCGATAGACGCTGTATACGATATAGGACGTAGCGGCGCCGCGGCCGTCCTCAAGGTCGGCGGCTACACCATAGCCACCGCGCATGCAGACGGCCGCAATGCAGTCGCCGTGTTCAAGTCACAGCCCCATCCTGCGCCTACGCTGTCCATCGGCACCCGCATAGACCTGCCGAACCTCAGCCTCTTCAGCGTAGATGTGGATAGGAGGATATACGACCTAGTCCAGCCTACGTGTAGGTCGAGCTACATAATGGCGTCCGCCACGGGCGGCTGGATATATGTGTGCGGCGTTCCCGTACTGCGCGCCGCAACCCTGTTCAGCTACAACCTGCCCGCATATCCGCTCGACTGGAACACCATGTCGTCCGCCGCGGCGCCGTCGGATGTGCTTCCGCTGTACGTATACATGTCGCGGCGGCTGTTGAGCGCGGCCCTCAGGCACTGCTACAGGGTCGAGAAGTCCGACGGATGCGTCAAGCTGGTGCGCGTGTGCCCCCGCTACGATGACCTGGTCAGGCCCAACAGCTACCATCCATATGCGCCCATCAATGTGTACAACGCCGTAGCTGAGCTCGTCGGCTTCATGCCCACGGCGGTATCCAGCGAGTGCGTGCCCGGCGGCGTGCAGGCGGTGGATCCATACGGCTTCATATATGAGTACGAGCCGAAGCCGGTAAGGGCCCGGAGCGCGGCGGAGCCGCCCCATCCGGCCCTCAATGATTTGTTTATGGCCTTGGGAGCCCAGCCGCCTGCATCGTACATGCCCATAGCGTGCGCCATAGGAAAGGCGCAGTGCAGGGTCAAGCCATCGCTTGAGGACGCCGCTAGGGCCGTGTGCCTATCCGCATTGGGCCCCAGGTGCAACGACGTGGCGCAGGCCCTCATAATAGCCGTCCTGTTCAACATGGTTCCCGTGATATCTAAATACCCGCTGGAGATACCGGCCAGCTGGATGCCCATGGCGGTGCAGATGTCGCAACTGACCGGCAGGCATTACGCTCACTTCCTCAAGCCGTGGCCCATGTACTGCGTGAAGGGGGATGCGGCATCCCCGATGCCGTATGAAACCGCACAGCGCTATATCATGAGCGATATAGTCGAGACCGCGTACAACATCAAGCTGAACGGCCTCTGCGACGCGGTGGCGTACATCGCCATGGGCATGGACAGGGAGGGGAGGCCCAACGTGCACGTTGAGGTGGCCGAATAATATACCTCCTCCTGCAGATAATATGACCGAGGTCGATAAGGACGAGGTGGTGCGGTATATAGCTGAGCGCGGCCCTACGCCGTATGACGAGCTCGTAGCCAAGTTCGGCCGGCAGGCGCTCAATGCGGTGTACTACCTTATCAAGAAGGGAGTCATATGCATAGATGGGCGCAACGGCATTAGGCCCATCTACGTGCTGTGCGGCGGCGACAGGGAAAAGATCAGAGCCACCTGCAGGGATGTGCTGTCGAGGAAATCCACGCGCAGTTTCGAGATGGCCCGCAGAGTGTTGTCTAAATCGTTGCTGGTTAGGCAGTACGGCATATCGTATACATCTGTGTATACCGCTCTTGAGTTCTTGGAACACTGCGGCATGGCCGCTAAACGCGTTTTCGGCAGGCAGAAGATATGGTGCCTGCACGGATTGGGGCAGGATTTAGTATACATATATCCCAACGGCATAACTATAACGATAGACGACGTGAGGCGCGCCCTATGCAGTGCGATATCCAAAGCCCGCGGAAAAACGATATCTTTGCGGCTCAAGCCGCTACTGGACTACATAGTTAAGTACGACGCCAAGAGGTCGTCGAACAGCGCGGCGTATTCGGCGATATTGGCCGCGGCGCGCACGCTCCTCGACGGGGCGCTGTTGCGCGTTGTAAAGTTAGCCAAGAAGAGGCAGGTGATCGTGATAAATAGGGATAAGGCCAGGCAGAAGCTGTGCGCAATAAACTTTATAAACCCACTTCCCCCCCTCTCCATGGCCTATACGGTCACAGAGAATGGACGGAGCGTGCGGATCACCAGGGAGGTGGTTCTCAACAAAATTCTCGATAACATACGCAGTGCGCGCGGCGGCAGGTACCTTCTGCGCCCGCGCACCATAGCCCACCAGCTCGGCATCGAGGACGGGCCCGAGTATATTGCAGTGCGCAAGCTCGTGCACGACATCGCCGCCAACGAGCTGGCCAAGTGCATAGTCGGCCAAGTCAAGACCTCGAAGGGGTCGGCATATGAGGTGAACGTCGGGCTGGCCAAGCTGATGTTCTCCAGCTGAGCCGGGGCCGAAATCTTTTTAAACACGTGTTTTCCCCACTCCATGGCCAAGGTAACGTTGAGAAGGGTGCACGGGAAGACGGTGCCGGCGCTGATCATCAGGAAGCAGGAGAGCGAATTATATAATATGAGCCGCGCCCGCGTGGTTGTACGTATAGGTAGCGACGAATTGGAAATGCACGTATATCGCAACGGAGCGAAGGGAAACACAGCCGCGTTTATTCCGTACGACAACTATAAGTCGCTTCTAATGCCGTATGCAGGCCAGACCGCCACGATCAAGGACGCCGCGCCGATAAATGAGCCGCCCATACGCACTCAGCAGAACAACGTCAGCACCGATATAGAGGTGTTGCGCAACAAGATCATCAAGCTCACCATGGAGCTTGAGAACTGCCGCAAGCAGGTATCGATGTTAATGAGCGCGATCGAAAGGCTATGAGCGTCAAGATAGTTAAAGCATCGATACGCTATTGGCCCTCGGTAGGCTACGTGATGTACTTCGACTCGGATCAGTCCAAGCATCTGCGCAGGATCAAGCACGCTGAGTTCACGATAGATGCAGACGGCATGGAATATACCGTCTTCGGCCACGTGAGGTGGTCTAGGAACAACGCGATAGTCAAGATCGCCGATCCCGAGATTCAGAAGTTCGTAGATAAGACGGTCAAGGTGATCGTGAAGCCGGTAGACGTCGGCCCCGCAACCAAGACCGGCCCGGATAAGGAGATCATGGAGCTCAAAATCCAGCTTGAGCAGTGCCGCAAGAAGCTGGAGGTGTACGCCTCACTGCTGAAGTCGTTGCTGGGCGCGGCTGAGGGTCAGTAATCTTTTTAAACCCGTAATTCTTTAGGCCCATGGCCCAGACGGCCTCGGACTTATCCAAGATCGCCGACTACCTGATCGAGACGGTCGGCGAGTTCTCCGATGATGGCGTGCACGCGCTCAAGCGCCCTGTCGGCAGGATGTACGTAGTTGCCGAACGCACGCTCAACGGCACTATCAGTGCATCCATACATCGGAGCGATGAAGACGGTGAAGACGATGAAGATACGAACATACTTTTCGTCATGAACGCGTCCGCAGATAAATTCACGAGGATGTACCGCAATCTGCACGACGTCGATGACAGCAAATGCAGGACGTGGTTTGTATTCATGGCAGATCTGGATAGATTGGGCATATACATAAACATGCCTGACGGCGGAACGTTCAGGGTCAGCGGCAATTCGATACGGTATTCAGACCGCAGTTTATCCGTGGCGATATCTGACGCCGAATTCGCCCCTCTGATGGCCGCGGTCGTGGACTGCCCTCAGCCGTTCGACATCATGCGCACCGCCCTGCGCGACATGTTCGCGCGCAACATCGGGGAGATCATGGGCACGTGGCGCGGTTGCGACATCCGCATCACCAGGGACGGCATAACCGCCGCATCCGATGCGGCATCTATAGAGTCCGTCCGCGTGCCCTGGAACTCCTCACTTCAGGACGTACTGCACGCCGTTAAGTTGCTATGCTGACCGTATCTATACATAATCTAATAGGTGTTATGTCTAATGTCAAGTACTATGTGAATAAGGGGTACAGCTTCGTGCGCGTATCGAACTCATCGATCAGCGTGCGCGTCGACGTAGATGAGAACATGCTGGACATCCACAGCAAATACCTAAGCGTCCTGATCCACCTGGACGGCCAAGACCGCCTGTTCGACTTCATAACTATAGCGAGCGATCCGGACTTCGTGAACATAGTTGCGCAGAGGCTGAGAGGATACGAGTGCTACGAGCGCTGGCTGTCGTTGCGCGAATCGGGGCAAGGCCGGTTCGCGGCCTCCGATGTGGTTATAGAGCCGCACAGGGTGCGCTACGGCATGAACGTGGCCTACGGCGAGTTCATACCCGTCCTGCTCTATTTGATGAAGCTACAGCACGTCCAGTGCACCGAAGCCAACATCGATGAGGATACTCTATGATATGCCCAGGCGCAGGAGCCGAAGGATATATAAGCGCATGGATGCAATTCTTTCCCTAGTCCGTAAGAACGGATGCATGACTATGTCGCAAGTTGTGGATGCATTATCCCTTTCCCACTCTCACGTGTATTATGCATCTAAGGACATGGCGAACGCCGGCATGATTAGCATGATGGTGATAGGCAAAACCGCGGTGCTGTGCGCAGACGAGGACAGGGCTAAGCGGTATATAGACGAGATCGCCAAGATGGTGCGCGACATCGCTTGCAGAAGCGGCGCTAAGTTCATATGGCCGTCCAAACTGTTGGACATGATGGATATAAAAGAGAGGCGGAAGATAGAGCAGTATATGGGCATAAATGGGCAGAGGATAACTGGGCGCAAGGGCTACATCCCGTTGGTGTTGGCATTCATCGGCGCGATCATGAGGCGGATCTACGGCAATCCGCAGAGGTACAGGGATCACCACGTATACATCACGAACTGCAATAAGAAGCTCAAGGCCGGACATGCCTGACATCATCAGCATCATCAGGCGGCTGGCATCAGGCGACGCGAGGGCCGCGTTTGAGCTCATCGCCGCCATCAACCAGGAGGTGTTCGACCAGCTGATGAACCAGCAGGCGCTACTCAGCAATAAAGCGGCCGCGCCGCGGCATATGCGTCCCGCCGCACCTCGTAATGCGCCATCCAGCTCAGCTCCGGATGTGGACGTCTTCAGATCCGGCGGCCGCGTGATGATCACCGCATACGGCAACTCGATATCAGTCGGAAGCGACGGCTCGGTGTATATAGACGGACGGCCCATAGGGATATGCGTATCAGAGGTGTACGCCAAGTCGGCCAAAAACGGCGTTGTTCACTTGGAGGGAAAGGAGTGCTAGTCCACGATCCACTCAACTGGGATATACGGCCACGGGATCATCCGCCTAGGAGGCAGGATCTCAGCAAGCCTGTCTAGATCGGCAAGGCTTGGATTCCGCCTCCTAGCATCCTCCATCACAGAACACACGTACTCCGCCAAATCGGGGGATCTGCGCGGCTCCATAGATCATTCCCCAAAACGTCAATAAAATTTTGCGCCCCTCTGCCGGCGGAGGAACGCTTATTAAGATCAGCCGGCGTTTATGCTGTGTCTCAGAGCAGAGGGGTCGTAGAACGGCTCGAAGAGCTCCGCCGTGAATATCCCGAGGTAGTCTCCCTAGCGGCTAAGCTAGCCAGCGGCATGCAACTGAGCAAGAACGACATCTCAATATTGAGGGAGGTTGCGGAGGCCATGGGTTGGGACGAGGACGACGCCGCAGACGAGTTGAAGAACTTGGCGGCGAACCCCTCCGAGAGGGTCGAGAAGTACGTGGAGCTGTTCCAGAAGTACTACGGCGAAGCCCGCAGGCTACTGGAACGAGGAGACCACCCACAGGCGGCCGAAAAGCTGTGGGGAGCCGCAACCGCCCTCATCAAGCTCCACGCCGCCCTCAGAGGGGTATTCATAGCCGCGTGGAGCCACGGCAAGCTGTACAACTACGTCACCCACAACGTAGAGGAGGAGCACAGACAAGCCTTCCGCGACATGCTTAAGGCGGCCGAGGTGAT
>WYEB01000733.1_pt1 | contig 10766 bp, 11 predicted proteins | sample 6343061 | NCBI WGS metagenome assembly WYEB01 (sample SAMN13812332, study PRJNA600296) | hot springs metagenome | biome: ENVO:00000051; feature: ENVO:00002007; isolation source: sediment sample from Evening Primrose shelf | place: USA: Yellowstone National Park, Evening Primrose Hot Spring ... | reverse complement strand
TATCATCTCTGAACGGCCCATTCCATATCTGGTCATCTCCTGCGTTCCAAGTCTGATGCCACTTGGATTTTGAACGGCATCCGGCGGATCATGAGGCAACAGGTTTTTATTTGTTATTATATTGGCTCTTTCGAGCAACTCGGCGCACTTTGCCCCTCCACCTTCTTTTGATACATCTATTACTACCTGGTGGCTTTGAGTATAGCCAAGATGTTCCCCAAGCACTTTAAAGCCCTCTTCAGCTAACGCTTCTGCAAGAGCCCTTGCATTGTTCACTACGGAGGAAGCATACGCTTCTCCGAACTCAATCATCTCTAGGTGAGTTACCAAAGTAGCTGGAATTCTATGGAGATGGTGATTGCTTAAAAAGTATGGGAAAATCGTCTTAGATACAGCCTTATGAGTCTGCTCATCGCTAAATATTATTATTCCTCCCTGTGGACCAGGATAGGTCTTATGAGTGCTCGCTGTCATTACATCTGCCCCTTCTTTAAGAGGATTTCTCCATTTGCCCCCGACTATGAGCCCGAATACATGGGCAGCATCGTACACGATCTTGATCCCCCTTTCCTTTGCCGCTTGCGAAATTTCCTTCACCGGATGGGGGAACAAATAAACGCTTCCTCCAAGCACAATGAATTTGAACTCATCCTCATTGATCATCTTAATCGCTTTATCAACGTCCACGTTCATGCTCTGCTCATCATAAGGCATATAAATCTGGGTCATTCCAAGTGCACCGAGGGTCCCGAATTTTGTGTGACTCACATGGCTTCCAGCTTGGACTGGGGCTATAAGAGCTTTGTCTCCAGGATTCCCAAGCACCCTAAAATCCCAATGTCTCTCCGACTAACTCCGATAGCTTTATTTCCAGGTCGTCTATATATCGTGTGCCTTGGTAATACCTCTTCCTGGGCTTGCCTTCTGCATACCTGCTCATAAAATCGCTCAGATAAACGGCCTCTGCCAGTTCGCTCATCACATTCTCACTAGCTATTAAGTTAACGGCCTCCTTCCTCCTCCATTGATTATTTTTTGCGGTCAAAGAAAGAACTTCTTTGAGGGTTTCTCTTACGTTTAACAAATCGTCTCACCCAGATATGATACTATTATATTGAATATCCTAGGGAGTATTTTAACGTATGGGACTGACTGCACCGTTGTCGGATAGTTAACACTTTATAACTATCCGTTCCACCTCAGCCTTTAGGGCTTCATTGATGGCTTTCGCCGCCAACGGTAAAGGACGGCACATCTGGAGTTTTGTGGCTATGTTCCAAGCGGCTACAAAATGTCTATCCGCTTGGAAGCCACACTTTCCACACTTATAGATGTACCCATTCGGCTTGTTTAATTCGCCACATATCGGGCACATTTTAGAAGTATTTTTAGCGTCAACATATTCAGGTTTATAGCCTCTCTCGATTGATTTATAGGAAATTGAGGACTGAATCTTTCTAAATGGCATGCTGTGTAGTCTTCTATTCATTCTTCTTCCATATTTTATCCGTTCTCTTATATTTTTTAAGTTCTCCATCACGGGCTTAACTTTCTCCTCAGCCACTATTTCAGCTACTATTTTACTCGCTTTGTGAAGGATAGCGTTTACACGTCTTCTCTCTCTTCCAGAGTATTTAGCCAGTAGTCTAGCCTTTACTTTCCCCCTTGTCTTCCTCTGGATGCTCCGCCTCTTCTTGAAGTATCTATCTCTAATGTATTTTGCCTCGCTTATGTCTATCTTTACAAACCTAACCTTGTCAGGCTTAATTACCGCTAAATCTACGCTCTTCTCATTTACATCTATCCCTAAGACTCCCTCATATTCCCTTTCCTCAACAACCCTCCTGAACGTTACATGAAGGTAGTATTCATCGCCAAGCACTACAATTCTTGAACCCTTGACCTGCCAGTCTTTGAACTTCTCAGCATGTTCATGGAGCCTGAAGGGTATTATGAGGTGGCCCTTATGTGTAGCGATTTTAAGGCTTTCCCAGTTGAACCAGAAGAGGTGTGTATCGTCGAGGAGAACCGCTTTCAACCGCTCTATCGATGGAGGCTTGATATTGCTTCCTCTTTTTGAAAGCCTCCTATATGATTTGTACATTCCTAAAGCCATCGTTATAGCAGTATGAATATAGTATGATGGGTAATCCCTAAAATTCTCCCTCAATTCTCTGTAAATTAGTTCATGCAGTCTCTTCCTAGATGTTATCTTCATGCTTATTGAGCTCTTCAGACACTCCCCAACCATGCTCCTATAAGTGGAGAAGAGTTCTTCCAGTATCTTTCTCTGCTCCTCTGTAGGCTCAAGCTTGAATTTGCATGTTTCAGCCAGCAATAAGCTGTTTGACACCCATCACCACCTTTTCATACTTGTGACTTTTCAGACCATAGAGCTTCCCGGCGAAGCTTGTAACTATGGCTATCAAGTCCTCTACAAGTTCTTGATAAGCGTCCTTAGGCTCCTCCCCGTTAACAACCTCAATCCTAACACCATGTGATGAAAAGTACCTTTCCAGATAGCTGAAGCCAAACCTAGTTAACCTATCTTTAAAAGCTACTACTACGACCCCAATCCTTCGCTCTTCAACAAGATCGAAGAGCTTACTCAACGATTTCCTCTTCTCGTTAAGACCGCTGGCCACATCTTCTAAAACTGCAACAATCTTGTATCCTCTTGATTTAGCGTATTCCAGCAAGCTTTGCTTCTGTCTTTCTAGATCGCCCTTCTGTTTTTGGTCGTGGGAAGAGGCCCTTACATAGATAACCGCCTTCCTCGAGACATCAGGCCTAACAAATCCCATCAAACGCTCAACTTCACTCTCAGGTATCCTCCTTCCATTGCCGATAGTTCTGACGACCCTTATCTTCCCTTGTTTATCCCACTTCCTGAGCGTATTGGGATGAATCCCTAACCTTCAACAAGCCTCTTGGAGAGTTAGCAGTTTTTCATACATAATTGTAAAAAATTGTTGAGAATGGTTATAAAAAGTTAACTATTCAGAAACTGCTGATATACCCTAAAGGAAGAGGTTCGCCTAGGGCAGTTCATTGGTCCTCCTCATCTATCTGGGTTTACATCTAATCTGTGGGGGAGTCGTAGAAGACAAGGATTTATCTTGTTTTAGATTTGAGCTCTCTCAATGTTCAAAATCGCCATTGTGCTCTATCTGCTTCAAATCTACGAATCAGAAACTTCAGTCTTCTGTAGCCATTTTCAATTAGCTTAAGTGGCATAGTAGACATGTTGATGAAGTCCCTTTAGGCTATACAGCAACTGAAGGAACCCAATGCTTCACGCATTGCCAATTTAATCAATGTTCCAATCTTCTATAACTATTATTAATTTGCCGTATTTTTATGTTTCTTGGGGGTTTTCTTAGGCTTTCTATTAAACGGCATTTCATGCTTTTGTGGAAGCAATCTATCCTCTTTCTAAACTTTTTCTCTTAAGCCATACGTTATATTCAGAGAAGAATACTTTTGCAGTCTTTCCACTACTCCGAGAGATATATAATCCCCAAAAATTTTAAACCTAATTCCGAATAATATCCTGCCGACAGTATTCAAAGCATGAGGGTGCAATAAGCATTAGAACGCTTCCCCTACTCTCGGAGGAATTGATCCAATAACGATTAAACAATGTCTGCCTAAAAATTAGGCATATCTCATGAATACGTAAATATACCAAAAACGCGAAATTAAGGCGACTGGATGGCTAAAAATACATTTGTGAAGTGGGGGAAGGTTATCCAATCCTCAAAGAACATGCATCCCTTCATGGTGATGGAAAAGAACAAAACTTTAAGATAATAATAAAAATTGTTCATTCGAAACAGGTGAAGTAGGAATGGGTGAGAGGCATTCTAAAGATGAATTAATAGAAATGATTTTATCAGCAGGGCTTCTAGAAGACTTTTTAGGTTATTTAAAAAGTAGAAACATAGATGCAGATGAAAAGAAGCTCTATGATTTGGATGAGAAGACTTTGCTAGATTATGCTGAAAGTAAGAAGTTACTTAGAGGCGCTGACGATTTTTCAGAAGGACAAGAAGATTTATACGATCGGTTGGAACCCAACGTTTCGCGTCCTAGAACTCCACCAAAGAAGAAGTAACTACCCGTTCCCAAGGCCTAGGCCTTGGGATTTCCTACAATCTTCGCTGTCAATTTCAATTCCCTTTTGGTGTTTAAGCGTTTTCGTAAGAACACATTTCATTAAGGCATGAGTCATGTTTATGGAAGTTCGTTTCTTGCCACAGACTCTTGGGCGAATTCCTCAAGATTATTTATTTTTAGATTTTATTAGTCACACGTTTAAACCCTTACGGATAGAGTCTCCGCTGGAGATGATAATTTTGTCCTCTCTGTTTAGAAATAATTAGAAAACTAAATTGATAATCTGATTTGGACAAAAAAGCATGGGGAAATATGCAATGGATAAAGTATTGATTTTAGTAACAGGCATGCCAGGCTCGGGAAAATCCCTAGTGACCAATTACTTTGCAAGAAAAGGATTCAAAACATTCATTATGGGAGACATCATAAGGGAATTAGTTGAAAAAAGAGGTTTGGAAAAAACACAGGAAAATATGATGAAGATAGCTGAAGAAATTAGAAATAGATTGGGACGAGGAGGAGTCGCTGAGATACTTTTAGAGAGGATAAGGAACGTGGAACCTCCGATTGCTATAGATGGGGTTAGAGGAATAGAGGAAATGAAAGTCTTTAGTAAAGCTTTCCGATGTATGCATCTCATAGCCGTTCATTCCCCCCCATGGTTACGATTTGAAAGAATCAGAGAGAGAAATAGGCCTGGAGATCCCACGAATTTTGAAGACTTTATTCAACGTGATATAAAAGAGCTGGAATTTGGGCTAGGTGTACTAATTGCCCTCAGCGATACATTGATTATTAATGAGGGGACAAAAGAAGAAGTTGAAGAAGCGATCGAGAAGAATATGGAGAGGATATTGAGTTGTGGGAAAGAGTCCGTGTGGAGATACCTATAAGGCCAACCGAAAAAGAAGAGGTAATTTTAAAGCTAATTGAAACGATAATGACTCCAGGAGAAGTCAGAATTGAGGGGGAAGGGCTAGGTAAAATGGCTTTAGCCATTTCACCTTGTCTTTCGTCTCTCAATAAGTTCTTTATATTATTGCGAAGAGAAAGAATATTGGATTCCGCAAGGAAATATTTGCTTAAAGGGAAGCAAGGGGATACTTTGACTTTTATGCTTCATAAACAAGCCTTGGCTGGAGGCAGGGTCTCCTTTGTTAGCAACGAATCGGAATCGCCTCTCGGCCCAATTGTAGTTACAATATCCCATCCGGCATTAGATGCTGTTATCGATTGGCTGGCTCCTATCACAAGAGAAGGCAGACCAATAAAAGAGATCAGCATTCCTGAACCTGACTGTCAATCAGATTAGCAGTGAACTACCCCTCCCTTATGAAGGAGGCATTCTCACCTCGCGATGAGGATTTCCGGGGTTTCCTGTCCACAGGCTCTAAGGGCAAGAGCGTTGATATATATAACATAACTGGTTGTTCACCGTCTAAAGAGCTTTGGAGTAGACTAGTTCTTTCCTTTCAACTTTCAAGTCTTTCAATATATGTTTACAACTAAAAAAGCAAAAAGCATTTCTATAAGAGGCTATCCATCACTTCCATTATAAAGGAAAACTTACGCCTTTAACCCCCAATAAAGTTAAAATTTAATATCAATGCTAGTATTGAGGATTATACAAAAAGATCCAATTGAAGAAAGAAGCTCGGATGCTAGACCCAATCGGAGATAGTGATATATTATTATAAACAGCAACAGCATGAGTATCGCCCTTCTGGGCGAACATAATGAACTATAGAAGTTGACTCATGAAGATAGGGTATAATAAAACGAGTTAAGCGCTATGAAGCCAGAATTTATGGTGATCTAGTTGGGTAAGTGTAATGAAGCAAGATTGCACGAGAATAAGCTCGAATGTGTGGATTCGGAAGAAGCTTTGGATTTCTTTGATGCTGTTTATAGGGCAAAAAAGGGTTCTTTGAAAATAAAAGATAACGAAGGGAAGGAACTTTCTTGGTTCGAGGTTATTTTCAACAGAGCTAAAGAAGAGCCTAATACCTGGATACTATTTTCCGTTTATTATGACCTGAGAGAAAGGGGTAGAAGTGTAAGGGAAGGGCCGTTCCCAAATACTCTCGAACTAATATCAAATGAAAAGCCATATGCTTTCGTGTTTGTAGTTGAGGAGACTGTGAAATTTGAAATCGTGAATTTAGTTCAATGGCTTGACCTTTCCAGAAGATTTGGTAGAGAAGTAATAGTAGCTATAGTTGATAAACACGGTGACGTTTCATATTATAGCATGGAAAGATTTTCTTAACTATTTCGCAATGAACCTATTATGAATTTGCCTTGAAATTGTTTTTCGTATCGTGCTTTAGACGAATAGATTGTCAATAGACTCTATCCTTCACTTAATGTGAAGAACTTAGCCCTTTTCCTAGTAGTTATATTTATTTTTAAGGATGATATACTAGGAAGGGGGACCTCGATTGAGTTCGTGTCCGCATTTTCTTCGATCGCTTCTCCCTTAAGAGAATACTCCCATATATAATGAGGCGGATATACAGTTAAGCGCATCATGTGTGTGGTAGGAAGTGGGTTCGTAACCTCAATCTTTGCTTGCCATATGGAACCATGATTGACCAATTCATAGCTTCTAACGATTAATATCGGCGGCTTTACCTCTATATCCGGTAATTCGTTTTCATCTATGGCGATAGCTCCTTCAATTAGCGTTCTCAACCTGCGCAATATAGTAAAATCTGGAACCTTAGAATAAGTCATGTAGGAGGGGGAGCTGGTCTCGAAAACAACATAATCTTTGTGATCTTCAAGGCGAATTCTGCCGATAGAAGCTATAGACAAAGAGCTAGAGGGCATTTCCAAAGAGAAAAAATTACTCATGCTTTCTCCAATCAGTCTGCCGGAAACGATCGCATATGGCTGTAGCCAATGAATTCGCGGGTTTCTAACTTCTTTTTTTACCTTTACTCTAATTGGAAGACCTAAAAATGTCTCTTTACTTGACCCATCAATCAGAATTAGCTCGTCCTCGCAAAACCAATATTTTCCTCCTGGGAAACTACTTCCTTTGCATTGAACAATGTCGCTTTCTATTTCCAACTGCGAAGATAATAGAGGAAAAGATGGTTTATCTGGAGTGGGGATCCTTTTTTCTTCTAGCTCTTTTATGGAGAAAATCCTTGGTTCCGTTTTCCTTAGATAGATAAATTCCTCGCCGTACTTAAATACCACCCATGACTTGTAAAGGTCGGGTACATACAGATAATCACCATCTTTTCCGCCTTCAATTTTCACATTAGTTTTTAAAACGGACCAACCGGTATTTCGAAGAGGATCAATTTCTTCAAGCCAAACCATCCTACTCCCTTCGCATGGCTCCGCTGCCATAAGTTTCTGCCCCAACAAATCGACAACGCCACAAATTTCACTTTCTATAAGCTTCTTCTTGATAGCCTTTCCGCAAGCAACATCATTAGATGAAATCGCTAAAAGTCCTCTCAATCCAAGTACTTGGGTCATGGGCAATTAGTCATTCACCCTATAATACTAAACTTACAACTGAAAGCCTCTCCTTTAAGGCGGGATGAATAGATAGATTATGGACTCCCTTCGTTTTAATTTTTTTGATGAATGATTAAGATTAGAACTGCGGTTGCCCCCTAAGCTCTAGAATGCGGGATCGGCAACAACATGAACGGGTATTATGTGTGGATTTCTGTCTGCCCCGCAGATGACAGATGTAATCCTGTGTGGGTATGGGGAACACTAGCCCTTTAAGGCTGAGAAGAAATCAGATAGATATTGATGCTTCTGAATTATAGATTTAGCACAAGAGTGAGCTATATAGAAAATTAAGGTTAAAAACCATATGGCAAATGCGGCCAAGGGTAATTCCTTTGGTATTACCTATCTTTTTTGATATAGTATTTACCGGCAACATTCTTCGTTTTTATCTTTTTCATGGTAATATCACAAGTTTTTTGGTAATACCAGAAGCGCAATTTCTAATTATAACTCATTCTATTATGATTATAATGGTGATATCTTGCCAATCGTGTATAGATGCAAAAATTGTGGATATGTTCTGCACTACTTGCAGAAAGTCGGTCAAGATTACGTTGGCATTCCATCAATAAACGAAGTAATGAGTAAAAATGGATACATTTGCCCCAAGTGCAAGACTAAGCTAACGAAACCTTCACAAAACGATATATTAATCACAACGATAGGAATAGCGAAGAAAAGAACGATGCTACCAGTTAAGATAGGGGGCTCGTTTTATGTTCCGATGAGCCTTCTAAATGGAGGAAAAACTCAATCTGAAGCTGAAGAAGAGCAGTGATCTTATAGGTGAGCTACCCGCCCTGAAGGACGAGGCTTCCAGCGTTTAGCTGGGGCTTTACGCCTCCAGCTTCATTTGCTGGTTCGGGGGCTTACTGCTCCTCCCCTATCCCGCAGAGCTCATTACCCTGCGGGCTATGTTTATGCTTGAACTCCCTTCTGTAGAGAGGAACATCCTCTGAGATTTTTAACCAAGCAGATGCAAAAAGCTTTTCTCGCCTTCCTCGCCATCCTCGCCGTAAACTGCAAGGTTTTCAGTTATAAAAAAATCAATCCAAGGCTTTAATTAAAGATTCCTCTATATTCACATGTAGGCCCTCCTTTTTGGCCTCTTTATACTTTCTCAGAATATTCAAAACTCTATCTTTTTTAACAGCAGTCATGTTAAGCTTTTCTCTTATAAGAACAGAAACCGCATTATTAGAAAAGAAAAGCTGAGAGCATACCTGAGCGATATTGCTAGAAGTCGATATAATTTTCGAGCTTCCGAAATCTATAAAAATTGGACGCTCTCCATTTTCAAAAATAATGTGATCCCCAACGCGTGTAAGTTCCCCATGTATAATCCCAATTGAATCGAGTTCAATGGCTGCTTCTATTAAACTAATTATTTTTCTCTTGAGCTCGATGGGCGTGGATTCTTTTGCTACTTCATACAGTGTTTTTCCTTGGATCCTCTCCATCAAAATGCAGTAGCGTGTATTAGAATATACCTTGGGAACTATCTTTAAAAGGCTCCTCCAACCGATTAATCGAAGACTCATTGCTTCACGGTAAACCTCCATCATCCTATCTGTCCTGGATACTTTCAGAAGAAACCCCTCCTTAAAATAAAATGTAACCGAATCAGTTCCCTTCGAAAGGAAAGTGAGCTCATCTACATAGGTTAAAAGAGGAAAGCAATCCCAACATATTTTTTCGCAATTCTCTATGTGATGCGTAGGGTAACAAATTCTATGTAATTCCTTTTTACAACCAACGCTCAGCTCGAAGCACCTTCACAATATTTTGGGATAAGATAAAAAGCTTAAGAGAAAAGATCCTCTTCCCTGGGTTCGCCTAAGGCACTTTGGAAATATAATGGAAGGAGCCATTTTGGCTTTCCCATGAGAAACAGCTTCAGCCATCTATGTAATTCATAATTCGAAGTTCTATCAGTCTGTGAAAGCCTATATACCCTCACGCTCCCCTTTTTCAGGTCAACTCCCAGAACTTCGTCCAGGCTATCTTCTATAATTTGTGCGGGCGAAAGCTTCTTTCGTATGGTCAGGGATCTGAGCCTTCCATCTTCTTCCAACCACGGTCCAGACATCGGGGCTTTTTGATATTTCTCTATAAATTCAGCTGCGTTTTCTCTCAAATGAAATGGAGGGCCTAAAACTAAGTTCATAGGACCAAGAAGTTTCTCCTCCATGAGGCAGGCTATCGCAGCGCAGGATCTTTCATCGCTCCACTCATCGCACCTGATAACTCCAAATCCATGTCTCTCTAGTAAGTTCTTTATTGAGGCGGAGCTCTTCTTAAGTTCCCCCCATAATACTTCGGGATGAATAGGGGATTGAAGTTTGATATCCACCACAACGGCGTTGCCGGCATAAAATTCCAACGGCAAATTTCCTATTTCGTTGACCAACATCTCTTCCAATTTGTTTGAAAAATAATAAAGACTGGGGTGTTCGAGATAGAGCCACGACGCCAAGACGAATTCTCCCAGTTTTTTCCTTGTTAAGGCGGCAGAAACGTTTCTCGTCGGGTCGGCGGGATCCGGTAAGAGCATTGAGGATTTGGGGTATCTTTCTCTTAAATCTTTCAATTTTTTCCCATCGCCCTCTAGAGAGATCGAGACAGGTTGCTTCCAATCCTTCGTTGCCTCCAGCAGCTCCCTGAATCCGCCGTATTTTATCACAAGAAGCTCTACCAAGTATCCAGAGAACCCACCGACCTTTATTTCAGCCCCGTAAACTCCTATACCCTTCATGAACGCCTTAGCCACTCTGATCTCGTCTCTCAAGCGTTCGTCCGTATTCTTCAATACGTATTCGGTATGCAGCGGCGTCCTATCAACAGCTGTTCTAGGCCTTAGGTTGACCCCCATTTTTATAGCAGGAACTATATCAATGCTGAACATATCCTTTTTTATTGTAAGGTATGGATGTTCGGCGAAAGATATCATTGGAGAGAGATCCTTTAACGTCTCAGATAGCTTCTCTACGATCTCCTTCAACCTTTCTTTATTGAGCTCTTCGCTAAAAACTATGAATACATCCATTTCGGGATCATTCTTCAACCATGTATCCTTAGCCATGCTACCTTCGAGCATTACTTCATAG
>WYEB01000732.1_pt1 | contig 10771 bp, 7 predicted proteins | sample 6343061 | NCBI WGS metagenome assembly WYEB01 (sample SAMN13812332, study PRJNA600296) | hot springs metagenome | biome: ENVO:00000051; feature: ENVO:00002007; isolation source: sediment sample from Evening Primrose shelf | place: USA: Yellowstone National Park, Evening Primrose Hot Spring ... | reverse complement strand
CAACCCGAGATCACTCCATCAGGGATCAACGGGGATCCAGTCTTCGTTAAATCCCCTAACTGCGAGCGCGGTTTGTACATTAATAAGAATAGAATGGAGTGCAACGCCGAGGCCGGCTTCTCACACCCCGCCCACGGGGTAGCCGTCGTCAAAGGGGTGAAGGGCCAGCGGGTAGTCACTGGTAGCGAGGTATTGGACTGCGAGAAGGCTGTCTACAGTTCGAGGCCCGGGGCCTTCATAGTAGCATGCTTCGACGGCTCTCACACGCATGTCGTCGCATCAAGCTACTCTGGCTTGAAGCTGTACCGTGAAGCCTACAGGAAGAAGCCTAACAGCGTCCACGTGGGCTTCAACTCGTATAGTGTTGTGTTCGAGGACTACAAGTCGATAGTCATTTATGGAGACAGCCAAACCGAGATCGGTATACCCCTTGTGGCGGTCGCTTACACGGGCAACAACTTCTACGGGGTCTCGGGCAAGTGGCTTGTAAAGATGGCTGGCGACGGATCCTACGAGCCCCTGGTCCTGCTGGGGGAAAACCACGTGTTCTCAGGCGTCTCAAACGGGCTACCAGTCTTCAAGGCCAACGGCAGGCTCTACAGGCTCGAGGGGGGCGCGCTTGTTGAACTAGACTACGTGAAAAGCCCCGTGGAGGTGGCGTACGTGTACGATATAGTCGTGGTCGATAACGGGGGGTCGCTGACGGCCTACGACCAGTCTGGGAAAGCCTTCCTCGAGCTGGCGAAGGAGCCTGGTGTAGCCTGCTACGCTACGGGGCACGGTGTCTTCTGCTGTAGGAGCGGGCTCTGCGGCCTCGTGGAGCCTGGAGCCTCCATCATTAGCGTGGAGGCATACAACAAGGAGGGCCACGAGCTACGCGTGTTAAGCGAGGCGCCAATACTCCTCGGGTACGGGGGAGAGAGGCGCCCGTGCAAGCCTGGAGAGCTGTTTACTGTGAGGGAGGAGAAGGCAAGCGTCTTGAAGGGTTTTGTCTTCGAGGTCGAGGCCACCCACCTGCTGGGTACCGAGAGAGTGGTCGCCCCTTCACCCCCCGCCAGGGTATCCGTTGAAGCCTCCGCCAAGGTCTACGAGAGCACTGGGTTGCACGAGTGCGGGGGCCTGGCGCTAGTAGAGCTGGCTTTCAAGGGGGTTGAGAAGCCGGGTAGGGTTAGGCTCGAGGTTCTCGGGAGGGAGGTCTCCGGGGGCCCGCTCACAATCTGTGCGGACAGGGGCCTGGGAGACCTGGCGGTCGAGGCCGTGGACACTGTCTCAGGGGATAAGGCGGCTGTGCTGAAGCTGAAGCCGGAGAGGGTCTTCGTGGAAGAGCCGAAGCACTCGATCAATGTGAGGCATGGGGAAGGGGAGAGCCTGGTCGAGCTGGCGGTCGAGGGGGGAGAGCTGGTGAAAGCAGTGCTGGAGTGCAGGAACGGCGAGGCCCCGTTGAAGCCTGGCTTGAACAAGGTCAGGGACTGCGTCCTCCCCGCGGATATACGTGTGACTTTGAGGAAACAAGGCTTCTTATACAATTATAAGAAGGATATAGTGGTGCCCAACCCGCTCGAGAAGCTTCTAAACGCCATGGAGCCTGGGGTGCACGAGATTAAGGTGGGCGGGTTTAAGCTGAGGTATGTTGCGACGCCATACCCTGACATTGTACCTATCACGGGGATCCGTGCTGTGATAGGGAACAACGTGGAGCTGGTGTTCAGGAGCAAGGTGGCGGGCCGGGTGGCAGTAGTATCACAGAGTAGCGTTAAATGGTTTCAGGTTAGGCCTGGTGAAAACAGCGTCCTAGCGCCAGGCTTCTCAGACGTATACCACCTGGTCTTCGACACGGGCTTCTCGAAGTACGTCTACAAGTTGGAGATACCGCTGGCCACACAGCTTCAAGTAGCTGAAGCGCAGGCCAGAAACCTGCTTAGAGAGCTGAAAACCCGTGGTTTCAAGTAGAACCTGCCGGGATATTGCTGCTTTTAGAATTCACCAGCATGTACTATCATGTCTTAGGGGTGGGGGGTGTGGCGGGCATTGATTTGGAGATATTATTGAAAATTGCGGGGAAAAGCCGTATCAAAGCCCCGACTACCCGGCTAAGAGAAGAAAGCTTACGGAGAAGCTAAAAGAGATCCTCACCAAACACTTTGGTGGAAGGGCCAATCAAGTGATAGAGGTGCTCACCTCTGGAAGGGGGTTTACGCCCTCAGACTGGCTCCTGAGATACTCCTCGAGGACATTTGAGGATAGCGTTAACGGCATCATTGCGACGTGTAAGGCATTTATCGAGCTCGATGAAAACAAGGAGAAGGAATTAAAACAAGACATACTTAAGGCCGTTATAGAAGTTAAAAACGACCCCTAGCGAGTAGCAGTGTTATTGCATATCAGTAAGCGGGTAAAATCCTCACGGATCCCTTTTCAATGACTTTGGTTCGCGTCTGCGGCTTTACTATGCCCGCTTTAGCGAGTTCACGCATCACTATTGACTCCTTTATCTTGTGTAGTTTAAAGGCTATGATGATTACGATGAACACTATGAGGGGTACTGCACCCAATGCACCGTAGAAGGGTATGAGTATGAAGAATGATGCAAGTACCATGAGGCCGACTGTGAGAAAGGCGAGAACCCGCAGAGGACTTAATCGAGCTACCCGTTCACGATATTTCTTCAATCTCTCTATTTCCTCACTTGTCAAGGTTTTGCTGATTTCTCTTGTGAACTGCCTTAGCATATCAATACTACTTTTGTACATTGCGCATAGCGGTTCTACTAGGTTGGAGGATTTTGTTCCCAGCTCTATATCGGCATCTCTGCACAGGCTCCCAATGTCTACACCCCTACCAATAATTTCCCTAATCCTCTCCTCCTGGACACCGCGCTCACCCACACCAGTGTAAACAAGTGTACTGTCGTGAACGTAGTGAAGGGCTCTGCCAAGAGCGATCCCTGAGAGATGGGGGTCCCCACGCCTATAGTGGTATATTGAGAGCACGTAGTAGTAGTCAATTAGTTCTTTTAAATACTCGCTGTCAGTATAGTCCTTTATAGGCTCCCGCTTACACGCCTTCCTCTCCATACCATCACTGCAGACCTCAACCTCATCAACAACTTTATCAGGCTCAACTACACCCCTATACAAGCCCTCGAGAAAACCGCTACCAAGCCCTCTAACTTCGGGAACGCCGTGGAGAGCAGCATCGAGGATGAACCGGTGGGCATCTTCGCCAGGCATATACCACCGCTAATTAAAAATATTCTTAAACTCAATAAAAACATGAATTCAGGTAGGCTACTTACCCTTCAACTATTTCTTCTCTTCCTCTACTACTACGTTTAGATAATGCTTTCTCTCGAGGTGTAGCTTTGCAGCCGATAGCGCTTTGGCTGGGCTGAACTCTGCCACCACGTAACCGCAGATCGGGCAGATCCATACTTGCATTGTCGCTGGTCGTATGTCACTCATTCTTAAGACTATGGTTTCCGCCTTCCCTTGTTTTTGAGCCTGAGCCATGGTTCCAGCCCCCACTTAGATATATTACTTAGACAGGTGTTTATATAAGTGTTCATAAAAAATATGCTTACATTGGGTGTGATTTATCGCAGAACACCCTGAAGAAGACGCCCGCGTCAATTATTCTATCCGTGCGTGGATCACTGGCAAACTTGTACATCATCATGATTTTGTTGAGATACAAGACGTGTACCGTTATGACGTGTATTGGCTCCCCCTTATGGTTTTTCTCCTCATCGGTTATCCATACCGCGGCAACTTCAACGAATGGGTTTAATGCCGCCGTGTAGCCGTTGTTGAGGACGTCTCTAACCACATTGTTCAAGTATACTATCATTATCTTAAAGTCGCTGACATCCATCATTTTTCTCAGGGTCTTTAAGAGCTCGCTTCGCGTGTGTGTTTTCGGGGTTTGGGATTCGGTTTGAGTTTGAATTTGGGTTTGGGCCATATATCCCAACCCCTGTTTAAACATTTATTCAAACGGGGGTTTATAAAGCTTTCGGCCCCGCGGGGCCTCGCTGGTGGAAAAACAGGCGTCAGCAGGGGCCGTGAACCCAGGCCTTTATGCGGGTTTAAAACCAGCCCTACTATAAGCGGGGGCTGGAATGGGTTTCCTAAGGCTTCTCGCATGGTTGGTGATCCTAGTAATAGCCCTAGGCCTAGCCTCCAGCCTGCTACCCCCGACCCAGAGGGCTGGCGGGCCTGGTCCTAGTTTAGCTGGCGGGGGCCTGGCTTGGACGCCTAGTGCTAGCGCGGGATCCCCGTGCCCGCAGTCTAATACAACAATTGTCTTAGACCCATCGGTCTTCTACGGCAGGTACTTCAATCTAACCGAGGCCCTTGAAGAGCTCTCAAGCTACTCGGATCCGCTCACGTACTACGGGATCTATGCGAACATCACGGCCGCCCTAGCCTCCCCTAGTGGCGCTGGGAGGGTCTACGCCCTCCACCCCCTCCCACTTGACGAAAAGGATTCAGCGGGCTTGGGTAGCCTGACAGTCTACGTCTGCACTCCAGGATCCATCAAGCCCCCAGGGGTCGAGCCAGCGCTCGTCTCCAACGTCTCGGTTAGATACGTTAATGGCTCGGTAGTGGACATAGCTACATACGCGCCAACCGCTAGGCTTGATGTAAGCCTGGGCTTCAGGCCCCTCGGCCCGATCATTGTGGCCGACGTCATGCTGGAGGGCGCCCGCCCGCTCACAGGCATCGCCTCCGCGATGAGCATTACAGTGGCGGGCAGGAGCTACCGCGTGAATGAGACAGGGGTAATCTACAGCTTTATCCCCGAGCCTGGCGAGCAGTCCCTCAGGATCCCCGTGTACATCTCGGACGAGGTCTCGATATGCGGGGGGAGGTGCATCAATATAACTAGGAGGCTACTCCTAGGCTACCTTGTGGTGAACACTACTCACGAGGGAGACCGCGTAAACGGGGAGGCCTGGGTTGAGTACGCTTACCCCGCGGAGATAGCCTCGCTTAACCTCGAGGAGGTTGAGAGGGCTCTAGCTTCAAGGCCCGCGGGCAGGATCCTCGAGGAGACGGCGCTGAAATACGTCCACGACAGGCTCGTGGAGATAGTGAACTCGACGGCTATGAGGCAGTACCCTGGGGCCTACCTGTGGTTGCTTGCGTCGCAGATACCAGTCGAGATGAGCAACTGTAGCGGCCACAGCTCGGGCATGCCGCTACTCGACGCGCTATGCGGGGGTTGCGGGAGCGACTGGGAGAGGGTGTGGATACTGGGGAATATAACAAGGTTCACGCTACAAGTAGACACAGCCGCGGGCCTGATTGAATGGCCCTCCCTCACCAATGAGACAATAGTGGAAACCCCAATAGTGTACGCCAATATCTCGGGATACCCGGAGCTCTGGCAACTCTACAATGAGACCACGGGGGTATATTTGGCAAAACCCGTAGACGGCGGATACCTGGTTTGCTACGACCCCTTCGAGAACACAGCGTTCTGTGATTGGAGTAGGCTTGTGAAGATAACTTAACATCCACCACAACGTAAATACAAAAAGTGTTTAAATCAAAAACCCAGCCAGATAATTAGATGGTGGACTACTTGGATAATGACATCAAAAATTATTTCAAGGGGGATTTCATAGATCAGGGGGCGATGTTGTATTCTCTGAGACAGGTTATAGAGGCTGGTGAAAGGTTTCCGGTAAAAGTTGAACCCGGTTTCCGGGTGAGCTTCCTTGGGTTGGGCTCCGCGTAGCGAGTTTGATGTCGAGGGCAAGATTGCGGGCGTTCTCGAGAGGTTTGTGGGCCAGAAGTTCAACGGTGTGACGATAACTCTTGTTAAAAGACAGTACGAGGTCGAGGGCAGGAGGGCGGACATAGCCGTCTTGAAAGATGATGAGAAGCCATTATTGATCATAGAGACGAAGAAGAAAAATGAGAGGGGTGGGAGCTGGAGTGTGGAGAGACACTTCATACCTACATCGGAGGATGTTGTCGGACAGGCTGCCTCCTACGCCGCCCTCCTCAAACGTATAGGAGTCTACGTCCCGTTTATCGCGACAGCCAACGACAGGCAACTCGCTTTGTTCAGAGTACCCGAGAACATTGAGGATCTAGTCGACTGGGATGCCATCGGCAGGAGGGATTACGGGAGGGTTGTAAAAGACTTCCACAAGTTCAGGAAGGAGAACCTCATCCTTCACAAGCCGCACGGCCCGTTCTCAGAGGAGTTCTTCAAGGAGTTGCTTGACACCCTCACCGGTATCTACGCTGCGAAGTATAGAGCTGAAGAGAAGAGGCAGGAGTGGCATTGGCTGGTGCTCGAGGACTTGAGAGGTTTCGTGGACTTCCTCGCGCCGTTCATCGAGCAGGCTATAGCCGAGAAGGGGGGGTTCAAGGACAGTATCGCCGGTAAGCTGGAGGAGTATCAGAAGAAGACAGGCTACAGGCCGACACCCCAGCAGCTCGCCAGGGAGATGGCGTACGTCCTCTTGAACAAGATCGTGTTCTACAAGGTCTTAGAGCACTACCACAACCTGCCCCGCCTGGGCCCGCTATACGAGGAGGGCGTCGTTAAGACCTGCAGCGAGTACTTGAAAAAACTCCGCGAGTACTTTAATAAGGCTGTGGAGGAGACGAGAGACTTCCAAGCAGTATTCGAGACCGGGATCTACGATGAGGTAGACCTGGTGGAGAACGAGGGGGTTCTCAAGGCAATAGACTGGTTGATAAGGCTCATAGAGAGCTATAAGATAGAGAGGCTTGGAGACGTCGTCGGCTTCATCTACGAGGATCTCATCCCAGGCGAGGAGAGGCACCAGCTAGGCCAGTTCTACACGCCTAAACCGATAGCCGAGCTGATAGTCAAATGGTGTGTCAGGAGCCCGGACGACAGGGTCTTAGACCCCGGTTGCGGCTCGGGCACCTTCCTTGTCGAGGCATACAAGAGGCTTGCGGAATTGAAGCTGAAGAAGCCGTGGAGCGAGATTAAGCATGTCCCCGGCGACGTCCACAGGCAAATCCTGAGGCAGCTGTACGGGGTGGACTTAAACGAGTTCCCAGCCCACTTAACAGCGATGAACCTGGCGATGAAGAACGTTAGGGCGCCGAGCCCGGAGATGTACGTGTTCGTGAGAGACTACTTCACAATTATGCCGGGGCAACAGGTCTTAACACCCTACAAGGTTAGGACGGCTGAAGGCGTGGAGCCCGTGGAGGTGGTGTTCAAAGACTTCGACGCTGTAGTGGGCAACCCGCCGTACACCAGGTGGACTGAGATACCGGAGGACACTCAGGACAGGATACTGGGTTTCCTGAAGAAGACTATATCAAAGTATGGTTTAACACCCCAGGTGTCGAGGGGCGTAGAGCCCGGCATATACGTTTACTGGATAATCCACTCGACGGGCTTCCTCAAAGAGGGCGGTAGGCTTGGCATGATTATAAGTGACTCATGGCTACAGACAGATTATGGTGTGAATTTCTTCAAGTTCTTATTAGATCATTACAAAGTCCACGCTGTAATAGATATATCAGCAAGAGTGTTCCCCGTCCCGCTTATCGGTACATGCATTATCCTGCTAGAGAAGGTGTCCAACGCTGTGGAGAGGGACAACAATAAAGTGGTCTTCACATACCTTGATTTAACCCGGGGATCTATGGACGTAGATGCGATATTGAAACTTGTGGAAGAAGCGAAGACGAAGCCTATGACCGGGCAGTTGCTGTTGAAAGAATTTCCCTCAGGCGCCAAAGCGCTGATTAAAACCTACACACAGGGCGAACTCTTGAAATACGAGGGGAAAGTGATAAATCTGGTCTTCAGCGTCACTGATATATTGAATTACTTAAAACAAAACCCATTAATAATTGAGCTCTCAAAGTATTTTGAACCATCTCGTGGCAATACATTGTGGTCTGTGTGGGCTATAAGACATGGCAGAAGACCTGATGTTGGCGGCGAGGACTTCTTTTATCTCACAGAGGATAAAGTTCGCAACTACATTATCCCCCAAGAATGCTTATATCCACTTCTTCCATCCCCGCGATACCTAAGGTTCTTCACGTATACTCAGAAAGATTGGGAGGGGCTTAGAGGAGAGAGTGTGGAGCGCTATCTATTCCTCTGCCGCAAGCCTAGGAGTGAGTTGCCTGAAAGCGTGAGAAGATATATACAGCTAGGTGAAGGACCTAACGCCCAGATAAGGCTTAGGAAGAGGCCTGGGGAGCCTGAAGGTAGGCCTGTGAGTGAGTCGCAGGCATCCCAGACAAGGCTTAGCTATAGAAACATATTCATAGATTGGTATGACCTTGGAGGAGTAGTAGAGGCACCGATATATGTAACATATGGTGCACAGTATTGGATTAGATTTGTATTAGCTAAGTTCCAAAGCGCTTTAGACCATAGAATACTTGCCTTAATACCTAGGCAAGGCGTTCAATTTGATGAGGTTGAGCTCAAGGCTTTACTGGCGTACCTAAACTCCTCATTTACCCAGATTCAGGCTGAAGCCATGGGTAGAATTACCGGCGGGGGTATGATAGAGCTTGATGTTAAACCTTTGAGTAGCTTCCTGGTTTTGGATGTGAAGAAGTTGCCTAGAGGAGATGTTGAGAAACTTGCCCAGTTGTTTGACAGGCTTGAAGCCGAGGCTAGGAGGCTTGGCGGCGCTGATGTAATCGAAAACGTGTTCGGCTCCGAGCTCGCAAAGGAGTTAACTGGTAAGAGTAATGTTAAACCAGGGGTAGAGGGCTTGTTCAACACTGTGATAAGGGAGATCGACTACGAGGTCGCCAGGGTACTCGGGCTTGAAAACTTTGTTGAGCCTGTTAGGGCTATGGTTTTAGAGATGGTTAGGAGAAGGCTGTCGAGGGCTGGTGAGGCTAAGCGTGAGGCTGTGAAGGGGACCGAGGAGCTCGTAGAGCTGAGGAAGCCTAGGAGGAGAGGTGGGGCGGGCGGAGGAGTAATGTATAGGAGGCTGGATGAGTTTATGAAGAAGAGCGGGGGAGAGGGAGGGAAGTAACCTTCTTCTACTTATATCCTCATCTTCCATAACCTAGTCTTTGATAGACAGCTTGAGAGTAGATGTCTCCAAGGCCGTAGCCTTTTTAACTCTGTGTCAATATGATTGGTGGAGGCCTGTTGCTGATTGAGCTCTTGCCCCGCGTCGGCTCGCCTAGGCCCCAGGTAGGCGTGTTCGGCCCAGGCTTCACGCTCTGCATTGTGAACTCGGGGAACGGCCTGCGGGTCTTCCTAGAGTCCACTGTGAGCCCGGAGACCTTGTCGAAGTTCTACGGTGTCAGGAGGGCTGGCTACGAGGAGTTGCTCAAGGTGTTTGGTAGCGAGGCGTGGGCTGGTGAAGCCAGGCTTAGGCGGGAGTTCGACTTCTACCACACTGACATTGTTGTATCCGATCTCCCCGGCCTCGTGAACTCCCTGGAGGGTAGGGGCGGCGTGTGTGTCTCCGCGTCGCGTGACCCAGGGTTGAGGATGGTCTTCGCCTCCAAGGCCTCCTCGCTATTAAACAAGGCCAGCAAGTACCACAACGAGTCGTTTAGGTTGCAGGGTAAGGAGTTGCAGAAGCGGATGGGGCGGGTCCTCCTCGGCAGAATCCTGGTGCTGGCGCCGAGTAAGAGCGAGCTGAAAATCATTGAGAAGCTCGTGGAGGCCTCCTGCAACGCCCCGTTGAAGTGGGAGAAGCGTAGAGTGAGAGAGCTGGACGACCTCGCGGAGTTGCTTAGACCCCCGCAGACAGGCTTCTGGTGGAGGCTGTTTGGAGAGAGGAACCTCATAGTGTTCACGGAGGATCTGCTAACCGAGGTAGTCAAGCTCCCAGACCCCTCGCTACACAGGATAGGCTTCGTCCGCGGTTCGCCTCTCCCAATGGTTATCCCAGTCAGAAGCGGGGAGAAGACGTTTAGGATAGGCGTCCTGGAGGATGGACGCGAGTTCAGGCTCTCCATTGAAGACCTCTACAGGCACTGCTACGTGATCGGCCAGACGGGTTCGGGTAAGACGACTTTCATCAAGATGCTAGTGCACAGGCTGAGAGAGCTCGGGGATGTGGCGATAGTTGTCGTAGACCCCCACGGGGACATGGCGCTGGAGCTAGCCGAGGAGATACCCGAAGCCTTGTACCTACACCCGATCAAGAGCCCCTTCGGCTTGAACCCGCTTGACCTGCCAAAGCACGAGAGCCGGGACTTCGCTGTAACTATCGCCATCGATATCTTGATCGAGATGTTCAAGGAGGTGTTGAAGCTGATGGAGACGGCCGTCAACGTGAAGTACCTGTTGCAAGTGTTGCTGAGGGCCTTCTACTCCAAGACGGACTCCCCCACTCTCGCAATGCTCTACAACGCTATATTGGGGTTGTACAAGGGGGAGCTAGACCTCGACGTCGACGACGAGGAGTGGCAGAGACAGCTCGAGGCCCTGCAGAGCATGCAGGACCAGACCTTCATCAGCGCGCTGTCCAGGCTGGAGGCGTACGCGCACGACAAGCTGTTGCTGAAGCTCACGAGCAGGACGACCATAGACTTCGAGAAGACGCTTTCACCAGGCTCGATAACCATCTTCTCCCTCTCCAAGGCGGATCTAGGGGAGAGCCTCGCCAGGCTCATCGCCTCGACTATAGTCATGAAGCTGTGGTTCGAGGTCTTAGCCCGCGCCAGGCTGAGCAAGCCTAGAAGCCCCGTGTTCCTGGTCATAGACGAGTTCCAGTTTGTCGCGGACCTGCCGATCATCGACACCATCCTATCCGAGGCAAGGAAGTACGGTTTAC
>WYEB01000729.1_pt1 | contig 10801 bp, 11 predicted proteins | sample 6343061 | NCBI WGS metagenome assembly WYEB01 (sample SAMN13812332, study PRJNA600296) | hot springs metagenome | biome: ENVO:00000051; feature: ENVO:00002007; isolation source: sediment sample from Evening Primrose shelf | place: USA: Yellowstone National Park, Evening Primrose Hot Spring ... | reverse complement strand
GAGCAGGAGGGGTAATGGGGGCCTTAACTCATTCATCAACTCAAGGTTCAACCTACTCATCGTTAGGTTATCTAGACCATACATGATGGCTTTCAGCTACTTAACGCGCAAACTAGGAATTAACCCATGCATAGGCGGCTCAATAAACGTATACTCACCCATTATGGGGCCATTTGAGAACTGTCGAAACGCCACATTGATTAGGGTTAGGGGGCAGGGCGACTACGTCAAGAGGATTATGGAACTACCAGTTTCATGAAGATTCTAGCTCGTAAATAGTTGGTTAGGAAGAACTCCAGTGGGTACAGAATCCCTGCCATTCACGATGGAGACCACCAGCTTAACCACCGCCTATGGGTGGTAAGAGGACTACTTCATCACCATTATTTAGGATGGTGTCAAGGCCCTTAATGTAGTCCAGGGATTTACCATTAACCAGAATATTATATCCTTCCCTTAACCCACTATCATCATTAAGCAACGTTTTAGATATGTTTGGGTTAACCCTCTCATCGATGATCTTAAGCAATTCCCTTACCGTTATTCCATCAGGTACCTCAATCTCCATCCTAAGTGTCTTAGCCATCTCATAGAATATTGCAAGGAACTTGACCGTAACCTTCATGCATTGAGTCACCATCAAGGGTCTAATAAATCTTTTCCTGTAGTGCAAAGAGGCAAGACCACTATACTTAGGTTGTTCAATAGGGCTAATGCATCTAGTGTAATGGTTAAAAACACTGAGACACGCCCTAAGACGTGGACCTGGTTAAACCTGATTATGCCGGGGGAAGTATACTTAATCTATCAGTCTCAATAGGTAGTTTCCTAGGTGTTAAAAGCCAATACGCAGGGTTAAGGGATGACCTAGATAGGATTCAGGGTAGGAGAATCCTACTAATGCTAATTGATGGCTTAGGTTACGTTCACCTTAAACAGTACTGTGGTGAATGTGAGGAGGCTAAGTGGCTTGGGGAAGTTCACGAATTAACCACAGTCTTCCCATCAGTTACTTCAACGGTATTAACAACACTATCCATGGGCGTGCCGCCTGGTGTCCATAGCGTGCTCGGTACGGTCATGTACGTTAAGGAGACCGGTGGCCTAGTCAACACGTTAACGATGGGGCCTATGCCGGAGGGTAAGAGGAATGGGTTGAAGGATGCAGGCTACGACCCAAGAGTCATATTCTATGGTGGCTCAACTATATTTGAGGAGGCTAAGGCTAACGGTTACCAATCAGTAGTCATACTGCCAAAGGGCTTAAGTGGCGGGCTATCAGACCTGATTTACAGGGGTGCTGAAATTAAGGAGTACATCAGCGTTTATGACGCCCTAGTGTTAGCTTCAAGGGCCGTTGAGGGTAATTCACTGGTCTACGTCTACATACCACTTCTGGACTCTGTTCAGCATGAATATGGGCCAGGCTCCATGGAGTACAGGGTGGCGTTGATTGAACTACTTAACTCATTGGGCAGGTTAATTAGGCACTTACCCCAATCAACAACCGTAGTGATAACCGCTGACCATGGGCAAGTCCAAGTAATGCAGGGGGATGCGGTTAACCTAAGGATAATTACTAGGCTCATGGATTCACTATCCATAGCCCCCTACGGTGAACCCAGAGCCCTTCAGTTAAAGCTAGGTGACAGATCCCTTGAGGGTGAAGTTAGGGAAGTTTTGTCTGCAATAGGCAAGCCACTACTAATATACAATGCAAGTGAAATTAATGAACTACTGGGTGGTGTCACTGGCAATACTGCGTCAAGGATGGGCGACGTATGGGCCATACCAACTGATTCAACTGTGTTGATCTACCTCTATAAGCTTAATGATGACAAGGTGATGAAGTTTAAGGGTCATCACGCCGGCCTACTGGCCGATGAAATGAAGATCCCATTATCAATAATAAACCTGTGAAGACCGTGAAGTCAAGGGGTTGCTATTGCTGCCCAGTTTGGGTCTCCTGGGCCTGAGCCTGTTGGGCCTGCCACTGCTCCACTATGTCGTAGCCGTATATTGCCTTAAACATTTCCCTGCCTAGGTTAGTCATCCTTAACGGTGTCCATGGTGGATCGAAGACTACATCTATGTCTATGTCTGATGCTTCAGGTAAAGCCGCCTGCAATGCCTCACCAACCCTGTAGCCTAGGTCCTGTGAAAGTGGGCAACCCACTGCCGTTAGGGTCATTTTAACCTTAAGCTTTTTATCCTCAAGCCTAATATCATATATTAAGCCTAGGTCATACACGTTAATTGGTATTTCAGGGTCATAAACATCCCTAAGCGCCTCAACCACCCTCTTAACCTTATCTGGTGGTAAATTAGATGTGAAGTTAACCTCCTCATTAACCTCATTACTACTCATGACACTCACCTATCAACTACCATCAGTGTCACGTGTTTAAAAACCTTTCACACTTACACTTATAAATAACACTAACCATTTAGCATCATCCCTTAACCTTAAGCACCTGAATTTAAATGCTAGATCATGAACATTAATGCCTAGCCTAAAAACGAATTCACGCCAAGTAAACCCCTAATTCCACAGGGTATAAAGAAGTAGCAACTGTCTGCATGCATTATTGGGCAAACCCGAGTTCAATGGGTTTAAAAAGCGTCTTCGCAATGAACGTCTAATCATTGCTTAAAGTCAAAGATGAGAAAATTCATGAGTTTAGGCATCAATTTTTTGACTCACCAGGCTTTATAATTTAATGCGAAATGTGGGTTTCCATATGTCGATTGGCAAATACGACGTTTACCCACCGACAGATGCATCATTTGAGGACCCACCAAGGATGGACAAGTACGATGTCATTGTAATTGGTGGTGGGGGTGGGGGTTATCACGGCGCCTTTGAGTTAAGTAAAGGTAACTACAGTGTTCTGTTAATAGACGATAAGGGTAATTTAGGTGGTAATTGCCTATATGAAGGCTGCATACCATCAAAGTCAGTATCAATAGCTCTTTACCTACTTGAGAAGTTGAGGGGTATATTAAAGTCCATGGGTAATAATGACGTTGATAAGGTTAGGTTGCTCTGGGAAAATCTAATTGACCATAAGGATAATGTCCAATATATTAGGTATCTTCAACACATAAGGGAGATTAAGGAGCATGGTAATGTAGACTTTGTTAAGGGTATTGCAAGGGTGGTGGATAACCATAGGGTGGTGGTTGAGGCAGATGATGGATCATGGCGCAGGGAAGTTGAGGGGAAGTACCTAATTGTAGCAACAGGCTCACTGCCAATTAAAATCCCTGTACCAGGCTCTGAACTTGCCATAGGCAGCCAAGAGCTGTTTGGCTATAAGACAAAGTATAGGAAGATACCCAGTGACGTGGTCATCATAGGTGGAGGCTACATAGGCGTTGAGGTGGCCTCCATGCTTAGTGGGCTGGGGGTTAAGGTTACCATAGTTGAGATGTTGCCTAGGATACTGAGTGGGTGGGATTCATCAATAGTCTCCATGATTGAGGATAAGCTTAGGAATAGAGAGGTTACCATATTGACGAACTCCAGGGTAACCGGGATTAGGGAGGAGGGTGGGCAGAAGATAGTCGAGTATGCTAAACCGGACGGGAGTAAAGGCTACGTGGCCGGCTCGGAGGTCATAATGGCGGTGGGTAGAAGGGCTAATGTTGAGGGCCTCAGCCAACTGGGCATTGTAGATAAGAACCACGTTGACGTTAATGACGCCATGGCTACAAGGGTACCTAACGTTTACGCCGCTGGTGATGTAATAGGTAGGTATATGCTTTACCACGCGGCGGTGAAGGAGTCCGTTGTAGCCTCCTGGAACATAATGATGGGTAGGCCCATCTTTGAGGTTAACTTCAACGCAGTACCCATGACCATATTCACCGAGCCCGAGGCCGCCATGGTTGGGTTAAGTGAGGATGCAGCCAAGGCTAAGGGCATAGGCTACGAGGTTGTGCAATATCCACTGGAGGATGATTCATACGCCCAAATAATCGGGGTTAGGGATGGCTGGGTTAAGCTAATTATTGAAAAGGGTACGCAGAGAATCATAGGTGGGGTTATTTACGGCGAGGCGGCGTCAATGATGATAAACGAGGTGGCCCTAGCCATAGCCGTCAACGCTAGGGTCAAGGACCTGGCGCTACTAGCCCACGCACACCCAACGATATTTGAATCAATAGATAGGGCTGCAATTAGATACAGTGTTTAATAAAAGAGGCATGACCCCCTCCCCGCCTTTTGGGTGGGGTTTCACTGCTGGGGTCTTGGGCGTTGCCCCCTCTTTGGGGGTTAGTGGTTTTGTTCTTGGGGTGGTGGTAACAGTGGGGTATCGCCCCACCGACTCATCTGAGGCAAGGGAAGCAAACCCCCTCTTGGGGGCACCAACCCAAGCACCAAACACCCCAGTAAAGCAGGGGTCAAGGGTTGTGATTATGTAGCATTTTCCATGGTGGTTACCCACGCGGCAAATTAAAAACCAAGCGACCTACAACTGGTTTAAATAGCTTGAATGCAGTATCACAGGTTTATTAAACTCCACGTTAAGCATCCTCCTAAGTGGGTTACACTTAACCCTAAATAGGAATAGGGCGTTGGGGTGTCTTCTGCCTGTTTCGAGGTAAGCCTCGAAGTTACCCACACCCTTGGATATTACTAGGTCTGAGCCGTTAATGTACTTGTCGTAAACCTCATTGCTTAGGAAGGCTGGGTAACGGTTACTAGTCGTAACTACACTAACCCCATCACTTCTTAATACATTCTTGACGTAACTGTATGTTACATCGGTTTCATAGGGCTTAAGCCTAGCCACCACGGTAACCCTTGAGTGGGTGGCTAGCTTACCTATCAACACGCTGTCTATGGCGAATTCACCGGCATTATCAACTATGTAAGTCACGTTACTAGCACTATTGATTACACCAGCTAACTTAGGTTCATCAATACCCAGCCACACAGGCTCCTCATCAATGCCGTGTATCAGCATCTCCTCGTTAAAGGTGTAGTTAAACATAGCCACGTCAACGGAGTTCGCGGCGGCCGCAACCTTAACCAACTCAACCTCACTCATGCCGATGAGCCTCGGAACCAGCATGCCTCTTGCAATCTCCTCATAACGAGCCTTCTCGTCAGAGTATGGGTCCTCGGAACCCACTATGTTTGCAAGCTCCTCAAAGGAGTTAACGAACATGGTGGACCTACCCTTAGGTAGGTCACTGGTTACCCTAACAAGGATTCTTCTGACTGATTCCTCACTATCCCTATTAAACTTCCTAAGCTCACTAAGCCTTGACGTTAAGGCGCATAGGGTGCACTCCGCGTAGTCTATATACCGCACGCGGGGGTTAATGGGTAACCCAAATAAAGCTTACTGCCACCCTCATGGCTAGTGAAGCGTAGTATATATGTGCTGGCCACCCAGTCCAACAGTGGGAAGACCATATTAGTCACGGCCCTACTTAGGCTAGTAAATAGGAAAAATAGGGTAGCCGTACCCTTCAAGGCCCAGAACATGAGTCTAAATAGTTACCCAGCCTTCAACGGAGGTGAGGTAGCCCTAGCCCAGGCGATGCAGGCCTACGCCGCAGGTGTTAAGCCAATTGTGGAGATGAATCCAATACTGCTAAAGCCAGTTAATGAAGCAGCGAGCGAAGTAATCGTGCTAGGCAAGCCCATGGGGCTGATGGAGTACCGTGAGTATAGTAGGAACCCCATAGATAAGTGGAGGATTGTTAGGGACTCCTTACTTAGGTTAAGATCCCTCGGTCTAATAATCGGCGAGGGGGCTGGGAGCGCCTACGAACCAAATATAAAAGGTGACGTGGCTAACTTTAGGCCAGCCGACTACCTTAACGCGGATGTCTACATTGTACTGGATATAAGTAGGGGTGGAGCCTTCACAAGTGCCCTAGGCCTATACAACGCTATACCAAGTAGGTGGAGGGATTTGATTAAGGGCTTTGTAATAAACAGGTTTAGGGGTGATCCAAGGATACTTGGCGACGCTGTTAAGTGGCTTGAGGAGAAGACTGGCAAAGGGATTTACGGAATCATACCTGAGGTTAATGAGGCACGTTACCTATGGCCGGAGGACTCCGAGGCCATGGTGGACTTCGGTAATGGATCAGTGGACGTGGCGGTGGTCTCCTACCCAGGTATATCGAACTTTCACGAATTCAGTGTTTTAACCATGGAGGATGCCCATGTTAGGTTTGTTAAATGGCCGGACTCCCTTGGGGAACCAGACCTACTGGTTTTACCTGGAGCCAAGAACACTGCACTGGCCATGGAGTGGCTCAGGAGGAGTGGCCTAGATGAGAAGGTGAGGAGGATGGCAGGCTCAACACCGATACTAGCCATATGTGGGGGCTTCCAACTCATAACGGATATGATGAGTGACCCAACTGGAATCGAGTTCGGCAATCCAGGCCACATTAAAGGGCTGGGGCTCGTGAAGGCTCAGGTGACATACCATAGTGATAAGATTGTCGCACATAGTAGAGCCATAATGAACGATAAGTTGGTCACCGGCTATGAGATACGTAGGGGTAGGGTAAGGTATACTGGTGATGAACCTGGCATGGTGATTGTGGAGAGGAATGGAAACCCAGTTAATGAACCAGACGGCTATTTCAATGAGGATGGAAGAATCTTCGCAACGAGCCTACATGACATACTAAGTAACCCACACGTTAGGGAGCTGGTGCTTAAGATGGCTAAGGGCAGTGTTAAGGTTAACTCATACTCATCAATAGAGGTCCTCATGCATTGGATCGACGAAGTAGCCCGCGTCGTTAACGACAACATAACCATGGACCTTTAGTGACGGGGCATGGATTACCTAATTAGCAAGTTATCTCAGTATTTCACTAAGCATGGCCCACACCTACGTGATAATTCACCACACATTTCAAGCTTAACCACCCTGAGATGCGCCGTTGCCAACCACTAACCCATGGCTGTTAATGCTAGTAGTGATTCTGACTTCTTCAGTTGTTTGGTTATTGAGTCCACTTCCAGTGCCAGTGATTCAAGTGCAACAACACCCATTACCTCCACATCATCCTTTTCAGCAAAAACAACAATACTGGTTGCCCTTTCCCCTAGGCATTCGATTACTGCCTCACCTACCTCCCTCTCCACTGTCTTACCCCCAATAGTCCTAAACCTCCTAACCCCACTAGGCTTCACGCCAATAGCCTCCAACCTCTCCCTCCTTATCCACGTATACGTACTCCCAGTATGACCCCCTTCCCGCCTTTTGGGTGGGGTTTCACCGTGGGGGTCTTGGGCGTTACTCCCTCTGCGGGGTTAATGGTTTCGTTCTTGGGGTGGTGGAAACAGTGGGGTATCGCCCCACCGGCTCATCTAACGTAGGGAAACCCCCTCCCGGAGGCACCACCCCCAAGCACCAAACACCCCAGCGGAGCTAGTCTTTAATAAAACTATCTCCATGAATCCCCATGTATCAACAATCAACTCAGCCTCAAAACACTTAGATCCATTCCACGGATTACAAACCCTAACCACAGCAACCGTATGCCTCATTGTAGCCACCTCTTAGCTTTAAAACTTAACAGGCGGGGAGGTTAATAAACCCTGTAACAATGAAGTTGAACTTAGCCTTTAGGGTAAGGTTGCTGTTGATGAGGGAAATAGCTTTAGCTTGGTTAAGGGATCGTATAGGTGGGTTTAGATGCTGCTACTTAGGGATTGCAGGTACGTGGTGACGCCCACTGAGGATGGTGACGTTAAGGTTCTTGAGGGGGTTAGCATACTGATCAGTGATGACGGTGTCATTCAGCAGGTGGGTGATGTTGACGTTAATGGGGCTGAGGTCGTTAAATGTGACGGTGTAGCGATACCGGGCCTATTTAATGCACATACCCATCTGGCAATGACCATGTTTAGGGGGCTTGTTAGTGACCATGAACTTGAGGATTGGTTAAACGTCATATGGGGGATGGAGAAAAGGCTCACAAGTGACGTGATACTTAAGGGCTTTGAGCTTGGGTTAATAGAATCAATCATGAATGGCACATCCGCGGTGCTAGACATGTACTTCAACCCCGATGTTGTTGACCTGGTTGAGAGGTACGGTATAAGGGTCTTCGAGGGGCCGACCTTCATCGACAATTTAAGAGACCCTAAGTTAACAGAGAACGAGCTAAGGAACCTAGTGTCTAGGGTCAGGGATTCTAAGCTCATTAAACCCATCCTAAACCTTCACAGCGTCTACGCCAACAGCGAGGACACCTTAATGAGGGTTCGTGAGCTTAAGGAGGAGCTTAACCTAAGGCTACATACGCATGTAAGCGAAACCAGGCGGGAGGTCTACACGGTTAGGGGTAGGTATGGCCTATACCCAGTGGAGGTTTTAAGTAAATTTGGGTTACTGGACTCATCAGCAATACTAGTCCACCTTGGTTGGGTGACTAACTGGGAGTTGGAGCTTATAATGAGGGCTCAGGCCACAGCGGTGCATTGCCCATCATCAAACATGAAGCTGGCCACGGCGGGCTTCTTCCCAATTAAGGAACTGCTTAAGGGTACTAACGTCGCCCTCGGCACTGATGGACCGGGCACTGGGGATTCGCTGGATATGTTTAAGGAGATGAGGATGGCTGTACTGCTCCAGAGGAATAACTACTGGGACGCCAAGGCACTTACGGCTAAGGAGGCTTTGCTAATGGCCACGGTTAATGGTTACAGGTCGGTTGGGTTAAGGGGTGGTTTGATAGCGCCAGGTTACCTAGGTGACGTAACTGTGCTTGACGTTAAGGACCCAAGGATCAACCCCCTGAATAAATTAAACGTAGCCAATAACATAGTTTACTCATCTAACGGTGGCATGGTTAAGTACCTCGTGGTTAATGGTAAGGTTGTGTATGGGTCACATAATAGGGAGGAGCTTATCGAGAGGGCGCTGGTCATCAGCAGAGAGCTTAACGAGTACCTACGGGGCATGTTGAACGGCTAATTAAAGCTTAAATCCCCATTACAGGTTGATTAGTTGAGTAGTGTGAGGATACTGGTTTACTGGCCCTTCACTAGGACTAGGGGCATTGTGTACCTGCTATTATCAATCATAGTGCTGCCGGCCTACATGCTAAACCTAGCCACTGCCCTATCACTGATAGGCCTATCCTCATACTACTCAGCCCTAGTGGGGTTCCTGATAACCATCATTAGCCTAGTCATGAGTTCAATTCACGTGGTGATTTACGAAGTCAACACAACGGTCTATACCCCGGCGGTAACATCAATAACACTCTTCGGCATGACATTTAAAATACCCACTTTCCTGACCCAAGCCAGGAGGACAGCAATATCAATTAACGCCGGGGGAGCATTAATACCCGTAGCCGTCTCGGCGTTTTTAACATACATGCTTTATGTAAAGTACCCAGGCCTAGCGGTGCCAATAGTGGTGTCAGTGCTGGTTACCGCGCTCATAGTTAATAGAATCTCTAGGGTTGTGCCGGCTGTGGGGGTTGTGACACCAGCCATAGTACCACCCATATTGGCAGCCCTCATGTCATACATGGCAATAGCCCTAACCTCAAATGTATACATATTCGTAACCCCGGTGGTAGCCTACGTAACGGGTGTGCTGGGTACCCTAATAGGGGCTGATTTACTCAACATAAGCAAGGTCATAGAGGCGGCACCGATTATCGCAGATATTGGAGGCGCCGGTACCTTCGATGGCATATTCTTCACCGGTATACTGGCCGTCTTCTACGCATCCTTAATATCAACACTTTAAAGCAGCCTTCTAAAACCCACGTATGGTTCAGCGTAGGTTTAGGTTTGATGAAGTGTATACGCCAATCCACACTATTCACGACGCCACCCTGGTCATCGACAACGGCAGGGTAATAGATATTGAGGAGGGTGGGCCCTTCGACGTGGATTATAGGGGTTACTTAGCGGCGCCGGGTCTCATAGATACGCATACACATGGTTGCGGTGGTATTGAGGTTACATCTATGAAGTCGATTAGTGAGCTCAGCAACCTAGCTAGGTGCTACGCCAGCTTCGGCGTGACCGCATTCCTACCAACCACTGTATCCGCACCGCACGAAGCATTAATGAGGGTGGCCGGCATTGTTAGGCAATACGTTAAGCAGGGCGATGGGACTGTGGGTAATGGGGCCAGGGTGCTTGGACTTAACCTAGAGGGGCCCTATATAAACATCAGGAGGAAGGGTGCCCAAAACCCCTCAGCCATAAGGCCGCCTAGGATTGAGGAGTTTGATCAATACTACGAGGAGTCTGGTGGTTTAGTGAGGGTAATGACGATTGCACCTGAGGTTGAGGGGGCCATGAGTCTCATTAAACACATGTCCAGCATAGGCGTAATACCAAGCATAGGGCATACTGATGCCGACTATGGGACAGTCATGAGGGCAATAGCCATGGGTGCCTCAAGGGCAACCCACCTTTTCGACGCCATGACTGGGATTCACCATAGGGAACTGGGTGCCGCCATGGCCCTCCTTGACTCTGAAGACGTATACCTAGAGCTCATAACAGACCTAGTTCACCTAAGGCCTGAGACTATACTATTCACCATAAGGCAAGCTGGGTTACACAGGGTGCTGGCAGTAACGGACTCCATGCCAGCCGCTGGCCTTGGGGAGGGTGAGTATGAGCTGGGTAATTTAAGGGTCATTGTTAAGAATGGTAGGGCAACATTACCTGACGGAACACTAGCTGGGAGCGTGTTAACCATGGATAATGCCCTAAGGAACTTGGTTAAGTTGGGGTTAAGGTTAAGTGATGCCCTAAGGCTCACCTCAATGAACCCAG
>WYEB01000728.1_pt1 | contig 10806 bp, 12 predicted proteins | sample 6343061 | NCBI WGS metagenome assembly WYEB01 (sample SAMN13812332, study PRJNA600296) | hot springs metagenome | biome: ENVO:00000051; feature: ENVO:00002007; isolation source: sediment sample from Evening Primrose shelf | place: USA: Yellowstone National Park, Evening Primrose Hot Spring ... | reverse complement strand
TCTTTGCCTCCTCTTTACCGAAAACATTACCGCATTTCTTGCAGCTATACTTCCCATCTTCCACCACGTCTAAATGCTTCCCATTGCATTTAGGACACCTTAACCCCGTCTTCCATGCCACGGTTTCGCTTATGATTCCATGGAGCGTGGAAGACTTCTCTAATGCTTCTGGATTGTCTATATCGACCATCCCTAGGACATAATCTTTGCTGAATGGGTGTATTGCCCCACCAACAACCGCTATACCTGAGGCGTTTTGCAACTTTGCCAAGAACTCCCTTTCCTCCATGCGTTTATCAGTAGCCCACTGTCCTAGTGGCCTCTTCTCCTCGTTTACAGGAACAACATTGAATCCTAGCTTGTAAAGCCATTTACCCACCTCGAAAACACTATTTGCCTTGGGAGTCTCAGGGGGTTTTGGTATCTCTATCGGCTTGGTTTGGGGTATGTCTATTGCTGAGGGCAATTTGTCGAGGATTGTGCCTGTTTTTATAGGAGGCTCAGTGACTATATCGCTCTTTGGTGGCGTAACATTTTCTGGCAAGGGTTCCTTTCTCGGCTCAAAGGCTGAACATGTTTCTGCTTTTGTGCTGTTTGGATGTATTGGTTGCTTCAATACCAAACACGTGTGTGTCTTTACGTCAAAATAGTTGCAAAACTTGCATGTTCTCCTAGTTTCCACTCACGGTCACCCCTAGGGACGCTAAAATACGGGAAAATACCTCCGTGGGGATTTCTCTAAGCAGAACTGTCCTTTTGAGGCAGACTTCTTCATCCCACAATACAAGTTGTAGCTTGTTTATCCAGCTTGGTGGCAAAAAGATGTGTGATTTTTCTCCGAGAACCTTTGCGTGGAGCTTTTTCGAATAGAAGTTTCTCCGAGGTATCAAGCCAGGGTCTGGGGGTCTAAGCAACACATAGCTCCACTTATCGGTATAGACGACCACTCCATACAGCCCTATCATTACTTGTTCTTCTCTGCCAAGCCCCCAGAACCACTGCATCATGCTGTCTTTTTCCCTAAACATTATTGCTACCGCTCTACTAGTACCCCCCAGAGCCAAGCCAATATTGAACCGCCCGTAGAGCTCCAGCCAGCTAGAGACTTCACTCCATCTCGGTAACCTATCCATGTACTCACGCCAGTTTTCGACTAGCGGTTCAGCTCCACCCCACCTTACTGGAAAAATTGAGAGCTCGGAGTCCAGATAGCTGAACACATAGTCGACAAAAGCGCCAGCCGTGTCCTTATATGGTGGCCTAACAGGCTCCCAAGGAAAAACAAGTCTTGCCCCTCTGTATCTTCCCTCATGATAAATCTTTATAAAGGGGTCTGCGTCTTTATTTTTAGCCAACTTCATGACATGTCGCGGGGGTCGGGCAACCTCGTATATGGGGACGGAGTTCAACCGTCTCTCACCCCAAACACAATTTCTCTCTCTTTTACTATGAACGGCATGCGGTCTAGCCCTGTTAATGGTGGCAAGCCTTCTGGGAGCGAGTCTATTATTTCCCTTGCCTTAGCGTAAGCCATTATAATGTCCTTGATACAAAGCAGTACCGCACGGTCATCTTTCTTCGCATTGTTGATTATTTCAGCCAGGGTTCTTACACCTATGACAAAGACAATGTTTCTCAAAACAAAGGGGTCAGTCCTTGTTTTTCTCGCCAGATCCCTTACAAGCTCTTCCAGCAAGGGGCTTACAGCTACCTTTTTACTTGGCATTTTTCTCTCGCCCAATTCTCGACCAAGACTCCGACTATTTAAAACTTTCTTTTTACCTGTGTTCTTATTGGAAGTGACCAATCCGTAACGGATTGTCTATCATTATGTGCTATAATACCATATTTATTGTAAAAATGAAGGTATTTTTTCGCTATGCAAAGGCATGTTTAAAATAGAGGCTTCTATATGTGATTCTTGGAGGCATGCAAACATGGCTAGGAAAAAAGCCAGAAAAATGAAAATCGTGGTCACGTGTCCAAAGTGTGGCAGACAAGGAACAATTGGTGTTGACAAGTTTTTGACGAGGGGCAAGCATTACATGTATCTAGTGGTCAGGCATTACGAGAAGGGGCGTGTCCAGAGGTGCATCCTCAAAAAGATACCCCTTGGGTGCGAGAACACACAACTATAGTTTTTGCCTCTGGTTTTGTGTAGAGTGGTTTTGTAACCAGCCAACCCCTCTCTGTGGTTTTGCGTCAAACAAAACCCAGCTTTAGGGTTTTACAGCCGACAAAAACGTCTTTTTGGTTTTACAAGCGGGGGTAAAACTCACAACTATGCTTTGCTTCCAGTTTTGCAACTGTTTTGTTTCTTGTTTTGCAACTGGTTTTGCGTAGGATGGTTTTGTAGCCTGCAAAACCCTCTTCCATGTTTTGTAAACTGGAATATGGAATTTGTAATACGGTTTTGCGAACATGTAAAACAAAATCTGTAGCATGGTTTTGTGGATATGTAAGGCAAAACCATTAACATGGTTTTGTTTGCTTGGGGTAAAACTCATAGCTGTGTTTTTGTGTATAATTGGAGCCTTCCCTTACGCAAAACTTTTATTTGTAGTTTTGTCTAATTTCATGACATGACATGAGCCAGCTCGGTACCGAGCACGTTGGGAAAGAGGTTTTGTGTCCCAAATGCGGTCAGATTGGTAAAATTGTCGTTATAACTTCCTATGCGAAGGGCTACAAATATACATACCTAGCAATTGAGCACGATATAAAATACAAGGACGGCAAAACAAAGAAGAAATGCGTTATCAAAATGATTAGCAGGGAGAAGGCTGAAAAAAGACAAATTTCACAGCCACGTATGGAAAAGCCCCTAGACACATACATGGCAAGCACTTCTCTTGTGTCCTTTTTACAAGAAAAACAGAGGCTCATGGACGAGATAGAGAGGCTTAAGAGAGAAAACGAGGCTTTAAAGGACGTGATTTACCGCTTGAAGAACTCAGTGATTGCCGTGGCAAGCGAGAAAGACCGCTTAGGTATTTATCTAGCCAAAGTCAAAAAAGTCTCCGTGAACGAAAAGTATGCCAGCAAATACGGACTCACAGTCGAGGAGCTCGACCAGCTAGTAGAGAGGGGAAACAAGATTGTAGCCACACTGGCATCAAGCGAGGACTGGGTCGCGGTAAAAAGGTCTGAATTCGATAAAATAGCAAAGGTGGTCTCATGACCGAGAAGCCAAAAGAGGCAAAACAAGAGCCTAAGCCCGAAGAAAAAACCGAGGGAAAGAAAGAAAAGGAGAAAAAGAAGCGTGAAAAGAAGCCCTCGGACTTCAGTAACGAATACATTGGCAAGAATGTTACTATTGTCCTCGGGACTGGAAACCCCAACATCCTAAAATGTAAAGTAGAGTCTGCAAGCAAATACTGGTTCAAGGTAACAATTGGAAACAGGACACTCTACATCAACAAGGCATACGTGGTTAGCATAGAAGCCTAAAACAATTCTTTTCTCTTTTTTTCATGCCAATTCGGACATATAATATAATAAGGTATTTTAGGCAACTTCATGACATGCCATGCACAACATATTTTTAAACACTATCAATTAGAGACACATATCAAAATCAAGCCGTGCCAGGTAGCCTAATAGAATTCTTGTAACGTTTTGGGGAACCTTTTTCCAATTTAACGTAAATTTAAATATCCCTTTTTCCTTTAGCTACCTGGCGAAAGCCTATGGCAGATACAATAAGCGAACTGAGGGATGGAATAACACTGATAGTGGGAGGACTCGGCTCCTTCCTACTCGGCTCACTGCAGGCAGACATAACCTACGGTATTGCCCAGTTCGTGCTAGGCGCACTGAACGGCAGTGGCTCAATCAAGGGATCCCTCGGAGCAGTCAAGACTGCAGGCACCGTGATTTCCGGCTTGTTCTCACTGCTAGGCATAGTCTTCACTGTGGCTGGAGCATACCTAGTCGTAAAAGCAGTTAGAGACATGGCATCAACCGAGGAAAAAGGCTTGAGGTGAGACGGGGATGGCAGTAGTAGTTAAACACAAGACCTACATCGAGTGCATGCGCGAGCATCTCAAGAAGTAAGGAGCATAGACCGATAGCCTCCGTCTAAAAACAATATTTCTTTTTTCCTGTTCATGTTGTTTTTTGGGTTTTTGTGAGAAAACGTGTAGATTTTTATTTGGGTTTTGCATGTTTACTGGTGGCGAGGAAAAATGAAAGGAAAGATACTGCTAGCAATAATGCTTTTAGCATTTGTTCTCACAGTGGCAGTGAGCCATGCACAGCCCCCCTCAAACTTCAAGTACACAGTCTATACGCCAGACGGGCTCAAACCCGGTGCAAAGATAGCCATAAACGTGGAGCTAGACACCAAAAAAAGCGATGCAGTCTTTGTCTTCGTGAAAATATTTGCCTTCCCAGTTTACGCTGATAGTGGCGAGGACTTCGAATACTTGGGACTCGTGCTTGGCGAACAATACGTAGACGCTTATCAGACAGGGGCAAACGCCCTAAAACAATACGCTTACCAAGGCGTCTTGACGCAGTCCACAACTTATGGCTTTGCGATTTTACCCAAACTCCGTCTGCCTGGAAAATACACTGGAAACATTACATTGACTGTCCCTGGTGATGCCACTTGTGGAGAAACACTCTTTATGTTCTTTCTTGTCTCTGCAGACGACAACGTCACAAAGTTCATTATGCCTGTGGGGCTAGTCTGCGAAGAAGAATTCAGGCAAGGCATCTATTATGAGTCCTCGGTTTCAAGTCTGAACGACAAGATACAGAGCCTCATGGACACAGTGGGGTCTTTGAATAACCAGCTCCAGTCTTGCACCGCAAAGAGCAAAGACTTAGAAAAACAAGTAGATGTATTGAATTCTCAGCTTCAAGAAAAAGATAAGAAAATCGCCACGCTAGAGGCAACACTAAACGAGACACAAAGCGAATTAGCTACACTGCAAAACAAGGAAAAGTTCTATGAGTCTGGCTTCTATGTTTTAACAGTGTTACTGCTCTTGGCAGTCCTAGTATCCATAACTGTCTTTTTCGTGAAAAAAGAGAAGCACTAGCCGAAAACTCGAATATTTAAATAGTATTTTTTTCTCTTTTTTCTTTGAGGAAGCATGCAGTTCAAAGAAAGAATACTCCAAATCAAGCAAGGATACCTCGAAAAAAAGAAGGCACTAGAACAACAATATAATGCATTGTTACAGAGCATTTCGGACATAGATAAGACAGTAGAGGACGTAAAGAACTATATTGTCAATAATCAGCAAGAGATAGAGGAAGCGGAAAAGATGCTCGACGAGCTCGACCAGCTCGACAAAGAACTTCAGTTATTGTGGCAACAAGTGCAGGAGCTTAAGAACAAAAAGCAGAGCCTGGAGGCACAGAAACAGAACTATGACGAGATGAGAGGACGGATAGAGCAGAAAGCCAGCCAGCTCCAGAGAATAATAGAGCAATACGAGTCAAAGATACGGAGCTATGGCTCGGACTCCTCTGTTTCTTCAACATCAAGGAGCGCAACCACAACTGCAACTGCGCAAGGCAAGCCCAGAACCACTGGTCTGCTGATGTAGAGAAAAAATGTTTCTTCTGTTTTTCTAGTCTAGCCCCCAGAGACATGTGGATTTATGTTTGCATGTGTTAAGAAAAAACTTGTTTTTGTTTTTGCATGAGCTAAGTCATATGGTTTTTGAAAATCAAGATTTTACGATGTGAATTTGCACATAACTAGGGAGAAAAAAGGGGATTTTTCCCGTAAATCTTCACTTTCTTTTCCTTTGCTTAACCCTTAGTAACGCCATTTCTTTTTTGAATTCGTTGTACGCGTGTTCGGCACAGCTTGCAAGCTCGTCTATTGTTTGCTTGTAATTTTGCTCTTCTAGTATTTTTTTGAGTAGAGGAATGTCATAGACAACTATCCGATGGGTATTCTTGCCTCCTAGCTTGTAAACCTCGTAGGGTATCTGGTGCCTTTTAAGGTATGTAGTTATTGTTCTCAGAATCAGCGGGGACGGAGCTGTAAACGGGAGGTTTTCTAAACCATGTGTTGTTACACTGCCAGTTTTCGAATGAAAACTGGCGAGCTTCATGATGTAATAGAAATACACGTATAACGCCACGTCTTGTTGCCAGTCCTCGACTGTTTTCATCTTCACCTGCATCATATTGTCAACGCCACCTCTCCTAAACGGTAGGTCTTTACGGGTTCACCATCGATATGCACAGCTATGAGCGCGTTTTTTCCAATGTATTCTTTGGGGAGGATGATCCATAAATAACCATACTCGTAGGTCTTGCCGTTCTTTTTCTTCTTCACTATTCTGTGGACGCGGTCATACTTAATCAAAGGCAGACCCTTTCTGGTCATATAGTTTCGTTAATTTCCGTGAAAAATGCGTATTTAAAATTTCGTTCTACAAATGTTATGAAACATTTGACCAGTATCATATGGGTTATGAAAATCAAGATTTTACGATGTGAATTTGCACATAACTAGGGAGAAAAAAGGGGGATTTTTCCCGTAAATCTTCACTTTCTTTTCCTTTGTTCTGGTACTGGTGCGGGCTCAAAATATGGAGAGTCTGGCTGGTAAATTTCGAGCTCGATGTCTATAAGCTCGGTACAAAGCTCATTAGCTTGGATAGATAGGTTTTCTATGTCGTTTTTTGCTTTTTCAGGCTCCAGAGAGGATAATTTTAGCGATTCCAATATAATAGCCTTGTTAAGGTCGACCAAGCTTTCTCTGTATCTTTCTATCCTTCTCTGCAAATTTTTTGGTAAGCGACTGAAGTCTTTAATGCGGAATGTTATTCGGTGGAGAGTAAGCAGTTGATATTCCACATTATTCCATATTATTGTTAGTTTTTTTCTCAGTTCTTTTTTCAGTTCTTGATTGCCTTGCTCTTCGTCTGCATCGGCATGTCTTAGGATCTTCCATGCTAGGTCTGTGTTCATGCTACACACCCCGATTAGCGAACATCTCGCCCATAATCTGTTTGAAGCGGTCTTCGGCTTCGATTTTCCTCGTATAATGCAAGATATGGTTCAAGTTCTCATGCCCTGTAATTCGTGCAATTTCCTGCGCAGAAACACCTCTCCTAGCCATGTATGAGATAAACAAGTACCTAAGCGAGTGGCTGTTAAGGTCTAGCTTCTTTCGAATAAACATCTTGACCCTAGGGATAATCTTTCTTGGTTTTTCCTTTTCGAGCCACACTACACGCTCATAACTGATAATAGGTGGGACAATGAATAACCGATATTTTTCCTTTCTTTGTTTTTCGACCTTTACTCTTAGTTCTCGCTTGCCAGTTTTCACAAATTCATAGAAGCCATTTACAGCTTCCCTAATCCTAGCCCCGTTTACCAACTGAGTAAGCAAAATGGCATAGTAAGTGTACTCTTTGTCGCTCTTGGATTTCTCCATCCTAGCTTTTAACACCTCTAGCATGGTCTCAAAGGTATACTTCTCACCAGCCCTATCCCACTTGAAGACAGTAGATGTTGCCGAGATTACCATACGTGGATTTTTTAACGTAAGGTAAATTTAAATCTTCGAGTCCAGAGAAGCGTCTCTCATAGTTTACCTTACAGACATAAGATAAACACGACTAAAAACACAAAATCACAACTATAAATCCGCCCCCATATGCCTTACAAAACATGGCACGGTCCTGCTGGAGAAGGTTCTGACGAGCATAACACAATTTGTATCAAATCTCGCGAAAAAACGCAGAAATGCACAAAAATGTGCATAATTTCACGGATTTTAGCAAACATGCCATAAAAATGCTCCGTAGGGCGCCACCTACTCATACTATCCTAATTCAGCAAAACGCCAGCCCCTGTCGCCCCAGCCCCCTTGTAACTACTAGCTCAACCCACAACTGCGTTTTCCACAGCCCGTCCTTAACAAGAAAAAACTAACAAAATGGGAAACAAGGGGCTTTACATATGTCAATTTTTTCCTTAAGTCTCTTTTTAAAATAGTATTGTATTTTATTTTATGGTGACATTGGTGACACGGGTGACATGGGTGACACGGTGACATTGGTGACATGGGTTTGCACGATTTAAAATTCGCAAGTTTTGAATGTGTTAATAGGCGTGTCACCGTGTCACCAAGATTTAAAATAAAAATAACGATGTATTTTATTTTCAAAATTGGTGTTCCCTTGGGAAAAATCTATATATTAGCGGTGACATTTCTATAGGGTATATAGGATGTCACCATAAAATAAAATAACGATGTATTTTCACAAGAGATTTACGAGAAAAATTTGACAAATGTAAAGCGTGGGAAAAAAGGGAAAAACCTTATTCCAAAACAAGTGCAGGGTTCAGGAAGTTGAGGAAGTTTTCCCATTGTATAGCTATAACTCTCACTGTGTTTCCCGCTATTTTCACCCGTGTATAATCGCATTCCAAGTATTCAGCTATTGTTTTTAGGTTAGAGATATTTGGTATTTTGCCGTTTATTTCTTCAAGTATCCCGCTTGTTATGACTACAACTTTTCCTAGCTTTCCAGAATCCACTAGGTGCATCCAAGGTATCAAGTCGTTTTCCAGGACAACTTTCACTTTTTCTTCAAGCTCCACGTCACGCCTCTCCTTTGTCTTGAAGCCTGTCTCTGTCTCTACAACAACTTTCCCAATAAACCTGTTGAATTCCTCGTTTATCCTTGTGACAAAGAAGTTTCGGAGGGATTCAAGCGTGTCTGTCATGAATGTTGTAAGTGAGGCTTCAAACTCCTTGTAGTCTCCGAAAAGCCAATCAGGTGCTTTCAGGCCCGCATATCTAAAGCCCTCCGCTAAAATCTTGGTTATGTAGTCTATCGGTTCTTCTTCTTCAAGCCCCCGCTCTAGGATATAGCTTGCTACATATCTCCCAATCGGGGCTAGCTCGAAAGTCCTTATGCGTGGCAATATGTTTTTCTCAAATTCTTTTACCTTGTCCTCGCTTACTATGTCTCTAGGCGTATATTCTTCAACATAGAAACGCCTCAATATTGCATCGTCTTTCGGCAAAAACGAGTTACTTGTAAAGTGTATATTGCTTAATGCGGGGATTTCCCTGAATATTCCGTGTTCATGTCTAGCCCTAGCTGTTAAGCTCTCGACAACGTTCTTTACCATTTCCACCATTTCTGTTTTCTCAAATAATCCACGTGGCTCGTTTGCCACAATTGGGAATGTGCTTGTGCTTACAACTTTCCCCATTTTGGCCGGTGTATCTATGTTTGTAGCACCCATAATGCGTCTTTCAAAGTCTTCCAGCCCCCACATGCTTAGGTATATTCTCCCCTGTGTTGTCTTTCCAGCACCTGACTGTCCATGAGCGTAGAGTCCTCTAAGCATTCTTCCTTTTTGCTTGTAGATATAGCTGAACGGGGCTATTAACCCCCACCTTACAGTAAAGCTAAACCTGTCTATCACGTGGCTAAAATATTTTGCCACCAACAAGAAAAATTCCAACGCTTTTCTAAGCTCTTCAGGGTCTGGCTTATCCGTGTCGACCTTTACAGCGACTATTTTGCCGTCAATGAGGAAAAAGCCGGGCTTGTCGACCTCTATCTTTATCTCGGCAAACCCCTTTTCTATTGCTCCCTCAAGTATTGCTGATAAAATGTCCTTGGCAAGCCTTGAATGTAATACTAAGCCCTCTCTTTCGAGAAAAGCGAGCAAGTCCTCTTTTTCCACGGGGTCTATCTCTATCGGCCTCGGCCTTGTTTTTGCTTCCCATACAACCTTGAATTTTGTGCTTTCTCCCTTTAGCGGGGAGTGGTAAACCGTTATTCTAGTTGGAGCTCCCATTATAACTTTCTCCATGTATCTTAGCCCACCCTCTTTCGTTTGCCTAGCCCTTACACACACAAGCTTATTCAAGTTGGCCACAGCATAGATTTGCTTCTCATAATCGATTTGAATAGTAAGCGAGTCTCTAAACGGGCTTGGCTTACCAAGGACTTCGCTTAAAGAATTGATTAGTGAGATTGCGTTTTCCTCTGCGTCCTTCTCGTTCATTCCTTTCGACTTAAAGATGTTCTCGAATATTTCTTGTAGCCCAGTGTAGCCTTTCACGTTTTCAGGATTGAAGCTATTCATTATTCCATAGGGTTCTTCCCCGAATAAACTCTTTAAAGCCTCCTTGTATGGTTCAAGGTTTATCCCCGCTTTGCCATAAGTATAAACCAATGCTCCCGCTCTTGTCTTCAAGCTGTCTGTGTCTTGTGTTTCCTCGTATAGCATTTTCAAAATCCTGCCAATACTTATGGGGCTTATCCCGGCTTTTACGCCCCACCCAGAGAAATATAGCCATATATGTTGCCTAAAGCCCGGGATATAGACTGTCTTCAAAATCTCTTTGGCCCGCAGTATTTTTGAGTCTTCTAGTTCTCTAAGCTGTCCTTGTCTCACTATTTCCACTTGGGTTTTTGTGGGCTTTTCTTCCTCTTTCTTTTCTCCTAATTCCGCAAGGATTTCTTTCAGCTCTTTTCCTGTCACCACCCTTATTCCGTAATATTCCTTCCCTGAATCAAGCGGTCTAACCCATTCATACCTAACGCCGTGCGGGTGCCGGCTTGGGGGGACAAGCTGATAGTTGTTGAATAGGAATTCCACATCCCCCTTCCTCTGCGTTCCCCCGAGGTTTTCGTGGAAATCCCAGTATGAGACAAGAATGAAAGCCCCTATCCCCCTCTTTGCCTCCTCTTTACCGAAAACATTACCGCATTTCTTGCAGCTATACTTCCCATCTTCCACCACGTCTAAATGCTTCCCATTGCATTTAGGACACCTTAACCCCGTCTTCCATGCCAC
>WYEB01000727.1_pt1 | contig 10810 bp, 7 predicted proteins | sample 6343061 | NCBI WGS metagenome assembly WYEB01 (sample SAMN13812332, study PRJNA600296) | hot springs metagenome | biome: ENVO:00000051; feature: ENVO:00002007; isolation source: sediment sample from Evening Primrose shelf | place: USA: Yellowstone National Park, Evening Primrose Hot Spring ... | reverse complement strand
GCCATTGGTTTGTTGGTTCACCGTTATAGTCGCCTTGGTACACGTGTGGTACCCCGAAGTATTGTTGGCCATTAAGTAGGTTTAGGACCACTTGGTAGTTCTGTGGCAATGTGGGTGGTGTAGGCGGGGTAGGTGTCTGTTGGGTTGTTGCGGATACTGCGTAGTAGACTATACCCCAGTTTGCAGCCTCCCATCCCGACCATGAGTACACGGAGGTCCAGTAGTAGCCTGGTTGAGGTGGTGTGAAGTAGTTGCCCAGAGGAAAGGTTATGTTGACCTCGCTACTTGAATTCAAGTCAACCACCTCAGCATATATGGCATTGGTGTAGCTATCATACGTCACCTTCATTAGTATCAAATCACCCGGCTCTAAACCTTGGATATACCCCTGACCACCCTCATCTAGTAAGGTGACGTATGTGCCATTAGGGTACACGACCGCTATTTTGAATTCCCCTGGACCAACAGGCCATACGGCACTTATTGGATCCCAACCAACTATCAGGTACGGGGTTTGTGACTCAACTAACTTAAATGCAGGTATAGTGTAATTTGCCGTTTCATTGACTAATGCGGCAACTGGTTTAACAAACATGGAAACGTAGAAGCCGTCCGCTGGGTAATTGTAGTTGGTCCAACTGTACTGCGTGTAAGTCCCCACCAGAATTACGGTGTAATTACCACCGCTATATGGAACATTTGAGCTATTAACGACGAGGTTATCATTACTCCAGCCCTTAACATTCGGCATTAATTGGAGTACGTATAGGTTGGAGTTAAGGCCATTCCAATAACTGCTACCTGGTGGGTAAAGCACAATAGAGTTAATGCCGGGTGGTTCAATGAAGTAAAGCCTACTCGACAACTCATACAATTGACCATTAACAGTCCCAAAGTATAGGCAACTAAGGGAGCTGGAGTTAGCACCAATAAACTGACCAACCTGATACTCACCACCAAGTATCTGTATTAAAGCCAAAACAGCAGCCCGAGAACAACCCAAGGAAGATAAAGATGGCGTAGGTGGGGTAGTTGGTTGCTGAGTAGTTGCCACGTACAACAAAGCCCAATTAGCATAGAAAGCACCTGTAATTCCTTCTACGCCGAACACGTAAGACCCACTACCCGGTGGTGTGTAGTAATTGCCTAAGTTCAGTGTGAAGCTTGCCGATTGTCCAGTGTTTAGATCTATGGCGATGCCAGTGAGTGTGTTTGTGCTCGGGTCATAAGTCACGGTGATATTAATACGATCACCAGGATTAGGCTGGAAGGCACCTGTACCAATACCATCCCAACCAGCATAGCCACTACCAAGGTTTGGCGATGGGCTTGGACCAATGCTTGGGTTATTACCGTTTGTGTTATTCACAATCCACACGTTCCACTGCCCAGTAGCACCAGGGGCTGTACCGAATATCTGCCAGTATGGTTCCCACTGAACCACTATGTACGGTGTTGAGCTCTGGGGCAGAATATTATCACCCTCATGAGGCGATGGGTACCCACTATACGCCCATCCATTCCCAACCGTTGAGGTGTAAGGTATTGAGTAGTTGTACTTCGGGCTTACGCCCCACGTTGTTGGGTTTAAGAATAGGTATATTTCGAAACCATCAGAAAGTGGTGATGAACCGCTTGAGTATGTACCAATAATTGTTATCTTCACCGCGCCTCCACTGTAGGTTTCACTCCAAAACATGGCACTGCCCATATTATATTGGGTTGGAACCATCATAAGCACTGGTTGGTTGCTGCTTATGCCTGCTAGGCTCCAATATTGGCTTGCATTGTTTGGCCCGTAGTACACCGGCCATGAGTTAGTTGGTGAACCATCATTATCGCCTTGGTATATGTGTGGTGCTCCGAAGTATTGTTGGCCATTAAGCAGGTTTAGGATTACTACTTGGGTGTTGGTTTGACTCGTCTGAGCCTTGGTTACTGCACCCACGATCACCAGCACTGCTACTATTAGTATTGCTGAAGCCACAATTATTAGTCTAATTTTAGTAGACATAACACGGTAACTGTTAAACATTTTTAAGTATTCCACTAAACTAATTAATGATGAGTGGGGTTTCAGCTGCATGCAATCAACCTGCCTAGTTCAGTTGCTTCATGCATTAGGGCCTTACCAACTGGCCTACTGTTAACAAGCCCCTTACCCCTTAGTTTAGCCAGCGTCCTCTCAACTGCTGGTAGGGATATTGGCTCATTGAATTTTGAGGAATAACCATTCACTATCTCTTTTGCTAAGCCATAGCCACTGCAAATCAATTTAAGGACTCTGTACTCAATCAAGTTAAGGTCAACGAGCCTTGGGATAATTGGCCAGTCAACTGGCTCACCCTTATCGCCAGGCATGACAAAGACCCTATCAACGCTAACATTAACAAAACCACCAACAGTGGCTAGAGCCATAGCTAGGAAACTCAACACCGTGGTGACCCACCTGTCACCAGCAATATCGATGGTTACGCTGCAGGGCGAGTTAGCCTCAATCATGCCCCTAAGCATTGAAACGGAGTCAACTAGGCTAACCTGAGTGTTAACGGTAATCGGCTTAACCTCAACGTTTAAGTCTTGGTAAACTCAACCAATGCATTAAGCGCATCACTGCTAACGCTAACTAGCATAACGTAATCATCATTAACGTCAGCGTTAATAAGCACCAACCTAGCTGATGTGGTGCTAATGCCTGCGCCGATGATTATGCACTTCTTGCCTCTGTTCATTGATGGGTAGGCTTTGCTGTGGGTAAATGCTTAACGCCATAGTAATGTGCTGTTAACATGACTGTGGTTGTAGTGATTGTTAACTGGGGTGTGTGGCTACGCTGCAATTTGTTAGGTTACCGACACTATCACTGCGATTACGTATACTGAAGCTAGGCAAATAATCTTCAGGACATCGCCAGTGTGCTCAACGGAACCCACAAACTCATACCACACCATCGTGTCAAATGATATGCTAAGGAGCATGCTAAAGGCTAACGTGAATAAGCCAGCATTAAAACCCACGAATCCACTACCCAGTATTGGCTGGACTGCAGATTGAATAATTGATAATACGATGATTAGCATGTGAACAATAAACCTAGCCAATATGCCTAAGATTGGGGAGATGGCCAAGGATGCAAGCACCCTAAGCGCCGTGTCCAAGAACCCCTCCCAACCCTCATAATCATACCAATTCCAAGACATAGCAAGAATCACGTCTACGTGATATTTAAGACAATTGTTCACCTTAACATGTAATACACTTACACGTCAGTCCACGTGAGCGGCTTGAATCCTCAAATGCTAGGGTAAGTTAACGCACTTAACCAAGCCAGCTTCCTCAGCATCATAGTAACGCATGAGTGTTTCGCTTGGCTTATCTGAGTGGATGAGTTTAATTGACTCGTCGTTGCGCCAAAACTCGATGACAAGTTCACCATCACCCTCGTAGATGCAGTACCTATCAACACCGCCAAGAATACCTCCAGCCAACTGCAAACCAACCCCAACAGCATCATTAATGGTGAATGCCTTAACATTCACTTGACTAAACAAGTCATCCTTATACAGGAACCAGGGCATTGTCATCTTAGAGTGCATTAATTCCTTAGCCTTAATAAGTATGTGCTGCTTAACTGGTGTAAGGGGGTTTGGTCTGGTAATTGAGAGGTAAGAGAAATGTAAACCATGGTGAGGTGAATGTGTTAGATACCTCTAAGGTGATGAGCATTACTCTCCATTGACTTTATGTTAATGGAGAAAATGTTTGGTTGTGAATTAATGATGTGATGTGAGGGCTGTTGTAATGTCTTTTTAACCCTTTACTTTAATGTTTAGCTTCTCCTTTAGGTATTCCCCTGGGCTTAGTATGTGTAGCCAATCCCTAATCCTCTGCCTATACTCCAGGGCTAACCTTGCCACTTGTTCAAGCTCATCCTTATCGAACTGCATGTTTGGGAATAGGATTTTCAGGAACCCGCTTATTATTTTCTTAACAGCCTTCTCATCCCTTATTTTGAACTCGTTTGAGAATTCAATGTACTTACTTACCTCACCCATGAGGGATGCCTTCCTCATTGTGTGCATGGCCTCCGAGAAGTAGTCTGAGGCTATGCCATATCCCTTAGCCAGGTGTATCTTTGACTGGGATATCTTGGGTAACTCCCACCCAGGTAGTAGGCCGTGAACCCTGTCAATAAAGGCTGAGTCCCTCATTGGTTCAGGGAGTACGTAGGTTAAGTCCTCCACGGGTAAGTAACTCTCCTCAGCCGTCTTATCCCTCTCAACCTCCACATTACCCATGAAGACCAGTGACGCATCTGACGTAGCCTTCTTATCACCCCTCTCATACTGCCCACTCTCCATGAAATCCTTAAGCTTCCCCATAACCTCATCAGGATTCGGGAACCTAACCTTACTAACCTCATCAAACACCACAACATCCTTCACGGCCAACTCACCAGGCACACGAGTCCTCAGGTTGTAGAAGAGTGTTGCTGGAGTCACCGTCCCACCTGATATTATCCTAACGTAGTTACTAACATTCCTGTACAGGTAAGTCTTGCCGGTTTGCCTTGGGCCGAACTCCACCATGTCCACATTACCCTCAACAAGGGGTATTAGGCGTGATAACAGGAGTAGCCTCTGCCTAGGGCTGTATACACCTGGATCCAAGCCTATCGTGTTCACTAAGGCACTAACCCACTCGTCGAGGGTAAAGCAGCCCCTAGCCTCCCTAATAATGCCTGGGTCTGTTTCAGGCGCCTGGAATGGCCTAAACTCCGTTACCGCAACTGAGACCTCCCTACCCCAAACCTCAATTGGGTTAACCCTCTTTAGCGTTATTAACCCCCACATCCCGTTAACAAGCATTGCCCTATTCCCCTCAACAATGTCCACCGGTACATCAACCCATATGTCAAGTGATTGAAGAACACCAACGTGGATGCCGGTGGCTACGTCAACGTTAACCCTCAACTCATCAATAACCTTCACGGAGCCTTCAGTGACGAGCCTATGCTTAACCACCTCCCTCTCCTCAGGCTCATGGTAATACTCCTCAATAAACCTCCTCAACCTACCCTGCCAATCACCACCACTGGGTAGGAACTCTGAGATTAGGTACTCGGCCACGTACCTGGGTAGCTTAGTTAACTCAAGCTCATAGGCAAGTCTCTTATCGACCGCGTAATCACCGAAACACCTCTGAACCTTATTATTAAGCTCACTCACATCAACCACCTAAAAGTCTAGGAGAGTCCTAGGCCTCCTGGGGCCCTTCTGCTCATAAACCTCAACCTCAAACTCCTGGGTATACTCTTTACCACGCCAAACCCACCTAACAACACCCCTATACTTACCTGGCTTCAGTGGTGGCGTGTTAATCCTATACTTCCCCTCAGTAACCTTAAAGGAACCCCTACCCCAAGGCAACTCATACGTGAACTCCACCTCCTCACCTGATGGGTTAGTCACATCAACCTCAATGTAGGATTCAACATCAGGCTTAAGCAAAGTGTTGAGGACATTAACAACTGGGCTCTTCGGAACCTCAACATCATCCTCAACAGGAACCTCCCCACCTGAAAGTATAGCCATCAACCTCCTAAACTCCTTAAGCTCACCCTCAGAAAGCCCATACAGCTTAGCAACAGCCGAGTCAAGCTCACCCTCAACCCTCCTAAGCTCATCTCCCGCATTAACACCAGCACAGTAACTAGGCTTACTACCAGCGTGAATACACCTAGCCAGCTCATGAGCCCTTCTGGACAGTTCAGCAATCCTCCTATGCAAATCATTGCTCGGGTCAAACTTGGGTATCTTAATGACATCTATAATATGAGTATATTGCCCCAACTCATACGTATAAGATGCTATAATCGAACGTACTACAACCGAATTTAAAACACCTGCAATGTAATATGCTTTATCTGACGTTTCAGTAGGTACTAATATAACGGAATGATCGGGCATTACAGGTCTTCCATTGATAGGCTCAATAACAGCACAGGCAAAGCTTACCGCCTTACCGGTAATAGCACCAGCTATAGCCCCCCACACGACCTTATAGGGTGCGAATGTGTATGTGCCAATATCATACACAGCATAGAATGGGTTGCTCCTACCCCATAACTTATGTATCGACCTATCCTCTAACTCCCTCCTATAATTAACCAGGTAACTATAAGTAAGAGGCCACCTAACCCTCATATCACCCTCTGGAATCGGGCTCGCAGTCCTTGGATTATGCGGTATAATAACATACCTATCCTTATAATCAACATACCACCTCCCCACATCCTCACCCCTAATCAACGGGTAAACGAGGTCAGGCTCAACCCTAGCCTCAACCTGCCTAACCCTCTTCTTCGCTCCACTCTCAGGCGGATTCGTTACGATTAACATACCGTCAGGAGTTCTCCCAAGCACCCTAACAAAATAAACCTGGTTAAGGCCCACGTAAACTCCTGCATGTGCTTCGTAATGCTGGCTTTCACCTATTATCTTCCTAACTGCATTTGTAATATTAGGCGTAACCTGCATCCACGGTGATGCAGGATCATTAGGCATTAATGGTATCATGACCATCTCGTAATGCCTTGTTGCCTTAAGAACATCCTCCAGTGGTGTATCTGGGTCTATTTGCCCACCGACCCATACAACATTCCTCACACCACTCATGTTAAGCCCCCGCACCTCATCAATAACTCTACACTTACCCTCCCTAATTCTATCTAATTCACACACCTTCTCCACAACAACGGCTCCCGTCCTGTTTGTTGCACCCTCAAACGGCATTAGGGTTACCAGGTCATGAATGACATGAATTCTCGTGTTCCTGGCTAGGAAGCTCCTGAAGCTGGCTCCAGCCTGAGTCTTGAATACCGTGAATGTTATTAGGAAGCCCAGTTCACCGCCTTCCCTTAGGTAGCGGTCGAAGCTCCTTGCCAGGAAGAGCATTGATAAGTCTTTCTTGACCTTACCGAGCCCAGTCTTCCCCTTAATCTCAGCCAACCCATACTTCTCCCAGAGACTTTTACTAACCTCCCTGTACTGCTCAGGTAGGCTCTCCCAGTTAACCCATGGTGGGTTGCCGATTACGTAGTCGAACTTGCCCTTGAGTATTGGCGCGAAGGCGTTCCTGAGTATTGAAACCCACACCTTATCCTTACCCTGCCTCTCAAGGTCAAGCAACTTATTGTAGAGGTCAAGTATTATATCAGCATCGGTGGGGTCTATGTTGTACGGTTTAAGCCTTTGAGCGAAATCAGAGGGGTTGCACTTATTCTCTAGGCATGTTCTCACCTCGTCCAGTACCTTCCTTAGGAGGTCAGGTTTTTCGGCAACATCCTTAGGTATCTTGAATTCACCGGCTACAGTCCTTAACATGTACACGTCTGTACCGCCTTTAAGCTCATACCTCTCCTCAATCATTATTGAGTCAGCTAGGTAAATTGGGATTTCAACACTTCCCCTCACATTCGGTAGTAGGTCGGCGATGGCTAGTAGGTAATTCGTCCTCGCAGTCAACACCGCCAGTGGGTTTAAGTCATAGCCAACAACATTCTCAAGCACGTAATTCGGTAAGGCATCCACCAGGAAGTGCTCCTCAGCATACCTCCTAAGCCTACTAATATAGAGGACTATGAATGTACCTGAACCACAGGCTGGGTCCAGGACTTTAATCCTGAGGGGTTTTAATGAATCCTCCTCACCCATCTTCATCAGATTCTCTAGGCTTAACCCAACCTCATTGAGCATTAACTCAGCAAGCCAGTCAGGCGTATAGTACTCACCAAGACTATGCCTAATATCCCTCGGCACAAGATTCTGGTAAAGCCTCTTCAGCAAGTCCCTGGCGAACTCAGGCTCCAACTGAGGTGTGGCTATCTCGTAATCCGAGAGCACCCTCGCAATCTCAGCAATTGCATCGGCTAAATCCCTATCAACCTCCTCAAGGTACCATGAGAAGTAGTCACCCTCCAGGAAGTTCTCAATATTCAACAGCCTCCTGAAGACACCACCATCCTCCAGCTCCCTCAACACCGCCACCAACCCCTCAACACTGTTCTTGGTGTAAGCATCATCAAGTTCAGCAATATATGACCTGTAGAACCTACCGCTACCGTATAGGTAAGCCACCTCTGCGGCTATGAGCTTCATTATTAGTGCGTAGTAAGTGTGTATTGAGAATATGAGGGCGTCGTAGTTTACGTTAGACTCACTTAATCCATACTCCTCCACCAACTCCTTAAGCTCCTTAAGCTTACCTGGATCATAACCCGTGGCCTGCTTGAAGAGCCTCATCCAATCCTCAAAGAGCAGCCTAGTCCTCCCACTCCCACTGCTAAGCAGCTTCGTGTAGAGTAGCTTAACGGTCCTCTTGGCTATTGGTGAACTGGGCCCGAAGTCGGTAACAATGTTACTTACGCTTAGGCTCTTCCTCCTAAGGCCCCTCAGGGCTTCAATAAGTTTAATGATTACCTCACGCCTAATCTCATAGGGCCCCCTAAGTACCCATGCATCACTCCCCTTGTCATACCTAACGAAGGCAATCCTATCACTAATAATGATGCCCAGGTACCTATCCCACGATTCCTTACCACCAGCCTCACTCATAATGTACCTTATAACCTGCTCCTTAGCCCTCTGGATGTCGGAATCCCTTGAGAGCCTGCCTGGTGCCTTATACTCAACTACAACATGCCTATACAGCGCATCAACCCTGGCACCTGAGATCAAGGTATACTCATACTTCCCCATCTGGGTTATGCCCAATGGCTTCAGTATCCTCTCCTCAATGCAATTCGATACCCTAACCCTAACATCCTCCTCAGTATGAGCTTGAATAATTGCATTCCTGATGCATGTTAACACCTCATCAATATTCAACTGAATACTAGCAGTCATAGCATCATCACAGTATAGAACCCTCACCAGGGAATTTATAAGTTAATCAAGTAGGGGAAAGACCACAGCACTATCAGTGGTCAACGGGTTGAGGGAGACTTAGGCTTAACCCTGATGTAGAATTCAGGCTTGCCCCTACCCGTGGTGTTCCTGTAGTGGTTGAATATTCCACCACATTTATTGCACTTATACCTTGTCACCTCATAAAACCTAAACTTCCAGGTCTTAATTGGTGTTAAGTTCTCCGGGCCACAGTAAGGGCACCTAGGCATTAATGCGTAGTACTGTTGCTGTTAATTTGAGTGTTTCGGTTACAATGAGCCTCTAACCCCTTAGCTTCGATAACCCCCTCACCTCATCCCTGTATTTCGCCAAGGCGTCTTTAATCTCCTTAACCCTCTAGGGGTGGTTAATGTCCTGTTAGGGTGGTTAGCTGGGAGCAATGTGAGCCACTTAGTGATTGGTCTCAGTCTTGTTTCTATACCTATTCTCCAGTTCCTTATACACTTCCTCTATTCTCTTTAATGTCTCTTTAATCTTTGCCTTAGCCTTCTCAAGCTCCCCATTGCTCATGCCTTTTGTTACTACTCCCCATGCGTAGATTAGCATGTTCATGGATAACCTAGTGAGTAATAAGTCCCAGTGAATTGCGTCGAGTATTACTAGGTCGTCCTCCCCGCACTCAGCCGGCATGACAGCCGTCCTCATTGGCGGAAACTCACCAACCATGGATAGGAATATAGCCCCATGGAAGAACCTAACGTACCTATCATTAAACTTAGCATCAATCATTGCGACGGCATGTATGGGCTTGGATAAGTCGTTATAGACCTCGTAGATAAAGTCCACAGCATCACCACCCAACAAGCCCCTTAACCAATCCAACGTATCATTAACCTCCCTACTCAGGGCATTATACTGGTTACAGAGTGAGAGGTGGTCATTTCCATGACTCTCCTCCATCTCCTCTCTTTCCTCCATCTTCTTACACCTCCTGAACCTACCCATTCCAAACTCCTTAACCAAAGTAACCTTACTAACAACATTATCATTGCTAAACCACCTGTCGGCGTAGAGGCCGACCGCCAGGGACTCTATGATGAGCCTCATTGAGGATAGGGTGGAGTATGGTGCGCACTCAAGCACCGAGTGCAGTATGTAGTTGGCGAGTGGCTGTACTAGGTTCATCAGTGTGAACGTGAAGAGTGAGTTAGGGTTAGACCTAGCAGTGGCTGGCATTAAATCATAGGCATCACCAATTAAGTCACTAAGATCCTTGAGGAGGCCAGGCCTATTACCAGATATAAACCTCAGGTTTGACTCACAGAAGTCACACGCAGCCCTACACGGCTTAAACTCACCAGCACCCATACAAACCCTTAAATAAACCCCCTTAAAACAATACCCCCAAGCAAAGCTGGTTAAAGGCAGGGGCGGTGGAGGTGCAGGTGAGGTATCTCCCGCATCTTAGTTAACTGCCTAGGCATGCAGTCTTTAAATGATTCAACTTAAACCTAACTTTAATGCTCATCATGCTTTAGCCTCCTTAATGAATGCCATAAAACGCCTTAGAGTCCGCCTGTAAGCATGGCGAGTACTTTCCCTTACACTTCTTATTGAAAGGTAATCACTAAGGAACTTGTCAATAAGTTGCTCATTGATGTCGCCTACCTCAAACCCCTTATTCTTAATCCACTGGGCGAAATACCTAATCACATGCTTTCTATGTTCGTTAACATGAGTCTTTAGATACTCATCAACAATTTCATCCAGCCTGTATGCCGAGTCCCTCCCAATCTTCCAAGCATCGTAGTACCTGTGTAGGATTTCCGCTATGAAGTCGTCGGGGCTCCTAGCGGTGTCCCTTGCGAACTCCTCCAGCCACTTATCCAAGTACTCTGGTA
>WYEB01000726.1_pt1 | contig 10810 bp, 13 predicted proteins | sample 6343061 | NCBI WGS metagenome assembly WYEB01 (sample SAMN13812332, study PRJNA600296) | hot springs metagenome | biome: ENVO:00000051; feature: ENVO:00002007; isolation source: sediment sample from Evening Primrose shelf | place: USA: Yellowstone National Park, Evening Primrose Hot Spring ... | reverse complement strand
AATAAACCACCTTAAGTAGGCTTGAACTTCCGCCCCATGAAGGCTAGCCTTGCTAGGAAGGCGTTCAACTGTATCTCATCGTCGGATCCCTCGACAAGCCTGAACTGTATCTCCCCCGCTAAATCTGCTATGAGAATCCTAGCCTCATCGGGTAGTTTTAGGTCGCTTGAGAATATCTCGCGGTGGATCTGCTTAATTATATCCAGCCCGCTTAAACCATAGTTCAACATTAGATCCCTTAATTTACTCCTAGCCTCGTTGAAGTTCCCGCCTAAAGCCAGTTGTAGCATCTGCCTCACCTCTCTCGGATGGGCTAAGCCGACGACCTTGTAGACTGTTTCAACAGTCACCTCTCCTAGAGCCGATGCTGCCTGGAGTATGTTTATCGCCTTCCTCATATCCCCCTCCGACAAATCGTATATTGTCTCAAGCGCGTCCTCGCTGTATTTAACGCTCTCTTTCTCGGCAATGTACTTGAGCCTGGCGACAACGTCCTCTTTTGATAAAGGCGTGAACCTGAACACCGCGCACCTGCTTTGAATAGGCTCAATGATCTTACTCGGGTAATTGGCTGCCAGGATAAACCTGGTGGTGGCGGTGTACAGCTCCATCAGCCTCCTCAAGGCTTGCTGGGCGTCTGGTGTCATGTTGTCGGCCTCATCCAGCAGTATTATCTTAAATGGGACGTCGCCGGCAACCCTCGTCCTAGCGAACTCTTTCACCTTACTCCTGATAACGTCGATACCCCTCTCATCGCTGGCATTCAACTCCAGCATATACTGCCTATAGTTATCGCCGTATAAATCGTGTGCTAGGCAGTGTGCTAGAGTAGTCTTCCCCGTGCCCGAGGGACCCGCGAAAAGGAGGTGGGGCATATTCTTCTCTTCAACAAACTTCTTCAACCTGGCGACTATCTCCTTCTGGTTGACAACCTCGTCGAGGGTTCTAGGCCTATACTTCTCAGCCCATAAAAGAAAAGGCTGCTCACTCAAACTCGATCACCTACTTACACCCTAATCTGGTATCGGGTAAATAAACCACTTTTAATCGATAAGATAGTGGAGGAGGAGCTGATTGCTCTTCGAATTGGTTTACAGTAGAGTACTGGATTTTCTGAGAAGGGATTTCGAGGAGGATGAGGTTAAAGTAGAGGTATACAAGGAGGGCTTTAAGCTGGTGACATTCGAGGGTGTGCTGGAAATGGTTAAGGGAGCCGAGTACACTATCCCAAGGTGGATCGCCGAGATTTTAGGGAAGAAAGGGTATGTGAGGATCAAGGACACGAGGATCCCTGTGGGAGAGCTGTCAGTACTAGCCTACAACGAGGAGGCTGGCCCGCATAAACCGTTGACAAACAAGTTGAAGGGGTTCTTCTACATGACGATGTTCAAGGCTAGGAAGGAGATTGTTGAGGAGGCGAAGTCCACAGGGGACTTATCGAAGCTCGACGAGCTCAAGAGGATTGAGGACTCAATGGACTCGATCTTGAAGACGAGGGTTAAGAAAATACTCAACTACTCGCTTCTACCAGATGTACCGCAGGATATAGAGGAGAAACTGAGCGAGGAGGAGAAGTATTTGTCTAGGATCCTTCGCTCCATCCTAGCATTGTGGAGGAGGAAGTTGGGTGAGTAGGATGGCTGAGGTTCCTCCAGCTGGTGTCGCCGAGGAAGCTGTTGACTGGAAGATAAAGTTCTACAAGTTCCTCCAGGACTTCAGGGACTCCTCGGGGAGCTTCAAGTACAGGGAGAGAGTTTTCAGGATGGCCCACATGATGCAGAAGAGCCTTGTAGTCGACTTCAGCGATATAATACTGTATGATAGAGCTTTAGCAAGACACATCGAGGAGGAACCTGATCAGGCTCTTGAGGAGTTCTCGTCTGCTTTAGCCGAGTATCTACGGAAGGAGCAGCCCGAGTATGCTGAGGTCGCGGGCAGGGTATACGCTAGGATTAGACAGCCCCCTAGAGTACTGAAGATAAGGGAGTTGACGAGCGACTACATAGGGAAATTCGTGGCGATAGAGGGGATTGTCACAAGGGTTACAAGGGTTGAAGCCAAGCTAGTAAAAGCACACTACGTCCACATAACGCCGGAGGGTGCTCTCCACGAGTTCGACTACCCTGAGCAGGGTGAGATGGGTGAGAGGATCGAGAAACCTGTTGTCTGCCCGGTCTGCGGGAGGACAGGCAGGTTCGAGCTAGTATTGGAGAAGAGCAAGTTTCTCGACTGGCAGAAGATCGTCGTACAGGAGAGGCCTGAGGAGATACCGCCAGGCCAAATACCGAGGAGCATAGAGGTTATATTGACAGGCGATTTAGTCGACTCCGCCAGGCCGGGTGATAGGAGTCTTATAACCGGGATCCTAAGGGTTATGCCGACTCAGGCAGTGCAGAAGGCCTCTGGGAGGTCTGTTTTCTCGTTCTACATAGAGGCAAACCACGTGGACGTCCAGCAGAAGATGCTCGAGGAGATAGAGATAACGAGGGAGGACGAGGAGAAGATAAGAGAGCTTGCTAAAGACCCGTGGATCAGGGAGAAGATCATAGCGAGTATAGCCCCCTCTATCTACGGCTACTATGATATAAAGGAGGCGATAGCCCTACTGCTCTTCGGCGGCGTCCCGAAGTTGATGTTCGACGGGACGAGGATTAGGGGGGACATCCATGTCCTCCTAGTCGGCGACCCGGGTACAGCGAAGTCCCAGCTCCTACAGTACACTGCGAGGCTGGCTCCTAGAGGGCTCTACACCAGCGGGAAGGGGTCGACCGCGGCTGGTTTAACGGCGACGGTTCTGAGAGATAAAGTAACCGGGGAGTACTACCTGGAGGCGGGCGCCATGGTCATAGCCGACGGCGGGGTGGCCGCTATAGACGAGATAGATAAGATGAGGGAGGAGGATAGGAGTGCTATACACGAGGCTCTAGAGCAGCAGACTGTTAGCATAGCTAAGGCCGGTATAGTGGCTAGGCTGAACGCGAGGGCGAGCGTCCTGGCCGCCGGCAACCCGAGGTTCGGTCGCTACGATTTAACCCAACCAATAAGCAAGAACATAGACCTACCCCCAACTATACTCTCGAGGTTCGACCTCATTTTCGTGATACAGGATATACCGAGCGAGGGGAAGGATAGGAGGCTGGCCAGGCACATAATAGGCGTTCACAGCGACATAGAGAAGGCTAAACCCTTCATAGACCCCCAGTTGCTTAAGAAGTATGTCAGCTACGCTAGGAAGTATGTTAGACCCCAGCTCACGCCTGAGGCGATGAAGCTGATAGAGGAGTTCTACGTGGCCATGAGGAGGAGCGGTATCAGGGGTGAGGAAGCGAAGTCTCCACCACCCATCGCCATCACACCTAGGCAGCTTGAGGGTCTTATAAGGCTGGCGGAGGCCCACGCCAAGATGGCTTTGAGAGACAAGGTTACAATAGAGGATGTAGAGGAGGCTATCAGGCTAATGTACACTACTCTGAGGAGAGTAGGCTTCGACATCGAGTCTAAGACCATTGACATAGACGTCCTCGAGACAGGCGTGTCGAGGAGTAGGCGCGAGAAGATACGGGAGTTCATGAAGTTCCTGAACGAGGTTTTCGAGCAGACGCCTGAAATAGAGTTAAGCCAGTTGATAAAGATGGCTAGAGAGAAGGGATTCGAGAAGGAGTTCGCCTACGAGACGATACAACAGCTCAAGAGGTCGGGGGAGTTGTACGAGCCCTCGCCGGGTAGACTACAGAAGATCTCGAAGTATTAGATTCAGTGGGGCGTAGGGAGCTCTTCACACATCTGTGCTGGAACGCATCATCATCTGAATCCTGATTATAAGATTAAAGATTATAAAATCCGTACAAACTCTCAAAACAATAGGTGTTTACGGTATGAGCGAGGAGGTTGTGTTCGTGGTTAAAGTGGGCGGCAAGGAGGTTGAGGTGAACGAGAAGACCCTATCCGTGTTGAGAGAGTACTTGAAGGCGCCGATGGGCCTCGACGAGCTGGCTCGTAGACTAGGGCTCGAGTCGTGGGAGGAGGCGTACGAGCTTATCAAGGCGATACCAGCGTGGATTCTCTGGACCCCTCCCTCGCTATGGAAGAGCAGGGTTAAATGGTACCTGGAGAAGCAAGGGGGTTCTAGTGAGCATCGAGGTTAAGATTGGGGAAGAGTGTAGTCAGGAGTTCGTTGTAGAGGAGAAGCACACAGCGTCGCACATAGGATCAGGCTCGGTATCTGTTTTATCGACGCCAAGCATGATAGCCTTCATGGAGAAGACGAGCCTGGACTGCGTCCAGAAGTTCCTCCCAGCCCAGTACACTACTGTTGGAACAATGGTTAACATAAGACATCTGAAGCCTGCGCCAGTGGGAGGCAGAGTAGTAGTTAAATCAAGGATCATCGGGTTGGAGGGTAGGAGGGTTCTCTTCGAGGTTGAAGCCCTTTACGGAAACGAGGTTATTGGGAGAGGGCAGCACGAGAGGTACATCGTAGACAAGGAGAGATTCCTAAGTAAAGTAAAGAGCTAGGCTGTATGGGGCCGCCGGGATTTGAACCCGGGACCACCGGCGCTCCAGGACAACCCGGCTAGGCGGGGTATCCCCCCAGGCCGGCATCCTAGCCAGGCTAGACGACGGCCCCTATTTTCCATTAATTGCATCTTGATTTTTAAACGAGTCTAATATAAATTTCGACCTCCGAGGAATCTATGTTCGAGGAATAGAAGATTTAAATTCTATTCGAGTAGGCGATCCCTTTACTGCAGCTTAGAGCATATTAAAGGATGATTAAAAGGTTACGGCCCTCAAGGTTTATTTAAATATTGGTCAAACCCAGTAATCCCAATACTGCTCTCTTATCTGTATTCTGCGTATTAAAACTTTTTATAATGAATAATGCAGATTTATATTTAAATGGAGCTATATTCTCGGAACTTGAAATTGAGATATTCCTCAGAGGAGACCGGCACCTTACTCATCATACTTGTGCTCGCCTCCTTCCTAGCGGGTATGTCGCTGGCGGCCAGCGAGGGTGTTGAAGACTATGCGGCGGCAGGTCACCCCCTCCCAGTGGCTGGCGCTAGGCTACCTACCCCGATAAACATGAGTGAACACAGCTATCTCATTATATAGGGCGTCTCCTTTAGGAGAATAGCTATTGCTAAGCGTTTTGGAGTACGGGAGGCACGAATGAGATGATATTACTCCTACCAGAGTAGACTAGTAGGCTTGCTGGGAGGAGGGGTTTTGCGCTGTTAGGAGCCGGTTAGGTAGTTTATCGCCTCATATAAGTCGTCTGATTCAATAGATATGGTGATGGGGCCTAGAGGGGACTCTTTAGGTGTATCTATGAGGGATATCCTGCCGGCGTAAGCTGCCTGCTTGTGCAGGAGTAGTGACGTGGTATCGCCTTTCATGTTCTTCAGGAGGTAGCCTCGTAGAGCAGGCTCAACCCCCTCAGCCCTCGCCTTATCCCTCAACGGTTTCAAATCCTCTATGTTACTGGAGACCCCTCTCACGACAAACCACCCTTCACGCACCTCCTCTACGATGACCTCCCCGCTGTAGAAGTTACCGACAGCCCTCTTAACTTTCTCAACATCCTCTGTGGGGCGTACCTCGGCCTCAACAATTATCTTCAGCATTCGAGACCACCTTCTCGATGATCCTCTTAGCCTCCTTAAGTACTTCCTCTACACTACTCTCGTTGACGATGACGTAGTCGGCTAGCGCTATCACAGAGCCCACGCCCAGCTTCAACTCTATTTCATCCCTCTTATTGAACTCATCCAAGCTCTTTGGGTCGCCAGGCCTACTCCTCTTTAAAAGCCTCTCAAACCTGGTTTTCGGGGAGGCGTGGACAGCCAGGATCACGGGTTTCCCTAGCCTCCTAAAAGCCTCAACCTCTACTAAGCTCCTCACACCGTCTACAACAACGATCCTAGCGTTCCTCGGTATCCTCTCAATAGTCTTGACCGCAATATAGTCCTCCCCGTATCTCGCTCTCAGCTCGATTGATGTTTTCAACATTAGAGCTGGCATAATCTCCCCGTATCTCCTTAGGGTCTCCTCTCTAACGACATCACCCATGTTGACGACGGGTAGACCGGCCTCAGTAGCCGCCTTAGCCACTATGCTCTTCCCTGACCCAGGCATGCCCACGAGTAAAATCAGTAGCATGAATCACCACGTTCACGTAAATAATTTTATAAGAGATGAATATATCCTACCCTGTATTTATCGTTGGTACCCTGAGGAAGGTGTTAGAGAGGTGTCGCTCCACAGGATTTTCATAGCCGTTGACATAACTAATAGAGAGGTTGTAGCAAACCTAGTGAAGTTCATAGGAGACATAGTTGCCACGGGCGCAGACGTGAAGCCGGTTGAGGAGGAGAATCTTCATGTGACGATCAGGTTCATTGGGGAGGTGGGGGATGAGACTGTCACAAGAGTCTGCGATATCCTCAAGAGCCTGAAGCAGCAAGCTTTCACAGTCCACGTCACGGGTGTAGGGGCTTTCCCCAGCGTCGAGAAACCAAGAGTGATATGGGCGGGTGTCTCGGAGGGTTCAAGCGAGCTCGCTAAGATACACGAATTCTACGAGGGGTTGCTGAGGAAGATGGGTTTACAGCCTGATAGAGAGGAGTTTATCCCGCATATCACGCTTGCTAGAGTCAGGGGCGGCAGGAAGATATCAGAGCTGGCGAGGCTGGTGGTTACCGCGCGGAACATAGATTTCGGTGTTTTTAGAGCCGAGAAAATCGTTTTAAAGGAGAGTTTTCTCACGCCCAGAGGCCCTATATACCGAGATGTCTGCGAGGTCGAGCTAGGAAAGTGACGGGGATAGAGGAGTTACTGGGCGTCGTTCTACGAGAGATAACCCCCACAGAAGAGGAGAGAAGAAAGATCATCCAAGTCTTCGAAAAGATCAGGGAGGCCCTTGAAAAACACTTACGCGTCGTCGGCGTCAGAGCGGAGGTGACCCTCCAGGGTAGCATTGCTCACGATACCTGGCTTAGAGGGGATAGGGACCTAGACGTCTTCGTTTTATACCCTGAGGAATGGAGCGTGACAGATGTAAAGGAGAGAGGCTTCCAGCTGATAAAAGAAGCGGTGGAGAATATTGGGAGGGTTGAAGTAAGGTATGCTGAACACCCTTATGTAAGGGTGGTTATCGACGGGGTGGAGGCGGATATAGTCCCCGCGTTCAAGTTGAAAACCCCTGCGAGCATAAGAACAGCCGTTGATAGAACCCCCTTCCACACACAGTTTGTTGTAGAACGCTTGAAGAACGGTTTGAACAACGATGTAAGGTTGTTGAAGAAGTTCATGAAGACTGTCGGCGTCTACGGGGCCGAGGTTAAGACTAAAGGCTTCTCCGGTTACGCGGTCGAACTGCTTGTAATAAAGTACGGTGGATTCTTAAACACGTTGAAGGCCGTATCGGAGTGGAGGCCTCCTGTCTACGTTAACACTCTGGGCGACGAGGTTTTGTTTAGGGAAGTAGTTAGGAGGCTTGTGGAGAAATACCCCGAGAGCATTATATACATGCCTGACCCCGTGGACCCCTCTAGGAATGTGACTGCGGCAGTTAGCATGGAGAAGCTTTCAAGGTTTATACTTTCAGCTAAATGCTTTCTAGAGAAGCCTAGTCCCAGGTATTTCGAGGATGGGGGCGAGAGAGCGTTCGGTGACGTCGCTGAGACTATTGACGAGAGGTGTATAGTATTGGTTGAAGTTGAGGCCAGCACAAGGATTCCCCCAGAGGTTATATGGGGTGAGCTGGATAGGATCAGGGATCGCTGCGTTAAATTCCTTGTTAACCACGATTTCAACGTTTACTACTCGACTGTTTGGACCGACGAGTCTAAGAGGGGGGTTGTAATCTTGGAGCTGGATGAGTGTGAGAAACCTGTTTACAAACTATACGAGGGCCCGCCTTTCACAGATTTGGATAGAGTGTTGGACTTCACGAGAAAGCATGCGGGTAAATCAGTTAAGATATGGCTGAGTAGAGAAGGGAGGCTGATGTCTATTTCAAGGAGGAGTGCTAGGAATCCTATTGACATCCTGGAAACCCGGTATAACGAGTATCTCGTCTCCCCCCATTTCAGGAACAGTAAGCCAGTTGTCTACAGGGTTACAAGGGGAAACATAGATGTCTTGGCCTCAAAGTACGGTGTCAACGTGTTGAGGGATTTAACGAGGAAAATAGAGCCTTGGCTTCTCGAGTGCACGAGTTGAGTAGGCCCGACAATTACGTGTCAAGAGTCCTCTGTTTCCCGCACGTACATTGCGGGGAGTTTGATGGAAGGTTGAAGAGGCTTATCGACGCAGGCTTCATCAGCCTAGTCGAGGAAGGCATGTTATACCTCGGTATGAGAGTTCTCGGTAAAGGATACTCCTCGATAGTAGTGTTAGCCGAGAACAGGAATTTCGGGCTTGGAACGCTTAAGATAAGGAGGCTTGACAGCAGGAGGGAGAGTTTGATCGGGGAGGCTCTAATGCTGATTGAGGCGAGTAAGCTTGGAGTAGCCCCTAGAGTATTCTGGTACGATGCCGACTTCATATTCATGGAGTATCTGAACCCATCGCGATGCCAGCCATTCACCCATGTTTTAACCGAGGCATTAGAAGAGGGGGGCTTGGAGACATTGAAGATGGTCATCTCTAAAGTGTTCGAAACCCTTTATATCCTCGATAAAAAGGGTTTGTATCACAGGGAGCTGAATAGGCCGGGCACGCATATAATGATTTGCGGGGACAACGTTAGGATTATCGACTGGGAGTCCGCTAGCAGTGTTGGCAAGCCTTCAAACTTAGCTCAAGTAGTCTCATTTCTCCTATACAGGCACAAATACTCGGATATAATCAGAAACAGGCTTGGAGTTAGAGTAGACCTGGTTAAGCGGAAACTTAGAGAATACAAAAACACTCTCAGCGAAAATGACTTTGAAGCTATCAAGCTCTACTTTGGGCTAACTCGCCAGGAGCCCTAGTGGGGATGCTAGCAGGCATCTTGCCCAGAGAGTAGACGTGAAGCCTAGGCCTGATTTCAATGTCCTCGAGCGATGGAAGCCTAAGCTCTTTGTGGCAGTGGGGGCATATCCCACCGTACAAGTTGTATATTTCTTTGGGTGTGGGTATACCGTAATAATCTTGCCCAACATACTTGAACTCGAAGATCGTTTCTCCGCAGTTGCTACAAACGTATTTAATTGGCATTAGGTAGCACCACTGCATAATAAGCGGGTATTACCGAAGCTTAAGATAGAGGGTTATATTAATTGACAAGGTTGATTAAATATATTGCCTATCTTAAGACAATATATTACTCCAATTCTTAAAATGATTATTTAATGTAATAAAATCCATTTCCTTAAATAGGCTAATACCAGGGTGAAAATATTGTGTCGACTACTAGGAGGCAATCGATTCCTTCCAAATCTTTCACAGAATGAGAGTCATGTAATCTCTCGCCGGGATTGTTTTCTTGAAGAAACGATACGCGTCGGCTAGTAGAACATACTCATCCTTGTATCTTGAGCTTAGATGGGTTAAAACCAGTAGGTCGACGTTAGCCTCGCTTGCTGTCAAAGCAGCATCTCTTGCTGTCGAGTGCCCTTGCTTCCACGCTTCACTTGCGTATTCGCTGGTGAATGTGGCTTCGTGCACTAGAATGCTGGCCTTCTTAGAGTATTCTCTTATAGTCTCACAAGGGGCGGTATCGCCTGTGTAGCTTATTGTCTTGGAGGCGAGTTTTATGAGATAGCCGTGGGTTTCAATTGAATGACATACAGGATAGGGGGTCACCTCTATATATTCGTCTTTGTAGACTTCCCCAATCCTGCTAGCGTTCACTCTAACCTCAAATCCAACTCTCCCCATCATGCTTTCGAGAGTCTTACCTATTAGAGTGGACAAGGGCTCTGGAGCCACGATATTCAACGCATTGCTTCTCTCAAGCAGGTTCATAGTCTGGATCAAACCGAAGAGCCCTAGAAAATGATCGCCATGTCCATGGGTTATGAAGATTGTTCTCACTTTAAGCGGGCTTAAACCCATCTTGAATAGTCTGTGCTGGCAACCCTCACCCACATCTACCAAATAGATTGTTGAGTCTACTTTGAGAGCCATGCAGGGTAGACCCCTGTAGATCGGTATCGCCGCACCTGTGCCGAGGAAGACGATCCTAGCGTTCAAACCGGCGCAACCACGTATATTACTCTACCTAAACTACTGTGAACATACATATAATGCTTGCTCTTAACATACCCCCCGCTCCTAGCGACTATATCGTCTACATCCTCCTCGACCTCTACTGGTGTCATGAATACTATCCTACCACTCCTGTTAACGCTGTCTAGGGCCCTGTTTAAGAAAGCCTCGACCAACTCCTTTACTTCAATGCCTCTTGTGCTAGCTCCTCTACCGTATGGCGGGTCTGTTACAATTGAGTCTACGTTGAGAAAAGATGCCCTTAAGCTGTCCGATAAAACAGGGATAGATGGTATATGATTGTATACGAGGTTCCTGTTGAAGCCTTGGATAATAGACCAGTCTATGTCAACACCTATACCAATAAAGCCCATTAAGTGAGCTTCAAGTATAATCGTGCCAGTTCCAACAAAGGGATCTAATAGAACACCACCTTCCCGTATAGCCGACAAGTTTATCAATGTTCTAGCCAGTCGAGGCGTGATGGCTATGCTCCTGTCAAAGACCTTCAAATAGCCCATTTTACTCCTCGGCTTGAACAAGGTTTTACCGGAGATAATAGTATTCCCTGAAACGATGACCCTAAGTGGAGGGCTTCTCTTGAACC